>ERZ795061.1354-NODE-1354-length-23900-cov-5.247851_pt1 | contig 23900 bp, 29 predicted proteins | sample MGYA00375145_ERZ795061 | MGnify/ENA primary metagenome ERZ795061 (study PRJEB30190, sample SAMN05720144) | anaerobic digester metagenome | isolation source: active sludge of municipal wastewater-treating anaerobic digesters | place: USA | collected 2014-12-22 ... | reverse complement strand
GTCCGAAACTGTCCCTCTCTTAATTGGTGACACCACTTCAATTTGCTTTGGCTCCCGATTTACCATCTCTTTGGCTCTCTGACCGTAAAGCAAATTTTTTTGAATCCCATTTTTTTTCTTTTTTAGCCTGGCTACCATCGAAGGCTCATCAACAACTACCCCCTTATCTTTGACCAAAATTTTGACATTACTACTCCCCAAATCCACCCCCATTTCCCAATAAAAATTTGATATAAAATCTCGCCATTTAATCACTCCATCAGTATATCAATTGCTGTTAAAATTATCAGGTGACCTCTCTTATTCAATTTCTCTATCTTGGCCTATTTTCTCTCACCCCCCTGATTTTCACTTCTATCAATTCTGAACTTTTCGAACTTCCCAAAATGTATTTTGTTTATCTAGCCACTCTCCTCATCGTCTTTTTTCATTCTCTCAATTGGCAAAAGGGTCAAGTTTCTCTATTTCAAAAAAATAAACTCCAGCTTTTCTTTTCCCTTTTTCTCTTAAGTCAATTAATTTCTACTATTTTTTCTATCGATGTTCACACCTCTCTCTTTGGCTATTATTCCCGACTTAATGGGGGTCTTTTTTCTCTTCTAGCTTATTATTTACTTTTTTCCGTTCTTCAAAATTATCTTCAGCCTGATTTCAAAAACAAAATTATAAAATACTCTCTCGGAGCTGGTTTTTTTGTCGCTATTTACGGTATTTTAGAACACTTTGGTATCGACAAACATCTCTGGGTTCAGGACGTCGAAAATCGGGTTTTCTCTACCCTTGGTCAGCCCAATTGGCTCGCCGCTTATCTCTGTATTCTTCTCCCTCTGGCTATCGATAAATTTCTTTCAGCCAAAACCATTCTTCAAAAATCTTGTTTCTTGTTTCTAGTTTCTAGTTTCTATCTTTGTCTACTTTTTACCAAATCCAAATCAGGCTTGGCCGCCGGAGCAATAAGTATCATCATCTTTTTAATAATCTATATTATTAAAAATTTAAAATCCTTAAATAAAAACAGTTTTGCGAAGGTGGCTGTTATCGCCACATTTTTCCTAATTTCTTCCTTATCTATAAATAATCCCATCAAAGATTATTTATTTCCTTCAAAAATAAGTAATTCGTCATTCGTAATTGATAATTCATTGAATATCACCCCTAGTGGCGACATTCGTAAAATTGTCTGGGAGGGTGCCAAGAAACTTTGGCAATCCTTTCCTATTTTTGGTACCGGCCCGGAAACCTTTGCTTATACCTACTATTGGACTCGTCCCGCCTCTCACAATCTCACCTCTGAATGGGACTTTCTCTACAACAAAGCTCACAATGAATATTTAAATTATCTGGCTACCACCGGCACTTTTGGATTTCTCACTTATCTCTTACTAATAATTTCGACAATATATATTTTTTTAAAAAATATTTTTTCCCCTCCATTTTCAAGGGAGGGGCCAGGGGTGGGTTTTAGCATTGCCTTTCTTGCCTCTTTTATTTCAATTCTCATCACCAATTTCGCCGGTTTTTCCGTTGTTGTCATTTCTCTATTTTTCTTCTTAATTCCCACTCTTAACTCATCAAAACCTTCAACAAAGACCACAACACTATCGAAAAAATCATTTCTCTATCTCCCCATAATTATCCTCATTACCATTCAAACTGCTAATAAAATAATTAGTTTTTATTTTGCCGACATTGCCTACAATCGCTCTCTAATCTATTCCGAAAAAACCGATTATTCCACTTCCCAAAAATATATTGACACTGCTCTGAGTCTTCGCCAAGACGAAGCTCTCTATCACAGCCAGGCCTCTCTCGTCGCCTCAAAATTAAATCAAATTGAAACCGCCATCAACGAATCAAATCTCGCTCTAAGTCTTTCCCCTTCAAACACCAATTTGTGGAAAGAACGGGCTCAAGTCTTTTCTACCCTTGCGGTCAGTGACCCTCAATACTTTGGTACCGCCATTGATGCCCTGGAAAAAGTATCTCGTCTCGCCCCTACCGATGCCAAAACTTTCTATCTCCTGGGTCGTTTTCTTGAAGCCGCTTCCCAAAACGAAACTGCTATAAAAAACTATCTTCACGCCATCGAACTTAAGTCAAATTATGATTATGCCTATTTTTCTCTGGGACAGTTATATTTTGAAAATAAAAACTATTCTGCAGCCCAAAAATATTTTGAGCTCACTCTAAAATACGCCCCCACCAATCTCGACGCGAAAAATAATCTTGACAAAATCGAGAAATTATTGGTAAAATAGTCCAATCACCAGGGAGGGAAGGTTGCAGAGCGATACTGCAAGCAACACTCCCATTTTTTTGGTCTACTTTCCTGACTCTTTCCCCAAAACTTCGTTAATATCCATCTTCACTTTTTCCTTATCTTTCCACAAATAAAACTTACCCCCCTCTTCCTTTATATGATCCACAAACAAAATTCCATCTAAGTGTTCACTTTCATGCTGCCACACTATTGCTGGCAAGCCCTCAAGACTTTCTTTTTTGTGTATTAGTTTCTTATTTTCAATTTCATCCCACTCCACTTCTATCTTTAAAAATCTCTTTACCTCTCCAAACATATCCGGAAAAGACATGCAGCCCTCAAGAAAAGTTTCCTGATTTCCGTTTTCAAATTTCATCATTGGAATTACTTTTTCGCCAACAGTCTTGGTAATCTTTGGATTAACAAATACTTTTATCTTCCTTTTTCCTTCAACAAACATCCCAAAAAAGCGCTTGCCTATCCCTATTTGAGTCGCCGCCAGACCAGCTCCATTTTCAGCCAAGTTCAATACTTCTTTTAAACTCTCAATCTCTTCCAAAAGCTTCTCTTCAACCTTGACTATCTCTGGAGTTTTTACTCTTAAAGTTTTATTTGGGAAAATAACTATCTGACGCATAAGTATATTTTACCAAAATTTAGATATAATCTATGTCATGACCAAAATAATTTTCTTTGGTGCCTCAATTTATTCTATCCCTGTCCTTAAAAAATTAAGTCAACTTTCGGATTTCAAGCTTGTTTCCGTCGTTTCCAAAATTGACAAAGCCTTTGGCCGTAATCAAAAAATTACTCCCAATCCCGTAACCAAGTACTGTCAAGATCATCAGCTCCCCCTCCTCCAGATAGAAGAATTTACCCCTGAGGTCAAAAAAAAGATTGAAGATTGTAGATCGAAGATTGGTCTTTGTGTTGCTTTTGGTCCACCCTTCTTTGATGAAGAAACCATCAATCTTTTTCCCTATAAAATCATCAATATTCACCCCTCCCCCCTGCCCAAATACCGTGGTGCTACTCCCGGCCCCTGGCAAATCATTAATGGTGAAAGCAAAAGTAGTGTCACTTTTTTTCAAATCGATGCCCTCCCCGATCATGGTCCTATTATTTCCCAAATCCCCTTTGATATCTCCCCCACCGAAACCGCAGATTCCTTTTACGAAAAAGCATTTTCTCTTGCCGTCGACAACCTTCAATCGGTTTTAAAATCCTATCTTTCATCTACAAAACCTTTATTAACTCAAAACCACACTCAAAAAAGCTATTATCCTAAATTAACTAAAGATACGGCAAAAATAGATTGGTCCTGGGAATTAGAAAAAATTGAACGTTTTATCCGAGCTCTAAATCCATGGCCAATTGCCTGGACTTTTACGTCAAATGTTAATGGTGATCTTTTTAAAATGAAAATATTTTCTGCAGAAATTAATAAAGAAAAACACCAACTGATACCAAAAATTGTCCAAATCGAGGGGAAAAACAAAATCGACTGGTCAGAAATAAAAAAATATTATTCGATAATTGACAAAAAATTGTAACTCAAATTTATCGGTACATAAGGCATAAAACACTCTTCGAATTTTTATTTTTTATACAATTTTTTCTATTTTTTTATTCTTAAAACAACTACTTTCAACGGAGAAATCGGAATATTTTATTTTGACAAAATATTAAAAATTGTATTTAATTTTATTAAAGGAGGAACAAAAAATGCCAGTAAAAAAAGCTAAAAAAGCCGTCAAAAAAGTTGCTAAGAAAAAAGTAGCTAAGAAAGTTGTCAAGAAAAAAGCTACCAAAAAAGTTGCTAAGAAAAAAGCGAAGAAATAATTCCTTTTCAAAAGCTTAAAAAACGGTGCTTACTTTGTAAGTACCGTTTTTTTAATCTCTCCTCTCATTTTTTTTAAGCATCGACTACAGAACAATCCACTGATTTTACCTTCACCCGCAGTTAAAGTAACTTTTTGAACGTTAGCTTTAAATGTTCTAGCGGTTCGATTTTGGGCATGGGAACGATTACGACCTATCGTTGTTCCCTTGCCACATAAACTACATTTTCTCATAGGGTATACTATACCAAAGTACTCCCGGTTTTTAAATATGGAAAACATTATCGCTTATTTTTCACTTTTAGTTGCAGTCACCATTCACGAATTTTGTCATGCCCTTTCAGCTGACAAGCTAGGTGATCCTACCCCCAGAGCCTATGGCCGTCTGACCATCAATCCCCTGGCCCATCTCGACCCCTTGGGCACAATCATGATTTTTATTGCTCATTTTGGCTGGGGTAAACCAGTTCCGATTGATCCCTACAATTTTCGCCACCCTCGTCGTGACGAAATTATTGTCTCCCTCGCCGGACCTCTCAGCAACTTTATTTTAGCTCTTATTTTTTCCCGTTTTCAAAGTCCTCTAGCTTATATTTTGACCTACACCAATCTCTATCTTGGCATTTTTAATTTAATTCCCCTTCCTCCCTTGGATGGTTCAAAAGTGTTGCTCAACCTACTCCCTGTCGATCAAGCCGTCAAAATTGAGGCTGCTTTTGAGCGCTATGGCTTTATTATGATTGCCCTCCTTATCGTTTCTGGTCTTCTTCCCCGCCTTCTCAATCCTATTTTTTCCCTCGCCCTGCATCTTCTTTACTAGCTACCGCGTTTAAATCCTCCACCATTTGTTTTATTTCTTCTCGGCACATTCCATGAGCCATTGCCCCCTCGCCCAAAGTCTCCATTTCGGCCAGGGAACATCCGATACAATGAAAATTGTATTTTGACACCAGTTTCTCCGCCGCCTTGGGATATCTTTCCACAATTTCTAATATTAATGTATTCTTGCTAATTTTATTTTTTATCATTAGTAATTAGTAATTAGTAATTTTTCTTTAAATTTCGTTTAATTTTATTTTTCTTAATTCAGCCAGCCAGCTACTTTCTATTTTTTCCCAAACTTTCTTCAGTCCACAACCTTTTAAGCGAACACACCCCTTGTCTCCCAGGCAAGTCACCATCGGCTTGTTTTCCCCCAGGGCTTCAAGTAAATCATAAAGAGTTTTTTCTTTCCAGCCCTCGGCTAACTTATAACCCCCGCTCTTGCCTTCTTGCGCCTCAACAATTCCCCCACCTCTCAAATTTATAGCTAGTTGTCCAAGGAATCTATATGGCAAAAACAACTTTTTTGAGACTTCAGCCAGTGAAATATTTTTATCGGTATTTTTGGATAAATATGATATAAACACGATGCTGTATTCAACTTTTTTGGGAACCGCAATCATGCTACAATTATACATCCTGCTAGAAGCGACTTCTGAGATGGTGTTTTTTCTAGCTAATCCTATAAAATGGAGGATGTTTGTCTACCAGAGCTTTGCTTTATTAGACTAGTTCTCCCCACGTTTTTTTTGCGTGGAAAAGCCGCTTGGAATTAACTTTTAGCAGGATAAATCTTTTTTCACTCTTTCCCAAATCTTCTCCATCGTCATCTGATTGTTTCTGGCCTCTCTCATAATATTTTTCAAAAACAAATTTTCATAATATTTTGGCCTCTCCAGATATTCCAATAAAAATTCTGCCGATTCTCCAGGTTTTTCTTTTACCCATCCTAATTTTTTCTTTTTTAGAATCTCAATATTTCCATCTTCTTGCCCCCCGATATGGGTAATCGCTACCATTGGCCTTTCTGAAGCCACCACATCAAACATAAAATTTGGCCCAGCTTTGCCAAAAACAATGTCACTAGCCCTAAGCACCTCCGCCATGTTTTCAATCCAGCCTAAATTTTTGACAATTATTTGTCCTCCGAGCTTTAATTTTTTCAACAATTTTATGTACTGATCTATGGTTGAATGCAAGATTTTGTCCGTCCCCGTATTAAAGACAAAGGCACATTCCCTCTCAATCGTCATCAATACTGGCAACAGTCTTGTCAAGGAATTTGTCCCGAGAGACCCCCCTCCAATAAATATCACTGGTCTCTCGTCCACAATCCCCAATTTCCGCCTCGCCTCCTTTCTATCAATTTTCTGATACATTTCTCTCCGGACCCACCAACCGCTTCTCAAAACTTCCTCTTTAAGCCCATATTTTCTAGCTTCTTTTTCTCCCACTTCATCATATACCAAGGTCAAATCCGCTCCCGGCACCACTGTCATCGGAGTAATTGTCCACGGATCAGCAATTACCGACCACAACTTAAAATTTACCTTTTCATTTTTCCGCCACAACTGCAAGGAATGGCTATGATACCAATAACAGGAAATAATTAAATCTGGTTTATACCCTAATACAAATTTTTTTATTCTGGGCAAATTCATCTCCGACAACCTATGAATTAAATTTCTCAAGCCACCTCTTTCTGACAGCCTTGTCACCATCCTATTTGATTTGGGAAAAAAACGATACATAAAGGTATAAAGATCATTTGATATTCCAATTTCTGCCTTAATTTCAGCATATTTAACTTCTACCTCCCCCTTTTTTTCTTTTTCCTTTAAGGCCCCATAAATCGCCCTAGCAATTGACCTGTGTCCCCAAGGTAAATCATCAGTTAATACTAAAATTTTCTTTTTGGCCATGTTCTATTCTATAATACCCTATCATTGCCTGAGTAGCTCAGTTGGTTAGAGCACCAGTTTTGTAAACTGGTTGTCGTGAGTCCGACTCTCACCTCAGGCTCATTTCTCAGCTTTATTTTCTGCCTCTTGTAGTACCCAAATCCTCTCGTGTTTCTGTTTTAAATATTCCGGAATCTCTTTATTATTTTCTTTTAGATAGTTGTAAATTGCCTCGTTTAAGGCATCAACTGACAAAAGTGAACAATGAATTTTGATAGGTGGCAAACCATCGAGAGAATCAATCACCTCTTTGTTGGTCATCGCCAGCGCCTCTTCTATTGTTTTTCCCTTGACCAAATCAGTCGTAATGCTACTGGTAGCAATTGCCGCGGCACAGCCATAAGTCTGAAATTTAACATCGATGATTTTATTGTCTTCGACCTTGATATACAACTTCATCACATCGCCACAAGCCAAATTGCCTACTTCCCCCACTCCATCAGCATCTTTAATTTTCCCTAGGTTGTGAGGACTTTTAAAATGTTTGAGTACTTTTTTTGAATATGAAAATTGTTGTCTCATAGTTTAATCTTGAGCTTGTCGAAAGATTTAAATGGTGATATCTGACGCATTTTTTTAACCACTATAGGTAATTTTTTTAAAACATAATTAATTTCCGCCTCACTTGTCCATCTCCCCAAACTAAATCGGAGTGATCCGTGAGCCTCAGGTGCATTCAATCCCATGGCGAGCAGGACATGGCTAGGAGCCAAACTATTTGAGGAACAAGCCGAGCCAGTCGAACACATAATGCCTCGACTATCGAGCTCCATTAGCATTGATTCCCCCTCAACTCTTTCAAAAGAAATATTGACATTGTTTGCCAGTCTCTCTTTTGGATCACCATTGAGCCAGCAATCAGGGATAGTTTCTAGTATCCCTTTAATTAACTTGTCTCTCAATTTTTTGATTTTTAGATTTTGGGCTTTAGAATTTTTTAATAATTCCACCGCCTTTCCCATTCCCACAATGGCCGCCACATTGACTGTCGCCGATCTCAGTCCACCCTCATGACCACCACCATGAATAATCGGATTAATTTTTACTCCATCTCGGACATACAATATCGCTACTCCCTTTGGGCCATAAATTTTATGTGACGATGCTGTTAATAAATCGATATTCATTTTTTTGACATCAATTGGCACTTTTCCAAAACTTTGGGAGGCATCAGTGTGAAAATATACTCCCCTCTCTCGGCACAAGGCTCCAATTTTACCAATATCTTGAATTGTTCCCACTTCATTATTTCCATGAATTATTGAGACTAGTAGCGTCTCTTCATCAATTTCTGTTTTTAATTGCTCAAAATCTATTTTACCCACCCGATCAACCGGCAGCATCACCACCTTATATCCTTTTCCTCGGAGCCAAATGGCACTATTGCGGACACAATCATGCTCAATCGCCGAAATAATTATTTTTTTCTTATCCGGATTGGCCTCAGCCACTCCTTTGAGAGCCAAATTATTACTTTCAGTAGCACTCCCAGTAAAAACAATTTCTTCGTTTTCGGCATTCAAAGCCTTGGCCATAATTTCTCTGGCTTTTTCTACTGCCTGACTCGTCTTTATCCCTTGAGCGTGCAAGGACATCGAATTACCAAAATATTCCCCCAAATAAGGCATCATCGCCCTAATCACCCGGGAATCAACTGGTGTCGTGGCGGCGTAATCCAAATAAACTTTTCTTTTTTTCATACTCCCACTATTCTAGTAGGAGTTGTTAATTAAATCAAGAGCCTGGAATGGAATTTCATCCCGATGGCCACCGGGATAAATCCATGACCTCGAAGCTACATGACTTTTAATATTTTTCTTTCTTCAATTATTCTACGAAGAAAGTCCTTATCTTTTTGACTTTTTAACCATTTCTCAATCTTTCTAGCCATTGAAATATCATCATACCTCTGTTCGAAAACTACCGAAAACTCTCCAATATATCTGCTCACAAAATTGGTTTTTCCGGCTCTGTGCTCTCTAATTCGTCTAATTAAATTTTCAGTACTCCCAATATAAAACCTGCCGCTTTTTAATGATTCAAGAATATACACATAACCATCCACTGAGCCTGGAATGGAATTCGGATCCATGACCTTCCCCTTACCAAGGGGATGCTCTACCAACTGAGCTATCCAGGCATTTGCGAACTATATTTTACTATAGTCACGGCGGAGGGGACAGGAGTCGAACCTGCATGTCCTTGCGGACGCTTGTTTTCAAAACAAGTTCCTTACCATTCGGAGCACCCCTCCAAATCTTTCTGATTATATCAATAAATGCTATTCTTAATTACTATGAACATTCAAATCACTGGCGACAACTTTGAACTTTCAGAGAAAATTAAAAAAATGATAGATGAAAAAATTGGCAAAAAGCTAGACATTCTTCTGTCAACCTTTGCTCCAGAAATGAAAACAGCCGATCTTCGCATTGAAAGAGATAAGTTAAAAAATGTCCATCTTCGTTTTACCATGCTCCTCCCCGGTAAAGAACGAGTCTTTTCCGAAACGACTCATCGTTTCTTAAAATCGGCCCTAATTGATCTTGGGGAACAGCTGGAAAAACAAATTAAAAGATACCGCGATCTCTAAGCATGGCCCCCCTCGTCATTCCCCTCTATTATCAGCTTTTACAAGCCTATCATCCAATTCAATATTATTCGCCCCCACCCTCCGTTCTCGTCGAAAACATCCCCCTCCCTACCCCCACTCTTGCTAAAAGTAATCAAAGTTATAAATTAGCTCTCATTGGCGATTCCATGATTGACACTCTGTCAAGCGATATCTGTCAAAAATCTTTGACTTCCTATTTTCCCCAAACCAATTTTAATCTTCTAAAATATGGTTACGGCAGTACTACTATTGAATCGGCTCTCAAAAGATTAACTGAAATGACAGTCTATCTTGGCAAGAATTATGCCTCGGTTTTATCCCAAAACCCCGACCTTATCGTCATTGAATCTTTTGCTTACAATAATTATGGCAATTCCGAGTCCGGCATCAATCGCTATCGCCAAGCTCTTACCAATATAATTAAAGTCATCAACGACCAATCTCCAAAAACCAAGATTGTTTTGGCCGCCACCATTGCCCCAAACTCCATCAGTTTTGGTAATGGACTCAAAGACATTCACTTTTCAGCTCTGGAAAAAATCGAGAAAACCAATACCATTAAACTTTATCTTCAAAATTTGATCAATTTTGGTTCTGAAAATAATCTTCCAGTTGCCAACGCTTACCAATCCAGTCTTTTTAATCAAGAAGGACTCGAATCATTGATTAGCTCTGGAGACCACCTTCACCCCTCACCTCTCGGTACTCAGCTCTTTTGCGACACTTTAGCTAAAACTATTTTCGATAATCATCTTTTAATTGCTAATTAATCGCTAATCAATTACAATACCTCCTATGGCAAAATCTAAAAAAACACCCCGTATTTTAATTGCTCTCTGTTGTTCAGTCTGTGGAGCTCAAAATTATTTAACTGAAAAGAACAAAACCAACACTCCTGACAAACTTAAATTCAACAAATATTGTCACTGGTGCAAAAAGAATACCGAGCACAAAGAAAGTACCAAACTAAAATAATTTTAAATTTTTAATTTAAAATTTAAAATCAATTTCTAATTAATTAGTATTTTAATGTTTAAAAACATCATTTAGATATTTTAAATTGATTTGAAATTGAAAATTATAAATTATAAATTAAATATTTTGGAGTCACTCCAAAATATTTACATCTCTCCCCTTGAACTCTGTAATCTCAACTGCAAATACTGCTACACCAAAAAAACTAAAAACATCCTATCCAACAGACAAATTTTGTCTTTTGTAAAAAGATATAACACTGCTTTAACTAAATTTCGCAGTCAACAATTTTTTGACAACATCCAACGCGGTAACGCATTGGCCAGAGGAAAAAAATTAGTTGACGAGAAACTATCCCTTAAATCAATTATTTTCTGTGGTGGCGAAGTTTTTACCCTAAAAAACTTTCCTCGCCTCGTCAACAATCTAATTTCCAAAAATATCTTCATCACCATCATTACCAATGGCACCATTGATCGACTCCAAGAAATCAAAGATCCCCGAAATTGCCAGCTTATCGTCTCATTCGACGGTCCGGAGGCTATCCACGACCTCAATCGTGGCCAGGGTAATTTTCAAAAATCAAAACTTTTTGTCAAACATGCACTCAATCTCGGTTTCCCAGTCGAAATATTTTATTTAATTACCAAAGATTCTTATCCCTACAAAGACTCCTTTGATATTTTTGGTCTCAAAAAAACCTATCTTACCGATCGCCTCAACTCACTTAGTTTTAACCAAGTCAAAGACATTCGTCAAAATTACCCAGTGTTTCCCCCAAAAAATTTTGGCTGTTCCATGCTCTCGCTTCAATCTGATGGGAAATTTTATGGTTGCTGTGAATCAAATATCTCAATCGGTTCTCTCTCCGACCCTATTTCCAAAATACTATTAAACTACTCCACCATCTATCAAAAAAATCCTCTCTGTTCCGACCCAGATTACTTTTGTGACTTAAAATTAAAAATTTAATAAAGTATCTAAAATTGATTAAAAATTTTAAATTAAAAATTAAAAATTATTATTCATGACACAATCTGATCTATTAAAATCTATTCGGGAGTATTTTTGGAAGCTAAATTTCACTGAGGTAGAAATCCCCTATCTCAATTCGTCCCTCCCCTTGGAAGCCAATCTCTACTCCTTTAAAACTACCTGGACCCACCGTCAACAAGATTTCTACCTCCCCTGCTCTCCCGAGTTTGCCCTCAAGAAATTTTTAGCCACAGAAAAAAAGAATTGTTTTGCTATTTCTCACTGTTTTCGAGATCTCGAAGACGAGGGGCCCGACCACACTCCCGAATTCCTCATGCTCGAATATTACGAAATTGGTAAAAATTACCAAGAGTTAATGACTTCTCTCAAAAATTTTATTAAAAATTTTATCGATATCGAATTTACCACCCTCACTCTCCCCGCCAATCTTCCCGACAATGAACCAGATTTTAATCAATTTTTCCTAAATGAAATTGAGTCAAAATTACCCAAAAACAAGGCCGTTTTTATCACCGGATATCCCTCTTTTCTCTCCCCCTTGGCCAGGCCAGAAGAGCGTTTCGAACTCTATATTAATGGCCTTGAAATTGCCAACGGCTGTACCGAGAATACTAATTCTCAATCAATTCTTAATGCTTTTAATCAAGAAAAAAACTATCGCCAAAAAAATAATTTACCCACTCATCCCATCGACGTATCATTTGCCACAAATTCTGCTAAACTAAATTTAGTCTCTGGCCTCGGCCTGGGGATCAATAGATTACTAAAAATAATAAACACTTTTCATGTCATCTGATTCAACTAATCACGAAGAACCCTATGGGATTTTTGCAAGTCAAGAAGATATTCAACAACTACTTGGCGAATCCACTAACCCAGAAGAATATGACCATCGGATGAAACGATTCTTTGCCACTTATGAAGTTCTTAAAAAACAGTCTGAAAAGTGCAACCAATTTTTCTCCAAAGACGCATTAACAAACCTTCATACTCGTGGTTATTGGGATGAAGTAAGACAGGATTTGGCACGCTCCAATCGAGTTGTTTTAATTCAAATTAATTTTGATATCGATCTTCTTCGAGCCACAAACAACACCCTTCTTCATTCTAGTGGCGATGAACTACTCATTGACGCAAGTCTATTATTATCATCCTCTTTTCGCCCAATTGACTTAATCGCCAGAACCGGAGGAGATGAATTTTGTGGTTTAATGGCTATCCCCATAAAAGAGTATCGATCAAGCTACGAACAATATTTATCCGAACTTAAAGATTCCAACCCAGACAGCACTCCATTGTCAATTGATACTTTTTGGACCCAAAAACTTTCTCATCGCATTGATGATACTATCAGTGCCATCAATAATCGTCCAGAAAAACTCATTCCTTTTTCTATTTCGTATGGAATTGCCATTTCTCACCCAAAATCCTCAAATGATCCTCCCCATGATATCGATTCGCTTAGCAACGAAGCTGATAAGGCTATGTATCAAATGAAATCTGAACACAAACAAAATAAATTTTCTTAATTATTTTTGTTAAAATAAACTATCAACTTATGGCCAAAGGCAATACCAACACCAAAAACACTCTTCTCACTCCTCAGAGCACCAAACCTTTTAGTGAACGGGTCCCCTTCAAGAATCCCCTCTTTCAGCAAAACAATAGCCATCTCCCCCCCAAAGTTGGGCCAAAATTTAATACCGCCTTCCGAAACCAGAATCGCGGTAGTGGCGGCAAATAATCATTCTTCGGGCATTTTTAGCTTTATTTTGGTACAATATACTCACTGCACCCCTCAGTTCGCTTAGTTTCGTTTCCAAATTCTATGTCTACACTAGCTTCAACCAAGTTTTCCGTCGGTGACTATATTACTGATTTTGAAAACATCTATAAAATTTTTGATAAAAAAACCGGCTCCGATTACCACCATCAAAAATGCACCTATTTGCTTTATCGCCCCATTGATCCGACCCAAAAAAATCAAGCCACTTTTTCCATTCCTATCGACAATGTTCAAAAAAGCGGTCTTCGCCATCCCATCAATTCCGAGCATATCAAGGATATTTACACTATTCTCAAAAATCCTCTCAAATCCCCTGATTATATTGACCCCAAAACCATCAAAGAAATTCTCTATCAAAACGATCCCCTAAAAACTGTTTTTGTTTTAAAACAACTAGTTGTCTCTAAAAAAGAATTAGGTGAAAAATTTCCTAAAAATCTACAGGAATTAATTATTAGTATCGTCGACCACCTTTCCGCCGAAATCGCCTTTGTCTTAAAAAAATCCCCCGAATCTATCGAAAAGAAAATTTTGTCTTTACTCTAAACTTTTTAACTGCTCCCTAGATGTTAAAATACCCTTATTCAACCTTAGGCCTGTGGTGAAATGGTATCACGAAGGTCTCCAAAACCTTTTTTCCATGTTCGACTCATGGCAGGCCTGCACGATATGATAAAATTTACTGTTTTGTTGGGCCCATAGCGTAGTTGGTAGCGCGTCCCCATGGCATGGGGAAGGTCAGGGGTTCGAGTCCCCTTGGGTCCACAATTTTGATACACTGGTCCATATGACCAAAATCACCAAAGCTGTCATCGCCGCCGCCGGTCGCGGTACCCGCTTTCTCCCCGTCGTCAAACAATATCCCAAGGAACTCGTTCCCATTCTCTCCAAACCAAACATTCAATACCTCGTTGAAGAGGCTATTGGTGCTGGTATCAAAGAAATTTGTATTGTTCAGCGTCCTGGCGAAACCAATATCGAAGAATATTTCACTCCAGACCCCACTTTAATCGAGTACCTTACTGCGAACAACAAACTCGAATATCTCTCTTCTCTTCAAGCCATCTGGGACCAAGCCAAGCTTTATTTTAAATATCAAGATTCCTCCTTACCCTATGGCAATGCCTCCCCCGCTCTTTCTGTCACCGATTTTATTAATCAAGATAATTTTATTTACATGTTTGGAGACGACTTAACTATCGAATCCCAACCTGGTGAATATCTTTCATCTCTAATAAATCTGTTTGAACAAAAGTCTGCTGATGCTGTCGCCGCTATTCAGCAAGTTCCCTGGGAAGAAATTAACCGTTACGGTTCAATTGAATTTGATCAAAATGATCATCAAAGAATTATTGGCGTCAAAGAAAAAGTTCCCCGAGAAATTGCTCCCAGTAATTACACTGAGCTAGGTCGTTTTGTCGTTTCTCCAAAAATTATTGATATTCTCAAAAAGTTACCCCTTGGCCAAGGTGGAGAATTGTGGTGGGCTGACGGCATGAATGCTCTAGCCCAAACTGGTATCGTCTATGGCTTAGAATCTCCCTCCAATGCCTGGATGACCACCGGCGATCCTCTTCGCTGGCTTAAAGCCAATATCACTGTCGCCCTAAACGACAAAAATATCGGTCCAGAGCTCAGAGAATTTATCAAAAATATTTAATTTTACTGTTCTATCTTTGCTTTTTTCATTCTTATGGGATACAATCCTGCCACTATGAAAAAACAACTAGTAATTCTTCTTACTATTATTTCTTTCATCTTTTCCCCTTCCCCTATTTTTGCCGACGAAGAAATTCGTCAGCTCAACCTTGACCTCAAAGCCAAAGGTTTTACTCAATCTGTTTACGTCGATGAACTAAAATCAACCGATATTAATTTTGGACCACAAGATAAATATCAGCTTCAACTTCGAATTACCAATGCCGGTAATCGCAACCAAACGAATATTCGGGTCCGCCAATTCCTTCCCACCTACGTCACTACCGATTCCGATAATAGTTTTATCATTCCTCAAATTGCCGCTGGCGACACCTACACCAAAAATATTGTTGTCACTGTCAAAAATAAAAAGGATGTCCCCGTCGTTTTAACTCGCAACAGAATCAATGTGATTGCCACCTCCGAAATTGGCACCAAGGGAAGTGATTCTCTCGCCTTTTATGTGGGCAATGGCACCTATTCTCCAAAGACTTCCACTACTAGTGCCAATGTCTTACCAAAAACTGGCAGTACTTCTATCGTCTTTGGCTCACTTTTAGCCCTCTCTCTTGCCAGTGCCGCTCTCGCTCTTCGACGTCTGGCCCGAGGCTACTAATTAAAATTTTGTGTTATAATGCTTTTAGCTGGTTAACCGCAAGGTTTATTTCGACCAAATGTAAGTCGACGGCCAGCTATCCTTTTCTCAAATCCCCTCTCGCATTTTTTATATTTCCAAATCTGTCTTTTCTCCACGCCGGTATAACACTGAAAAAATGTTTTAAACCTTTCCCTTTTTGACGAACCACTACCTTTATTCTTCTTTTATCAACTACTCCCTCAAATGCCCAATATTTCATTTCAATACCATTACTTATATAACTTGCCTCTTCTTGAGCAAATGGCATCATTTTTAATAGTTTTATAGCACCAGGCAATAATCGTAAATTTGTTTTTATTCTGGCCACTTCCCTCATACTCCTATTCCCTTTGTAAATTAAATGATTTATCCCTTTTGAATTAAAGTGAACTTTTTCTTTTGGAAATGCCGGACACTCGATTTCCCTTATCTCATCAAAAATTTTCTTAATTTGATCCTTGAAGCTCTCCATAATTAATACTATCAAAATTAGTTACATATTTCACAAAATATATATTCACTCTACGTCCTATAACTTGACATTATTACACATTAATGATACACTTCCTTACAATTAAAAGTTGATTGTTATAGTCAACCTTTAATTTTTTTAACAACAAATTCTGGCCATTAAGGCCAGAGGAGAATAAGGAGTTGGGTGGCTCCTCAGTCGTCTCAACCCCTTATCTCCTTTGGTTTTAATAAACCAATACTGCCGCAGTTACCTCAAACACCGCGTCTGAGATTAGCTAAAGCAGAGTACTTTAACAATCTCTTTTTTAGCCTGCCGTAGCCTTGGCGAAGGCGGCCTTCGGGTCGAATTCACTTGACTACTAATGGCTCATAGCTATTTATTGGCTATGCTTTCTTTCCTAATATATGTGGTGTGGTTCCAAACAACTCCTCGCAGTTTTTCAGTTCTTGTATCCAAAGATGAAACCTGAAAATAGAAAATAATTCATTTGTTTTTTGTTTTCAGGTTTCATATCAAAGATATGAGTCAAATGGTTAAACCATTTCCTGAAAAGCTCGCGCGAGCTTTGATTTCCCTAAGGAGGAAAATCATGAAACGCACAATGTTTTTCGTCGTATTGTTGGCCAGCATCCTGCTGACCGCCTGCGTGCCCGCATCGGTTGTAAACGTAACTGTCGAGCAAAACAACAACCAACAACAGGTTGTTGTCGAACCCGCCAGCTGCACCACCTGCGCCGCCGCCACTGAGCCCGAGCCCACGCCCAGCCCCACGGCTGAGCAGCCCGCCCCGACCGCCGTCGCCCCGGCCAACACCCCGGCCAGCCCCACGGCTGTCCCGGAAATCACCGCCGCGACCCCCATCCCTGCGCCCGTGTCCTGCACGACCCCCTCGATCAAAGCTGGCGAAACCGCCGCCGAGACCGAATACGGGGAGTACCTCGACACCACCCTGGGCAAACGGATGACGTTTACTTCCCGAAAGGTGATTGTTCCAGCGAAAGCTTGGAATGACCCACTTTCAGAGAGTGAACTGAAATCCGTCGAGCAGACTTGGCTCTTCGTCAACGTTTGTGTACCTGAAGGCATGTTTGGCCGCGTTTTCGCTGGCGGATATGAGCAAGGGCTCAACCGTTTCGAGAATGGCGTCCTCATGACCCTTCAGCCCGGTGTCTACGAGTTTAAAATCCGCAACGGAGAAATCGTCCTCTGGTATCCCCAGCAGGATGAGTTCGCTGCCAAGGATTTGGATCGGATTGTGGAGCAGATTAAAAATGGCAACTTTGATATCAAGAACGCACTTGCGTTCTTTGGTGTCACGGCTGACATTCTGCCCAAAATCCCCTCCGAACTCGTCAAGGAGCGAAACGTCCAAATCGTTTCTGCCCCTGACCCGGAATAGAGGGTTTTTACACTGCAGGTGTCCCCTCCTGGGGACACCTGCACAAGGGGAAACAAGAAAAGGAAAGAAAGGAGAAAGAGATTAGCGTCTGAGGATATTATGACTTCGTCACCATCCTCACTGATGAGTCTTGAAAGACGAAACGCTATGACCAATTTTAAAATTAAAAAACCGGTTTTGAGTATTTATATGCCGGTTTTTAATGCTACCCCTTATCTCTCTCAAGCTATCGAATCAGTTCTTAATCAAACTTTAACCAACTTTGAATTCATTATTATTGATGATCATTCAACCGATGATTCATGGAAAATTATAAAGTCATATGCCCGCCGCGATTCTCGTATTAGAATCTTTCGAAATCGCCTCAACTTAGGTGTTTCTACTACTTCCAATATCGCCATTTCTCTGGCTCGTTGCAAATATCTGGCTCGTATGGACGCCGATGATATTTCTACTCCCGACCGTCTAGAAAAACAATATAAATATTTAAAATCAAATCCCAATACTATCGTCGTCGGTGGTCAATGTACCATCATAGACGAAGAAAATCGTGTCATCGGTTTCAAAAAATTTCCTACCAATACTAGTGACATCAATGACATGCTTTTTTGGGCCGTTCCCATTCAACAAGGCTATTTGATGGTTAACCGCTCTCTTTTACCTAAAAATTATCTCTGGTATTCTGCTTCCAAAACCAGTGCCGAAGAGGTTGACCTTTATTTTCAATTATCTCAATCTGGCCGCTTGGCTAATTTAAAAGACAATCTATATTTTTATCGTCAAGTCGACAATTCTCTATCTCGTCAAAACCCCAAAAATACTTTTTACTTAACTCTTCAGTCACGTTTGACCGCTTTAAATAATGGCTTCAAACCATCTCTCAAAGCCATTCTCATTAACTTTGCTGAAATTATCGTCATCTCCATTCTTCCCTCTTCACTAATCTACTCTCTTTGGTATTTTATTCGTGGAATTAATCGAAATCGACTCAATACCAAATTAGCACTTCCGTCCCCAGCCAAGTATAATTAATTAATGGCCGCAATTTTGTGGATTAAACGTCATCTTCCTCAGTCATTTCTTGTCTTAATTCTTAGCATCCTTTGTTTTCAAAACTACACCCCTGACACCTTTCTCACCGGCTGGGACAATCTCATGCCGGAATTAAACATCTGGCTAAATCTAAAACGTTCTCTTCTTGCCGTCTGGCAACAATACCAAGGTCTCGGACTCGTTGGTGGTATGGCTCATGCCACTGATCTCATCCGTCAGCTAATAATTCTGCCTTTTACTCTATTTCTCCCCACTAGTCTCATTCGCTATCTCTGGCATTTTGCCATGCTTTTTCTAGGTACCTTTGGCATTTTTCATCTTCTCAAAAAAAACAAATTCTCTTCTCTAATATCTTTTACCTCCGCCCTTTTTTATTTACTAAATTTCGGCTCTATCCAATATTTTTGGGTCGCCTTTGAACCCTTTTCTACTTTTTGGGGCTTTTTCCCCTGGCTAATTTATTCTCTTTTAAATTATCTCCAGTCCCCAACTAATAGTAATCTCAAAAAATTAATTTTTATAAATATTCTCGCCATTCCTAGTTTTTATGTTCAAACAGTTTTTATTGTTTACCTAATTTGCATATTTTTAGTTTTAATTTCGTGGTTCATATTATCAATTCGTAATTTGAAATTCGTAATTCGTAATTCATTAAAAATATTATTATTAATATTTTTAATTAACTCTTTTTGGCTTCTACCTCAATTATATTTTCTAAAAACAAATCTTCAAAATCCCACTACCGGCATCGGTAACTTCATGAGTAATGACGAAACTTTTGCCCGCAACCAAGTCCGGGGCAATTTATCCGATTTTCTTCTCCTCCGTGGCTATTACTACGATTTTTCCAGCAACGGTCAACCTCTCATGGCCCCCTGGCTTTCCCATTTTTCTAACCAGTACTTTCTAATTTGTGGCTATTTTATCTCTGTTTTAATAATTCTTGGCTCAATCTATCTTCTCTCCCGTCCCAAAAAATTAAATTTAATTTCCACCTCCCTTCTCCTCTTTTTTCTTCTTTCCTGTATCGCCCTTCTCTCCAACCTTAGTCCTTTCAAAGAACTCAATGAGTCTCTCCGCTCTCTACCCTTATTAAATCAAATCTTTCGTTCCCCTTGGACCAAGTTTTTAGTCCCCGCCTCTTTTACCTTTTCTCTACTTCTCGCCTATGCCCTTCAATTTCTTTGTAACTTTCTCCGTCAAATCAAATATTCTTCCCGAATTTCGAATCTTCCTCTTTTCTTAGTTCTGTTTTCCCTAATTGCATTTTCCTTTCCGGCTTTCAGGGGCAACTATTTCTCACCCGATATCCGTCAAAAAATACCATCCGAATATTTTGAAATTTTTAACTTTTTTAAATCCAAAAACCACACCGGGCGGATTGCCAATTTACCTCAAGGTTCTTTTTGGGGTTGGACCAACTACAAATGGGGCGTTAGCGGCTCCGGCTTCCTTTGGTACGCCCTCGAAAATCCCATTCTCGACCGGGCCTTTGATGCCTGGAATTTAAAAAACGAACAATATTATTGGGAGTTGAGTCAAGCCATTCAAAGTAGAAATCCCTTTCTTCTTGAAAATGTTATTTCCAAATATTCTATCGAATACCTCATTTTTGATAATAATATTTATTATCCTGATGACAAAATCTACGCCAAACTTTCTCGCCCCACCAAAAATCTTTTGGATTCCATTCCCTCACTTAAACTAGTAAAAAATACTCAAAATATTTACATTTACCAAAGTAATTTTCCCACCCAAATATATCAAACATCATCAAATGAAACTGCCTCTAGCTTCAACTTTGCTCTAATCGACCAAAACTATCAAAACCTTAGCGATTACCTTATTTCCCCCAATTCCGGCCCCACATTTCCCAACTTTTTTACCAACCGTCTCCAATCAGAGTTAGAATTTAATCCTGAAAATTTTATCTCTGAGCCTGACCAAATTGCCAATCAAGACGTTACTCATTCCAACACTTCAGAATCCATCTTTGCTTACAACTTTCCTCACGCTTCTTTATCCAAAAATTATTTAGTTAAAATTTCTTCCCAACATTTATCCGGATTATCTTTAAAAGTCAGTGCGGTTTCTGATAATTTGCAAAACAAATATTTCGATACCCTCCTCCCATCCTCACCCAAGTCCACCTCATGGTTTTTTATCCCAGCTCGTCAAAGCGACGCATTTGACTATGGGCTAAATTTTATCTTTAACAACACTTCTTTTACTAAACCCAATCAAAATATTATCAACGAAATAATTCTCTATCCCGTAGATTTCAATTTTTCAACTACAGCCCCAATTCTTTCAAGGCAATTTCTACCCTCATCTTCAAATATTTTTTATTACCGAACCAAATTAAACTCAAATTCACCCCTCTTAGTTCTCCCCCAGTCTTATGAAAAAGGTTGGCTGGCCATTTCAAATGGCAAAATTCTACCCCACCTTTTGGTCAACAACTGGGCCAATGCTTGGGCTATTCCAGAATCCAGTTTCCAGAATCCAGTTTCTGTATATATCCTCTTCTGGCCCCAACTCCTCGAATTCCTCGGCTTTGGCCTACTTATCAGCACTTTTATTTGGATACTAAAACCTAGTCTTAAACAATCTTAATCCCTGTTCTCTTTATTTCCTGAGCCAAAAAATTATATTTATCATCAAATTCTTCCGGTAAAAACGAATGTGGCTCAATAAGCAATGATACATTTTTTGCCAATTTATACAATTTTTTTATATCTTCCACCTTATCCCCTGTAAAATCAGACGAAACTACGCATACATCCATATCACTCCCCTTCTTTTCGTCACCCTTAGCTCTTGAGCCAAAAAAATACATTTCAGCCACAGACACACCCCCTTTTTCTACTTCTTTGGCATATTTTCTTAATAAAGAATAATAATCAACTGGACTCATTTCAATCCCTCCTCAAATTTCTCCCATAATATTTTACAGTTCTCTCTCCACACTTTTGCATAACTTTCTGTAGCTTTTTTATAAAACTCAAATTTATAATCATCATACCGAACGTTAATATTAAAAGTATTAATCTCAGCTAATTGATCATATTCCGATTCACTCAATTTATAACCTGCATCTTGGGCTAATTTAATTAAATTATGCGTAAAAACAATTTCCTTTTCTTTAGCAATTAATTGTGCCTTAAGCAATTTCTCTAAAGCCAAACCCCAAATAAACAAGCACCAATCATAATGTTTTATTTTCCAATTATCTTCAGCATCAACCACATTTTTCTTTGCGCTATTCCACCAAAATTGCACCCTTTCTCTTTTTTCCATATTCAATTCTATCACAATTTACCCTTTCTAATTTTATCCATAATTCTTTTCTCTTCACTAGATAGCTGGAAATTAACACCCCTCTCAAGCTCTTTGGCTACTAAGTGCTTCAAATATCCGGCCATTGTATACCCAAATTCTTCTGCCCTTTTCTCAATCTTTTTCTTCAATTTCAACGGCAAATTAATTTTTATCTGACTTTGTTTTATTTCCATACCAAATTATAGTACCAATTCCAGTACTTTTCTAGGACTTAATTATTCTCGCTATTTTTTTACCTAAAGCCTCAAAGTCACTCTCCTTCCACCCCCTCGTGGTCATCGCCGGAGAACCAATTCTAATCCCCGATGGCTTAAATGGCCCCGCCTCATCATGGGGAATGGTATTAGCATTGACAATAATTCCCGCCTCTTCTAGTTTTACAGCCACCTCTTTGCCTCTCTCAAAACCGCAATCCACTACCATCAAATGATTCTCGGTTCCAAAAACCTTTAATCCCTCACTCTTTAATGTCTCTGCTAGCACTTTTGCATTTTTAACTACTTGTTCTGCGTACTTTTTAAATTCGGGCGTATCTGCCTCAGCAAAAGCCACTGCCATCGCTGCAATATTATTCATATGTGGCCCACCTTGTAATCCTGGAAATACAGCCCTATCAATTTTCTTAGCTAATTCTAAATCTTTCTCTAAGCCTTTCTTTGTCACTCCAATAATTGCTCCTCTAGGCCCCCGGAGACTCTTGTGAGTGGTTGAATTAATGATATGGGCGTAGTTCACTGGACTTGGGTGGACTCCACCGACAATCAATCCGGCGATGTGAGAAATATCAGCTACCAGCCACGCCCCCACACTTTCCGCAATTTTGCCAAACTTTTCCCAATCAAGAATCCATGGATAAGCCGTGGTCCCCGCGAAAATCAATTTTGGCTTTTCTTCTCTTACTATTTTTTCTAATTCTTCATAATTAATTCTTCCTTCCCCGTCGACGTCATATTGGACCGAATTAAAAAATCTCCCTGAGAAAGTAATTTTTGGATGCCCGTGAGTCAAGTGTCCTCCCGCCGATAATTTCATCCCACAAATCTTTTCACCCGGCTCAAGAAGCGCCATCAACACCGCGCTATTGGCTGGACTCCCAGAATAGGGCTGAACATTAAGATGTTCCACTCCAAATATTTTTTTTCCTCTCTCTATCGCCAAAGATTCAATCTCATCCACAAATTTATTTCCCTGATAATATCTTTTTCCTGGATAACCTTCGGCATATTTATTGGTTAACACCGAAGCCAAGGCTTTTTTTACCTCTTCCGACACAAAATTCTCACTCGGAATCAATCTAATTGTACTATCTTGATATTTCTCTTCCAAAGTTATCAAATCAAATATTTTGTCATTCATAATTCATAATTCTTAATTCATAATTCTTAATTTTTAATTCTTAATTCGTAATTCGTAATTTTTTTATTATCCATTGTTTAATATTTTACTCCTTACTCCAGGAAAACTCCCTAAATCACTTGGCACTTCTTTTTTTGTCCACATACAATCGTCCCTCAAAGGACAACCCAACTTTTTACATAAAGCCCTCGGATCCTTCTTGTCCCCTTCAAAACATCCCGCTCTTTTTATTTCTTTTTCATCCATATCCTTTTATACAATATTTCTTCTAATAATTTCTGTCTTTACTCTTTCAAAAACCTCCTCCCTGCTTCCACCCCCATCTATCCACGCACAAGGCCAACCAGAATTTTTAAAATACCACCGATAACTTTCTCGGCATTTTTTCATCGTTTCAACCTTATCAAAAATATCAGCATCATTCCTAATATTCACCCTTCTCACGGCCTCCTCTGGATCCAAATTAATTATACAAGTCAAATCTGGTGCTACTGTTACCCCCCTGTTTACAGTCAAAAAATATTTTCTCCTCTCTGGCGGAGCGTAAGCAAATGTTGAAGCCTCATATCTGTCTGCCAACACAAAATCATATGTATTCAAAGCCGGCATTATTACTCTAGTAGTATGATTTGCCCTATCCGCCACAAACATCAATTGCAAGGCCACAGGGTCTAACCCTTTTTCC
>ERZ795061.1353-NODE-1353-length-23901-cov-7.498406_pt1 | contig 23901 bp, 22 predicted proteins | sample MGYA00375145_ERZ795061 | MGnify/ENA primary metagenome ERZ795061 (study PRJEB30190, sample SAMN05720144) | anaerobic digester metagenome | isolation source: active sludge of municipal wastewater-treating anaerobic digesters | place: USA | collected 2014-12-22 ... | reverse complement strand
TGTTTTTTTATAAAATAAGGGTTCCTGTTACCCTTATTTTAAATAAATAATATTTCATCCGATGGAAGGTGGGTAAAAATATACCCTAACACCAATTAGTATTAGTCTGGAAGCCTACTTTTTACTTCCTCAAAGGTATGGTCATAATCAGGGCGAATGGTACCCATCCAGCGATCCCACCACAAAAAATAGAGTCCATAGTTGCCTTTAAAGAATTGATGATGCTGATTATGATTGACCGAAGTATTCAACCACCTACCAAGTCTGGTTTTCGCAAAGCCTTTTGGATAAAGTTCGTACCCCAGATGACCATAAACATTATACATCATCATGATCAGGAGGAACAACGCAAGCGCTAACGGATGCACAGGCATAATAAAAGCGATTACCACAATAATTCCGGCCTCAATGATTGCTTCAAGAGGATGAAAAGCAAAAGCAGCCCAGGGCGAAGGATTGGTTGACAGGTGATGTATCTTATGAAATATGGGAAAGACGGTGGGATGATGCATTAACCGATGGGTCCAATAGAAATAAGTATCATGGGCTAAAATCATTATGCCTACACTCACAAAAAAATACATCACGCCATATTCTTCGAGTTGTGTGTATAGTTGTGTGTAAGGACGGATTGGAGTCATGAAAAGTCCGTATCCGATAAGAGCAAAAATCAATGAGGTAATAATTGAATAAAAGATTTCGCGGGTATAATCCCTGGCAATCGGAAACCGGGATTGAATTTTCCGGTAAGTCCACGCCTGTTTCTTTATTATGTAGAAAATCAGGAATGCAATAAATGCGATAATCAAATATCTAAATAAGATTACCAGAAAAAGAACCGAAAACCGGGCGTCAGTAAACCAACTCATTTTGCTACTTGGATAAAAAATTCCTTACAATCTTAAACTAAAACCAACACTTTTTCGTCTTAAGTCCTATACAAAGCAGTAAGGTATGATCAATTTAGCATTTACACATCCCAATCTGTCGAACCCAAATTTGGGTGGCTCTTATCTAAAGAATTTCAATTTAGCCCTGATTAATTGGGAATTAAACCGGCAGGAAGACCGGAAAGGTGTACCCAATAAAAAAATCAGAAAGGAAACCCGGTAACCTTCTAAATAGGTTAAGCCTTCTCAAAAGCTATACAACAACTTTTGAGAAGGCTTTTTAATTTTAATTACTAGTTGGATTTCTTAACCGAGCCACCGCTACTTGAATCGGTGTTGGTTTTAGCGGGTGATCCGCGAAAGCGGATGCTTCCACCACTGCTTGCATGTGCATTAAGTTCTTTCGATACTGATATTTTAGCACTACCGGCACTACTTGCATTTGCCCTAACAATTTCACTCTCGAGTGAGTAAGCATCTACCTCACCGGCACTGCTTACTTCTATGGCAAGTTCCCTTGCTTTTCCTTCCAGAACCAAGTCCCCTGCACTTGATGCATCTACGCTTGCAAACCCTGTTTCAATAGTTATCTCTACCGAGGCAGCACTGGATGCACTGATGTCCATGGAATTAGCGCGGATCGTACCTTCCGAAAAAACATTGGAGGCAGAACTTGCATGAATTTTTTCCAATGATACGTACGTAACATACACTTTCACATTACGATTTCTATATCGGCCATCCCGCATATGAATTTTAAGGTAACTGCCACTTACTTCTGTAAGCACATCAGAAACACGAGCCCCCGTAACTTCTACTTTAACACTTTCCTTATCTCCTTTCTTCAAGTAAACATCGATGGCCTCACCTACTTTTACACCAGTAAAGGAACCCACCGATCGAACTTCGCTTTCCTGAGCCAGTACTAAGAAGAAACTAAAACAAAGCGTTAAAACCCCTAAAACCTTTTTCATAGACATCTAAATTTGATACAATGACCTCCCGTTGCAAGATAGGTTGCTTCAAAGCTTCTATTCTCTAAAAATTTTGGCAACGGTGTAAGAAATATTCAATTTTTACTCTAAATTTCGAATATACTCTACCTAAATTTCGCACAAAACTAAGAACTCATTATGATTAAAGAGCAATTAAATGTGCTAATCAATCTGGCTGCCAGCGATCGCACAGTTGGAGATAAGGAAGCCAAAGTTATTCACATCATCGGCAAGGCTAATGGGCTCACCAAGGAAGAGATTGAAGCGATGCTTAAAAAGCCCCAACCCATTGGAGACCTTAGTGCACTTACTGAAGATCAAAAGTTTGAAAATCTCTATCACCTTATTCAATTAATGAAAAGTGATGGCCAGGTTTTTAAAAGCGAGATACACTTCTGTGAACAAATGGCCGAGAAATTGGGCTACAAAAAGGCTGTGGTAGGAGAACTATCTTCAAAAATTTACTCAGACCCCACTATTACATCAGATCGCAAAGCGCTAGTTGACCGCGCTCATAAATTTCTTAAGTAATCTAGTATCTAAACCTAGACACAGGCCTGCCTAACCAGTAGGCCTTTTTTTATTTCTTTTCATAGAGAACTTTTCCACCCAAAATAGTCATCGACACTTCGGTAGAAAGTATCTTATCATCCGGTACGGTCATTAAGTCCTGGGAGAAAACCGTAAAGTCAGCCAGCTTGCCGGAAGCGATGGAACCCTTTATCTTTTCTTCAAAAGCTCCATACGCTGCATCCAGGGTATACGACCTCAGCGCCTGAACCCGGGTCATCTTTTCTTCAGGCTCATAGCCACCCTTAGGTTCGCCTGCCAATGTTTGGCGGGTAACCGATGCAAAGAAAGATGCAATCGGATTAATCGGTTCTACAGGAACATCAGTTCCGTTTACAATTTTTGCTCCTGATTTGAGTAAGGATTGCCACATGTAGGCACCCTCTTTGATTCTCTTTTCACCGAGCCGGTCAATAGCCCAGGGCCGATCGGAAGACAAGTGAATAGCCTGCATGGCTGGGATTACTCCTAACTTACCGAAGCGTGGAATATCAGTCGGCTGAAGATGCTGAGCATGCTCAATGCGAAAACGATGATCTTTAACTTCAGGATTATCCTTGAACGCAATTTCGTATCGGTCCAGAATTTCTTTGTTGGCCCTATCACCAATAGCATGTGAGCAAACCTGAAAGCCATACTTGAGACCTTCACGGGAGATCTTCATTACGGTATCCATCGAAAGAGTTGCCATCCCACTAAAATCAGGTCGATCGGTATATGGCTCCAATAACCAGGCACCGCGAGACCCAAGTGCACCATCACAGTTTAATTTTATCGCTCGGATGGTTAGAAGATTAGAGGAATCAATCTCAGGACCTTTCTTAAACCACTCATAAATCAACTCACTGTCAAATCCTGTCAGCATCACATACAACCGGGTATTCAACTTGTTTTCGTTCTTAAATTTTCTGAACAGTTGAAGGTTCTCGCGTGATACACCTGCATCATGAAAACTGGTAATCCCGTTACGCAAACTTGCGGCAATTGCCAATTGCAAGGCCTGGCTGTCTGTCTCTTCGGTGCTTTCCGGAATATGCTGAGCAATGAGACCTTGAGCACGCTCATTAAAAATACCTGTTGGGTTTCCCAGGTTATCAAGAATGATTTCTCCGCCCTCACCCAAATCTTTATCCAACTTCTCTACAGACAGTTGATTGACTCCTGCAATCTGCATGGCCTTGGCATTTGCAAAACCCGCATGACCACTGGCATGCCTAAGAAATACTGGATTATTGGGAGATACTGAACTCAATAGTTGATGGGTTTGAAAACCCTTAAACATGATTTCCGGTTTGGTCGTCCACTTGTCCTGATGCCAACCCCGACCTACAATCCATTGACCCGGCTGTGCCTTCGCTACCGCCTCTTTCACTTTCTCAACTAATTCCTCGTAACTGGTAACACTCATCAAGTCAAGGTTCAGTTCGTTATAGCCGAGGCCCATAAAATGACCATGACCTTCAATGAAACCCGGGGTCATTGTTTTACCCTGCAGGTCGATGATCCGGGTATTTTCGCCTTCATACTTTGAAACATCTTTCAAATCTCCGGCAAACACAATTTTGTCTCCACTAACTGCCACAGCCTCTACAACAGGATTACCCTCCTCCACGGTGTAAATAGTACCTCCCCGGATAATTAAATCGGCAGGAGTTTTCTTTTCTGAGCAACCTGTTAAATAAATTGTTAGAAGAAAAGCACCAGCAATAAACAAGAACTGATTTCGCATGAGTTTGAATTTTAGTCCTTAAAAGTAGTAAGCAATTCTAACATTCGGACTGTCGATTTTATCAACGGCAGGATAAAGTTGGTTTTGTATCTTCGCAGCCGTAATGAAAGCACGATTAAAATTTTTCGGTCAGCTTGCCTTGTACTGGCTTCTCTTTTTTACCGTTAGTCGGATCTTATTCTTTATTTATTTGTACGCCCAAACCAGCACGCTTACCGCGAAAGAAATAGGTATGCCAATGATCCTTGGCATGCGCATGGATGCAGCCATGACCGGCTACTGGTTGTTAATACCGGGATTGATCTTTGTCGCCTCTGCATTCATGTCGTCAAAATGGGTTACTGTTCTTCAAGGGTTTATAACCAGTCTTCTGCTTTTAATCTCCACTCTATTAGTAGTGGCCGATTTAGAACTTTACAAGCACTGGGGGTTTCGAATCAATGCTACTCCCCTTATGTATTTAGAATCGGAAGCGGCTAGCAGCGTAAATCCCACAATTTTAGTTGTGTTGATGATAATCTTTGTTGTACTGCTCATTGCATTCATGCTTCTTTACTGGAAGGTACTGGCACCACAGCTATCAAGTCTTCCAGAACTTCCTAAAAAGTGGTCACTCATCTGGTTAATAATTACAGCTGCTTTGATTATACCTATCCGTAGCAGTTTTAGTGTGGCTCCGCTCAATACCGGAGTGGTTTATTTTCATAAGAGCAAAGCTTTTCCCAACCATGCAGGTATTAACCCGGTATGGAATTTTTTTAAAGACGTAACCCGTAAAGACAATCTTCAATATTCAAATAATTTTTATAGGCCTGACAATCTGAATGATCAATTTGATTCCCTGATGAATACACATGGAGATACTCAAAAATTTATCTCCATCGAAAAACCTAATATCTTACTAATAATCCTGGAAGGCTTTACTTCCAAAATTATCGCTCCCTTGGGTGGATTAGAGAATATTACTCCAGAAATAAATGCACTCGCCAAAGAAGGAATTCTGTTTGAAAATTTTTATGCAAGTGGCGATCGAACGGACAAAGGAATTGTATCAATCCTGAGTGGTTATCCAGCACAGCCCCGAAGCTCTATCATCAAGTTTCCTAATAAAACACAACATCTATCTTACCTTCCAAAGACACTAGAGAAATCCGGGTACCATACTTCATTTGTCTATGGTGGAGACATTGGTTTTGCCAATATGGAATCGTATGTAACCCAGGCAGGTTTTAGTCACATTACAGAAGTGGATGATTTTGGCAGTGAGTTCGATGACTCGAAATGGGGGGTAGCCGATCATTTTGTTTTCGAAAGGTTATTAATTGAGTGCGATACTGCTTCCAGTCCATTTTTTAAAGTCATGCTTAGTCTGAGTAGTCACGAACCATTTGAAGTGCCAATGGAAACGGTGATTAAGGGCAATGACGAGGGCCCGATGTTTTTGAACTCCTGCTACTATACTGATAGAAGTCTGGGCGAATTTATTCGAAAGGCAAAACTACAAGCCTGGTGGAAAAATACCCTGGTCATTATTACGGCTGATCACGGGCATCGCTTTCCGAATCCCAATGAATTAAAAGAGAAAGAACGTTTTAAAATTCCTATGCTCTGGTTGGGTGGAGTAATCCATAAATCGGAACGCATCAAAACCATTGCTGGCCACACTGACATAGCAAATACTGTTTTGACTCAGATAGGAATTGGCAATACACCTGATTTTTCATTCAGTAAAAACATTCTGGCTGATACGGTTAATTCGTTTGCAATCTATGTTTTTAACAATGGGTATGGATATGTAAGTCCGGCCAACGAAAATATTTATGACTTTGATCTGAATAATTATCTCAAGCGTGAAGGGAATGAAAAAGAATTTCCGCTCGGTAAAGTTTATATCCAAAAATTATTTGACGACTATAACAAAAAATAAATGAAACGAATTCTTCTCATTGGTGCATTTGCTATGCTTGGCTACATGCAAGTACAGGGTCAGGATGTTGGACTTTCATTTTCCTACTTTATTCCGCGCAATGGCTACTTTTCTACACCCATAAGTCCATTCTCCATTCGGGGGTTAGGTGTAAACCTGAATCGCTTCCTTGCTATAGAAACTGGGGCATCTCTTTATCGGATGTCCGGCCTTAATATTATCGACTTGCCCTTCGAATCGAAGGATGCTTTATTAGGTCCTAACTTTACGCTGTTTGTTCCTGTGGAATTGGTTATTCAATTTAAGGGCAAGCAAGTTGAGTTTGATATTAAAGGCGGTGGGTTTGCTTTTTATGGCTTTGATCAGAAGTTGAATTACGGAAATTTTGATCGGTCTATCCGAACCTTTGAAAACTGGGATGTCGCCAATTCCAATTTAAAGTTCAGCAACAATCCGGGCTTCGGATATCATTTTGGTGCTGAACTCACCTTCAATGTCACCCGGCAATTTGGAATCTCCCTGGAGACTAATTACCTGATGGGGTCAGCGAAATTTCCACTAACAGGAAGTTACACAGGAGGAACTATGACCAATCCATTAGAAACCATACCTGTTGACTATAAAGACGCGAAAGTGGACTTTACAGGACTGGAATTTTCTATCGGGATAATTTTTTCCGGAAGATAGCGGCAGCAGCTACTGATTCACGGATTTTAATTCTTACTTCCAGTGATCGAGGTTGACTTTACTTTCTCAATATCCACACGCCTGATTATACGGGCTGTTCGAAAGGGGGTTTTACTTAGTATCTCAACCAACGCCTGTTGCGCAATATCATATTCATAAAAAGTGCCGGCTAGCCATATCCTCTGATTTTGATCATGATCCATCTTTTCAATACCATAGAATTTTAAAACCGGATCTTCCAATGCAATTGAATCAATCTCAGGTGCTGACTCAAGGCGAATAGAAAAAACCAAGGTATCCTGAACCGGGTAGCTCTTCTCCATTATATTGACATTGTGTTTGTTAAAGAGATCCCGCGAGTCCTTTGCGAATAAAGCAAAAGCATCTCTAATTGTCTTTTCTTTAACGAAAAGGGTATCGCCTTCAAAATAGCGAAAGGGCATCATAACAAACTTATCATTGGATTTTTTAACCCACTCCAATTCATACTCAGCATTTTTAATAGAAGTTGTTGATATTGAGTCGTTCTTTATCTTCTGAAGATCAATCCAAAGCATAGCCCCGCCATCGCGATAGCGAGGTCGTTGGCCGGAGACAAAATTTCCGAGCGAATAAGCAATCAATTGATCCTCATTTTGATTCCAAACCATGGGTTGGAGCACATGAGGGTGAGCCCCGATCACAAGCTTCGCTCCTTCCCGCAAGCAAAGTGCCGCCAGTCTTTTTTGTTCCTGATTTGGCAGACTTTGATACTCGGCACCCCAATGCATGAAAACAATAATTGCATCTGATTGCTGGGTCCTGGCTTTTGCAAGGTCTATCTTGATTACAACCGTGTCGATAAGATTTATAATATTGGGTTTCGTAACCGGAATTCCGTTGGTTCCATAGGTGTAGTTCAAGAGAGAAAGTTGAAACCCGTTCTTTTTGACTACCAATGGATAAACACTTTCTCTTTCCAGCGAATCTTTGAACGTACCGGTATGTGGTATCTCCAATGAATCCAAAACCTTAATGGTGCGCTCTACCCCTTTTCGCCTACGATCGAGACTGTGATTATTCGCTGTGACCAACACATCGAAGCCAACGCGTTTTAATTCTACTGCAAGGGCGTCAGGCGCACTGAATTGCGGATACCCTTTAAAGGGAGCGCCTGCTAAAGTAAGCTCCAGGTTCCCAATAGCTAAATCGGCAGACCGTAAAATAGGTGCTACATATTCAAAGCAAGCTGAGTAGTCATACTTCTTTAAAAGCGGATCAAGCGCTGCTGCAATATTCGAGTCGTGTTGCATAATGTCGCCCACAAAAAGCAACGACAGACGCGTAGTATCCTGAGCAACTACCGAAATGGCAGCAATCAAAAATAAAATGAGCATTCGAAACTTACGCATTCTTGTAGGCAATGATTTTATCTTCTGCAATAACGAAAACTCTATCTTCTTTTTTAGGTACGATGCGGGCAATTCCGGTAAACGAACCAAAAGCCGGAAGAATACCCTGATGTTTCCCAAAATAAAAACAAGGTAACGTGACGGATTGCTTTCCGGTTCCACGCAATTGCACCCCCGGATGAAGATGCCCCGAGAGATTATACAACCCCGAAGGTATAGCGGTCATGGGTTCGTGGGTGAGTATCAAATTGCCTTCACGCAATTCGTTTACATAGCATTTCATGGAATGGCGTTCGTACTGTACTTCGCTTAAAATATCATGATTGCCTAAAACAAGTTCGAACGAGCACTGCACAAAATGCTTTCGGATCTGACCCAACACTTCCCATTCCTCATTGTAGTGGCTATGAAATAAATCGCCTAAAAAAATTACCCTGTCCGGCTTTGTCATCTGAAGTACTGAAATCAGGGTCTCGGTATTTTTGTCGTTGGCCCTGGCGGGCACAGGTATCCCGGACTTTCTGAAATGATTGATTTTACCAAAATGTAAATCAGCCATCAGCAGCGTTTTCCTGCTTTTGAGCCACAAGGCCTTTTCTGGCAATAGCCACGCGGTTTCGCTCATTAACTCAATCTCCATTCGCCCCTGTTCCTTTAACTATTGATTAAGTGGGCAAATTCGCATAAATCCAATTCAGTAAAAAACGAAGCCGGAAACCTAGCTCACAGAGCCTTCTCCTTGAAAATCATAGTATTATACTAATCTCCGGTTTTTGGCTTTCTGTCTTGATTTTGGAAAATAAAAAATGGTAACATTGGGTTAACATTGACCGATCGGCTACACATTACATTTAGCAGATTTTTGATTTATGTTCGATTTAGAGCTCTCCTATTCCATCCTGCTTGTACTCTGTCTTTTGGCAGCCTGCACATTCGAATTTGTAAATGGATTTCATGACACAGCCAATGCGGTGGCCACCGTAATCTATACGAATACCCTTAAGCCATGGGTAGCGGTTATCTGGTCGGGCACCTGGAATTTTTTAGGAGTTTTTGCCGGGGGAATTGCCGTGGCTATGGGTATTGTAAATCTATTGCCCGTAGAAACATTGGTCGATCAAAACATAGCCCACAGTATTTCGATGGTGATGGCGTTGTTAGTGACAGCTATTTTCTGGAACCTTTTAACCTGGTTTTTTGGTATCCCCTGCTCAAGTTCGCACACACTTATTGGATCAATTCTGGGAGTCGGTTTGGCGTTTTCATTATTGCCGGAAGCGACCAGCGAAGCAGTGAACTGGACCAAGGCAAAAGAGATAGGTCTTTCACTTTTAGTTTCCCCACTATTTGGATTTTCAGTCACAATTATCCTAATGTATTTTATAAGGACGCTTACCCGAAAAACTGAAACCGGAGACGCGCTTTTTAAAGAACCTAAGAAAAATCAACCGCCTCCATTTTGGATCCGGTCCATCCTTTTCCTAACCTGTACACTGGTTAGTTTTTTTCACGGCTCCAACGATGGACAAAAAGGAGTAGGTTTGGTCATGTTAATTCTGATTGGTATTGTGCCCGCTTATTTTGCACTTGATGTAAATTATGATCCAGCCCAAATGCCCGCTTCATTGACCAAAATTGAACGGGTCATTGGCGCGATAGATTCTACCACTCTTTCAAAATCAGACCGCCAAAAACTTTCCGGTGCGAGATTTATGAACACTCATTTACAAGAGACTTTCGCTTCGTTGGGATCGATAAGCCAAATTCCTAAAGCAGAAAAATTTGAAGTGAGAAAAGATGTAATGTTATTGGATCGGAATCTAAACTCACTTATGAAGAAAGAAGAAGTGAGAATGAGCGCCACCGACAAGAAAATTTTAAAAGATGAACTTAAGGCGGTACGCAAAGTAACCGACTACTCTCCGACCTGGGTATTATTTATGATTTCGATTTCATTAGGTATTGGGACTATGATTGGTTGGAAGAGAATTGTTAAAACCGTAGGCGAAAAAATTGGTAAAGAACACCTTACCTACGCACAAGGCGCAAGTGCAGAAATGGTGGCGGCCAGTACCATCGGGCTTTCCACGTACTTCGGCTGGCCTGTAAGTACCACGCACGTACTGTCGTCTGGAATTGCAGGCAGTATGGTAGCGAGCAAGGGCGTAAAAAATCTTCAGCCCGATACGGTTAGAAATATTTTACTTGCCTGGTTCCTTACTCTGCCTGTTGTGATGATTATGGCGGGAACGTTGTTCCTGGTGTTCCGTGCAATTTCAGCTTAATCAGCTCCAAAACTAAGGCGCATCTTTTTAATCCTGTCCTCCAGTTTTTCAGATGTCAGTTTTTCGCGTGTGCGATCGACCATGATGGGAAAAGCAAAAGGTGTAGGCATCTCAGGCTCAGTGATGATGATTTTCTGATGGGCAATCCGATCCAGCGCTTTGCGCAACCGTGCTTCTTCAAGCTGAAAATCCATCACCTCTTCAAAGGCTTGTTGCAGCAGTAAGTTTTGTGATTCATATTCATGAAACACATTGAAGAAAAGTTGGGAGGATGATTGTAAATGCTTTTCCTTAATTTTTTGCCCGGGCAACCCTTTAAAAATCAATCCAGAAATGGCTGCGATGTCGCGAAATTTACGTCTGGCCATTTCGGTGGAGTTAATGCTGGCCTGGATATCATGCATCAGATTTTCATTGCCCAGCACGTTGGTTTCAATAGCCTCATAAATGGGTATCTCCTGGTCCGATAGCAATTCAAAACCATAATCATTCATAGCAATTGAAAACGTGATTGGGGTTGATTGCGAAATGCGATAGGCAATCAAAGCGGCCATACCTTCATGTACAAAACGGCCCTCAAAAGGATACATCACTACATGGTAGCCTTCGGAGGAATGAAAGTACTCTACTAGAAATTCACTCTTCCTTGGCAGATGTGATCGCTCTTGTTGCAAATTCATAAGCGGCCTGAGAAAACGCATTTCATCATCCGTCTCATTCCCTGTTGCCGATTCATCAATTTTCAATCGGATCATTTCACTCATTTGTGAAGAGAGCGGCATCCTACCACCTTGCCAGGAAGGTACCTTTCCGGATTTCTTCTTGCTCTTGCGTACATGCACTTCCATTTCCTTTATCCGAACTAATTCCAGACTTTGTCCAGCAAACCAAAATACATCGCCTGTATTAAGACGCGAGATAAAATACTCTTCGATGGTGCCCAGGTATTTACCCGTCACAAATTTCACGTACAATAAATTATCGCCAACAATCGTACCTATGGATAACCGGTGTTTAAGCGCGATGCGTTTGTTTTCAACTTTATAAATTCCTTGTTCCACGCTCACTTTTCGGTATTCATTGTAAGCTGTTAGCGCATCGCCACCCGTGGTAATGAAATTTAATACCCAGTTCCATTCGTCTTCCGTTACTGAGGAGTAACTAGCTGTACCTTTTATCTCCTGATAAATTTCTTCGGGCCTGAACCCATCAGCTACTGCCAGTGTGATCAGGTATTGAATCAATACATCGAAGGAGCGCAGGTAAGGCACACGATCTTCTACAATATTCCGGTTCATCGCTTCGCGCAAAGCAGCAGCCTCCGTGAGTTCGAGGGTATTGGTGGGCAAAAAATAGATCCGGCTAACGGCCCCAGGCTGATGCCCACTTCGACCCGCGCGTTGTAAAAACCGGGCAACGCCCTTAGGGCTTCCTACTTGTATTACTGTTTCAACGGGTCTGAAGTCAACACCCAAATCCAAACTGGAGGTGCAAACAACTGCCTTCAGTTTGCCCGCATGCAATTGATCTTCTACCCAGTCGCGAAGATCCTTGCTAATGGAACCATGATGCATGGCAATCAAGCCTGCGAGTTCAGGTGCGCGGTCGAGCATTTTCTGATACCAGATTTCGGCAAAAGACCGGGTATTTGTAAAGATGAGAGTACTGTTGCTATGCTTTACGATAGGAATAACCTTATCAAGCAACTGAATCCCCAGATGGCCTGCCCACGGCAGGGTCTCGACTTCATCGGGAAAAATGGAAACAACCTCAACCTTCTTTTTAATAGAAGCTTTAATCACTTTTACTTTTTTACCCGAAGAATAACTGCCCAACAAAATTTGAAGTGACTGTTCCATGTTTCCTATGGTAGCCGAAATACCCCATACTTTTAATGGCGGAGAAAGTGTCTTCAATCGAGATAATGCCAGTTCCATCAGCACCCCGCGCTTGGAACCCAGTAACTCATGCCATTCGTCAACTACAATGGTTTTAAGATTAGCAAAATAATCGGCATACCCTTTTTGTGAAATCAGCAAGTGAAGACTCTCCGGGGTAGTAATTAAAAAATCAGGTGGCTTATCTTTTTGTTTAGCCCGTTCCTTTGTTGAAGTATCGCCACTACGAACTCCAATTCGCCACGAAGTTTCAAGACCATCAGCTGCCCGTTTGGCTGAGAATTCAATTTCTTTTGCCAACGCCCGGATAGGAGTTATCCAGATAGCGGTAGGGCCGTGAGTTTTCTGCTTGCGCGGATCACTTTCTAACAAAATTGGTATCAGTAATGAATAGGTTTTTCCGCTGCCTGTTGGTGCATTAATCATTCCACTAAAACCTGCCCATACACTTTGCCATGCCTCTACCTGAAATGGAAACGGAGTCCAGCCCTGCGCTTTAAACCATCTTTCGCCCGACTCCTGATTGTTCAGCATGACAACTAATATTGAGGGTAAAATAACATTTTTGATCCGCTTGTGTTAATTTGATCAATAATACAGAACGTATGGGAAAGTATTCGATTAAAGAATTAGAAAAACTATCCGGAATAAAAGCCCATACCATTCGTATCTGGGAAAAGCGGCACCATCTGGTTAGCCCCCAACGCACCCAAACCAACATCCGGTATTATTCAGATGATGATCTTAAAAAAATAATTAATGTTTCCGTACTCAATAATAACGGGGTCAAGATCTCGAAGATTGTAGGACTAAGTCTTGATGAAATCAATCAACAGGTAGCTGAACTTAGCGATTCAAAGAATAGCATAGAAATCTACATTGATCAGCTGGTGCTTGCTATGATTGACATGGAGGAAGAACAATTTGAAAAAATACTGGCGAGCCTTACCCTAAAGTTTGGATTTGAGAAAACGGTGGTTGAAATAGTATATCCATTCCTGGAGAAAATCGGGATATTGTGGTTGACCAATAACATTACACCCGCGCAGGAGCATTTCATTTCTCACCTGATCCGGCAAAAGATGATTGTGGCCATTGACAGTCTGCCATTGCCACCTAAAACCTCCAAGAGAGCTGTTTTATATCTGCCAGAAAATGAGTTACACGAACTGGGCTTACTCTTCTATCACTACATAGCGAAGAAAGAGGGATTCAGAACCTATTACTTAGGGCAAACTGTTCCCTACAAGGATCTTAAATACGTGGTTGAGTATCATAAACCCGACCTCATAATTACTTCATTAACCAGTGGCCCGTCTCCGCATGCAATGCAAGGATATCTGAATCGCTTAAGTACTGATTTTGCTTCGGTCAGAATACTGGTTTCAGGATACGCCTTAAAAAAGGCTAAGCTAGAGCCCCTACCTAATATTGATACTTTTACCAATGCCTTGACTCTCAGGGATTTAATTGTGTCACTGAAATAATTGTTTAATATTATTTTAAATATGTTAAACATAATGATGTCTATATCATAATTATGCCTATATTTGTTTAACATTTACAACTAAACGTTAGACAATATGACGACATATGATTTCGACCATCAACTGGCAACTCTTCGTCCTACATTAAGGACGTTTACTCGTAGATTCACCAACGACCGGGATGAATCGTTAGACCTGGTGCAAGACACAATCCTGAAGGCTCTCACCTACCGCGATAAATTTCGTGAGGACACCAATCTTAAAGGTTGGCTTTTCACTATCATGCGCAATACCTATATCAATAACTACCGTAAAAATCAGCGTGCAAAAACTTCTCACGATGATACCAAAGAACTTTACTTCCTGAATGTAGAAGACACCCATACATTCAATCGCCCGGAAGGAAGTGTAGAGTTTAAGGAAGTATGGCGGAATGTAAATGAGCTTAAAGATGATTTATTAGTGCCTTTCAAAATGCACACCACGGGCTATAAGTATCATGAAATAGCCGAGCATTTAAACATCCCTATCGGCACGGTCAAGAATAGAATCTTCCACGCCCGAAAAGAAATTCAAAAGAAATTAACCGGATATCAGTAAATACAAAAACACGGTGGACAAAGCCGTGTTTTCTGTTTATACTCGAGCGATGAAAAAAATAGCAGTTATTGGGGCTGGCTTTTCCGGTCTTGCGGCAGCTTCCAGTTTGGCCAAAGCAGGGTACGAAGTAACTGTGCTGGAAAAAAATAACTCAGCCGGTGGACGTGCCCGTAAATTCCAGATGGATGGATTTACTTTTGACATGGGCCCCAGTTGGTATTGGATGCCCGATGTTTTCGAAAAATTTTTTCAACAGTTCGGTAAAACCACTTCGGACTATTACGAACTAGAACGACTTTCTCCCTCCTACCGAATTTATTATTCAACGAACAACTTTTTAGATATTCCTGCTGGTGTGGAGGGACTCTGTAAACTCTTTGATGAATTAGAACCCGGAAGTTCTAAAAACCTGCTTCACTTTCTGGAAGAGGGGAAATACAAATACGATATCGGTATAAATGATCTGGTCTATAAACCAGGTCTATCAGTGACCGAGTTGCTCGACTTAAAACTGTTGGCTGGTGTATTTAAAATGCATGTATTCCAGTCGGTATCCCAGTATGTACGTAAGTTTTTCAAAGAACCCCGCATTATACAGTTGCTGGAATTTCCGGTTCTCTTCCTGGGTGCTACGGCACAAAAAACTCCGGCTCTTTATACACTTATGAATTATGCCGATATGGCCTTGGGTACCTGGTATCCGAAAGGAGGCATGCATAAAATTGTAGATGGCCTTACCTCGCTAGCAACGGAACAAGGTGTGAAGTTTGAGTTCAACAGTGAAGTAACCAGTTTTGTGGTGAATAACAACAGCATACAGGAAGTGATTGTAAATGGAGAGCCAAGAAATTTTGATTATATAGTGGCTGGTGCCGACTACCATCATGTCGAACAAAATTTATTGCCGGCATCGCATCGAAGATATTCTGAAACCTATTGGCAAAACAGGGCGATGGCTCCTTCGAGTTTAATTTTTTATCTGGGACTTAACAAAAAGATCTCGGGCCTGCTGCATCATACATTATTCTTCGATGAGGACTTTTCGGTACATGCCAAAGAAATCTACGAAGATCCTAAGTGGCCCATAGCACCCCAGTTTTATGTTTCCTGTACCTCACAAACAGATCCAACCGTGGCGCCCGAGGGTGGTGAAAATATCTTTATCTTGATTCCCGTTGCCCCGGGTTTAAAGGATGAGGACTCGATCCGTGAAAAATATTACTCGATGGTGATGGACCGGTTTGAAAGAATTATGGGGCAACCCATCCGCAAGCATGTTGTTTTTAAACGCAGTTATGCTCACAACGATTTTCAGGCCGATTACCATGCCTTCAAGGGAAATGCCTATGGTTTGGCCAATACTATTCTACAAACGGCTAACTTAAAGCCCTCAATCTTAAACAAAAAGGTAAAAAACCTGTTCTATACAGGTCAACTAACAGTGCCAGGCCCGGGGGTGCCACCTTCACTCATTTCCGGGCAAGTAGTAGCAAAAGAGTTGATTGAGCGAGATAGAAAGCAGAATTAGAAGAACGGTAAGGCTTTGGCCTTTTTTCTTTCGTATTTTGAATAACAAAAACTGATTTCTTTGGATGAGCAAAGACCTGTTTGATAAAGTTTCTTTACGGTGTAGCAAGCTTACCACACGAGCTTACAGCACATCCTTTTCACTGGGCATACGCTGCCTCAAAAAAGAAATGCGCGGTCCTATCTACTCCATCTATGGCTTCGTTCGCTTTGCTGATGAAATTGTGGATACACTTCATGATTTTGATAAAGCAGCTTTACTAAAAAGATTTACCGAAGATACCTATCACGCAATCGATCAAAAAATAAGCCTGAATCCGATACTTCATAGTTTTCAAAAGACTGCCAATGAATTTAAGTTTGAACGCGCGTTGATTGATCAGTTTCTGAAAAGCATGGAAATGGATCTGGCCCTCACCTCATATGATCAAAAAGGCATTGAAGAATATATCCTGGGCTCTGCCGAAGTAGTTGGCCTTATGTGCCTGCGGGTGTTTTGCAAAGGGGATGAGGTAATGTACCAGCACTTGAAGCCCTCGGCTATGAAACTGGGCTCGGCTTTTCAAAAAATAAATTTCCTACGCGATCTTAATGCTGATTTCAATGGTATGGGACGCAGTTATTTTCCAGGCGTTGACCTTACCGACTTTAATGAAGAGACAAAAAGTCAAATTGAGAAAGATATTGCCAATGATTTTCATGCTGGGTACGAAGGCATCAAACAACTTCCGCGTTCGGCTCGCTTTGGAGTCTATGTTGCCTACTTATACTACATGGCACTTTTCGAAAAAATAAAAAATACGCCAAGCCATATTATTCTTACTAACCGGATTCGGGTACGTAACAGACGTAAGCTTACCATTCTGGCTTACTCGTATGTTAAACATCAACTTAACCTGTTATAATTATGGAACAGGTGATTTTAGTCGATGAGAAGGACAATGAAATCGGGACCATGGAAAAAATGGAAGCCCACCAGAAAGGATTGTTGCACAGGGCCTTTTCCGTATTAGTTTTTAACACGAAAGGCGAAATGCTTTTACAACAAAGGGCGATTTCTAAATACCATAGTGGAGGACTTTGGACCAATACGTGTTGCAGTCACCCGCAACCCGGAGAAACGATTGAGCAGGCAGGAAAGAGAAAGCTTATACAAGAGATGGGGTTTTCCTGTGACTTGTCTTTCTCACACAAATTCGTGTATAAGGTCCACCTTGATAATGACTTGATTGAGTATGAGTGGGATTATATTCTGATCGGCTATTACGATGGAGTTCCATCTATTAATGCGAACGAAGCACAGGCCTGGAAATATGCTTCTGTTAAATCCATTCAACAAGACGCCATTAAAAATCCGGATCAGTACACGTGCTGGTTTAAATTAATTCTAAAGCAACCTGAAATTAACCAGCTCATAGCACATTCTGCTTACTAAAATCTTTTGTGGTCCTGTGAGTTTAAGTTCCGTTCCTTTACTTCAGATGCCAAGTTCCACCTGGAAAACCGCTGAATAATATCCAGTAAAGAAAGAATCAACTCTTAAATCGGTTAATCTGGAATACATAAGCCCTCCTTGAACCTTCAAACGATGGCCATTGAAATAACGGGTTACTCCCAACTCATAATTCTCTATCTGCTTTTCATTTAAAGAAGGTACCTCAGCATTGTCATATAGTTTTGAGGAGGGTTTTGAGGTAGCATATCTCCCTGCTATTTCAAAATTATTTTTAAAAAGGTAACTCATCTGCGACATAAACCCCTGCCCTGCATACACTGCACTTATCTGTGAACTATTGGTCGGATCAATAGTAATCGGATTACTGGTGGAACGATTCATAAATTCAGTATACCATGCCCAGCCATTGTATTTCGCAAGCAGATCAAATTCAATGGCATCCATTGTCTGCGCGGCATACAGATCATTGCCTAATTGACCTTGTGTACGAAGTGCCTTATCATTTTGTGAGTAAGTTGCAGCTACCGATACTTTTAATTTATCCTCTCGTTCAAGATCGCCTTCCTGGTAATCATTCTCACCCGTAAATTGACCGAATGGCAGGAACTCAACTCGTCCGGTATAAGCAAGTCCATAGTTCGATAAATCAGAATTTCTCCCTTCCCCAGAAGTTAGTGATCCCCGGAAGATTACATACTTAGTTGTGTAATGACCGAAGAAACCAAAATCACGATCCAGTGTAAATCGGGCATTCACAATCGAGCGATCGAAAAATTGCTGATCACCTGAAGAAATAACACGTTGGCGGTTTCCCGGAATTTTTGTCTGACCGAAGCCCAGACGTAACCGGGGAGTTGGATTATAATATATCACTGCATCGCGTATGATGTTAGGACTACTGTTGATCTTGTTATTCTCGGGTCCGCGCCAATCCATATCACCTCTTGAAAAGCCCAACTGGAAGTAATAGGTAAGTTTAGGATTAAGTACAAAACCGGTAAATTTCACACGCAATCGCCTCACTCTCATTTCGAATGCCTCCGGTGAAAGATCGGATTCCGAATTACTAATATACATGGCCCGGTTCTGCATCCGGAACTGAAAATTGAGTGAAAACACACTATCAGAAGTAACAAAACCAACCCCTTTTTGCTTCTTGGTGAAAACCGTAACCGCAGGTTTGCTTTGCGAGAAACTGTTAAATGTAACGACTGATAAAACAAACAAAGAGATTAAAGCCGTGGTCAGTTTGTTCGTAGGCGAGGTCAGGTTTTTCATGGCAGAATTGAAGGTTGGCAATATTATCAAAATATTACCAAATTATTATCTGCATAATATTTAGTTAATGTTGAAAACGGGCTATTTCAACATCTCTCAGCCGATGATCTGAAAACGACTCTAAACTTAAGAGCAGATTTTACGTAACATTGAACATTCCGCACTCATGCTTCAACTATCCAATCTAAAAAAAGCCTACGGCCAGCGCGTCATTCTACAAATCCCCCAGCTATCAGTCGCTACAGGTACACATTGGATAAAAGGAAATAACGGATCAGGCAAAACTACGCTAATGAAAATCATGGCTGGCATCCATCCATTTGAAGGCACCGTGTTACTGAACGGTATCGACCTGGTAAAAAATCCAATAGCCTACCGCCAGCAGGTTTCCTTTGCGGAAGCCGAACCCATTTTTCCTGGCTTTGTCACCGGGTGGGATCTCATCCGCTTTGTGCAGAACACGCGGAAAGAAAAAGAAGAAAGCCTGCAAGCGCTGGTCGACTATTTTGGCGTGCGCAGTTTTCTGGATTATACCGTGGGCACCTACTCCAGCGGCATGATTAAAAAACTTTCCCTGCTGCTGACCTTCATTGGTAACACCAAACTCATTCTGCTCGATGAACCTTTGATCACCCTCGAAGATATTTTCCTTCCCCTATTGTTCTCATTAATCAAACTACGACAAAAACAAGGCACCTCCTTTCTGCTTAGCTCCCATCAACACTTTAATGAAGATCAGTTCCGCCCTGATGGAAAAATTGTAGTAGAAAATCAGACCGCACAATTCATTGCATCATGAACTTCATTCTGCATTTGATGATCAAGGCGCTGGTGATGCCTTTCTATAAGAGTCACGCAGGACTGTTGTTTTTCGTTTTCTTTCTCATGTTTGGCATCGTGGAATCTACTCAGATTGTCTTTTATCATCAATCATTAATATATGGGATGTTCAGTTCTGCGTTTTTTTTACTGATGGTGTTGATGATCTGGTTACTCTACCAACTCAAGGCGCTTCACTTCTTGCTCAAAACCTCTGGTGAAGATGCTTATTATTTTCTTAATCACCTTGCCGTATTGCCAGCAGGAAAAAGCTTCCTCTACTATTTTGTGATCAGCTTTCTTATCTTTCTTCCGGTGTTTATCTACACAATTGGAATTTACGCCATCGGCATTCAACATCAGTTTTATGATAGTGTGGCTATCATCTTCATTTTTCAATTTGCCTTATGGCTGATGAACGCGGGAGTGCTCAACTACACGATAAGAAATAAACACATCCCATCTCACATCACGTTACCTACTCTTACTTTACCATATCAACAAACACAAATCGGTATCTATGCAGGATATATTTTTAAAGAAGAAAAATCTGCAGTCATACTCAGCAAGCTATTTTCGTTAACGGTGATCTATCTCGTAAAAGAAACCCTGGAAGCAGGAGATGATTTCCGGATCCTCGCCATCACCTGGTTGTTTGCCTTGTTATCCCATACGTATCTGGTCAACAAACTAAAAGTATTTGAAAACCAATTTATAAGCTGGATGAGAAGTCTTCCTATCTCTACTACCAAAACCTACATCACTTATTTCTTTCTTTATGCCTTGCTCATGATTCCTGAATTGCTATTACTTACGGGCAGCCTGGGCAAAGGTCTCTCCTTCCTTCAACTATTTTTACTGCCGGTTTTTTCCAGTGCGTTCCTGATTACCATTCACACTTACTTATTTAAACCCCATCGTGATCCCGATAAGTTTGTGACGTATTTATTTTGGTTGTTTATGGTTTGCTTTATGTTGGTTTTGAGTAAGATGATTTGGATAATAGCAGCTATCTTGTTACTGGTCTCTTTGCTGTTGTTTAAGAAGAGATTCTTTTTTTATGAACCAATTAACGATTAAAAATGTGAGTATTTACTTTCTCTCAAGCGTATTCCGTTCAGAGTGCTTTGTTAGGAATGAACTCGCTAGAAAAATAGTAACTTAAACAGTTAAACATCCGATAAGGATAATTTTAACCGACTCCATTATCTTGACAAAGAAAAATATCATCCTGGCTGGTTTTATCATTGCCAAGTTCGTGTTGCAATACACGTTGATCAGTCCGGAATACGATCTGCAACGCGATGAATTTCTGCATCTGGATCAGGGCCATCACCTCGCCTGGGGCTATCTTTCGGTGCCTCCCGTTACTTCCTGGATATCCTTCATCATAAACCTGCTTGGCTGCACGGTATTCTGGGTGAAATTTTTTCCTGCCCTGTTCGGGGCTCTAACCATCGTGGTGGTATGGAAAGCGATTGAAGAACTAGGTGGAAATCTGACTGCGCTGATCCTGGGGGCTACCTGCGTTTTCTTCTCTGCATTGTTACGGTTGAATACGCTCTATCAACCCAACTCACTGGATGTATTGAGCTGGACTACATTCTATTTTGTGTTGATCAAATATTTCAATAGCAAAAATCCAAAATGGTTCTTCGCAGCGGCCGTGGTGTTCGCCATTGGATTTTTAAACAAGTATAATATCGCTTTTTTATTGATTGGTCTTTTACCTGCAATTTTGCTCACGGAGCAGCGTACCATGTTCAAAGAGAAGAAATTCTATCTCGCCATCGGGTTAGGATTCTTACTTATTTTCCCAAACCTGTTGTGGCAATACAATAATGATTTTCCGGTTTTCCATCACCTGAAACAATTAGCCGACATCCAGTTAGTACATGTAAATCGATGGGATTTTCTTAAAGGTCAGTTACTTTTCTTCTTCGGGTCCTTATTAGTAATTATCGCTGCACTGTATGGGCTATTGTTTTACAAACCCTTTAAAAAATATCAACTATTTTTTTGGTCGATGTTCTTTACGCTAGCTGTCTTCATCTGGTTTAGAGCGAAGGATTATTACGCCATTGGGCTGTATCCCATCTATATTTCATTTGGCTCCGTCTTTCTAGTGAATATCTTAAACCAAGGCTGGAAGAAATACTTCCAACTGGTGTTGATTGCTATTCCGATGCTGATCTTTATTCCAATGTATCAAATTGCTTTTCCCAATAAGAGCCCTCAATACATTGTGAATAATTCAGGACCTGACAAAAAAATGGGTTTGCATCGATGGGAAGATGGCAAAGACCATGCGCTACCTCAGGACTATGCCGATATGCTGGGCTGGAAAGAACTGGCACAAAAAGTTGATTCCATAAGCGCCACATTACCTAACCTGGAGGAGACATTGATTCTTTGCGACAACTACGGTCAGGCAGGAGCCATCAACTATTACACAAAAAATAACAAGGTGATTGCATCCTCATTTAATGCAGACTACATTGATTGGCTTAATCTTGACCAGAAAATTGTTGATGTAATTCTAGTAAAGGAAATGGATGACGAAGACAAAGAAAGAATAGCGGAGATTCCTTTATTTGACAGCGTTTACCTGGCCGGTAAAAGAATTAATTCATTCGCACGTGAACCAGAGATATCCATCTATGTATTGCGTGGCGCAAAAGTGGATATTATGCAACGAATTATAGCCGAACGGAACGAAAAGAAAAATTATCGCTAAAGTTACTGAGCCTCACTCCATCGATCTATCTTGAAGGATTAAAAACAAAATCTTTACACTACCAAAGCAGTTTTAACTTACGATCACTCATGCAATACACAACGGCAATAACCACGCGATTCCATTGCTCAATAGAGCGGGCTTTTAAAACTCCTATGCTTTGCGATGTCACCAAAGTACACACGGGCTATTTGCTTATGCCGCGCGTAACACATTGTACTGAAGATGAGACCTGGGGAAAAATAAATGGAAGTCGGAAGGTATTTATGGCCAGAAATTTCTACTTCAAAGGTGGTGAAGCCGCGCTGGACAAAGTATTGGAACGAATAGAAAACAAATATTGGAAAATTGAAATCAGTGATTTTAAGTATTGGGCGATGGGTTTCACAAAATTTCAAGGCGAATGGCTTACCCGAGAGAACACGGACGAAACGATAGAAGTACGGTATGTTTATACCTTGTTCTCCAATGCTATTTTTGCATATCCCTTTCATTGGTTTATTACAAAAATAATCTGGAGGACGTACATGAAACACGTACTGCACAACGTTCAACAACTTGCTTATAATAACGCTCCTTATCTACACGAATAAAAAATGCTAGCTAGCGTCTATACCCAATACGGCCCACCGGAAGTACTTCAACTGAAAGATGTGCCAAAGCCAATACCCAAAAACAACGAGGTATTGGTAAAAATTCATGCAACCACTGTCAACAGAACCGACACCGGATTTCGTGTGGCTGAATATTTTGCGGTGCGTATAGTTGGTGGTCTCTTCAAACCAAAGAAAACTATTCTAGGAAGTGAATTTGCCGGGCGAGTAGAGTCAATCGGAAAAGATGTTACCCTATTTAAACCAGGTGATCCGGTTTTTGGATTGAGTGCTTACGTTTTTGGTACCCATGCGGAATACGTTTGTGTTCCTGAAAATAAGTCCATCGCCATCAAGCCCACCAAGATGTCGTTTGAGGAAGCGGCTGCCGTGTGCGATGGATTAATATTGGGCATTAACTACATCCGTAAAATTGATTTTAAGAACAAACCAAAAATCCTCATCAATGGTGCTTCTGGTTCTATTGGTTCGGCTTGCGTGCAGCTCGCACACCATTACGGTGCAGAAATTACAGCGGTGTGTAACACCAAAAACCTTTCATTGGTAAAATCTCTGGGTGCCGATGAAGTGATTGATTACACCCAACAAGATTTTACGAACATAGGTAAATTGTACGATGTCGTGCTGGATGCAGTAGGGAAGAGTACTTTTTTCAAGTGTAAAAAAATACTGAAGCCTGGTGGCGTTTATTTTTCAACCGAACTCGGTCCGGGGTGGCAGAATGTATTCTTACCCTTGATTACACCACTGCTCGGAAGTAAAAGAGTCAAGTTCCCCATCCCCACCGATAGTAAAGAAGACATTCTTCTTTTTAAAGAGCTGATCGAAGCTGGAAAATACAAAGCAGTGATCGATCGCACCTACCCGTTAAAGCAAATTATGGAGGCCACCCGGTACGTAGAAACCGGGCAGAAGACAGGGAATGTGGTGATCAAGGTGCAGGATATCAACTAACTCCTTAAACGCGTCAATTCCAGTCACTAAGCCTTCAATTCCTGTAAACCAAAAGCC
>ERZ795061.1347-NODE-1347-length-23948-cov-24.574101_pt1 | contig 23948 bp, 17 predicted proteins | sample MGYA00375145_ERZ795061 | MGnify/ENA primary metagenome ERZ795061 (study PRJEB30190, sample SAMN05720144) | anaerobic digester metagenome | isolation source: active sludge of municipal wastewater-treating anaerobic digesters | place: USA | collected 2014-12-22 ... | reverse complement strand
GTATCCTGGCCTTAACGGTCAATTTGACGCCCTCATTCGAAAATGCCGTCAAACGTCACAATGAGCAGGTCACTGCCATTGAGGCCGTCGCCAAGGACCTCAACGATGATGCGCAAGGCCTGGCCAGCAACGGTACCCTGATTCTGGTGGCCGGCGGTTTGGTCGCCGTGGCACTCGGATTGTTCGTCGGATATCTGTTAGCGACGTTCCTTTCCCGGAGCATCAGCCACATCGCCAATGTCGCGACGCAGGCCGCCGGCGGCAATCTGCAGGCCCGCGCGAAGATTCAGTCGCACGATGAGTTGGGCCAGATGGCCACCGCGTTCAACTCCATGCTCGATCGTATTACCGCCCTGGTGTCGACGGAGGAAGAGCGCGACCTGATGCAGAAACGGCTCATGCAATTCCTCGTGCTGGTCTCCGAAGTCGGTAAAGGAGACTTGACCCGGCGAGGCGAAGTGACGGCCGACATGTTCGGCAACCTTGCGGACGGGTTCAACCTCATGATCGCGCGGTTCGGACAATTGTTGAAGCAGGTGCGCGAGGCGGCCGATCGGGTGAACAAGTCAGCCGGTACCCTGCGGGATTCAGCCGGTCAAATGTCCGGAACAGCCCGGGTGCAGGCGGAAGAATCCGTGCGTACGCTGGGCGCGGTCGAACAGTTGGCCGCCGGTATGCGTCAAGTGGCCACTACGGCCGGCGCATCCTCCGACTCCGCCAAGCAGGTGCTGTCGGCCACGGAACGCGGCAACGTCGCGGTGCAGGAAACCGTGCGCGACATGCAGAGCATCCGGTCGGCGGTGCAACGTATGTCCAAGCAGGTGAAGGGCCTCGGTGACCGTTCACTCGAAATTTCACAGATCGTGTCGACGATCCGCGATATCGCCAATCAAACGAACCTGCTCGCGCTCAACGCCGCTATTGAGGCGGCCGGCGCGGGTGAGGCCGGCGCACGATTCGCCGTCGTCGCCGACCAGGTCCGAAAGCTGGCGGAAAGCTCCACGCAAGCCACACGTGAAATCGCCGACCTCGTGAAAGTGATTCAAACGGAAACGCAGGATGCCGTGGTGGCCATGGAGCACGAAACGCAGGCGGTGGAAGCCGGATCCGCTTCGGCTCTCCGGACCGGCGACGTGTTCGCTGAAATTTCAGACATTGCGAAACGGTCTTCCGAGTTGGCCCAGAACATCGCGAGCGCGGCGTCCGAACAGACCGCCTCGACGGAAAAAGTCGGTCGAGCCATTAAGGAGTTCACCGGCGGCGCCGTGGCGACGCAGAAGCAGACGGACTCGACGCGACTCACGATCGAAGACATGGCAAAACTGGCCGAAGGCCTCAACTCTTCGGTCGCTCAGTTCAAGCTCGCGTAAGAGAATTCTTGAAGAGCGGTGACCGACCTCCGCTCGGATGCTGAGTGGGTGAATGAGCGCTGATTTCGATCGCGACCAGTTGCTGGACATTTTCGTGGCCGAGGCCGGCGACGATATGGGGCGCTTCTGGAAAGCGTTGCATCCCGATGGGAAGGCGCATCCGGAACCGGGCGACGTCGCCGAGTTTCACACGGTCGGCCACAAGCTCAAAGGCGCGGCGCTCCTCTACGGGTTCCCGGCGCTCGGGCAACTCGGGGCCCTACTCGAAGATACGCTCGAACGAGTGCAGGAGATTCCGGCGGCGCGCTGGCCCGAAGCCATGCAACTGATGCGCGAGATTGCCGCGTCCTTTCGAGGGCAGGTCCAGCAGATCGGGCGTGGGGGAGGGGAAGATGCCTCCGTGGTTGAGGGATTTGTCCGGCGCCACTCCGACTTGATGCCGGCCGTTTCGAGCGACTCGTCGGCAGCGTCTGTGCAGCGTTCCGATCAGCCGGCGGATGAGTACCTCATTCCTGTCCTGGACGAAGAGGTGCTGTCCTACTTCTCGCCGGAGGCAGAAGAATACCTCAGCACGATTCAGACCCTCCTCCAACGGTTGGACTCCGACTTGGCAAATGCCGACACGATTCATCAATTGTATCGGGTGGCGCACACGCTGAAAGGGTCGGCCTATACCGTTGGATTTGAGGTCGTGGGAGATCTCTCTCATCCGATTGAATCCTGCATGATGGCCGTTCGCGAGGGCGCTGTCACGATCGCGCCGCATTGGATCGCCGTTCTGCGGCAGGCGGTGGATGTGATCCGTTCCCTGATGGCGCGGGACGCTCAATCACTGACGCGCTTGCGTCAGGAGGTGCCTCGCATCAGGACGAAGCTCAGAGAATTGGAGCAGGGCGTGAGCCAGGGTGAGTCTGCAGCGGCTGCCGCTGAGACGAGGCGGCCTGAAGAAAAGTCGGTGCAGGAGTCCGTGCCTGCCGCCACATCCGGTCCCGAATCCGCTGTGCACTCCATGAGCGAGGCGGACTCCCAGGAGCTCTCCGAGGCCTATCTGATCCCGGCCCTCGATTCTGAGGTGATGTCCTATTTCGCGCCGGAAGCGCAGGAATATTTGGAAAGCCTCGAAGCCGACTTGCTGCGAGTCGATAAGGACGCGGGCAATCCCGACACGATCCACCAACTGTTCCGCACAGCCCATACGCTGAAAGGCTCGGCCTATACCGTAGGCTTTCAGGCGATCGGTGATCTGACTCATCACATTGAAGACTTCATGGGCGCCGTTCGCGAAGGGCAGCTGGTGCTCCTTCCCGGTCACACGGATGTCCTGTTGCGCTCAATCGATGTCATTCGCGCCTTGATGCGACGGGATGTATCCATGGTGGGGCGAACGAGACAACGGTTTGCGAACTCCTTGCAGGAGTTGAAGCAACTGGGACAGGCTCAGCCGGCACCGGACCAAGATCACCCCATCGTCTCATCGATTGCCGAAGGCGCCTCGGTGGAAGAAATTCGCGAAGCCGACGGACAGGATTCGGCCAAAGGCGTCGATGGGAAGACCGGCGAAGAGCGAGAGGTGATCCGGGTCAGCCGTGATCGCTTGGAACGCCTCCTCAATCTGGTCGGCGAATTGGTTATTGATCGCGGCCGGCTGGAGCAGCGGCTGCGCACGTTGGATCAATTGGCCACACAGGTCTTGGCCAACAAGAACCGACTGACCGATGCCGTACGCACCTTCGAAGATAAACATACCTTTTCCTTTCAGCCCTCTCCCACGTCCTCGAGCGAAGCCGCGCCGCAGGCGTATCCTGGCGTCAGTGATTTCGGCAGCCTGGAATTCGACAAGTACGACGACTTCAACATCCTGGCCCGGCGAATCAGCGAGGTCACCGCGGACATCACCGAATCGATGTCGCAGCTGAGCGGATCGATCCATCGCGCCCAGGACGACATGGGGTCGCTGCAACAGTTGACCTTGGGCATGCGCGATGAAATTGCCCGCGCCCGCATGGTGCCGATCGGGACGCCGTTCACGCGCTTCCGCCGCGCGGCCCGTGAGATGGCCCGCGCTACCGGAAAAGAAGTCAATTTGGTCACGTCCGGCGAACATACCGAAATCGACACCGGTGTCGTGGAGCGGCTTGTCGATCCGCTTGTCCATCTGGTCAGAAATGCGGTGTACCACGGGATCGAGCCTGCGGGCATCCGTCGCAGCCAAGGGAAGCCGGCGGCCGGTACGATCTATCTCCACGCCGCGCATCGAGGGAACTCGGTGCTTATCGAAGTCGAAGACGACGGAGCGGGGCTCGACATCGTCAAGATCAAGGCCAAAGCGGTCAAGCTGGGTCTGGTACGAGCGGATGTCGCGGACTCACTGCCGGAGAGCGAAATCATCAAGTTCATCTTCCTGCCGGGATTTTCCACTGCCGAGGCGGTCGGGGATCAGGCCGGACGCGGCGTCGGCATGGATGTGGTCAAGCGGGTCATCGAGACGATGAACGGCCACATCGAGGTGGAATCCGTCTACGGGCAGGGCACCAAGTTCACGATGCATTTGCCGCTCACCCTCTTGATCGCAACTGCGCTGCTCGTTCGGGTCGGGAAAGAGCGCTACGCGATTCCGCTTCCGAGCGTGCGTGAGGTCACAATGTCGACGGCGTCGACGATCCAGCAGATGGGGGATCGATCGGTGCTGCAGATCGGCGACGAAGCCATTGAGGTCTATCCGCTCGGCAGCCTCATTCGCCGGGATGCCGGCACCATTGAGGGAGCGACTCCCGTGGTCGTCGTTCGAACCTCGACCGGCGCGCTTGGTTGCGCGGTGGATGAATTGCTGGGCCGGCAGGAAATCGTCATTAAATCATTGGGTGGGCTGAAGCCGTATGAACGGTCCGTGTTCGGTGGCGCGACTATCGATCCCGAGGGGCGTGTGGTGCTGGTTCTGGACGTCAGCCGGTTGACGACTCGCGAATACCATGAGGCCATGTCGGTCATTCAAAACCCCGCCTCCTCGCCGATGCTTGAGGGACCGGCGCAGCCCGCTTCGCCGCAGCTTCCGGATACGCAGCTTCCGCTCTTGTTGATCGATGACTCGCTCAGCATCAGAAAGTTTGTCGGACGCATGCTGGAGTCGGCCGGGTATATCGTCGAAACGGCGACCGACGGAGAAGAAGGCTGTCGCAAGGCATTGGTGCAGCAGTACCAGCTCATCATCACCGATCTCGAAATGCCGAAGTTGAACGGCTTTGAAGTCATTCAGGCGCTTCGTGCCAGGCCGCAGACTCAGACCACACCGATTCTCGTCATGACCACGCGGGCGGGTGAAAAGCATCGCCAGATGGCCGTGAGTGTGGGGGCCTCGGGGTACATTGCCAAGCCGGTGGAAGAACGCGCCCTGATCCAGGAAGTCCGCAAGTGGACAGGCCGCGAAAGCGTCGTGAAAAAATAGGAACGTTTTGTCGATTCGTACCGTTACTGGCAGAATGAAGGACAGGCATGGGGCTCCGGGGACATAAGGCAGCAGTGGTGTCGAGCGGGTTGGCGGTCCGGTTTCTCGTGGCGCTCATGGGCCCCACGCATGTGGCCTTTCCCTCCCACTGGGTTCGCGGCATTGTGACTCCGGCTGAGGGAGGACAGGACGGGCATGTCACCTGGGCCAATGCTTCCTACGAACGCACCGATCTCGCCCGTCGTTTGACGATCCAGGCCAAAGGCGTCACGGCTGAGACCCGGATCGTGCTCTATGCCAATGAGCAACGATCGCGGTCCTTTGCGGTGGACAAGGTCGTGGGCCTCATCGATGTCGAACGGACGCTGATCCAGCCGCTCCCTGCGCAGTTTCGGGGAGGGGAGCGGGAGCGATTACTCGGATTGTTTGTCGAGTCGTCGTATATCGCGCTGATCGCCAATCCGTTTTGGGTGCTCGAGCTCCCCTCCCGGACCAATGTCTTGGATGTGTTTGCCCTTCGGGTGTCGGAGCGCCGGCCGGGCGAATTCGATTCCAGACTCCGCCTGCCTTCGGCGGCCTTGGAAGAGGCGTCGGCGATGTCGGCCGGATCGGCCAAGTAGGTCACAAGGATCGACCATGCTACGTACTCAGCTAGGCAGACAACCGCACAAGGGTAGCAAAGGCGCGACCGAGGCGCGGATGCAGCACATGGTGGTGTTTTCGGTGGGCGGGCAACGGTTGGCCGCCAGAACCGAGGAGATCGGCGGGGTGATGCCGTGGACGGGCTCGACGGCGGTTCCCAGCGATACGCCGTTTGTGCGCGCTCTCGTCCGACAGGAGAAGGGATGTCTTCCGGTATTCGACCTGGCGGCGAAGTTCAAGCGTTCCCTGCAGGATGGTGAACCGCTGTGTCTGGTTGTCAAACATGTGGATGGACCGCTGGCAATCTGTATCGATTCCCAGGTTCCTTCCTTGCACATGGTGGCACGCTCGGCAGTGCAGTATCGCGCCGGCAACGATCCCGACATCGCGGGAACGTGCATCGCCGGCGAAGAAGAACTTCCTATCATCAACCTGACAACCTTGGGGGTCTCATCGAACCGTCCTGCGTGATGAGCCTTGCCTTGTGTAGAGGAACGACATGCCAAAGATCTTGATTGCCGACGACAGTATCGCAGTCCGTAAGGTGGCCGAGCGTCTCCTGACCGAGGCCGGCATGGGGGTGACACTTGCGGCGAACGGATCTGAGGCTCTGGCGCTGTTAAGTAAGGATCGCCCCGACCTCATCGTGTCCGATGTCATCATGCCGGACAAGAGCGGCTATGAGGTCTGTGCGTACATTCGGGGACAGGCAAACCTCGCGGATCTTCCCGTGCTGCTGATCAGCGGTATCGTGAACGATGAAGTGTCCCGACAAGCGGAGTCCTGTAAGGCCGACGGGGTCTTGAAGAAGCCGTTTCAGGGCTCCTCACTCAAGGACCGTGTGCTGGACCTGTTGACGAAGCGCCCACAAAAGCCTGCTCCGGTTCCGGAACTGCCGCAGCAGCACGTGGCCGTGGAGCCATCTATCGTGGCAGAGGTCGCGGTCGCACCCGCACCCGCCATCCATGTGCCGGAAGAACTCGAAGAGGCCCGCGTAGACACTCAGGAGCATCGGCCGTCGCTCGAGCCGATCACGAGCAGTCTTGACGATCCTCACGCCATACCGGCGACGATGACCCGCGACACGATGGTGGATGCGGCCCCTGCATTCCATGCCGCTGAGCCGGCTACGCCGGCGCATGATCATGAGCATCATCATGCAATCCTGGCGGAACGTGACACGCGGATCGGCGAACTCGAAGCGCAGTTGGACGAGGAGCGTCGGCGGAGTCTGGAGCAGACCCAGCAGATCGGGCACATCCAGCGTGCGTTGGATGAGCAGCACGAGCAGGTTGCAGCCCTGTCGTCACATGCACACACATTGGACCAGAGTCTAGCCGACGAGCGGGCGCAGCGAACCGCTCTCGCAGAACAGTTGGATGGAGTCTCGAGACAGATGCACCGGATCGGCGAACTGGAGACGGCTCTGGCCGATGAGCAGCATCGTGCCCAGCAATTGTCCCAACAGGTTTCGGAAGGGGCCCGTCATGCCGCGCGCATCGTGGAATTGGAGGCCCATCTGGAGGCAGAGCGGGAAGCGGCGAATCAATTGGTGCAGCAGATTACCGGTCTTGAGCAGGTCGAAACGCGCGTGCACGAGCTCGAAACGACCTTGGCCGCTGAACGTGAGCAAGCGGAAATGCAGCGACGGGAGCGTGTCGAGCTGGAACAGGTTGCAGACAAGGTGCCGGCGCTGGAAGAGGCCTGTGCGAAAGCCCATGCTCAGATCGCCGAGCTGGACGCGGCGCTCTCGGCTGAACGGGAGGCTGCGGCGGCGCTGTTGGTTCAGGTCAAACAGTTGGAAGCGACGGCGCAACGTGCCAGTGAGCTGGATCTCGCCCTGGTCAGCGAGCAGGAGCGTTCGATGCAGCTCGAGAAACGGGCGATGGAAGCCGAGCACATGGCGGAGCAGTCGACTCGCCGGTTCGAAGATATGGCGAGGAAGCTGGGGGAGATCGCGGGGCTGGCCTCCCAACTCGGTAATGGAAAACGCTAGGAGGCCGTCACTCGTCCGTATGTTCAGGCGAGTGCATGGGTCAGAGGCAGGGCGCCACTGTGTCGACCGAACCAGAACAGACCGAAGACGATTTTCAAAAAGAACTGATTGAACTGTTCGGTCAAGAGGCGCAAGAGTGGCTCATCCAAATCCATTCCGCCCTGACCGAACTGGAAAGCCAGCCGGATACCGATCGGCATGCGCAACTGGTGGATGCCGTGGTGAGGGGCATCACCAGTCTCGGTGGTTCTGCCGCCACGGTGAACCTTCCCGATGTCGAACGCGCTACCTTCGCACTGCTTCCCTTCATCGACACCCTGAAAGACCGGACGACGGCGACCAAGCAGGATTTCGGCACGGTCCGTGAACAGTTCTGTCTCGTCATCGCGTCCGTCACCATGGCCACTGGCATTACGCTGGACCTTGGTCCTGAGCAGGGCGCGCCTCCACAACCGGAACCGGCCATCGATTTCCTCACGCTCCTGAACGCGCTTCGCATGCTTCAAGACGAGCAGGTTGCCAAGGAAGTCCCTTCCCGCAGTTTGATTCCACAAGTCATGCACCGATTGGAGCAGGAAGCGAGACAAGGGGAGAGCCAGATACAGATGACCGCGTTTCAGCAGCTGCTGGGTGAGCTCCAAAGCACGGACGCCCGATGCCTGGACTCACTACGACAAGCATTGCCCGGCATTGCGCAGAACCTGAACAGGCTCCGGGTCGAGGGATTGACGGTTTTGGAACCAGGCAACGTGCTCGGCACCTGCATGCAACAGATCGAACAACTCCAAGGCATTGCCAAGCAGGTCAATGCCACCCCGCTGGTGACCTTTCTCACCGGCCTTCAGAACTTCCTTGCCTTGATTGTCCAGCGTCGTATCGTGATCGCGTCCCAACGTGTCCAGGCCGTCGAAGCACGCATTCTCGCCGTGATGACCACGATCGAGGACTGGATCACCGCCGGACAACAGGAACGTGATCTGATGAGCCGGCTGCTGCCTGCCGCCTGAGGACGCTCCTCACAGTGCGCGACCGGCCTCGGACAGGACTTCCCGGACAGGCTTCGTTGAGTTGAAGGCGCACCTCCACCATGGGGATCATTCCGGACGGCTTCGCTGATTCGCCTGACTCGGAGCGTTGGACCATGCAGAGGTGAAAACAAAGGCGTGCCGCGTGACGAAGCGCGTCGAGGCTGGAGGCTAAGAGGAAATGGAGCAGAATCACTACCGGCAGGCTGAGGATGCGCTGATGCGGGTCGCTGCCGCCGTGCAACGGCAGGAACCGGTGAACCTGACGGAGTTGACCCATCTTGCCGGCAGCATCGTCGAGTCGATTCAGGAAACTGATCAGTTAGTCGTTGAAGCCCTCTCCAGTCCTGTCGGCCCTCCGCTGGTTACCAATCTAGTCAATGTGAGCATTCTCGCGACGAAGGTCGGGATCGGCCTCGGCTATTACGGCGCGGAGTTGCGGCGTTTGGCGTTGGCCGGGCTCCTGCACGACATCGGCATTTTTGCCGTGCCGCAGCATCTACTGACGAAGACCGGCCGTCTGAGCTCCGATGAGCGGGCTCTGGTCGAGCAACATCCGCGTTTGGGGTATGGGGTGATCGAACGTCTCGGTGCGGACTATGCCTGGCTGGCCGAAGTGGTATTGCAGGCCCATGAGCGCGGGAAGGGGCAGGGGTACCCGAACCGTTTAAAGGGGCGTGAAATTAATGAGCTGGCGCAGATCATCGGACTCGTCGATATCTTCGATGCGTTGGTCAGTCCGCGCCCCTACCGCCGGCGCCTCCTCCCGCACGAGGCGATCCGTGAGTTATTGAACACGGAGCGTACTGCGTTTCCCCGTGAAATCATGAAAGGATTGGTCGAGCAACTCTCGGTCTACCCGCTGGGTACCAAAGTGCGCCTGAGCAGCGGCGAAGAAGGGGTGGTGGTGCGAATCACGCCTCGCTACCCATCCCGTCCGGTGCTTCGTCTGACCGGCGCACAGGAGACAGCGGTGACCGATCCGCCGCGGTTTCTCGATCTCAGTCAGTTGCCCCAGGTGTCGGTCGCAGAAACTGTCGATTCACCGGCATTGGAGCGCGTCACGTTTGCAACCGCACCGATGGCTGCCGAGCCCGCCACGCCGACGAGCGCATCGGATCAGTTTGCCGCCTTGCTCGAAAGTCTGGATGCGATCGCCGGCGTGATTCAGGCCGCGGTGGAGCAACCCAAGGCAGCTGCGCAGCCTGCGCAGGTCCAGTCGACGATCGACGCGCCTGACCAGGGCCCGCATGTCCGGCGGGAAATTCTCGGCCTGTTTGTATTGGAGGCCCGTGAATGGCTCAATCAGATCCAGACGGCGCTTGAGCGGCTCGACACGACAAGTGAACAGGGGCGCCGCGCCAAGTTGACGACGATTTTATGGCAGAGCGTCAGCAACCTCGCGCAATCCGCCGCGACCGTCGGGTTGACGGCCGTGGAAGACATGGCGACCCGACTGCTTCCGCTCCTTCAGGCCGCCGCAAAACATGAGCGCACCGTGGCGGCTCATCACGTGGCGTCGCTTCGGGAGGGGCTGCTCGAAATCAGCAAGACGGTGCAGGCGCTTCAGGCGCTCGAGCGGCCACCCCAGGATCATCTCGAAGCTGCCGTCGCTGTGCAGCAGCCTGTGACTGAAATGCCTGAGCCGATGGTCGCTGAAGCGCCGGCCCCTGTCGAGGCTGACGTTCCGTGCGACGCGCCTTCCACTTCGTTGCCGGCCGCATCTATTCTTGACGCCTTGCGGCAGTTGCATCAGGCGCGAGGTCGATCGCTGCAACCGGTGCGCGATGTGTTGGAAACCGTGATTCAGCGTGCCGAGCAGGAGATGGCGCGAGGGACAGGCGTGGTGGATGCGCGTGCCATCGGGCGACTGTTGCAGGAGCTGGATGAGTTGGACGAGCGATTTCTCGCGCACATGCAGGCGCATATCCCGGCGGTGATCGCCACGCTCAGGCATGTCGCTCTCACCAGTGAGGATCGCGTCTTCCCACCCCAGGCGTTGGAACCCATTTTTGTCGAGATCGAGGCGCTTTCCGATGCGGCCGACCGGGTGGCCGCGGCGAATATCAGCCTGTTCCTGCACGGCCTGCGTACATTCCTCCGCGTCACGGCCCAGCACAAGCCGATGGTGATCCGCGAGCGATTGGCAGCCGTGGAAGAACGATTGGCCACACTCATTCCGCTGGCCCAGCAATGGGTCGATGTCGGCCGCGTGGAACGGGCGGCCATTTTTGACATCCTCCCTATGGCGTAGCGGCTTGACGAAGCGCTCCCAATTGATACCCGCGTTGCCTGCCTCTCCGCGTCGCCTGCCCTCAACCGCTCAAAGATGAACACTGTTCCATCCTGCTGAGAAATCTCACGTCATGCCGCCTAATTATTGAGCACATTGCGGGCATTCCTACGCAGCCACTGTCGGCGGAGGTCTGTCCACATGGTTGCGCACAGTCCGTCCACAGTTCTTGTGGACAGGGAAGAATGATGCCACTCAGTTGAGATCGCCGGTTCCCCACGTCAATCCTGAACGATCGATCCACCGCCTGCTGAACACGTGTTGCTGTGCGAGCTTGGAGGGAATCAACTCCGTCGGCCTGCGCCCCCTGTGCTCACGCCTCTTGCTCGTCGAGTGAAGAGGGGCCCTGCACGGAAAAGGTATGCTTGCTTCGCTGCTCGCTGAAATTTGTCCCGGTCCGACACATTTTCGCTTGCGGTTGAGGTTGCGATTGTACGACCATCACGCCCATGGCAAAACTGATCTCTCTCAAGCAGCAGGAAGGGCACGACGCGCGGGCGACGGCCTACATCAAAGCGTACATGTTATTTCCGGCCGGCATCCTTGGCCTGATTTCCATGATCGGCGGGGTCGGCGGGCTCGGGTATCAGCTCATCGCCACCGACAGCTACACGTGGTGGACCTTTCTCCAAAGTTCCGGGTTGCTGCTGCTGGGCGGGGTGCTCGGGTGGGTGCAGACGACGTACCACCGGTGGATCTTGACCAATCGCCCGGAGGTGTTTGCGGCGCGCATGCGGCAGCCGACGGTCAGTAAGAGCGGCAAACCCAAACGAGAGAGTGCGGCCAGTCAGGAACAGGCCAGCGGGTCACCCTGGGCTCCGGGCGCCTATATGGTCGGCCTGGCGGTATTGCTCGCGGGCTCAATGGTCAGCATGATCTATGGCGCGGTCCATCCGATCGCGGCCTGTTTCCTGCCCTGGGCGGGATTTTTCTGGGCCAAGCTGTTCTTTTGGAAGTCGATGCTGAAGAACTAACGATGCGGCTGACGCGGGCTATTTGCGACGGGGCTTGCGGGACTTGGCGGGAGGTTGTCGGATCTGTTCCAGTTTCGCAAGGCGCTCTTCCAACTCGCGGACGCGCTGGCGTAGTTCCGGCAACTGCGGAATCACCGCCTGGGCCTTCAGAAACGTCGCATGGGGCATCACCGGCGCGCCGGAGACGATTTGATTGGGCTCCAGACTTCTTGTGACGCCGGACTTAGCCGCAATCATCACCTGATCGCCGATCTGCAAATGGTCGGCGAGGCCGGCCTGGCCACCCACCATCACATACTTTCCCAGCGTCGTACTCCCCGCGATACCGACTTGCGCGACGAGAATATTGTGCTCACCCACCACCACGTTGTGGGCGATCTGCACGAGGTTGTCGATTTTCGTCCCGCGCTTGATGACGGTGTTGCCGAACGTCGCGCGATCCACGCTCACATTGGAGCCCAGTTCCACGTCATCCTCGATGAGCACGCCGCCCAATTGCGGAATCTTCTGGTGACGTCCCTGATACTGGACGTAGCCGAATCCGTCACTGCCGATCACCGTGCCGCTGTGCACGATCACGCGAGCTCCGAGACGGCAGCCTTCACGAACCACCACGTTGGGGTAGAGGAGGGCATCATCACCGATGGCGCTATCGTCGCCGATAAAGACCCCCGGATAGAGGGTCACCCGCGCGCCGATGGAGACGCGGTCCCCGAGGGTCACGCCGGGCCAGATCGACACATCCGCGCCGATGGTGACGTCCTCGCCGCGGGTGATGCCCTGGGCAATGCCGCGCATGCGGGTCGGTCGCGCAAAAAACTGCTGGGCGGCCCGTGCAAAGGCATACGCAGGATTGTCCACCACGAGTTGCGGTGACGGGCAATCCGGCAGGCGACGTCCCACGAGCAGGGCCCCGATAGTGGCGGTCTGCGGAGATTTCAAATTGCGTTCGGAGGTCAGGAAGGCGAGGTCGCCCGGTCCGGCCTCTTCCAGGCTCGCCACTCCGGTGACGGTCGCATCCGGTGAACCGACCAGCTCTCCTCCGACATAGCTGTGGAGTTCCAGGAGTGTCAGCGGCGTGTGTCTCGGTGCGGTCGTCATACGGCTAGGCCTTCTTGCTCTTGGTAGAACGCTTGGCGGCAGGTGGCTTCGCGGCGGCTTTCGCCGGAGTTTTCGCGGCCGCCTTCGCGGGAGCCTTCGGAGGGGCGACGCGGCCCTGCACATAGGCGATCACCTGGCCGACGGTGGTCAGGCCGACGAGGTCCTGGTCGGGGATCTGGAGATTAAAGACTTCTTCGATGCGGTACAGCATTTCGATCACCGCCATCGAATCCAAACCCAGGTCGTCCCGCAGGTGATGGGTCGTCTGAATCGACGCCGCATCCCGCTTGAGATAGTCCGCCAGCGCCTGAATGATCTTGTCGGAAACGTCTGAAGTCTTAGCCATAACCGGTTCCTTCGTTTCTTGCCGGCACATCGCAGGTGCACGAATGTCGTCGCCCGACGCGGGTCAGGTCGACAGAGATTTTAAGACGACCGCGGCATTGTTACTGCCGAAGCCGAACGCGTTGATCAGCGCGACCTTGGTTTTGCGGGTTTGCGGTTGCGCAGACAGCCCCGCGAGGGCGCAGGCCGGATCCGGATCGTCAAGGTTGAGCGTCGGGTGGATCTGCCCGCTGGTAAGGGTCAGGGCCGAGACGATCCCGGCCAGCGATCCCGCGGCACCCAGCGTATGCCCCACGAGTGACTTCGTGGCGCTCACCGCCAGCTTATCCGCCCGGGATTTGAACAAGAGACGAATGGCCTTCACCTCGACCGCATCACCCACCGTCGTGGAAGTCGCATGGGCATTGATGTAATCGACTTGCGCAGGCGTGACGCCCGCATCCTTCAAGGCCAGGCGCATCGTGATGGCCACCTCTTCGCCGTCTTCGCGCGGAATCACCATGTGATGAGCTTCGCTGGTGGCGGCGTATCCGGCCACTTCCGCGTACATCCGGGCCTTGCGTTTCTTGGCGTGGGCGAGCGATTCGACAATCAGCGCGCCGGCGCCTTCACCCATGACAAAGCCATCCCGTCCGCGATCGAAGGGTCGTGAGGCTCGTTCCGGTGCATCGTTATACTTGGTCGAAAGTGCGCGCAGCGAGCAAAATCCGGCAAAGACCAGGGGCGTAATACTGGCATCGGCGCCGACGACGATCACCGCATCCGCCGTGCCGGCGCGAATGGCGTGCATGGCCTGACCAAGGGCATGGGCGCTCGATGAGCAAGCCGTGGAAATCGTCAGGTTGGGTCCTTTGGCCCCATAGGCCATGGCCACGATGCCGGAAGCCGAATTCAGTGTAATGACCGGAATAAAGTTGGGATGTACCCGGTGCGGGCGTTTCTGTTCATACAGCTGCGTGATTTCCCGTTCGCCCATCACCATGCCGCCCATGCCGGCGCCGACGATGACCCCGACACGGTGCGGCTCTTCCCGCTCCATGCGGAAGTCGGCGTCCGCCAGCGCTTCCTTGGCGGCCACAAGGGCGAACTGGGCGTAGCGGTCCACCCGGTCGCCTTGACCGGCTGGGAGATACTGTTCGGGGGAAAATCCGAGAATGCGTCCGGCCACGCGCGACCGGTACCCTTCCAACGGGAACGGATCGAAGGAGGTAATGGCCGAGATCCCGGACCGGCCTTCCAATGCCGCTTTCCAGAACTGCGGCACCCCGATGCCGATGGGGGAGACGACTCCCAGACCTGTGATGACGACTCTCGTCGACATAGAACCCTTTCACTGCTTGCCGGTGATGCCTTGTGCGGCCTGTCTACTTACCGTACGGTGGCGCCACAGTCAATGCTGTAAGCATCAGGCACTCGCGAGCGATGCTGCGACTGTCGAATGGCGAACGCCGCTGGCGGACTATTTCGCGATCCTCTCAGTAACGGACCTTCAACAGCAGATAAAAGCCAAACGTCAGAAATACCAGATTGGCCATCCAGCCGGCCAGCATCGGCGCAAGTGCCCCGCCGCGTCCCAGCGCAATTGCCACGGAATGGGTGGACCAATAAAAGAATCCTACGGCCATGGCTTGTCCGATGCCCATGGCCATGCCGCTGCCGCGCACGCCGGTGCGCCGGAGGCTCAAGGCAATGCCGACGACCACCATAATAAAGGTCACGCAGGGGAAGGCGATCCGGCCATAATAATCAGTCAGCAGGCGCGGGAGGATCGTGCCGCCCAGATGCAGCCGATCGACATAGGCACGAATCTCCGGCAGCGTCATCGTTTCCGAATCCAACTCCAGCCAGGTCGTGAAGTCGTCGGGAATTTGCGCGAGCGGCAGGGGTTCCGTCTGAAAACTGTTCACCGAGACCGTCCCATCCTGCCGGAACGAGCGCCGGATGCCGTCTTCCAGGACCCAGCCCTGCGGCGAATACACCGCGCGCTGTGCCTCCGCAATCTGCTCCAGCTCGAACGTGGGGCTCAAGCGATAGAGGCGGATTTTTCGCAACACGGCTCCGCCGGGGTCGATGGTGTCGATGTTCATCAATGTTTGGCCGCCCAGGCTGACCCAGGGCTGCGCTGCTTTCACCGAGACCGGCAACTCTCGTTTTTCGATCCGGGTCGTTTTGATCTGCTCGGCCTTGGCGAGGGCGAGGGGAATGACGGTCGAACTGAAGAGGAACAGGACCATCGCCAGCACGGTACCGAGAAACAGGAACGGGGAGGTAATCCAGTAGAGACTGATACCGCAACTGCGCATCGCGGTGATTTCATGGCTGCGCGACAACAGGCCGATCGTGAGCAGGGTCGCCATCAGGACCGCGAGCGGCGCGATCTGGTACGAAATAGCGGGCATCTTGAGGACGAAGTAGGCCAGCACATCGAGGGCATGGGCGTCGTACCGCAGGAAGCGGCGCACCTTCTCGAAGAAGTCGATCACGAGGTAAATCGTCATGAGCCCGGCGAAGCACATGCCGAAGATCTTCACGTACTCGCGCAGCATATAGCGAAACAGAATGTTCATAGGACTATTGGCGGCTCACCCGATAGAACCACAGAATGGTCACCACGGTGAAGATCACGTTGGGTAACCAGGCGCCGGCGAACGGGGAAATCCACAGGGTGGTGACCAGGAACTCGCAGGCCACATTGAGGACATAGTAGGCGATGACCACCAGCACGCCCACCGCAAACCCGCCGATGCTGCCCGAACGTTTGGACACGATGCCGACCGGCACTCCCAGGATACAGAACACCAGCGAGGCCGCAGGGAAGGCCAGGTCCTTATAATATTCCATCAAGCGCCGCAACGCGTTGGTATCCGTCCAGCCGGTGCTCTCCAGCTTGGCGCGAATGACGTCGATCGGCGTGCGTTCCTCCGCGCCGTACAGGCTCGCGCTCAAGCTCAGCTTCAAGTCGTAGGACGTAAACGAAATCTTCTGATACTCCTCCGGATTCTGGGGGCGACTATGGATGACGCCGTTCATCAGCCGTAGCGCCACCTGGCTGCTGGCCGGATCGGTCATGACCTGATACTGCTGCGCGACGATGATACGTGGATCGGCCGGGTTCCGTTCATCGGCCACGAAAATGCCCCGGTTGTCCTGTCCCTCCTGGGCGTCCGGTACGTAGATCGTCATCTTGGGAATGGCTTCATTAAAGACGCCGCGATCGAGTTCCAACACGAGTTCGTCGCGCAACAGGTTCAGCGCCACCTTCTTGAGATTGACGTTGCTCCAGGGTTGCCCGTACTGCGCCATCACCAGCGTCAGGCCGCAGACCAGCCCGGCGAAAATAAACACCGACTGAGACAGCCGCAGGAGGCTGAAGCCGGCGGCGCGCATCGCCACGAGCTCCTTGTCGAGGGACAAGCGGCCGAAGGCGGTAATGGTGGCAATGATGCCCGCAATGGGCAGGGTGAGGACCAGAAACGACGGCAGCAAATGGGCGAACACTTTCAGGACCGAGAGAAAGCCGATGCCCTTCGTCACCAGCAGTTCCACCAGCCGCAACAGCTCTTTCGTGAGCATGACGAAACAGAGCGCAGCCAGGCTGATGCCGAACGGAGAGAAGAGTTCGCGGAAAATATAGCGATCGAGGATGGTGTGCAGCACGAGGGCGGTCGAAATCCTACATCGGAGACTTGAGTTGCCGCACTATAGAAGAGTCTACGGAGCTTGTAAACAGATCTGAGAGCCATTCTCGAAACTTCCCGCTTGACAAGATTTTCACCCCATGGTACATCGCTGCGCACTTTTCAGTAGGTCACGATGGTTCGGGTTGAATATTGTCTCAACGCCTCGCAAGAGCTTTCACGCTCGTCGGTTTTATTTCTCCTTTTATCGTCATCATTACCATGCCATGCGACTCAGCCGGCGAGCTGATGCGCTCATTATGTCTGTGCGTTGAGAAAGGGAGGACCGTATGAAGACCAAGGGGACAGTGAAATGGTTCAACGATCGTAAGGGGTTCGGGTTTATCCGGCTCGATGGCGGAGACGATGTCTTCGTGCATTATTCCGCGCTGCAGGGCGAGGGATTCAAGACGTTGAAAGAGGGTGAGAACGTCGAGTTCGACATCGTGCAGGGAGCCAAGGGGCCGCAAGCGGCGAACGTGTTGAAGGATCTCGCAACGGCCTCCTGATTGCCGGGGCATCGTAATCCGCGGCCCCTCCGTGTTCCGGAGGGGCCGCCGGTTTGCCATCGTTGATTTCGTCCGCTCTGGACGCCGCGTTCGCGGTGTTGCTCTTTTATCCATTTGTTTGACAAAGAAAAGGCAGACTGTTAGCGTTGACTCTCAACGTCGGGTGAGGAGTCTTCTTGGCTGTCGATCGCCGAACAGTTCTCCAAAACGCGCAGCTCTTTGCCTCCAAGGGGCAGTACGAAGCTGCCATCGCCGAATGGCGAAAACTCACCACCGATACCCCGGCCGACGGGACGATTTTCAACTCCATCGGCGACCTCCAGCTGAAACGCAATGCCACGCCCGACGCCGTCGCCGCCTTTCTTCAGGCCGCCGGCGCCTTCCGCTCCGAAGGGTCTGTCCTCAAGGCCATTGCCGCCTATAAAAAAATTCTCAAGGTCGATCCCACCAAGATCGACATCTATCGACACCTCGGCGACTTGAATGCGGAGCGAGGGTTGTTGAGCAGCGCCGTTCAGGATTATTTGACCCTGGGCAAGCACTATTTTAAGGACGGCCGCAACAAAGAAGCCCTGGAGATCTACCGCAAAATCATTTCACAGGATCCGTCGAATCTGGATGCGCAGCTGCGCGTGGCGGAACTCTGTGAGCAGGAACAATTAGTCGACGAAGCGATTCGCGTGTATCTCCAACTCGGGCGGGAGCGTTCCGCCGCCCAACAGTATGAACAGGCCAATGCCATGTATGCGGCGGTCTTGCGCCTGAATCCGGAGAACGCCGAAGCCAAAGAAATCGTCACCATGATCGAGGCGGGCGGAGGCGCGCCCTTGAACCTGGCACGCGTCGCCAAACCGTCTGCGGCCGCGGCGAAGCCGGGTGAAGGCAGCGATCTCATGGCTGAAGCGACGCGCCGGATCGAAGAAGGGCAGTATGCCGGCGCCGAAGCCATGTTGACCCAGCTGCTGAGCCGGGAGCCGGGCAATCCGGAAATCTGCCAACTGCTGGCGCGGCTGCATCTGTTGCAGGGAAATTTGCAGGTCGCGTTGGGTGAATATCGATTCCTGGCCGGCGCCGCGCTGCGCGCGCAAGACTATGTCATGGCCGAGTCGTTGATTAACGACTATCTCAAGGTCGAACCGGCATCCGTGCCGATGTTGGAACTGCTGGGCGAGCTCTATCAGGAAAAAGGGGATGCCGCCACGGCAGCGCAGCATTTCGGCAGGGCCGTGGAAATTTTGCTGGAACATCCGGAACCGGGCATGCCCACGCTGCCGGCTGAGCTGTTCGAGAAGGTCCAGGCCTTGGCCCCGGGCAGTGCCATTGCCCGCAAGCTCGCGCCGGCGTTCGACCCGACTGCCTCATCGTCCACCGAACCGGAAGTCACAGAGCCGATGGTGATGACACCGGTGCCTGTCGCGATCCAGCTCGAACCGGAACCACAACCGGAACCGGCTCCCGCTCCGGTCATTGCCGCGCCTGCGGTGGACATGCCGTTCCGATTGCAGGACAGCTCGGCTACTCCAGCCGCTCCAGCGCCCCCGGCGGCGCCTGTGCTGGCTCAGGTCGCCCCGCCGCCTCCGCCCGCTCCGGCTCCGCCCGTTGCCCAGGCCGCGCCCGTTGAGCCTCCTCCGGCCCCCGTTCCTGCTGCGCAACCCATCGCCCAGGTGGACGCGGAAACGCAGTACGCGCTGGGCATGGCCTACAAGGACATGGGGTTGTTGGAGGAAGCGAAGGAAGAGTTCGTCTCCTCGATGAAGGACTCCGGGTTTTTCGTCGATTCCTGCCTGATGCTGGGACTTTGCCTCAAGGAGCAGAACCGGTTCGATCAGGCCATTCAATTGCTGGAGAAGCTCATCGCCGATTCGCGCTGCCGGGGAGGCAATGCGCAGCTTGTGCGGTATGAACTGGCCATGCTCTACGAGAAAACCGGCGCCCGCGATCGAGCGCTCGCCATGTATCAGTCCATTCCCTCGTTCCACGACGTGCCCCGCCGGGTTGAAGCGCTGCGCACCCTCGGCACCAACGGGGTCGCCCATCCGGAACGTCCGGCTTCCAGTCAGACCAGTCCCCTGCCACTAGCGGGCCACTAAACCTCGCTTTACCTAGAAATCCTGCTGCTGATGGGCTGATGCGAGGGTAGAGGTCCTACGCCTGCGTGCGATTCACCTGATTCGGAGCCAGCCTCCCGGCGCAGACTGCGGCAACATTCTCCAGACAGATCATCCCCATGCGCACACGTGTCGCCAGGGTTGCGGAGCCGAGGTGCGGCAGGAGCACCACCTGCCGGAGGTCGCGCAGGCTGGGGTGAAAGACCGGCTCCTGTTCAAACACATCCAGCCCCGCGCCGGCCAGCCGACGTCGCAGGAGCGCATCGACCAACGCGCCTTCATCCACCACCGGACCTCGCGAGGTATTGATCAGAAACGCCGTGGGCTTCATGAGTGCCAGCTGCCGCGGACCGATCAAGTGATGAGTCTCCGGGCTGAGCGGTACATGCAGAGTCACGAAGTCGGCTTCTCTCAGCAGGTCGGGCAGGGCGCGCTGTTCCCATTGCGATGAGCCCTGTCCCGGCGCATGCGGGGTCCGTGAGCTGTAACAAATGCGCATGTTGAACCCGGCGGCCCGCTTCGCCACCGCCTGTCCGATCCGGCCCATGCCGACGATCCCCAGCATTTTTCCCGACACATCCGTCCCCAGCATCTGAGTCGGTGCCCAACCGGGCCAAGCGCCGGCTCGCACGTAGGCGTCGCCTTCTGCCACCCGCCGCGCCACCGCCAGGATCAAGGCCCAGGTGAGATCGGCAGTGGAGTCGGTCAAGACGTCCGGAGTATTCGTGACGACAATGCCCTTGGCCGTCGCGGCGGCGAGGTCGATATTGTTGTAACCCACGGCGTAGTTCGCCAGGATCTTGAGTCTGGTCGGCTCGGCCAGCAGAGCTGTATCCACGCGATCGGTCAGGGTGCAGATGGCCGCATCGGCTTCGCGAAGGCCTGCCTTGAAAGTCTCCCACGAGGGTGCGATGTCGCGCGGCTCATTGAAGAGTTGAAACTGCTGGCGTGCTGCCGCCATGACCGGATCGGGCAACAGTCGGGAGATATAAAGGATGGGAGGTGACATGGCGCCTCGTTCGAATGGCACGTATCTTAGCGAATCGTGTGCGACGCAACAACTCACTTGTCCTGCTCTCTGCCGAGCGATTACAATGACGCAACGTAATCACAAGCATGACCCTCATCCTTCCCAACACCTCATCCGTCGTCGTCAGCGGCCTTCGGCAACTCCTCGGACAGGCAAAGGTCCGGAACGACGTGCCCACGCTGACCGCCTACGCCGTCGATGCCAGCATTTACCGGATGCAGCCGCAAGCCGTCGTGCTCGCGGAGCATGAAGGCGACATCGATACCGTCGTGCGATTTGCGGTGGAGCGGGGCATCCCCCTCACGCCGCGCGCGGCCGGCACCAATCTGACCGGCTCTGCGATCGGCTCCGGCATCATCCTGGATATCTCCAAGATGAATCGTATCCTCGAAGTGAATGAGGAGGAACGCTGGGCCCGCGTGCAGCCGGGGATCGTCCTGGCTGAATTGAACAAGCAGCTCGGGCGACGCAATCTTCTCTTCGGTCCCGACCCGTCCAGCGGAGACATGTGCAAGCTCGGGGGCATGCTCGCCAACAATTCGGCCGGGCCCCACACCCTCATCTACGGCGCCGTTAAGGATAACGTCCAGGCCATGCGTGTCTGCCTGCCCTCCGGCTCCTGGCTCTCCGCTTCCTCGATGAACCTCAACGATCCGGGACTGGATCAGACCCTCGCGGCCCATCCGTCGCTCAAGCCGATCCTCGACCTCGTCCAGCGGCAGCGCAGCCTGATCGACAGCAAGAAGCCGACGGTGAGCAAGAATAGTTGCGGGTATAACCTGTTTGGCCTCGCCGACGGCCTAAGTCGCGGTGTCTTCGATCTCCCCAAGCTGTTTGTCGGTAGCGAAGGCACGCTGGGCGTGGTGAGCGAAGCGACGCTTCGTCTCGTGCCGAAACCACAGGGCACGCTGACGGCGTTGATTCACTTTCGCCGCCTTGAAGAAGTGGGGGAAGCGGTGCCGCATTTGTTGAGCCTCCGGCCGAGCGCGCTGGAAGTCATGGATGCGAACACGCTGAACTTGATCGGGCGGTCGGCGCATGGCATTCCCGCCGATGCGGCCGCCACGCTGCTGGCTGAACTCGACAGCAGCGAAGGCGAGGGCGACCTGCGCGAACGGGCCGATCAAATGGCTGCCATCTGCGGACGCTATCAACTGTGCGGCGATCTCACCATCGCCTACGACAAGGAGCAGCGCGACCAACTCTGGAAAGCCAGAAAGGCCCTGTATCCCACGCTCTACCGGTTCGATCCGCGCAAGAAGCCGATCAACTTCGTGGACGACGTGGTCGTGCCCGCCACACGGATCAGCGAGTTGATCCGCTACCTGGAAACCTTCTTTGAGGGGCAGCATGTGCCGGTGGCAATCTTCGGCCATATCGGCAACGGCAACGCCCACATCACGCCCTTGCTCGACGTGAACGACCGCCAGGACTTCGACAAGATGGTGCGGGCCTATCATGAGATCCACGGCGCGGTGCTCTCCCGGTTCGACGGGTCCATTTGCGGCGAGCACGGCGACGGCCGTGTGCGGGCGGAATATGTGCGCAAGATGTTCGGGGAGGAGTTGTATCAACTCTTCGTGCAGGTGAAGCAGACGCTCGATCCCGCGAACGTGATGAACCCCGGCATCAAGATCAGCGAGACGCCGTTTACCGAACACATCGACTACCAGCGGCTGTCGAAATCCTGTGCGACCTGCGCGAAGTGTAACTCCGTCTGTCCGGTCTACGACGTGTTCCAGTCGGAAGACATGAGCTCGCGCGGTTGGTTCGAAATCGTCACGGCGAAGGACTACAGCTACCTCGACTCGAAGCGGGTGGTGGAAGCCTGCTTGAATTGCAAATCCTGCCGCACGATCTGTCCGGCCGGGGTGGATGTGTCGGAGCTGATCCTGCAGCGGCGCGCCGAGAATCCCAATCAGGGCTCGCGCTGGCTCTTTGCCCTGCAGGCGAAGTTGCCGGTATTTGAAGCGATACTTAAACTATTGGCCAGGACGCAGTCATGGTGGGATCGGCCCGCTCCACGCGCCCTGCTCGAACGCCTGGCCGCGCCGGTGATGAAGCGCATCGCCTCCACAGCCAAACTTCCGGCGGACATGGTCCTGCCCAAGCTCGCGACGACTCATTTGCGCAATCGGTATCCGGAGCTCACGCAACCGTCGGCGAAAAAGGCTGGCCCTCGCGTCGCCTATTTCCATGGCTGCGCGGCGAACTACTTCGACGATGGGGTGGGGGACGCGGTCATTTCCGTCTTACGCAAACATCACGTAGAGCCGGAGCTTCCACCGCAGCGTTGTTCCGGGACGCCGATCGAAACCTACGGGCATGTAGATTTGGTGAAAGACAACGCCCGCTTCAATCTGCAATCCCTGGCGGGCTATGATCAGGTCGTCACGGGCTGCGCCTCCTGCACGCTGATGCTCAAGGAATACAAAAAGTTTTTCGAGAGCGGGCCGGAACAGCAGGCGGCGGATGTGTTGGCGAAGAAGGTGGTCCACATCACGGAATTCGTGGCGCGATCCGACCAGCATCCACCGATGGGGACGCCGGAAGGCCAGGGCGGGAAGGTCACCTACCATTCGTCCTGTCACCTGCGAGCCGCCGGGGTGACCAAAGAACCGCGGCAGTTGCTCAAACAGCTGCCGGGATCGGACTATGTGGAGATGACCGACGCCGATCGTTGTGCGGGCGGCGCCGGCACCTACATCGTGAAAGATTACGAGACGTCGCAGAAGGTCTTCGACCGGAAGCGGCGGAATATCGAGCAGAGCGGGGCGGAGACGGTGGCCACCAGTTGCCCGGCCTGCATGATTCAGCTCAGCAACGGCATGCGCGGCCGCGTGGCGGTGAAACATGTGGCGCAATTACTCAACGACGCCTATGAGGCGGGGGCTGCAACAGAGACCCGACCAGGAGCCGGCCAATGACTTTTCGCAAAGTGGATATCATTTTTGTGGTGCTGGCGCTGCTCGTGGTCGGAGGCGTGGCCCTGCTGCCGTCGCCGCGCGACCGCAACCCGAAGGTGCCGGCCAACAGCGGGCATCAGGCCGTGACGGTGGAACAGGATTGTCTGGCCTGCCATGTGCCGACCGGTGCTCGTCCCTTACCGGTGCAGCATCCCAAGCGGCAGGATTGCCTCCATTGCCACGCGCGGGCGCAGGGATAAGGCGTAAAACGTGAAACGTTAGACGTGAAACGGGAAACGTAAAAGGCGAAGAAATAGGACGTAAGAGGCAACGCATAAGACGGAACACGACCGAAAGTCGTTTCACCTTTTACGTCTCACGTTTCACGTACCGACTGAACAGGAGGATTCATCGACTATGGTCAAAGTGTTGATTCTTGGGCCGACGTTACAACAGCGGGTGACGGAACCGGAATTGGATGTGGAAGTGGAAGGATCGGTGCCCATTAAGCTACTCATCGAAGGCAATGC
>ERZ795061.1340-NODE-1340-length-24053-cov-5.481540_pt1 | contig 24053 bp, 37 predicted proteins | sample MGYA00375145_ERZ795061 | MGnify/ENA primary metagenome ERZ795061 (study PRJEB30190, sample SAMN05720144) | anaerobic digester metagenome | isolation source: active sludge of municipal wastewater-treating anaerobic digesters | place: USA | collected 2014-12-22 ... | reverse complement strand
TATTTATAGCATATAACGCTTCTTCTCTACCAGTTACATTCTTCTTTTCATCAGCGATAGAAGTATCCCTAGCTACCTTTAAAACATAATCTCTAGCACCAGCTATGTCTCCATCTTGTATAAAATCATCTAAACCATCTTCTATTGACTTTCTTTTTGTGGCAGGAACGCTGGTTAGAACGCTATTAGCAATACTTCTCCATTGTCCATAATCAAGAGATTGTTCAGAGTATCTCATTTGGTCTACAATTTCATCCTTACCAATTCCTTGTGACAACATAACAGCAACAGCATCAACAAGGTCTGTGTTACTAACAGCCCTAGCCCCTAGTGTGCTAGATACTAAATTGGCAGCGTTTAGTTTTGTAAATTCACTAATTTTACCACCTAATCCAGACTGTAGTTGAGATTGTAGGGCACTTGTTACTTTATTAACATAGGCTGGAACATTATATGAAACACCTTGTTTATTGACTCCAATTTTATTTTCCCATCCAAACTCGCTTCCGCTATTCCATTTAGCAGCAATCTGTTCTGGATTTAACCCCTGAGATAGCCATTGGTTTATTTTAAACATAGCAACAGCATCTTGGTTTGATTCTGTTTTAGCCAAACCTCCTGGCATTAAACTCATATTTACGGATTTGGCGTATTCCTTACTCCAACTGTCCCAAGTTTCTGGCATAAATTGATAAGCACCAAATTCTCCAGAAGCTCCCTGTGCGTTATAATTTCCTCCACTTTCTACTTGTTTAATGGCATTGGCTATTTGTTGAGCACTAGCACTTGTTGGATTTATTTCTACTTTTCCAGTTTCAGGATTTACTCTATAACCACTTTCTAATAATTTCATTTGGTCTGATATTGATAAACTATCATCTCTTGTTTTTCCATAAGTAGCGATTTTATTTCCATATTTATCAAATCCATAAGTGACACCATTAATTTCCATAGTAGAAACAACCTCTGGTGTTGGTTTAAGATAAATTTTACCAGATACTGGGTCACGAAATATTTTATCTTCGGTTAATCCTTTTAGTCCATCAGGTGATTTAATATGAACATAACCATCCATAGCCAAATCTCTCTCGTATTGTAAATCTTCTCTCATTCTTTCATATTCTTTATCTTCTATTTCTTGTTTGAATCTAAGAGCTTCTAATTGAAGTATGGAGTTTTCATAAGAATCATCAGCAACCTCTTTAACTATTTCTCTTGCTCTATCATAGTTTCCCTCTGCTATTTGGACTTCTACTAATGCGTTATTATAGTTATTTTGAAGTATCATCGCATCTAGCTTTTGCTCTCTTGATAATTCATTTAGTTGTCCTTGTATTTGAGAATTTAAAATAGGCTTAGACCTTACTAAGTCCTGTTCTTTAATATCTAAGATACCTTCGTTTTGTATTTTAGTTCTTAGTATATTAGCAAAACTTTGAGCTTCTGATAGAGCAAGACTTTTCCCTTCTATATCTTGGTCTTTCATAGCTTGAGCCTTAGCTTCTGCTTTTAAATTTCCAATATTAGACATTAAATCATAAATTCTATCAGCTGTTGATTGTGGCTGAGTTTCAACTGATTTTGCGATTTCTTCCATTTTGGTTGCTGGCTCTGTTTTTGTTGTTGGTTGCCATCCTTTACTTCTGGCATATGTAAGATTTTTAATATCTGTTTCTGTTTGAGCACCTTTTACTTCTCTTTGATAGGCAATATTTAATTCACTATCTTGTTGTGGTGTAAAGCTGATTTTAGATTTAGCCTCTTGAGTTATTTTGGCACTATCTTCTGGGCTTGTTGCTTTTGTAAAATCAGATTGAGGAATAACCCCAGGGACAATAGGAGTTGTCTGAGTTATTGGAGTAGTGGGAGTAGCTGTTGGTGTCATTGTTGGAGTTGTTGGAGGTGTTTGTTGCTTAGCATACTCATCGTAACTAGGGTCAGTAGTTGAGATTACTTGACCACTAGGCAAAGTGATGTTTTGTTTTTCTTCCATATTTTTAAATTATTTGTTCCCAAGTATTGCCAACAAATATATATAATTCTTTTGTTCCTGAATTATCTCTAACCCAGAAGCAATCCATAAAATCTTTTGGTTGGTGTGTTGGGACACTTGTATTTATTTTAAGAGGATACTTTAATTTATTGATTGTTGTGTCTATTATATCCTTATTGTTCATATTTGTCAAATTAATAAACATTAATTCCCATTATAGAAACAGGAAAAGAATTTGTTATTCCTTGAATAGTTATCTCTACAAATAGCTTGTTAGATAAGAATGGATTAGGATTAAAAAATATTTGTTCTCTATTTAATTCAGAAACAAGTATTTCTTTTGTATCACACTTTTTTAGTTTAAGCAGTTTAAAATCTCTTGTTTCATCATCTGTTTGACTAAATTGTGGACTAACAGATAAACTTATTTCTCCGACAAGTGTTGTTTTGTCGGTAACAAATGTTCTTTCTCCCCTAACCTTACTATCTATTCCATAAAAAATTATTTCATCACCTATATCAACTGGGTCATTTGTGTCATCTATTGATATAGAACCAGTTCCATCAACATTTCCTTGATAATAATATATTATTCCTTTTTTTCCATCTCCTATTGAAACCGTTATCTTTGTTTTCTTCTCAGCAGAGAAACCAGTTATATATTTATTAAAATCAACACCAAGATTAAGACCTATCCCAAATATTTGTGTTTCTTCTTTTAAGTTTAAAAGATATATACAAGATTTATTAAGATATTGATTTGTATTAGAACCCTCCCTTATATAAGAAAGTCCATCAGCCATACCAACCTCAATCTCCCTATGTTTAATATCTGAAAAAAATATTGATTTTGGAGTTCCATATAAACGAGATTTATAAACAATTGGAATAAATGACCAACCAGATTTCGGATTAAAAGCATATACTCCTAATTTAACCCTGTTTATATTATCGGATGTAGAAACTATATAAATAGTGTCTTTAAGCTCTGTTATTGAATTAAAACCATCAACCATTAAGGAGTTTGTATTTCTGTCTATTCTATTTGTATCATTATAAGACGACATTTCTTGAATAGAAAATCCATCAGTATAATATAAAATTCCATTAGAAACATAAACCCAGCCACTCTTATATGATTTTAAGCAGTTTATTTTATAATCTACATTTATTATATTGTTCCAACCATCACTATAACCATCCCATAATAACAAAAAGTTTTCTCCATTTGTTTTACTAGAAGAAACAAGTATTCTATTAGTATTAGTTTCAAATGCTTCGGCTTTATGTCCGATTGGTAATAACTTTCCTTTATTTTCTCCAACAACATCTTTATTATAAAATGTTGACTCATCACTTACAAGTTTTCCTAAATAGTTATTATTAAGAACATAAAAAGCATCAGAACTAGCTTTTATTTGTCTTTTGTCATTAGATGAATATGTTGGAACTGGACTTATATCTGTTTTTAAGCTCCATTTATCCCATACAACTGCTATAAATTCATCGTTTTGAGTGTTGGCAGTTCCAGCATCAAAGTTTAATGTATCATTTGTTGATGTTGTAGTTGATATTGATGTTATAGTGTGTATAGTCCCTGTTTTTAAATTCCAAACCTTATTATTTGGATCAGACGAAGAAAGACCAAGAGTAGTAAAGTTTCTTCCTTGTGTGTCTATAATTTTTGTTGTGCTTGAACCAGTGGCACAATAACCCCTAACTACTAAACCCAAATGATTTGTTGATGAAAAAATAAGATTTCCACTTGGCAATTCAAGTAAATCTGGATACGATGATGCTAAGTATGTTCCAGAACTTGTTAGTGAACTTGATAATGACAATCCAACAGCGTCTTTTATATCTGAACTTGAAAATGTTTTTGATAAAAATTTACCACTACTTGTTAATATTAATCTGTATTTATCACTTGAAACTGCTTTTCTTGATAAATATTGAATAGCCATTATATTATCACCTGATAATGATGAGAAAGCAGTGTCACTATTATCAAATTCCTTTGAACTTCTGTAACCATCATACAATAAACTGTTTCCATTTTCATTATCAGCTATTAATCCTTCGTTATAAAATAAACGACCCTTTCCAGCTTCTGAAAATTTGTCTATTTGTAGTTTTGGTTTTAAATTTCTACTCATAATCTTCTATAAAATTAGTAAATTGAAATTTTCTATCTTTTGTTTTACGACCATAATATTTTCTTATTCTTGTTTCTGTTTCGTCTATTAGGTTTTTTAAATCAGCTTTGTTAATAAGATTGAATTTAACACCAGCATCAAGTGAAGCTCCAAGTGGTATATAATCGTGAAATAATCTATCAAACCCAGGCTCTTTTGTTCCAGTTGTTATATCTGATGTTGTAAAATGCTCAACAGCCCTCTCATAAACAACTTTAAAACCCTTGTCTACTTCTTGTGTTGGTGTTGGAAATATTTTACAAGTATTGCCAATTATCATATATAACGGAGAGGCAACATTTGCTCTTTCTGATATTTCCTCCTCTGAAAAACCAGACTCATTTAAATCTATTGGGTTAGCTTTTATAAAACCACTTCCATAATTTATGTATATTCCATTTAATCTATAAATAGTTTCTGGCAACGCATATGAATTTGTTATGGTTAAATTTGTTCTTGCTATTGGTAAATCGCTGTGATTACTGTCATCAAAATCCCATTCATCCTGACTTTCAAGAATTATAGAGTGTAGATTATCATACCACTTATTAATAGCCAATAATCTATCAGTATTTGGATAGGCATTTGTGTCTAAGCTGGTATAAAATGTTATTCTGTTAAGAATATCTGTTATAGTCATATTAATATATTAAAATATGCCTTTTGGTAATTCTGCCCATTCTTCTCTGGAAACAGAAACTTTACCATCGGCTCTAAATTTCATTTCGTAAAGAGCTAAGACATCTCTGTCTTTGCTTTGAATGACCTTTGCCATTTGTTGTTGGATAAAGGCATATCCTCCATCATCTCTATTCCAAATAACTTTAAGGTCATTATCTTTTAAGAACTTTGCTACATCCATAATTTCATTGTTAAGTATTGTTAGTCTAAAACCTAATCTACTTGTAATAAAATCAGGTTTATATAACTTTAATTGTTGATTATAAGAGTCATCTATCTTACGACACTCACCTTGCTTTCCATATTCCATTACAGCGTGATTGAATTGTCCTAATGGCGAAAGGCAACCATCTCCATTAGCAAATCTTACAATACTCATAGATGGAGACATTTTAAGTTGTTCGTCTATGTCTTGGTCATCTCTAAACCAGAACCAGTGCCATATAAAACGCTTATCAAATTCAAGTTTTAAATCAATAGCTTCTAGGTTTACCTTTTCCTTGTCGGTATATTCAGTAAAGTTCTTTGGCTTATCTTTCAAAAATCCTTGTGGTAAAGACCAATCTCTTAAAGCATTAGCACCCTTATATTGATAAGTTCCTAACCCCTCTTGTATTTCAGCAAACATAGCTGGAATTCTGTCATCAAAGTTTATATAACCATTTTTAAAATAACCATTATCAGTTAGCCATCTAACATTTTTAGGGGATATTAGTTTATTCTTTAAAGCGTTCATCATTATCATTTCCTTTACATCATTTCCGCTAAATAAAACACAAGCATAAGTTTCAAAACCTAATTCATTTTGTTGTTCGTGTTCTATCTTCCATTGTGGGTCTATTAAATGGTTCTCCCAGTTCTCGCAATTAATATCTAAACTAATCTGATTTCCTAAAACATAATCTCTTGGTGTTTTTCCTAATATTACTCCTTGATAATTATTCATCTTTTTTTAATTTAGATTTGTTTATTTTATAAACTTTTCTATCATTATATTCTGCTATCTTTCCCTTATTAAAGTTTTGTGTTGGAGTCATCCAACCGACAACACGGCTATATATAATTGTTGGAAATGCTTTAATCTTTTCTTCTATTGTCATATTAAAAGTTTTTAAGTAAATAAAGTATAAGTCTAATCGTTCCGTAAATAATCAATAAGTTTGTTATTATTAGAACTACTAGCTTCGTAAAATCCGAATCGTCTGGAGGAGTAGATTGATACATATTGATAGTAAATGAGTCCTAGTGTAATCAGTATAAAAAAGGCTCTCATCATAATCTCTGCTAATCCGTTGTCTGCTAAATCTTTCATCATAATAAACAACCAAGCAACAGAGATAATAAACATAATTGTTAAAATCCAAAACATTATTTTAAAGTTAATGCTATAACACCAGTGGCGACTGATACTAAAATTAAACCTACTAAACCATAGACGATTTGTTCTGTTAGTTTAGAAGCATACTTTTTGTCAGCTTCCTCCCTAAAACATTTAAACTCTTTTTTTATATCATCAAAACCATTTTTAACTGTATTCTTTAAGTCGTCTATTTTTTCACTCATAGATTTATAGTTTTGTTCAAGTGTGTTTATTTTTAAATCTTGGTCTTTATCTCTTTCCATATTATTTACCTGCGTATTCTTTTGAAGTATCACCCTTAAAAGAAAAGTAGAAACCAAAAGCCATACCTGCTAATACCATAAAGTCGGCACTTTCTAATTTGCCCATAAAGAAACCTACACAAGCTGTTAAAGCTAGTAATAGGAATACTAATTTACTTGCTGATTTTAAAATTGTCATATTGTTATATTAATTGTTAAGCTGTTATTCCATTTACCTTTTTAATGTTAGCTACTGCTATATTGTTTATTTTTTTAACATTAGCCCAAGCGATACCATTTATTTTTTTAATGTTTCCTGCTGATAATAATTGAACAGTGTCATATATAGTTAAATTTCTAAATCTTCCAGTTCTTCTATTTCCTATTCCCCATCTACCACCATCAGATGATGATGGCGTAAAAGCTGAAATTGATAAAACTAAATCAGACTCAGTAAATGTTCCAGTAGTATTTATATAAACTTTCATAGAATTATCTGAAAGTATATCCCACTTAAAATAATACCAAGTTGCTGCCGCAAACGTAAATGAAGCATTACCCTTTGATGTAGCACCGTCATATACATAAACAGTATTATTTCCAGCATCAAAATTTAACGAAACACCGACTGTTGCTGTCCTAGTTGAACCATCGTGTGACACTGAAATTCCATCAAATTCTGTATTATCAGAATCTTTTTTATACTCAAATAATAATGTTGTATTATTTCTACCGAACCCAGAAGTCCTAGACCTATAAGCAACAGCAGCCGCAGAACTATCTGGAAAGTTAAGAGTTGCTGAATCTATTCTTACATTACCAGGTGATAATTCTTTTTCCGACCATCCATTACCAACTGTGTCGTTATTTGCTCTATTAAATGAATCACTAAATGTAGCCATATTTTTATGCTTTAAATTCTATTCTAGTGTTATCAGGGTTAAAATACATCCTATCTGCGTGCGTAGCGTATCCGACAATAGCGACAACATCATCTCCACCACTTACAGCAGTTTGAGATAAACCACCAGGAGTCACAGAAGCGTAAATCTTTCCAGCAACAGTCCAGTTCCAGTCATCATCTCTAACAAATCCTCTTAATAAAACTTTACAAGCCTCATCTGCGTTTTTACTCTCTAATGCTAATCCTAATAAATCACAACTAGCAATAGCGTCTGCGTCTGCTTTCCACCATTTACCATCTGATTTAAGATATACTAAATTAGGAAATGCTACTGTTTCACCTGCTACTATATCAGTTACTATATCTCCCTCTCCTCTATTATCAGCACTAGGTATTGATTTTCTTAATATGTTATAATTATTAGTCGTTAAATCTTCACCCATTGTGCTTTTAGCAAGATTTACTCCCTCAACAGCTAAAACTCCAGCAGCACTTCTTGTTATTGTGGTATCACTAGCGTGTCCTAATTCAATTCCAGTAAATTGTGGGCTATCACCTGTTCCTAATCCCAAAGAAGTCCTGGCAGTTGCCCCACTTTCAGCAACCCAATTAGTGCCATTTCCTACTATTATATTTCCATCAGTAACAGCTAATCCAGCTATATCAGTTAATCCAGCGTCATAAGCTTGAATATCAGTTCCTATTTCCAAGTCTAAGTCTTGCTTTACTTCTGTATAAGAACGACCTTCTAAACCATTAGCAGTAAATTTAGCAAAATCATTATCAGCAACACCAGCACTATCAATTTTGACGGCATTTGTGTCAGCTATTCCAAAAGTTAAAGCGTCTTGTTTTGAAGCAATAGTTGCTCCACCATCTTTTATAATTTTTCCAGTTTCTCCATCAAAGACTGCTATGTTGTTGTCAGTTGAACTGGATGGACCAGAAACATCACCACCACCAGCACCAGAAATAGCTTCTCTTACTGCTTGTTCGGTAGGAATTGAAGTATCAGCCCCAGGAGTTCCAATAGTAGTTACAACAGCTAATCCATCTTTTAATGTTTTACTATCAGCACCATCCCATTGTGGAATATTCCCATCAGTATTAGTAGCAGGAGCAATAACATCGCCAGTTCCAGCACTAGCATCTCCCCACTCTAATTCTGTTGCCCCAGTTTTTACTTTTAAAACTTGACCAGCAGTTCCTACTGCTAATCTTGTTGGTGTTCCAGAAGCTCCACCATAAATAACATCACCAGCAGTTGTCATTGGGTTAGTTATTTTTGTATCAGCATAAGTCTTTACTGCTTTTTGTGATGGAATTTTAACATCGCTATTTGCTGTCAAAGCTCCGTCTGTATCTAAATAAGATGTTGGTATCCTATCGCTAACAAGGTCTGATTTAGCTATTTTTTTTGTAGCTGTTTCCGAAGTATCATATATTGCTAATTCATCGTCATTAGCAACTGCTGATATTTCATCTAATTGTGATATAAGTTTATCTGCCATATTTTTATGATGGTTTTACATCGTTAGTATAAAGATTAGTTTGTTGAATAATACATTTTACATCTGTATCAAATATCAAATAACTCCCAGTTTCCCATAAAAGATAAGAAAGCTCAGATGTTGGTTTTGAGTCATTTGTATAGCTTGAAGCTGATGGTTTTGTGTCATTAGAATATGACATATTTAAATTATTTATTTTTTATGAAAGAGCCTTTTAAGGTAAGGCTCAAACCTTTTTAGGCGTCAAGCTCTTTGAGTTTGACTTTTTTAGGTTCATCTCCGAAAATCCAGACTGAACTTTCAGGATAATTTTTTTTAGCGTTTTTAAACGCTTTGAGGTCAAACGCTGGCAACTGCCATAATTTCCCTTCGTGCTTTACAATAATTGCCATCATTTACTCCTTTCTTTTTGGTTGTCTTTAAATCTCTTAAATCGTATAAGAAGTTCAATTACTTCTTCTAAGGTTCTGTTTCCAAAAACCTTGTGCCAATAGCAATGTCTTTCAATGTCAAACAATGCTATATTCCAGTCCTTATTACTGCCTTTTCGGTTTTTAGGTGTAAGATGATGTCGGTTCATTGAGAGCCTTTTATCAATCTTCTTTTGACGATTTTGTTTTCTCATTATCCTTTCCTCCTATAAATTGAGTTAGTATAACAGATTCTATTGTTGCTCCTTCTAAAATTGACATATTGTTAATATTGGATTAGTTAATTTTTTTAATCTTTTATTCTCTGCTTCGTATTCTTCCTTTGTATAATCTGGTGGGTTTTCATCAGTCGGACAAGCTATTATAGGTTTACAATTTTCTTTCCATTGCTCATAACTGGGTGATATTAAAATATACTTTACTTCGTGTCCTTTTAATGCTTCTGTTATTGCTTTTAAGTGTTCTTCGTTTCGGTGTGGTGTAAATCCCTCTATTAGTCCTCCTTGTATTGCTTCTTTATAGGCTTCTATTAATGGTATATCGTGCCTAATATGGTCTAAGTGGAAAGGTTTTGTTCCTATTAATTTTCCAAACTTCTCTGAAAATGTTGTCTTCCCTGAACACATAACACCTATTATCCATATAACTTTATTCATAAAAGCAATGTTTAGTCATTGGGTTTTCTATCTGTGTTTTATAATGTTTCAATACTTGTCTTTTTATTTTTGGATACTTAGTTTTTTTTGATACAATACCATTAAGATAGTTGTCATATTCATAAGTATTTCTAAATATCTTTTTAGCTACATCACTTACTATATTATGCTGTGGATTATCACTTTTCTTTGGTATATATATTATATCGGTTGTATAAAACATTGCCAGCTTTTCTGTTAATATTTCTTCAGTAAGTTTATCTTCATCTATTTGTAAATAACATATTGATAGTCCTAATTCCTTTATTGCTCGGTAGCTTTCCAATGCTCTTTCAAACCCATTATCTCCCTGTAAGGTTGAGTGAGTGACTATAACTACTAATGGTTTTTCTTCTATTAATATATCAAGTCCAAATAAGCATTCGTCATCATTATGTGGAGCTAAAAATATCTTCATAACATTAAGTTAATCTATAAAAATCTCTTTTTAATACTCCTTCGCCAGTTTCTCCTAAATATTCACATTTAAAGTTATCTTTAATCAGTTTTGGCATATCCCAATTATCAAAACTATCTTTAAGGTGTGTTTCAAAGTAAATTACTGGATATTTTTTAAGGTTATCTAAAAGAACTTGTTGTCTTTTAGGGTCTTCTTTGGCTATATCGTCGTGACAAGCAAAGCAAAATGCTATATCTCCATTTTTTACTTGTGGAACATCAAAACTTGCTACACTAAACTGACAATTAACCTTTAATTCTTCTGCTATCTTGTTTGCTAGTTCAATTCCCTCTTTAACTACATCTATTCCAATACAAGCCTTTGCTCCATTTTCAATAGCCCAGAAAGACGCAGCACCCAAATTACACCCTATATCTACCACCACCCTTCCTTTAATGTCTTCCTTTCTAATAAGTGACATTCTTTTTCTCATATCATCTCTTCCGCCTTTAACTATTTGCTCACCACCGAACCAAATACTTTGATAAACTGGGAAATGATACCACTTTGGGACTTGTTCTGCTAATTTTTGAAAATTCATATTTTATCTATTAATACTATTAAACTATCGCTTGTTGACATATCTCTACCTCCAAAGTCTTCATAAGTAAAGTGAGATATATGTTCTTCGTGTTTATTGCCATATCTTTCAGGATGAACCATAAACTCTTTTGGGGTGATAATAAGCAATTTACCTTTATGCTTTAACTTTTCTACTAGTTCAAGTGCCTTAGTCTTTTCAATATGCTCTATAACATCAACCATTAAAATTAAATCATATTCTCCTATCTCTAACTCAGTAATATCTCCTATATAAATATTATCGTAAATAAGTCTATGAATGTCTTTAATATAGTTTTCAAAGACTTCTACTGCGTCTACTCTTTTAACTGTTACCCAATTAGGCATCCAAGGGCAGTCCCTTAAATATTCCCTTGCTAAAAAACCATATTTACCACATCCACATCCAATATCTAAAATACTTTCAGGGTGTAGTTCCCAATAAGTTTGAACTACTATTGGGATTTGTCTGTAATCGCTACTTGGCATAGTTGTTTTGCTACATTTTTAATATCGTGTCTTTCCTCAAACTCTTTTCTGTCTGGGAAATATTTTTCCATTTCTTCTGGGTTATCTGGGTTGTGTATTACAGAGGGGACATTACAGGCTCTTGCTTCAAGGTTTATTCTACCAAGTAAGATACCAGCTACTAAATCAGCGTCAGCTATATAGTTTTCAATGTCATCTACTTCATCTGATACATATACATATTCTTTTTCAGGTATAAAACCATCAAATTGTCTTCCATATATAAATACTCTAAACTTTTCACTTGCTCTACTGACATAATAGTCAAACATCTTTTGTCTTAGCTTATCAATAGTGGCAGGTATAACAACTTTAATATAATCTCTTTCGGTCTTTTCTACTGGTTTAAATCTTTCAAGGTCTACCCCATTATAAACTACTGTAATGTCTTCGTCTTTAATTCCGTGTTCTTTTATCAAGTGTTCTTTAATACTTGGTCTAATAGCTACATAATGGTCGCAATTATCAATAGGTGTTTCACAATCATATTCACTATGAACTATATTAACTACCTTCTTGGCATTTGGTTTGTTATATCGTCTTTGGCTCATTAAAGCTAAGTCATATTCTTCTTGTGTTGAGAATATACACTTAACACCTAACCTTTCTAAATCTGTTTTAAGAAAGTTGTCAGTCCAAACAGATTGAAAATGAACTTCATTATCTTTTGCTAATTCCTTTGCTAAGGTATAATTATATAAAGGACTGCCTGATAGATACTCCATAGTTTCACAACTAATTAATATCTTTTTACCTTTATGGTCACTCTCTAATGCTTCGTTATTAGTTTCTAATTGTTTTTGTAAGAGCTCGTATAACCATTTGCTTATATTCTCTTGGTTTCTATTTTCTTTTACCCAATTATAGTTTCTTTCGGCTATCTCCTTAGCCTTGTCTTTGTTCTCTATAAAGTATTTAATACTCTCATAAAAGTTATTTGTTAAGCAGTCTTCTGGGACTTCATCGCTATAAGGTGGAACATTTGAGCATATAGTTGGTATTTTTAACGAACTAAACTCATAAAACTTTATATTACTTTTATTAGCATTAAAATCACTCTTTCTTAATGGGATTATTGCTAAATCTAAGTCCATCATTGCTACTCTATATCCGTGTCCTGTTGCGTCTACCCATCCCCAATATTCTACTTGGTCAGGGTTTATATCCTTGAATATGCCATCAAACTTTATTCCCCCTATAACAAACTTAACTTGTGGGAACTCATCTGCTATTCTTTTAATATCGTCTTTTATATCATACCAATCGGAGTAATGACTTAATCCACCAGTCCAACCTATTCTTATTTCATCGTGTTCTTTAAAGTTTGGAACTACCCAATCCTTAGGGTCTATTGAATTAGGAACGACTATTATGTTTTTGTTATACTTTGAATAGGTTTGTTTTAATCGTTCGGTGCTAACTGTTACTATATCAGCTCTCATTAGAAAGCTCTTTAAACTTCTTTGATATTCTTTATTTCCCTCTATGTCAATGTTGCCTCCGTCTTTCCATAACCACTCATTGCCGTGCTTTACTTCCTTTACTCCAAAAACTCTATAAGCATCACTATAAGGGTCAATGTTAAATACATCGTCATCCATATCAAGTATAACTTTTAAAGGTTTTTTCCTTGCTGAATCAGGATGATTAAATAATGGGTCTAATACTTTTAAAATGGCTTTATCGTGGTATTGTCTACACAATACATAATCGCTTTCCTCTAAATATTTTAAAGACCTTTCTGACTCTAAATCTTTATCTTGAAAGAATATTATTTGGCTATCTCCCATTAACTTATAAATCTTGTTTATTCTATAATGAGAGCAACCCTCATTTGCCATTGGCATTACAAATATCTTCATTTATTTAAGATTAGGTTTGTCTTCTTCTATGTCATCTACATCAACGACCATAAATTCTGGATGCTCATAGAATCTCTTTTCTTGTATAACCTTTTTCCAATATTTCCAATTATAGTTATATACTACTTGTGGCAAGTAATATAAGTGTGCTAAATCATCCTTCTTTAACTTCTTGCCCTTTTTAAAGTATTCAACAGCATAATACTTTCTTAAATCGTTTAGGTCTTTCCAAAAGTTAATATACTCTTCGTCGTTCATTTCCTCTTTCATTAACTTAACAGGGTTATCTTTGGACATTCTTGCTTTCTTTTGATTTTGCTTCTTAATCTTATCAAGTGTTCCCATTGGGTCTGGGTCGTTAGCTAACCAATTTAACATTGGTTCATTATACATTGGTTGTAAGTTATTACTACCTTTAACTTTAAGGAGCTTTACTTTCGTAACTGTTGTTGTCTTTTTCATATTGCTTAGTTATTAAAATATTCTATCCAGTATTCTCTATTATTATTTGTTTTAGAATGGCAACTTTTACATAATGTAATTAAGTTGTCTGGGTTTAGATTATCTTTGTTATAATCAATGTGATGAACATCTAATTTTTTAAATCTGCCATTTAACTCGTCTTGATGTATTCCACACTCTTGGCAAGTATATTTATCTCTTTCCCTAATTGAGTCTTTTAAACTATTTGTCCACTCGTCAGGATATGGCTGGTATGATATTCCATCCTTCCAGTTATAGCTTTTTTCTCCTTTTTGTGCTTCACTTATTTTTCTTCTTGTTTCTTCGGAGCAAACTTTTCCTAAATTATTTTTATTTCCTTTTAATGCTTCACTTATCTTTTTCCTTTGAGATTCGGACATTATCTTTCCTTTAGTTGATGGTGGTATAATTCCTAATCTCTTTCTTGTTTTGCTCATTTTCCTTTTTGTTTCTTCTGTGTGTTTTTTATGTTTATAAATACCTATTGGCATATTTGTTTTCACGCCACGCTTGGTATAATCGGCGTGAACTGATATACCAAACGGGAACAAATTATTTTATTAAGTTGTTTATTTTAAACTAAGCTAAGTTAGTTAATTTACCAGAAGCTTTTTCATTACCCCAAGATAATGTATACTCTACTTCGGCAACTCCTTTTTCACCACCACCATTATTAGGTAATTTTTCAATACTAACAGGTCGTAAGAAAGCTACTTTGAATTGGTCTTCTTGTAAAGCTAACAATTCAGAAGTTGTAGCATATCTATCCAAGATGATATCTAATGGTCCGTAAGCTGAATCAAATACATTGACTACATTAGTATATCTCTTAGAAGCGGCGTCAATGTTTCTAGTAATTGGAGTTGATAATTTAGCTATTGCTTCTTTTTGAGTTCCATTTACATAGATAGCATTTGGTTTTCCACCTTGAGCCCAGATAGTTCTTAACAATTCGTTAAGTTTATCTAGAGATAGAGCGGCAGTTGTTGAACCAGTTGCGGCAGTTACTATGTTAGTAGTAATAGCAGCACGAACACCTTTTAATTCACGAGCAGTTCCAGAAGCACCCGAGTTTCCAGTTCCATCGTGTAAGGTTTTTTCCATATCGTTAGCTAACATTTTTAATGCTTTGCTAGCTTGATATGCGTATTCAGAAGCACGACCAGCGTGGTCAATAGCTTCTTGGGTTTTTGAAACACGGAACATTCTACGAGAGATTTGAGTATAATTACTTAATCTGCTTGTAGGTGTTAAGGCAGTTGTTTCTACATCAGAACCTTCAACAACACCAGTTGTAGAAGCAGAGTCTAATGCGTCAGCTTGCCATTCGTGTAAAGTGTTTTTTGCCTTGGTTTTTCCAAAGCGAGAAAGCATAGGGGTATCAGTTGGAGAAATCATTGCTATAATATCTGTCAAATCTTCTCTGTTGCCAATAGCCTCATAGCTCTTAAATAATACATCAGCCATTTTGTTTGGTTGTTAATCTCACGCTATTCTCTATTCTTGGTCTAAGGTTTCCTTTAAGAAAGCTACTAAGCCATCTTCGGTATGAACATTAGATTTTAATTTATTAATAGATGAATTAGCTGGTGAGATTTTGTTATTACTGTGAATAATGCTCTCACCCTTTTTACTCTGTCTTACTTCTACTATTTCTTTAAACATATTGTCTGAAATAGCTTCGTCATAAGAAATGCCTTTGTGTTTTGATACCATTTTAATAATATCAAAGTGGTCTTTAAGTTCAGGATGGTCTACTTTAAATGACAAGTCAGAAATTATTTCGTCTTTATTGGTATTAGATTTTGGTTTAGCCTCTATCTTTTTTCCAACAAAAGATGATAAGTTCTTATAATGTTTTTTAAAGTCTTCTTCATCCTTAAACTCTCTACCTGTTATCTCTTTTAATTTAGAAATAACATCGGCTTCAGAGTTATTGGTTTCTCCATCTTCACTTAATGAGTCAGCTTCAGAGTCGTAATTTTCATCGTTAGATGAGTCAATTACATCATCTTCGCTTTCATTGTTAAAGGTTTGGTATCCCATTTTTTTAAAAGGTTCTTTAAAGTGATAACTAATTATTATCTTAACCTTTAAAGATTTTTTCTATATCAATTCCACTATCATCATCGCTAACGAATGGTTTGTCTATTAAATAGACTTCTTCCAACCAAGCTCTAACAATATTGATAGCTTCCTTAATTGTGTTTATGTTAGTTTCATCTATATTCTGAATATCAGTTTTTCTTTTAATTAATTCTCTTAATTTTTCAAAGGACTGCTCATCTAATCTTTTTTTTAAATCTATCATAGTGATTGTTCCTTAGTATTTATTCTATTCTCTTGTTGTGTTAGTCTAGCATCTTCTGTCATTGCTCCCTCTTGTGGTGCTTGTATGGGTTCTTCTCCTCCTGCCATTGCTGGTGCTTGTGTATTAATATTGTTCATTAATGTTTCGCTATCTAATCCCATTATATCAAATATATTTCTTAATATAACTCTTGAATTTTCATCTGTCGCTAATTTCTTATAACTTACTAATATTTGCTGTAAGTTCTGAAGTATCGTAGACTTATCAAATGTTTCATCAGTTACGAAGAAAGATATATCAAGTTTATCAATGTCTTTTAGGTCCTCTATTTCCACAAATAAATCCTCTCTTTCATCTAATTGTCTTTTGATTTCAGCTTCTATTTGGTCAGCTTGTTGTGGTGTAATTTGTTGTCCCTCTGCTATTATCTTATCAGCATAGAACTTAGTTAATTTCCTTTTAAGTCTTGATTGGTCTTCTTCTCCAATTAATCTTAATATGTCTTTTTCCTTATAAATCTTGTGAAAATCAGGTAGTAACTGTCTTTTAAATAATCTTGATAGGAATAAACCAAAGTTCTCTTGTCTTAATTGAAATGAAGTTTTTACTGCCCTTGATTGAATAATAGCATTAGTTGCTGGTGTAGAAGCTGGCAATGCTTCACCTGTTGAAGCCTCTTGACTTGAAGCCAACCTATTAGCTATTGATACTACATTTTTTTCTTCATTAACACTTTCAGTAAAGTTTATATTTCTTGTGTCTATTCTTGCTATATCTCCTACTTGTTGAACTCCTATTGCTCCACCTGCTACTAATCTTGCTATCTTTTCAGGTGTAACACCACTACCTTCTCTAAACTGGAATAACTGGTTCATTAATTGTAAGTTGTTATTTCTTCTTACATTGTAAATAGTGTTTAGATAGATTTGTAGGTATATAACCTTTTCACCTATTCCTCTACCAGCCCATCTACCAGGGGCATCTTCAAACTTAGCTTCCTCGTAAGGTCTTACCTTGGTCCATTTCTCTACTCTGTGAACCAATGGAATACCATTTATAATTCCTGAACAAACAACTCTACCATTTACCCAAGTATTACTATCTGCTTTCTTTCCAGTAATCCAAGACATAGGTATTTGTCCCCATCTTTCATATACATCTATTTCAGGTGTTGAGCCTTCTTCTGACCTTTGTTCGTTATGAACATCAGGTATATTTTTATCTCCTTTAATCTTGTCTAAGTTAATCCATTTACCTTTAAACTCTTCTTGTAAGTAAGACACTGATTGAACGCTTCTTTCTATGAAGCTACTATCGTGTAATGTTCCTCCCTGTTGGTCTTTGAATATGTTTCTTATATCTACTGTTATTGTTGCTAATCTGTCCTTATTAGTGTATTCATCTTTTGCTAATACTTTCTTTTTAATAAGGTGTCCATCAAGAGCAAATATCATTAAGTCTGAATTAATTTGTTGTCCGAATTGTTCTTTTTCCATCCAGTCCCTAACCATATTTCTTGTTAGGTTGGCTATTCCATACATTTTAGGATTGTTAGCCTTTACATTAATATCCTTTGTGTCAATGTCAATGTTCTTTACATTTTCCCATACAAGAGCTTCTGTTAATGGGTAAAAGACTTTGGCTTGTCCATTGACATCTTTTTCCTTTTTAAATACTCCATAATAGTTTTCTCTGATAATATCCCATAAGTATCTCATTCTCATTGACTTATTGCGAGATATTTGAAATAAACCCTCTTCGTATTTAGTTATTTCTTCTTTAAACAGAGATAATATTTGTCCCTGTATTTCTGATTTTGTCATATTGTTTAATATTCGTTATTTGGTATATAGATTGAACTTTCTATATTAGTGTTGTTATAAGTATCAAGAGCATATCTGATAGCATCCATAGAGTGGTCAAAGCCACTTTCAGGAACATTTAGTATCTTTCCGTCTTTATCTGTTTTCCAGAGATAATTTCTATATTCTTTTAAAATATTAATACTTCTTTTAGTGACTGATATTCTTTGGTCTTGTATAAACTGAATTCCTTTATTAACGCTACCTTGACCTTTTAACGATGGCAAAATGTTTATTCCGTGTATCTTTAACTCGTCAATACTTTTAGGCTCGGCACTATCAGCTATCACAAGGGCTTTGTCTGTGTTATTAAGTATGTCTGCTATTTGCTTATTAGATAGTCCTTTTTGATAAGTAATCTCGTCTAATATAAATCCTCCATTGTATTTGTAAATTGCTACTATTGCTGTTGGGTCGTTTGAATAACCAAAGTCTAAACCATATCTTTCAAGCCTTGCTTCGTGTGGTATTTCATCTATTACTTGCCAGTCTTTATAAATCTTTCCCTCCACTTCTCCTAATTGCCCTAGTCCATATACCTTCCACCAGTTCTTATTATTCTTTCTTTGTTCAATAGCTTCTATTATTTGTTTATCAAGAGCTTCATTATCTTTATAGGTTAGTGTTATAAATTCTACATCATCTCTTTTACCAAGTATATCAGTATAAAACCAAAACTCATTTGTTGGATTCCAGTCTAAAAAGCAAAACTCTTTTGTTCTAACTTCTAATTGGTTAAAAGCATCGAAACTATTATTGTTTGCTTCGTTTATAAACAATCTATCACGCCTAGCACCTCTTAACTTATCTCCGTTATCACTTGAAAAGAACTCTATTTTAGAACCAGTTTCAAAGGTATATATTGAATCGGTGGCATTCCAGTTGCTATCTTTCCAGTAATGATGAGCCTGTAATATGTTTTTAAAATCTCTTATAGCACCTCTTTTTAAATGAGGTATGCTTTCTGCTACTACCGAGGTGAGTGTTGGTTTGGTATCGCTTTGTGCTCTTGCTATTAAGTATAACAATATTGATATAGTCTTGGAGGCACTTGTTCCACCACAAACAGCTCTAATCCTTTTGGTCAGTGCTAGTATCTTTTTCGTTGCTGTCGTTTCCTTGAACATCTAGTTTAATTATAGGTGTTGGTAGTTCTTTTCCATCAGCACCAGTTAATTCATTTCTCTTGCTATAATCTCTTTTGTTTAGTGTTTCAAGTGTAAACTTTGTCATATCACTTACAACCTTTAAACTATCTTTATCACTAACACCTAAACATAGTATAGCTTCTAAGTTTCTCTCTGCTAACATTAGCTTTCTATCTCTTTTCCAACCTTCTATCTTATCTGTCAAGTTTGAATAATTCTTACTATGCCATTGATATAAAGTTCCCTCATTTATTTCGCAAACCTTGGCTGTTTTTCTTAAATCATTACCATCTAAAATAGACTGTCTAATTTTATCAAACAGTTCTTGTGTTAGTTCTGTTGGTCTACCTGCTTCTCCCATATTTATTATTTTATTATTGGATACGACGGGGCTATCTACCTCTATATTACTAAATAGTTTAATATTAGTTATATAGTCTAAAGAAGACTTGTATATGATTATAATCCAGTAAGAAATCATTATCACATATAAGTCTACCTCAGCTTATATACCTTAATGAGTTGGTAGCTTTCTAGCTACTGAACCTTACCCATCACCCCGTTCGCTTACTTCTAATTGATAACAAATTATTATTAGCAATTAGAGGGAAGTAAACTTAATGGTCAGTTCAAGCCCTATCCTATTTCTGTTCGGGAAGCGCTTATTCCGAACCTTACTGTAATTGTAAAACACAAAACACCTGTTGCTATACAGGCTTATTTTGTGTCATTATGAAAAGATTTTTTTATCATCACCTATGTAATTATCTAATGGGGGAAAATATAATGGGCGATTCCCCCAACCCCTCGTTGCTTACCACTCTCTAGTCATAAGCGAGGTCATTTTTGCCCTCACTAAATAACTACAAAAAATATGTTGGTTTTATTCTTAAATCTCCAGTTATTCTATTCCTATAATAAGTATTATAAACTCCTCTGTCTATTTCTTTATAAAAAAGTTTAAATAATAATTTAAGAATATACTCTTTCATAATAATATATTAAAGTATTTTTATTTTAATGTCAAATTGATTTTATAAGTTTTTTTCCACATTATCACATAATCTCTTTATTTTAATGGCTATTTCGTCCATTTTATTTACTGCTTTGTTATATGATTTGTTATTTATTCTCTCGTTATATTCCATTTCATTTAATGGAATTCTAATCTTTTTTTCAAAAGACCAAGCTTTATACCAATTAAAATAACTCTTATAGTGGAATAATCTCTTTCGTAGATTCTGTATTAAGTCTAGTTTATTTTTTTTAGTAAATTCTTTTAAACACCTATTACAACAAAAGAAATTATCTATCCTCTTTCCACAATTATAACATTTTCCTCTTTTAAGTTTAAAATATTTAGTGAACCAAAATCTTTGTTTCATATTACTTTTGTCTTATAAATAGCTCATAAACTAATAGTCCTAAAACTATTGACCAAAATATACTCATATTTTTATAAGCTTATAGGCTTAAATCTTAAATAAATTTATAAGCTTTTAAGCTTGTTTTTTAAGGTTATAGCCTTAATTTTTTAATCATTTTTTAAGGGTATCACCTGATAATTCTAACTTAATTAATAAATCTACATAATGTTTAATCTTTTCAAGGTCTTTAATACCTCCTTTATCTCTCCACCTACAAGCATATTTAATAATATTAGCTTCACAATAAGGTATTCTATTTAGTTGGCAGAACTCTACTGGCTGTATTTTATAGTCTTTGTAGTGGTTTCCTCCAACTTGTATTTGTAGTGGATTATATTCATCATTCATAATTTTAAAATTTTAATTTATTATCGTGTAGCACTTGATATAAAGAGTGTGTTAGGAACTCTGTTTCTTTCTCGCTTAATTGATTATTAATACAATGTATTATTTCGTGTAAAAAAGATAAATCTTGTTGACTTTTATTATTATCTTTATTTATTCTTATAAGATTAAACGAAAAGTCTGTATCAGCTATGTTCTCACTCATAGCACTTCTGCTAACTTGTTCTACTTTATACCATAATCCTCCTATTTTTATTTGTTTTGGTATTTTCATAGTTTTAGAAAGGGGAGTGCTAACCACAACACCCCCTTTTTAATTAGCGACCATTTAAAATTATTGGTCTTACAAGATTTACTCCATATTTCTTATCAACCATAAAGAATGCTTGTTTCGGTTTTTCAAAGTCAGCTTTAATCTTTATAGCATAAGGACTCCAACCAATTATAGAACCGTTAGAGATAAAAATTCCACCATCTCTCATCTGATGAAAGTGTCCAAAGCAATCAAGGTCGGCTTTCTTTGATTTGTTCCACTGGGATATTGCTTTGTTAACTGGTATATAAATACCTCCAACACCACCTTGAAATCTCATAGAGTGTCCGTGATGAAACCTGATAGTAAATCCATAAACATCAAGATATGTATGGTATCCGTCATTTACAACGAATAACACCCTTTTGTTGTTAAGGAAATACTGCTCTAAGTTCTTATACATCAGCCACTCTAACGAGTTTCCATACTCAGTTGCTACTCTTTGCTTTTCAGTTATTCTTCCGTGATTACCAGTTGAACAAGGTATAACCAAATTTACGCTTGTGTTATCAAGTATAAATTTAATACCAGAAGCAATGTGATTTTGAACTTTCCATATTGCTTCTCCTGGTAGTAAAGAGTTTCCCTCTTTTAGTTCATCGTGTATTCCACCAGAGATAAAATCTCCAAGCAATGCCATAACAAGTGTGTTTATTGTAGTTTCTTTCTGTTGTAGTTTAACATACTTTACAATAGTTTGAAATGTCTTTACAATACACTCACTTGCTATTTTCTCATCATATCTATTAAGATAATTAACAGATTGAGGTTTTACTGTTTCCTCATAATGCCAATCACTTAAAAGAACTACTGCTGTTGCTTCGCTTTCACCACTTGATAAGCTTGGCTCAATTTTATAGGTTTGTATTTTCTTACCCTTTAAATTGAGATTAGCTTCTCTTTCTTTTTCAAGTTCTGTTATACGAGCAATAGCTTCGTTGAACTTCTGTTGATAGCTTTTATCAACTTGTTTGATTTGAGCTAACTTGATTTCATCTTTTTTAAATTCAAGTTTAAGCTCTCGCATTCTTTTCTTTACTAAATGTTCTGTTAGTCCAAGGACTTTACAAACATCTTTCAAGTTTGTCTGTGAGGAAACTGCTTCCCTGAGTAGTTTATCCTCGTTGGTTGTCCATTTTTTCATTTTTATTTGAATTAGTGGTTAGTTTAAAAAGCCCTTTAAGGTGGGCTAAAACCTATGTATTGCGATAAACAGAATAGTCTGTTAAATCTTTGAGCTTTACTTGTTTTTGTTCTCCTTCACGGAAAATCCATACAAGTTGCTCTGGTCGTGATTGTTTCCAATCTTCAAAAAGAGATTGACGAATGCTTAATCCTAGTCGCCAAAGTTCATTATTATAAACTACATACATATTATTTCCTCCTATAAATTGAGTTAGTATAACAGATTTTTAAATCACCGATGAACACTGTAATTGTTTCAGTTTCATCGTATATTTCAACAAGCATATTAGGAAATTCTGCCCTGTATCTAACAAACAGGACATAATCTAAATCGGTTTTCATCCGATAGAGATAGCCATTATAAATAACTGGGTAGTCTTTCATAACTTTAATTTTTATCGGTTAGTGCTAAATCTACTAGGCAGTCAATACAGAGTTGTTTTAACTCGTGAGTCGGTGTGTCTTTCTCGCAGTCCCTTATAGGTTTGAATCTACAATTATGGCAAATCTTTACAATTTCTTTGCCATTTTTAATCTCAACGCAACCGTGTATGCGTAAACACTTTTGGCAGAAAATAAATGCTTTCATCTCAACCTCCTTTTTTTAATGAACAATTATCTTTCAATTATATTAACTAATTTTTTTATATACTCCCAGTCCTTACTATCTAGCTTCTTTGATTTGTTCTTGGAGTTCTTTGATTTTTTCTTCGTAGAAGTTTTTGTCTGTTTTGACATAAGTATTCTTTTTTATTAATAATTCTTGATACCATTTATCACCTCGTTTTTGCTCTACTGTTTTATGTATGGTTGGATTTCCGTTATGATGTTGGAAGTGGCATTTTTGGCATATTGCTATTCCATTGTCTATATCATATCTTAAATTAGAACACATACTTTTAGGGAAGTAATGGTGTCGGCAAGAATATTGACCACCGCATATCTCACATCTATATGCTAATAATCTGCCAAGTTCTTGATATAATCGGTCAGCCTTATTTCTTAATGTTTTTATTGGATTTCTTTTCATTTTTTTTAATAAAATTAGAAAGTATAATTGGAAACATATGCTCTATTACGTAATTATTTATTTTTCTCCATAAACCACCAATATCGTCTTCAATTTCAAACCTATTCTCAAATATTGTGCCATTTATATAGAACTCTATTTTTATATGATTTTTCATATTATTTTAGTTTATTAATTATTTCACAACCAGTTCTTGCTTGGATAATTGGTAAGTATTCTTCTGTCATCTCTATACCGATATATTGAAAACCATTTTCTTTAGCAGCGACTAGAGTTGAACCTGAACCAGCAAATGGGTCTAACACTATTCCACCTTTAGGAGTAATCATTTTGATTAGGTATTCCATAAGGGCGATAGGTTTGACTGTTGGATGATTATTGGTTCGTGTTGGAGTTTTTATATCTTCATTTTCTCTTGGTGCGTTTGTTCTAATTCCTTCTTTTTTCTCTAAACTTTCACACCCCTTATTCCTTTCACTCTTACTAGCCTTAGCTTGGTATATAATAGATTTAAAGAAACGAGAGG
>ERZ795061.1337-NODE-1337-length-24153-cov-5.061748_pt1 | contig 24153 bp, 19 predicted proteins | sample MGYA00375145_ERZ795061 | MGnify/ENA primary metagenome ERZ795061 (study PRJEB30190, sample SAMN05720144) | anaerobic digester metagenome | isolation source: active sludge of municipal wastewater-treating anaerobic digesters | place: USA | collected 2014-12-22 ... | reverse complement strand
TGATTTCATTTGGGTCTTCAACGTTCTTTTTTGAGTAAAAAAAGCGAGATTAATATCATACACCTTTTGGTATTGATCGGCAGAAAGTCCGGTTATTTTTTGCAGTGTGTCTGTGGCATTTTTAGCTCTTTGTTCTGCAGAAACCTTCTGTTGTTTCTCACCTGCAGGTTTTACTTTCTGATTAGGTTGTGCAATAATTACAGTTGAAAACAGTAGCAATATCGCGATAAAAAATGTGTTACGTTTGTTCATTTTATTTGTTTTATTACTTAGATAGAAAAAACGTGCCAAAGTTTAATCAGGCAGGTTTAAATTCTAAAATAAAGTGTTAAAAGTTATTAATAATACCAGCGAATCGTTGGTTCGCTAAAGCTGAAAATAATATTCCACCCGGTTGAACTGCTGGTTTATTTTGCCGGTAACCTGGTTGCTGACGCCGCTGAAAATGGCATTGTGGTAACGGCTGTAATGAACAATCAAATAAATGCTGAATCCCTGCAGGCATAGAAATAAGAGAAGATTAAAATAGCGGCGGATGAAAAGGAAGATATTACGCACAGTCCAGGTTTATAAAGTATATGAAGTAAATAAGTATTTATGCAAATAAGTTTGAGAACAACCGGACATGACTTTACTTTATTTACTCCTTTACTTTACATACCCTATTTACTTACGGAAATTATCTCATCACAAACGGGTACCTGTCGTAATGCTTCAAGGCAATGCCTGTACCTCTTACTACACTCTTCAACGGATCATCGGCCACATGAACCGGCAGTTTGATCTTTGCATTCAGCCTTTTATCCAGTCCTCTCAGCAAAGCCCCGCCGCCCGTGATATACAGGCCCCTGCGGTAAATATCCGATGCCAGTTCGGGCGGTGTTGTTTCCAGCGCTTTTAAAATAGCTTCTTCTATTTTGAAAATACTCTTATCCAGTGCTTCGGCCACTTCCTGGTAACTGACCATCACCTGTTTTGGAATACCGGTAACCAGGTCACGGCCATTCACCGGGATATCATCCGGCGGATTTTCTAAATCTTTCATGGCAGCGCCAACCTGTATCTTGATCTGTTCTGCGGTACGTTCACCGATCAGCAAACTATGATAACGGCGAAGCGCTTCCATGATATCGGCCGTAAATTCATCACCCGCAATACGTATGCTTTGATCGCACACGATACCTGCCAGTGCAATTACCGTGATACCCGTGGTACCGCCACCAATATCGATGATCATGTTTCCAACCGGTTCTTCCACATCGATACCGATACCCAGGGCAGCAGCCATGGGTTCGTGAATTAAATAAACTTCTTTTGCACCGGCCTGTTCGGCACTGTCTCTTACCGCACGTTTTTCTACTTCGGTGATGCTGCTGGGAATGCAGATCATCATACGCCAGCTGGGGGCAAATAATGGTTTTTTGGGATAGATCAGTTTTATCATTTCCCGGATCATCAGTTCGGCGGCGTTAAAGTCGGCGATAACCCCGTCTTTCAATGGCCGCACTGTGCGGATGCTTTCATGGGTCTTCTCATGCATCATCAGGGCTTTTTTTCCCACCGCCAGAATGTTCTTGGGATTATTGCGGTCGAGCGCAACAATAGAGGGCTCATTTACCACGATCTCGTCGTTATGAATTATGAGGGTATTGGCGGTTCCCAGGTCGATCGCAATCTCCTGGGTAAAAAAGTTAAAAAGGCCCATATTGTAGTGTGTGAAAAAGGATTTTAATCAATGGAGGCAAAGTTGGTGGAAAATATTTGAAATAACAATTGGAAACCCTTTATTTTTCAACATTTACAAGAAAGTTGTGAATTGGAGGGTAAGTAAAAAACGCAGGCAAAGAAAAGTTATTGAGTAAACTGAAATAAAAATTTTACCAATTATTGTTCCGCTGTTTTGAATTCATAGCCTATGTCGGAACGGAAGTACATGTCTTCAAAAAAAAGTTGCTCCATCATGTAGTTCGATTGTTCGGCGGCTTCGGTGATATTGGCTCCAAAAGAAGTAACCGTTAATACCCGGCCACCGTTTGTAAGTATCTTTTCACCTTCTTTTTTTGCCCCGGCAAGAAAGATCATGGTATCGTCGATGGAAGTATCTTCCAGCCCGCTGATCTCTTTGCCTTTCTGGTAATCGCCGGGATAGCCGCCGCTTACTGCCACCACGGTTGCGGCAGAACGGTCGTCGATCTCCAGCTTTACCTGCTGAAGCTTTTTTTCGGAAGTGGCGATCAGTATTTCCACCAGGTCGTTCTTGATCCTGGGTATCACCACTTCGGTTTCCGGGTCGCCCAGGCGGCAGTTATACTCGATCACTTTTGGATCGCCGTTGTCGTTCATCAGCCCAAGGAAAATAAACCCTTTATACTCCAGCTTGTCTTTCTTTAACCCGGCAATGGTGGGTTCAATGATCTGCTTCTTTACTTTTTCCAGGAAGGCATCGTCTACAAAAGGCAGCGGACTAACCGCTCCCATACCCCCGGTGTTAAGCCCGGTATCGCCGGCGCCCACCCGTTTGTAGTCTTTTGCCTCTGGCAACAGGATATAATGTTCGCCATCGGTCAATACAAACATACTTAGCTCAATGCCCTTTAAGAATTCTTCTATCACCACCCGTTTGCCTGCTTCGCCAAATTTTGCCCGGTGCAGCATCAGTTCAAATTCCGACATGGCTTCCAGGTGATGCTGGCATATGAGAACGCCTTTGCCGGCCGCCAGCCCATCGGCTTTTAACACAATGGGCAATGCGTGGGCTTTGATGTAGTTCACACCCTCCATATAATTATCTGTACTGAATTCGGCATACGCGGCCGTGGGTATTCCGTGCCTGCTCATGAATGCTTTTGCAAAAGCCTTGCTTCCTTCTAACTGGGCGGCTTCTTTGGATGGACCTATGAGTTTTATCTTATCCAGGCCGGGCTTGCTTTTAAAATAATCATAGATACCGTTTACCAATGGTTCTTCGGGGCCTACCAAAACCATTTCGATGTCATGCTCGGTGCAGGCCGCTGCCATAGGTTCAAAGTCGGAAACGCCAATGGGCAGGTTGGTGCCGCATAAAGCTGTGCCGGCATTACCCGGTGCAATAAACAGTTTATTGCACAGGGGGCTTTGTTTCAATTTCCATGCAAGGGCATGTTCCCGGCCTCCCGAGCCAATTAAAAGGATATTCATTGGTAACTTGAATTTTGGATAAGCTTGAACATTAGGATTGCGAATTTAAAATTCTGCAATCGTATTTCAATAACTATTTTTTAAATGGCCGGTAAGGGGGTCGTTTTTCTTAACGCTTCCTTTTAAAATAGCCCGGTTCAATTTGGCCATGCTAAATATAATTTCACTATTTTGGGTTGATAAACCAACTAACAAGCACATAAAAACTTCTATTTATGAGTGATCAAGCAATTCAACAAACCGGTCATCCCAAAGGATTGTGGGTTCTTTTTGGAACTGAAATGTGGGAACGTTTTAACTTCTATGGGATGAGGGCCCTGTTGTCCCTCTTTCTTGCAGAAGCTTTATTGATGGGAGAAACCGAAGCTTCTATTATCTATGGTGGCTTCCTTGGACTTTGTTACCTGACCCCGATGCTGGGCGGATATATTTCTGATAAATACCTTGGCAACAGGAATTGTATTTTGCTGGGGGGTACTACCATGGGCATTGGCCAGTTGTTGCTTTTCTTAAGCGGCACTTTATACAGCGAGAACCTGGACCTGGCGAAAAATATCATGTGGGTGGCCCTGATCGCCATCATTTTCGGTAATGGTTTTTTCAAACCGAATATCTCTTCCATGGTGGGAAGCCTTTACCCCAAGGAACAAAAGAATAAACTCGACTCAGCCTTCACCCTTTTTTACCTGGGCATTAATGTGGGCGCCACGCTCGGCCAGATCATCTGCCCCATCGTTGGCGATGTTCAAACTGACGGGATCAGGGATCTTACGGCATTCAAATGGGGCTTCCTTGTTGCCGCACTGGCGATGTTCACCGGAACACTTACTTTCTTATTCCTGAAAAACAAATACGTGGTTACACCACAGGGCGCTGCCATCGGCGGCAGACCCAATAAGGCAGATACACCCGACGACGAATCTGACACTGCAAAATTTACAAACACCAACATCCTCATATCAATCCTTCTCCTGGTTGCTGTTACATACGGCTTTCATGTCGTATTTGATTCTCCCGGCGTTTCCTTTATCAAAGCCTGGCTTTACCCGTTCATCTTTGCTTCAGGCATCAGCCTCGGTTTCCTGATCCTTTCTGATAAAACGATCTCAAAAATTGAGCGGGACCGGATATGGGTTCTTTATATAGTCTGCTTCTTTGTGATGTTCTTCTGGGGAGCTTTTGAGCAGGCGGGATCTTCACTCACTTTCATTGCCAACAACCAAACGGACACTCGGATATTCGGCTGGACGATGCAACCCAGCATGGTACAAAGTTTCAACGGCATCTTTGTAATGTTATTTGCCATCCCCTTCAGTATTATGTGGGTGTGGATGAGCAAGAAAAAGCTGGAGCCCATCTCTCCCGTAAAACAAGCCTGGGGTTTATTATTGATAGCGCTTGGTTACCTGATCATAGCTACGCAGGTAAAAGGGCTGGGTATGACCGGCAAGATCGGCATCATCTGGTTTGTTGTTTTATACCTGCTGCATACCTGGGGCGAATTATGTTTATCGCCTATCGGATTATCATTAGTTGCAAAACTTGCTCCAAAACGGTTTGCATCCCTGCTCATGGGTGTGTGGTTCCTGGGCAATGCCGGTGGTTATGTGCTTACCGGCGTGCTGGGTGCACTGCTTCCTCCTTCTCCGGATAAATATATAGCAATGCAAAAAGAGAATGTGGACCTGAAAGGAATACTGGAAGGCCAAAAGGAAGCCAGCGGCAGAGACCTGTTCATTTTGGGTAAAGAAAAGATCGCCGCGGCTGTTGATGTAAAGAAGGCCAGGGAAAATAATATTGATCTGGATAAAGCATTTGAACAATCTGTAGCCATGATGAACAAGGCAAAAGCTAATAAAGATACTACCTATACCATCAGTAAAACACTTGATGCTGTTTTAACACCGGCACAGTACGAGACCATCAAAACACAGGGATTGATAAAACCCGCCTACCCCGCTTTTATGGGAGTCAAGCTAAAGGATGTTTATGATTTCTTTATGTTGTTTGTAGTGCTCTGCGGATTAGCAGGTATTGTATTGTATGCATTAACTCCCATGATGAAAAAGATGATGCATGGGGTAAGATAATTTCCCTCCTAAATTATTTTAAAGGCGGCCTTCTGGTCGCCTTTTTTATTTATCTTGAAAATAAAACCAACGCATGAGCCAGCCAGCGAAACATCCCAAAGCCCTTCCCTATTTGTTTTTTTCCGAAATGTGGGAACGTTTTGGATACTACCTGATGATCGGCATTTTTTTGCTGTACCTGAAAAATGTAGAACATGGTTTTTCAATGACCAATACAGAGGCTTCTGATCTGTATGGCACATTCATCGCATTGGTATTTCTTACTCCCTTTATCGGCGGATTGCTGGCCGACAGGTATTTTGGCTACCGGAAATCGATCATAGCCGGCGGACTGATGATGGGCGCCGGTTATTGCCTGATGTCGGTGCACAGCCTGCCCGTATTATACATCTCCATGGCGCTGGTGATCTTTGGCAACGGCTTCTTCAAACCCAATATCTCCACCCTGCTGGGTAATTTATACTCCACGCCCGAATTTGAAAAAAGAAAAGACGAAGGGTACAATATCTTTTACATGGGCATCAATATCGGCGCCTTCATCTGCAATTTTTTCAGTGCAGCCATCATCATCATCTGGGGATGGAAATATGCATTCATTGCAGCCGGCGTTGGAATGTTCCTGGGCGTATTCATTTTCATGGCAGGCACCAAACATTATGCATCGGGTGATATACGGAAACCCATGACGAAAGAGGACATGCCTTTTTCGAAGATCGTACTCACCATATTTATCCCTACGATCATTGCCGGAATACTTGGCTGGATAATACCCGGCAATGTTTTCGGGTCAGACAGCACCGATGCATTCATTTTTGCCTGCCTTCCGGTCATCTACTTTTACTCTTCCCTTTATTTCCGTGCCGAGCAATCGGAAAAGCGGCCCATTGCCGCCCTGCTGGCAATATTTGCCGCTGTTGTTTTGTTTTGGGCCGTGTTCAAACAGAACGGAACTGCACTAACCATTTGGGCAGATAATTATACCAACAGGCAGGTGAGCGGCATTACGGCAGATGTTTTTAAAGGCCTGTCGCAGGCCAAGGACGTTACGTATAAAAAAGATTCGGTTGAATTATACGACGGAATGTTCAGGCTGCAGAAAAAAGACGGTAAAGTAATCAAGGAATACAATTACCCTGTTTACTTCAAAAATGTAGCATCCAAAGATCTTCCTCCCGATGGGGGTAACGCTACGCTGTGGTCAACTCCTATCAGCCAGTCTATCAACCCGGGCTGGGTTATTATTTTAACGCCCCTGATCGTGGCTTTCTTCGCTTTTTTAAGAAGAAGAAGCAAGGAACCATCCACCGCAACCAAGATCGCCTTTGGTTTATTCTTCTCTGCCTTATCGGTACTGGTAATGGTGGCCGCCGTATATGTTTCAAACAACGGTGCCGAAAAAGCAAGTGTGTGGTGGCTGATGGGTACTTACGGCGTGATCACCATCGGTGAGTTATTGCTAAGCCCGATGGGGCTTTCCATTGTTTCAAAACTGAGTCCCGTACGCATCACTTCGCTTATGATGGGCGGCTGGTTCCTGGCTACTTCCATCGGCAATAAACTATCCGGCCTGCTGGCCACTCTTTGGGATGGTTATGAGAACAAGGCGAATTTCTTCTGGGTCAATTTCATCCTGCTGATGATCGCCACGCTCATCCTTTTTGCCATGCTGCGCTGGCTCAACCGCATCATGAAAGAAAAAGGGGTGAGTTGATGATCCCACCCCTGGTGCCGATCAATTATTCAGGCAGGCATTACCCTGCGTAGCGCCCATTGGGTTCTCCTTTCAAAATTCCGAACATAACGCTGGGAAGTACCCGGTTTTATTCTTAACTTACAATTCAGCATGCTGCATTAGAAAAACTCTGCTCTCAATTCACTAACTGCTTGTACCCGGTTTATTTGGCGCATTAAGAAGTTTTTTATGAAGCTCAGGCTCACAACCGATAAAATAATGGTTGCAACCATTGTTTTGCTGTTGCTGTCAATAGCAACCGTAGTGGCCATTTCCATTTTCGAATCAAGACAGGTAGATAAAACAGCCAGGCTGGTGGCCCACACCAATGAAGTACTTGTTCATACCGAAAGTTTACTCTCTTCTGTAAAAGATAATGAATCGGGTTCCCGGGGTTATGTACTTACCGGGCAAAAAGCTTTCCTGGACCAGGTGGAAAGATCAAAGAAGCGTACTGAAGAAGAATTGAAATTACTTAAGTTGCTTACAGCCGGCAATCCTGTTCAGCAGAAAATGATAGATACCCTTTCTGTACACATCAACAACCGCATTGCTTTCTCCGACAATAATATCCATACGTATAACCAGGATGGAGCCGAGGCCGCCATGGAAATCGTACGAACCGGTAAGGGCAGGTTAATTTCTGAGGAAATAAAAAATGTTATTGACACAATACGGAGCACAGAGAATATATTATTGCTGCAACGCAAGGAGGAAAATGAACGGAAAGCAAGAAACCTGACAGGAGTACTCAGCTCTGCTGTGATAGGAATCCTGTTATTGCTGGGTGTTTTTGTGCAACGTATACGAACCGAGTATGCCGAAAAAAGAAAAACAGCCGCCGCATTAGCAAAACTTAACGAAAGCCTTGAAGAAAAGGTACAGCAAAGAACAAATGAGTTGTCAAGATCCAAACAGGTTTTATCCGATACCTTTGAACGCATCACCGATGCATTTGTATCGTTCGATAACAACTGGCTCTTTACCTACGTAAACAAAAAGGCCGGGGAAATATTCAATCGTGTTCCGGAAGAGCTGATCGGTAAAAAGGTATGGACCGTTTTTCCGGAAGTGGAAGACCGGCCTTCCTATAAGGCCCTTCAGCAGGCCATGGAAACACAGCAATACGTTTACCTGGAGACCCATCATATTGAACAGGACCTTTGGTTTGAAAATCATTTCTACCCTTCCCCGGGCGGGTTGTCCGTTTTTTTCAGAAATATAACAGAAAAGAAGAGAGCCGAAGTGGCGTTAAAAGCCAGCGAAGAAAAAAGAAGGCTCATCTTGAGTTCGGCACTGGATGCCATCATAAGCATTGATGAATCCGGCGCCGTAACTTCCTGGAATCCGCAAGCGGAAGAAATATTCGGCTGGACTGAAAAGGAAATAACCGGGAAGTTACTTACCGATACCATCATACCGGTAAAACACAAAGAGGCTCATCAAAAAGGAATGGAGCATTACGCCAAAACCGGCGAAGGCCCTGTGCTGAATAAACTGATAGAAATCACCGCCGTCAACAGTTTGGGAAATGAATTCCCGGTAGAGCTTACCATCATTCCCATTCTTCACCAGGGGAAAAGATCTTTTACCGCTTTTATAAGAGACATCACCGAACGAAAGAAAGCAGAAGAAAAATTAAGAACAAGCGAAGAAAAATACCGGGTTTTAATTGAACGGATATCCGATGCTTTTATAGCATTGGATAAAAACTGGTGCTACATCTATGCAAACAAAGCTGTTGGAAAATTAGTAGGGCGAAGCCCCCAATCCCTGATCGGGAAGAATGTGTGGGAAGAATTCCCGGAAGCTGTGGGTTCTGCCACCTATGATCTTTTTCATAAAGCCATGAATGAACAGCAGTATGTTCATAATGAAGATTATTTTGAACCCCTGGATCTCTGGCAGGAGAATCATGTATATCCATCCCCTGATGGTATTTCCGTTTTTATAAGAGATGTTACCGGCCGGAAAAAAGCAGAAGAAAAGATCATGAAGGCCAACCGGCTGTACTTCTTCATCAGCCAGGTGAACCAGATGATCGTTCGCACCACCGACCAGGAAACACTTTTTAAAGAAGCCTGCCGTATTGCGGTAGACCTGGGCAAATTCACTATGGCCTGGATCGGCCTGGTGGATGAAAGAACACAACAGGTGATACCCGTGGTTCATGCCGGGGAGGACAAAGAATATCTTTCCGTAATAAAACCCATAGCCATTAACGAAGTTCCGGAGGGGATGGGACCCACCGGGCAGGCCATACGTGAAGGAAAATATCACATCTGTAACGATATAGAAAGCGATCCGCAAATGATGCCCTGGAAAGAAGATGCCCTGGGCCGTGGTTACCGTTCTTCCATGGCGTTGCCCATCATCAAATTCGGAAAAGTGATCGGCGCTTTTTCTTTTTATGCACCGGTAAAGAATTTTTTTGACCAAAGTGAGATTGCCCTGCTGGAGGAAGCAACCGGTGACGTAGCCTTTGCCCTTGAAGTGTTTGAAAAAGAATCCATGCGAAAGAATGCTGAGCAGGCTGTAATGGAAAGCGAACGGCGCTATCAAACACTGGCCGAAGTATCGCCAGTCGGGATCTTTCACACCGATGAAGTGGGCAATACAACCTATGTGAATCCCCGCTGGTGCCAGATATCGGGCATGACCTATAATGAAGCCATGGGAAACGGCTGGTTCAATGCGGTACATGAAGAAGATAAAGAAAAACTGAGAAGGGGCTGGGAAGAAGCCACCAAAAAAAAGGAGGTCTCTATTTCGGAATACCGCTTTGTTCGCCCCAATCGCACTATTGCATGGGTAATTGGCCAGGCCATTCCCGAAAGGGATTCGGAAGGAATGATCGTAGGTTATGTAGGTACCACCACCGATATAACCGAACGGAAAAAAGCGGAAGCTGAAATAGAAAAGAATGAAAAACGTTTCCGCAATACGCTGGACAAAATGCTGGAAGGTGTTCAGATCTATGATTACAACTGGAACTGCCTGTACGTTAATGATGCCGCCGTCAAACAAGGGCCCCATCCTAAAGAACAGATACAGACTGCTACCTTACTGCAAAATTATCCCGGCATTGAACATACCGGCTTGTTTCAAATCTTTGAGCAATGCAAGGCCGACAGATTATCGAGGCATATTGAATACGAATTTGTTTTCCCGGATGGAAACAAAAGCTGGTTTGAACTGAGCATACAACCCAATCCCGAGGGCCTGTTCATTTTATCGGTCGACATCAGTGAACGCAAAAAGGCACAGGAAGCCATGAAAGAAACTTCCGAACAACTGCGGCAGTTAACCGCCCACCTGCTGTATGTACGGGAAGAAGAAAGAAAACGCATTGGCCGGGAAATACATGATGAACTGGGGCAACAACTTACCGCCATCAAAATGGACGTGGCCTGGATCGATAAAAAAACGCCGCCCGAAAATGAAGCATTCAAAACCAAACTTAAAAATGTGATCACCCTGCTCAACGGGGGCAATCAATCCATCCGCAGAATACTGAATGAACTGAGGCCGGTCATTTTAGACGACTATGGTTTGCTGGAAGCATTGAAATGGCAGGCACAACAGTTCACCGGCAATACCGGCATCCCGGTCACATTTAAAACAACCGAAACACAAATTAAGATCGCCGAAGAGATCGCCACCTGTGTCTTTAGGGTATTCCAGGAAGCGCTTACCAATATCACCCGTTATGCAAAAGCGGACAAGGTGGTGGTTTCGCTGGATATAGATGACGAAAATATTTTACTGAATATAGAAGACAATGGAGCCGGGTTTGACATGGAACTGACAAAAACAAAAAAAACGTTCGGTATTTTGGGAATGAAAGAACGGGTGGTTTCATTGAATGGAAATTTTGATCTTAATTCAGTTGTGGGAAAAGGCACCCGCATCCGGATCAGTTTACCTTTAACTAACCAAAAAACCTGAGCACATTACTATGGAAATAAAACGCATCATACTAGCAGATGACCACAGTTTTGTACGACTGGGCATCATTCAGATACTGAAAGATGAATATCCGTATGCCGAAATCATGCAGGTGGGTGATGCTGAATCACTGATAAAAGAAGTTGCCCGCAACCAATGGGACCTGGTGATCACCGACCTGGATATGCCTGGCCGCAGCGGACTGGAAGCATTGGAACAAATAAAGTTGCTGCGCCCCGAACTGCCTGTACTCATTCTCAGCATCTATCCCGAAGACCTTTATGCAATAAGGGTATTGAAAGCAGGCGCTTCGGGGTATCTTAATAAAAATTCCGCTCCCGATGAACTGATCGTTGCCATACAACGCATTGCATTGGGCAAAAAATACATCACTTCCGAAATAGCCGAAAAATTCCTCGATAACGACAGTGATAAAAAACCACATGAATTATTATCGAACCGGGAATTTGAAGTATTCAAATTGCTGGCCTCCGGTAAAACAGTAAGCCAGGTTGCCGAAATGCTTTCCATTGCCCTAACCACGGTAAGTACACACCGAAGCCGGGTAATGGAAAAACTAAATCTTTCCACCAACTCTGACCTTACCCGTTACGCCATTTCCAACCATATCATTTCTGATATCAACATGTAAGTACGATGACAAAAACAAGCAGGTAGTTTTTTTTCTACAATTACTTTTACCCTTCTTCTACTTAAGCTATCCCGCTACTGCTATTTTTCAGCATTGGCTATTACCGGTTCTTTGCAGTATTAACCCGGTAATATGAAAATTCTAATCATCGACAGTTCGGCCTGGATACCCGACCGGATTGCAAGCCTGCTTACAGAAGCCGAAGGAGATAACACCCTCTATAAAGCCCTTACCTATAAGGAGGCCATTTCATTATTTCATGAAACCATGCCGGCGGTAGTTATACTCGACAAAAGCCTGCCCGACAGTGGTTCTATTTCTCTCCTCAAAGAGATCAAATCAGTAAAAAAAGATACGGTGATCATTGTATTGTCGCTCCGTATAGACCTAAATACAGAACAGCAATGCAAACTGGCAGGCGCCGATTTTTTCCTGGATAAGTATGATGAATTTGAAAAGATACCGGCCATCATCGAAAGCATTGCTTCAGAAATAAGCACTTAAACCGAATTAAGAAAAACCGCAAGATAAAATGCACAAACAATTAAAACATATCAGGGCCGGGCTTGCCAGGCGGAGCATTTTGTTGTTTGTGCTGTTTTCATCCATGTTACTGCTGGCTGTTACCATTACACAGATTAGCAAGGCAGACATTCAATCAAAAAGTACCAAAACGCACCCGGCCTACTTACGGGCCATGGCTTCGGACAATGTGTTGTTCATTGGCACGGCTATGTTCCTTATTCTTTGTGTATTTTATCTGCTGGTGATTGAAAACCGCAGACAACGGAAGATGATCAGCAAACTGCGGATGCAGGAAGAACACATGCGTATCATCATCAATAATATCGGCGAAGGGCTGATCGCAACCGACAGAAAAGGCGGGATCGTGTATATGAATCCCGCCGCCGAAAAGCTTACCGGCTGGAACCGGTATGAAGCCAGGAACCTTCCGCTTGAAAAAGTATACCGGGTGGTGAATGAAGAAACAGGAAAACCATTTGAGAACATTGTAAGCCGCATATTCAAATACGGCTTGCCCGTTGCACTGGAGAATAATACATTACTGCACACCCGGAATAAAAGCACGCTGGTGATCAGCAACAGCGGTTCTCCCCTGCTCGACCGAAAGGGCAATGTTTCAGGAGCCGTGGTTCTGTTCAACAACATCACCGAACAAAAGAAAAGAGAAGATGAACTGGTACAAAGCGAAGAGAAGTACCGCATGCTGATAGAACAGGCATCAGACGGGGTGATCATTTATTCCTTCGACGGCACCATCTATGAATTCAACGAAGCTTCCTACAAACTGATGGGGTACAGCCGGGAGGAGTTTGCACAATTGAAGCTGCAGGATATGTTCTTCAATGAACCTGTTATCATTAACCAGGCCGTGGCGGATAAAATTTTTGCCGGGCAAACCGTTCTTTTCGAAAGACGACTGAAGAAAAAAAGCGGCAATGCAATGGATGCAGAAATAAATGCCCGTATGCTGCCCGACGGGCGAAGCCTGGCTTTTGTACGGGATATTACAGAACGGAAAAGAACAGAAAAAACAATGCGGATGGCGCTGGAACGTTACGACATTCTCAGCAAGGCCACCAGCGATACCATCTGGGATTGGGATATTACCAATAACCGGATGCATTACAACGAAGGCATCAGCAAAATGTTTGGCCACCAGATTACCGAAACAGGAAATATTGCCGACTGGTGGAAGGCGAACATTCACCCGGATGATATCAAAACCGTGACCGAAGCATTGGAGAAAGCATTTAAAAAAGAAAGACAGAACCTGCAGCTGGAATACCGCTTCCGCTGCGACAACGGCACCTACAAATACATTTACGACAGGGCCTTTGTGCTCTTTGATGAGCAGGAGAACCCGGTACGTATCATCGGGGCCATGCAGGACATTACATACCAAAAAGAAGAAGAACTGCGGATTGCCCGGGCCATTGCGGATGCGCAGGAACAGGAACGCAGGCATATCGGAGAAGAACTGCACGACAACGTGAACCAGATACTCGTAGGCTCATTACTTACCCTGGGTATGGCAAAAGATAAAAATACCGACCGGGAGAAAATGAACGACCTGATTGAGGCCGGCAGGAACCATGTACTCAATGCCATAGAGGAATTGCGTAAACTGTCGCACGAGATCGCCCCGGCCACTTTTGAAAAGAAATCACTGAAGGATATTTTTGAAAGCCTGCTTGAAGGCATTAATCCCAGCAAACAGTTCAACATCAATTTCGAATTTGATGAAGCAGCAAACAGTATCAACGACGATATTCAACTGAACCTCTACCGCATATTACAGGGCCAGGTGAAAAATATACTGAAGTACTCAGGTGCCAATGTGATAGAAGTAAAATTAGCCTGTTCCGAAAACGCTGTAAAGATGAGGATCTTTGATAACGGCCGTGGATTTGATACCAAAAGACCAAGAAGAGGCATTGGCCTTAATAACATAAAGAACCGGGCCGAATCATTTGGCGGCAAGTTTATGCTTAACTCCGCCCCGGGCATGGGTTGCGAGATCATTGTGGAGATACCGGTGGAAAGCGGCCCTGCACTACAACTTATGAATTAAATAAACTTCAGGTATTCGTACTGTGTACCCAATATCTGTTTATCATCCGACCCCAGCCATTTGTTTAGCACCGTAGCATACACATTTTTAAAATCAACCTTGTGCTTCAGGTCACCTTCGTTTAAGTCTGCAAGATCGGGCATTGCATTCAGCATACCTTTCTCCTTTAAGCCACCGCTTACAAAGAACATATTATTGGCCGTACCGTGATCGGTTCCGCCACTGGCATTCTGCGATACCCTGCGGCCGAATTCACTGAAGGTCATCATCAGTACATCTTCAAAGCGGTTATTTTTTTTCAGGTCGGTGGCAAAAGCCTTTACCGCATCATTCAGTTCGGTGAATAATCTTTTCTGCTGGTTATCCTGATTCACATGCGTATCAAAACTGCCCAGGCTTACGTAATACACTTTGGTATTGATATCGGAGAAGATCAGCGAAGCGATCGTCTTCAGGTCCTTCCCCAGTTCGGTATTCGGGTAGCTTTGATCGGTTGGATGCACCCGGCTTTGCTTATAAATATATTCGGCGCTGCTGAGTGTTTCGCTCATTGTTTTGTACAGGTAATCGATCGTTTCTTCCCCGTTCCGGTGATCGGTATTTATATCTTTAATAAAATTTCCGTTGCTGATGTTGAATAAACGTTTGGGATCTTTAAATGCCAGCCCTTTGTTTTGTTCTCCCTTCAATGCAAGACTGAGCACATCATCTATTTCCATTGCCTGGGTTGGCTTATCGCAGCCTTTGCATTGCGCATCCAGGTAACGGCCCACCCAGCCGGTGTTGACGTATTCGTTGCTGTTGCTGGCACTGTGCCAGATATCCATACTGCGGAAATGCGAGCGGTCGGGGTTTGGATAACCCACACTGTTGAGTATCGCCAGGCTGCCTTCATCATAAAAACCTTTGAATGCTTCCAGCGCCGGGTTCAATCCTGTTTCATCTGTCAGTAACAAAGCTTTCTCTTTTGCAATGCCCAGGCCCGGCCGTTCCTTATAATAAATATCATTACGCACCGGTATCACGGTATTCAATCCATCGTTGCCCCCGCTGAACTGGATAACCACCACTACTTTATTACCCGGTGGCACCATCATCGGTCTTTCAAATGCCTTTAAGAATTTAGGCAGCATGAAGGAGGCGGTGGCGAGGGAACCAACCTGGATGAATTCTTTACGTTTTATCAGCATAATAAATAAATTAAAAATGAAGAATTAAAAATGAAAAATGTTGTGTGAATGAAAGACATTCTTAATTTTTAATTCTTAATCAGCATAACTGGTACTCGGGCGTACTCATCAGGTTTACGACGGTACTCTTTATAAAATTTTCCCTGTTCTCTGTATTTACATATTTATCAAGTACAGCTGTGCTTGTTCTTCCTTTTGTCTGCAATACCGTTGCCGAAATGGTTTCCAGCAGTTTTTCCCGGGGTATCTTTTCAAATATCTTATTCACAGAAGCCCATTCAATAGTGGCCGTACCTCCTTTCACCGCTTCCTTCATCCGCTTGATGCCGGCTTCCATCATTTGCCCCATCTGCACATCATCATCAGCCTTGGGCCGTATGTCCATCATTTCATTGGCGGTAAGTATCTGCGGAATACGCAGGCGAAGCATCAGTGAACTGCTGTCGATCCAGCTCTTGCCTCCCGGCCAGCCGGCCACATTGGGCGGAAAGAATAATACCTGGCCCAATGCCCGCTCAAATAATAATTGCGATTGGTCATTTTCCAGTTGCATCGGCAGCAATCTTCTTATGCCACATAGTAATTCAACCGGTGATTTTATCCTGGTGCCGACATTTTTTTCGTCATAGAACCAGCTGGATGTAAAAATGTCTTCCATCAGTTTTTTAATATCGTAACCGCTTTTGTAAAAACGATCGGCCAGCCAGGCAACTTTTACTTCGTCTGCATTTTCATTCACAAAATACTTATAGATCTTCCGGCTGATGAACAAAGCGGTTTGCCTTTGTTCTGTCAGCAGGCTGATGATATCTTCCCCGCTAAAATTACCCGACTTGCCCAGTACGGTCTTAACTCCGTCGTCGTGCTGGTTTCTGCGAAACATAAACCCGCCCTGCGGATTGAAACCCCAGCCGGTGAAAGCCCGGGCGGCTTCTTTAATATCGTTCTCACTGTAGTTGCCCCGGCCCATGGTAAAAAGTTCCATTACCTCCCGGGCAAAATTTTCATTGGGATGCTGCTTCCGGTTTTGCTGGTTGTTCAGAAACTGGAGCATGGCCGGGCTTTTACTCACCAACATTAAAAGGTCTTTGAAATTTCCCAGCGAATTCTCCCGTATCACCTGTAATAATTCCTGCTGAAAATAACTGTTGTTTACCCGGCAGGCAAAATGCCCGTGCCAGAACAGGCTCATCTTTTCCCGCAACTGTGCTTCGCTGTTGATGAAGGTCTCCAGCCAGCGGAGGTTCAGGTTCTTGAGCGATTCTCTCGACTTCTCCTGGATCTCTTTTCGTTGTTCCCTGGTAAGGTCTTTGCGCTGCATACCGTCATTGCCGGAAAAGTACAGGTCGATAAGTTCCTGTGACACATTGATCCTTTCGGGTTTTTTATCCGAGGTCTTTACCAGTAATTGCCAAAGTTCTTTTTGAGAAAGCGTATCGAGTGAGGCAGCATTTTCGGCCATGGGCCCAAAAGCGGCCCGCCATAATAAATGCTGGTTCTTTAAGCGATTGGATGCCGGCATAATGAAAGAATGAATTATTAACTGATCAGTTGAATGGAACTAAGACTGAATTAATTCCCAATGGTTTAATGGTTAAATTTACAATTTTACAGACCAAAAGATCTGTTGCTTTTATTAACTTGTCATTAGAATCACCTATATGCAGGTAAGGGCTTTTAAATACGCATCCCCATTGATCGTGTATGTGCTGGCTTGGCTGGCTTTTACCGGCAATGGCTGGCTTACCTGGCTGCCCATGATCTATGCCTGGGTGCTGCTGCCATTAACCGAACTCTTTATACAACCCGATAAAAAAAACCTGAACGCAGCAGAAGAAGAACTGGCCAGGCAAGACAGGATATATGACTACCTGCTTTATATCATCGTGCTGTTTCAGTTTGCAGCTCTTTTTGAATTTTTAGTTTCCATGCAAAACAGCCGGCTTCTTTGGTGGGAAACTGCCGGAAGGGTTTGCAGCATGGGCCTGCTTTGCGGAACTTTTGGTATCAATGTGGCCCATGAATTGGGTCACCGGGTAAATAAATATGAACAGTGGTTTGCCAAAGCATTACTGCTTACTTCTCTCTACATGCATTTTTTTATTGAGCACAACAAAGGGCACCATAAAAATGTGGCCACTCCTGAAGACCCCAGCAGCGCCCGCTACAATGAGCCTGTTTATACTTTTTATTTCCGTACCGTTATCTTCTCCTATATCTCTGCCTGGAGGATCGCCAACAATGAAATGAGAAAGAACGGGTTGCCTGTTTTGCACTGGAGAAATGAAATGCTGCAGGCCCAAATCATCCAGTTAGTGTTTGTTACAGGCATTGCCCTGCTGTTTGGCTGGATGATAACAATTTACTTTTTGATTGCCGCCGGCATCGGGTTTCTTTTACTGGAAACCGTGAACTACATTGAACATTATGGCCTGCAACGCAAACAAACAACCGAAGGACGATACGAAAGGGCCATGCCCGAACACAGCTGGAACAGCAACCACATTCTTGGCAGGCTCATGCTGTTTGAATTAAGCCGCCACAGCGATCACCATTACCTGGCCAGTCGTAAATACCAGGTGCTGCAGCATCATGAGGAAGCACCGCAACTGCCCACGGGTTACCCGGGCAGCATGATACTGGCCATGCTTCCACCCCTTTGGTTTTATGTTATGAATAAAAAAATAAAGGCGTTGCAAACGCCATCTTAACATTAATTATTTTCTACTTATTAAACTGTCATTTTATGAGGCTTCTTAAACTTTTAACCTGCTGTGCCTGCCTTCTTTTTTCTGAGATACTTTGTGCACAAACCATGTGGAAATATTTTTCGCCGGATGATTTTGCAGCCAGGCGTAAGAAAGTAATGGAAAAGATCGGCGATGGTATTGCCGTATTGCTGGGCGCCGAACTCACCGAATCGTATACAAAGTTCAGGCAGGACAATAATTTTTACTACCTCACCGGAGTGGAAGTACCCGATGCGGTATTGATCATTGATGGAAAGAACAAACAATCTGTTCTGCTGGTTCCGGATTATATTCCCAATGACATCAAAACGGAAGCCATGATAAAGCCCGGCCAGGAAGCGGCCACTGCTTACAAATTTGACAGGGTGATCTCCAGGACTTCACTAACAGGCATGTTGCACCGGCTGACCGAAAGAGGCCAACCGTTCTATCTTTCTTCCGCACCCCAGGAACTGGCAGAAATGAGCCGTGACCGTTGTATGCAGATACGGATCAACAGGGTAAATGATGTATGGGATGGCCGCATCTCCAAAGAAGTAACTTTTCAAAATAAACTAAAAGAACGTTTACCATCCGTTGTGATAAAAGACCTTATCCCGATACTGGATGATATGCGCTGGGTAAAGGATGCCAAAGAAATTGCCGTGATCCGGGAATGCGGCCGCATTGGCTGCCTGGGCATCAATGAAGCTATTAAAGTAACCAGGCCCGGCATTTACGAATACCAGACCGTGGCGGCCTGTGATTTTATTTATGAAGACATGGGCTCTGCAGGCCCTGCTTATTATGCCATTGCTGCATCCGGGGAAAGAGGATTGATATGGCATTACAATGCAAACAATCATTTGCTGGAAGCCGGTACCGTATTATTGATCGACTATGCACCCGAACTGAACTATTACACCACCGACATTACAAGAACCTGGCCCGTGCAGGGAGAGTTCACTGCAGAACAACTTAAATTTTATAATTGTGTACGGGAAGCCCGTGATGAAATAATCAAAGCGATGAAACCGGGTGTAACTTTAAAAGACCTGGAAAAAGTGGGTGAAAGTGTATACAAAAGAAACGGGCTTGAAAAATACTGGTTCGGGTACGTAGGTCATTTTGTAGGCATGGCCGTACACGACGTAGGACCTTATGACAAACCTTTTGTGGAAGGTGTGGTATTCAACGTAGAGCCTATTCTGGAAGATAAAGACAAGAAGATACACATCCGGCTTGAGGATACCATTGTGATCACCGCAACAGGATCAGAGAACCTTACCCCCGGCTCACCGGTAGATCCCAAAGCGATCTATGCTTTGATAAAAGAAAAAGGTGTGGGTGAAAAATAAGGGAACAATAAAAGCGTAAAGGCAAATGCAGGATTACTTCTTTGCATTTGCTTTTACATACTCGTATACATTGTTTCTTTCTTCTTCCGATAAATTGGCCTTGGGCGCCATTACTGCCAGTATACTTGCCCAGCGTGTAGCGGTATAGTCACCAGCCGGTTTTAAACCATGGCATTTGCCGCATTTGGCATTAAAGGTTGACTGCCCGGCTATGGCTGCAGCTTCTCCCGGTGTTTTTTCTCTTGGTGCTGCTGTTTTAGTTCCTTCAATACCCGTACTTCCGGTACTGGCCGACCCGGTTCCCGTATTTGTTTCGGCAGCTTTACCTGTATTATTAATAACGCCACCGGTATTTGACGCAGGAGACGTTTCAGATTGCGTGGGCGTCATTTTTTTTGCACAACCCCAGATGAGTATAGCTGCTGTAAAAACGGGTACTATTTTTTTCATGAGTTTATGTTTATTTTTTTGAGCGATAAAAATAAGGCTTTATTTTTTTTGTGCAGGTGCGTTAACAAGTTTTTTACCTGATAACCGGTGCACCAAAATAGCCATGCAGTATTTCCGGAAGCCTGATCCCGTTTTCTGTTTGGTTATTCTCCAGCAAACAGGCTACAATACGTGGCAGGGCCAGCGAAGAACCATTCAGGGAGTGAACCAGCTGTGTTTTACCATCACTATCCTTAAACCGGATCTTCATGCGGTTGGTCTGGAAATTTTCGAAATTACTCACCGAACTTACCTCCAGCCATTTTTGCTGGGCAGCACTGTACACTTCAAAGTCGTAGGTGAGGGCAGATGTAAAACTCATATCACCGCCGCACAATCTTAAAATACGGTAGGGCAGTTCCAGCGACCGAAGCAGTTTCTCTATGTGATTCACCATTTCTTCCAGTACATCATAGCTTTTATCCGGATGAACCAGCTGAACAATTTCAACTTTATCAAACTGGTGAACCCGGTTCAATCCCCGCACATCACTTCCAAAACTTCCGGCTTCCCTGCGAAAGCAGGGCGTATAGGCCGTCATCTTCACGGGCAGATCGGCTTCTTTTACTATCTCATCCCGGTAAATATTGGTAACCGGAACTTCGGCGGTTGGTATCAGGTAAAAATTATCAACCGTTGCATGATACATCTGCCCTTCCTTATCGGGTAACTGGCCGGTACCATAGGCCGTGGCTTCATTCACCATCAGCGGCGGCAGGTATTCGGTATAACCGGCAGCTGTATTATAATCTAAAAAATACTGGATAAGTGCCCGCTGCAGTTTGGCTCCCTTTCCTTTATACAATGGAAAGCCGCTACCGGTTATTTTAGCGCCTGTCTCAAAATCAACCAGGTCGTATTTTTTTATGAGTTCCCAATGAGGTACTGCAGAGGCGGGCAGCGATGGTTTATTACCTCCTTCTCTTGCCACTACATTATCCTCCGGCGTTTTTCCTTTTGGTACAGAAGAATGAGGAAGATTGGGCAGCAATACCAGGTTATCGTACAGTGATTTTTCTGCTTCGGCCAATTGAGTAGCCAGGCTTTGCAGGTTTGTTTTATTGCCGGCCACTTCCAGTTTCTTTGCTTCGGCTGCTTCCTTTTCTCCCTTGCCCATCAGCATACCTATTTCCTTGCTGGCTGCATTAACGGAAGACTGAATGCTTTCCGTTTCCGTCTTCAGTTTTCGAACCTGCTCATCAAGTTCTACTAATTTATCAACCACAGACAAATCACCAAAATGCTTAACTGCCAATCTTTCCTTAACCAATGCTGTGTTTTGCCTGATATAACCGATCTGTAACATATCTACTCAAAAATTTGGGCAAATATACAATTTTGAAGCTGAGAGCAGATGATAGAAACACGGATGACACAGATTGGGGCTGATTTGCACAGATCAGATCCGTTTTTGATCCGCAGTATCCGTGTCATCCGTGTTTCTATTGTCATCTGCGTTCTATCATTATATTTGCAAAATGCAGCAGGCGCAGGACGATTTACAGGTAAGGTGGCTGAAACTACGTATCCGCATCAAGGAACGGTTTGGTATCAAACCCGATATGGACGGGATTCTTTTCCTTATTGGCATACAGGAACTGGGCAGCGGCAAACAGGATTTCAGCAAGGAAGAAAAGCAGGACCTGATGCATATTGCTGTTTGCACCGTACTTTCACCAAGCGGTTATTATGTGCTGGAAGGAAATGATGAAGAGGGCTGGCCTCACTTTAAGCAACTGAAGCCCTTGCCGCCATTTGTATTGACCGAACAGGAAAATTTTTTAAAAGATCATATATTGCTTTATTTTCAAAACCAGGATTTTATTGACTAATTATTAAATTATGAACAAGCTACGAATCGTACTCTCTATTCTTTTACTGACCTTTTCAACCGCTGCAGTAAATGCACAGGCAAAGAAACCGGTGGTTAAAAAACCGGTGGCTACTACAAAAAAAACAGTTCCTGTAAAAAAGACCGTGAAGCCGGTGGCTAAAACGGTAAAACCGGTAAAAATGATACCGGGTACCCGTGTAAAAATCACTACCGATTCGGGCGTGATCGTTGTTCGCCTGTATGATAAGACCCCAAAACACCGGGATAATTTCATCAAACTGGCCAACGAACATTTTTTCGACAGTCTTTTATTTCACCGGGTCATTAACGGCTTTATGATCCAGGGTGGCGATCCGTCCAGTAAAAATGCAGCGCAGGGTGTTCCGCTTGGCAGCGGCGACGTGGGGTATACCATTCCGGCTGAATTTGATACCAGTTTATTTCATAAAAAAGGCGCCCTGGCCGCTGCCCGTACAAACAATCCTGAAAAAGCAAGCAGTGGCTGCCAGTTTTATCTTGTACAGGGGAAAGTATATACCGATGCAGACCTGAACATGCTGGAGCTGCAGATGGGAATTAAATTCTCCCCCGCCAAAAGAAAGCTGTATAAAACCATTGGCGGCGTTCCTTTTCTTGATACGAACTACACCGTTTTTGGCGAGGTAGAGAGCGGGCTGGAAGTGATCGACAAGATTGCATCCGTGCCAACCAACGGCCAACCTTACGACCGGCCCCTCGGCGATGTACGCATGTATATAGAAGTGATAAAATAGTTTACAAACAAAAAACTTATTTTGCACCCAATCAGTTAAAACAAAATCATAAAAAATGAATTTTCCTGAAAACCTTCGCTACACCAAAGACCATGAATGGGTTTCTTTAAACGGCAATACGGCCACCATCGGCATCACCGATTTTGCACAGCGTGAACTGGGTGATATTGTATATATCGACATTTCATCAAATGGAAAACCGGTGGCTGCAGAAGAAGTATTTGGCACGGTGGAAGCAGTAAAAACCGTGAGCGACCTCTTTTCGCCCGTTGCCGGAACCATTACTGAAGTAAACCCCCTGCTCGACGGAAAACCAGAACTGGTAAACACCGATCCGTATGGCGATGGCTGGATGGTAAAGATGACCGTGAACAACCCGGCAGATGTAGAGAAGCTTATGAATGCAGAGGCTTATGCAGCTGTAGTGGCATAATCAACCCAGTTAATGAACCACCAGCCTTCAGAAATAAAAGATATTCCTGTAAAAAAATTTTACCCAGGCATTGCCTGGTTTTTTCTTGTATTGATATTGATATGCATTCCGGGCTACAACCTGCCTAAAGTTGATAACTGGCTTATCGAAATCAACTTTGATAAATTCATACACGTGGGAATATTTGCCGTTTTAGCCTGGCTTTTTATGTTGCCCGTGGTAAGATCGGCCTTACCGGTAAAAGAAAAGTGGAATTGGCTCATTAAAATTACCATAGCATCTGTTATATGGGGGATCACCACTGAACTTATACAGAAATTCTTCATCCCCGGCCGCAGCTTTAATCTTACAGATTGGGCGGCCGACGGGCTGGGCGGAATAGCCGCCCTGCTCTATTTTAAATTCCGCCGGGGAGGAATAGGAACCGGGCCGGCTAAATAAGGCCACGCCTTGTTTCCATCATTTTAAACCTTACATTTGTACTATGCTAAATACCGAGAACATGGAGTATAATACTACCAGGAACCATTTGATCATGCGGGAATATGGCAGACATATTCAGAAAATGGTAGAATACCTGTTGGGCATTAAAGACCGGGAAGAAAGGCAGAAAAATGCCTATGCCGTCATCGAACTGATGGGCTTTCTGAACCCACACCTTAAGAATGTGGAGGATTTCCGCCATAAGTTATGGGACCACCTTTTTCTTATCAGCGATTTCACGTTAGATGTGGATAGCCCCTATCCCATCCCCACCCGGGAGACATTAAAAGCAAAACCCGACCCACTTCGTTATCCCAAAAAATATCCCAAATTCAACCACCTGGGTAAGAATATTGAAGTGGTGATCGATAAAGCACTGAAAGAAGAGAATCCCGAAAAGAAACAGGGCTTTGCCAATGCCATTGCGTATTATATGAAGCTCACCTATAGCAACTGGCATAAAGAACTGGTACACGACGATTCTATTCAAAGTGAACTGTCGGCCATTACCCAGGGCGAGCTTGAATTCAATAACCGGCCCTTTGTTAAACACCGGGTGGAAGATACCAGGGATGATTATGGCAAACGAAGCGGCAATAATTTCCGGAAGAACTTTGGTGGCCGCAGCAACCAGGGCGGCGGAAGAGACAACCGTGGTGGCGGTGGAAG
>ERZ795061.1334-NODE-1334-length-24181-cov-6.100473_pt1 | contig 24181 bp, 23 predicted proteins | sample MGYA00375145_ERZ795061 | MGnify/ENA primary metagenome ERZ795061 (study PRJEB30190, sample SAMN05720144) | anaerobic digester metagenome | isolation source: active sludge of municipal wastewater-treating anaerobic digesters | place: USA | collected 2014-12-22 ... | reverse complement strand
CATGCCTTGTAGGGACGACGCGCGTTCGGCATCCGTCGCCTCAACGCGAAGACCGATGCCGCCCCGAGACCGAAGAAGATCCAGTCGGCGAAGACGACCCCGCTCAGTAGCGAGCCGATTGCCCCCTTTGTCGCGAAGAGCAGGACCAGCGCCCAGCCGCCGCACAACAGGATGGCCACGTGAGGGGTCCCGAAGCGCGGGTGCACTCGCCCCACCGCCTCGAAAAAGACGCCGTCGCGAGCCAGCGCATACGGGAGGCGCGAGTTCGCCAGGATCGCCACGTTGACGAAGCCGAGGATCGAGATCATCGCCGAGATGCTGATGAAGGTCGCCCCAGCGGGACCCACCATTCGGGACGCGGCATCCGCTGCCACCGCCGCGCTCGACGCCAGGCCGTCTCGCCCCAACGCGCGCAGGTAGACGGCGTTCGCTCCGAGATAGATGGCGACGACGATCAGGATCCCGATCAGCAGCGCCCGCGGGATGGTCCGCTCCGGGTCGCGAATCTCCCCGGCCACCATGTTCATCTGCTGCCACCCTCCGATGGTGAAGAGGACGGCGACGAAGGCAGCGGCAAATCCCGCAACCAGCGACTCTCGTGGTGGCGGCGCGTCCGGGACCGGAAGAGGAGCCCCCATTCGTACCCAGAGAACCAGCCCGCCCACGACGAGCGCCGAGAGCGCCAGGATCTTGGCGCCGGTCAGCAGGTTCTGGAGCGCGGCCCCCGGTCTGATCCCGAGCACGTTCGTGAGCGACAGCAGGACGATCGTCGCGGCCGCGACCCCGATGGGCCCACCGACCGGCGCGAGGTCGACGAAACGCGCGAGGTAGCCCGCGAAGCCCATCGCCACGGCAGCGATCGCGCCTGAGGCGATGCTGAGCAGCGCCATCCACCCATACAGGAAGGCGGGGAGCGAGCCAAAGGCGTGGCGGATGTAGACGTACGGCCCCCCGGCATCGGGGAGCATCGCGCCGAGTTCGGCATAGGTGAGCGCCCCCGCCAGGGCGAGGAAGCCGCCGAGCACCCAGACGGCGATGATCGTGGCCGCATTGGGGAGGGCGCGCGAAACCTCCGCGGGGGTGAAGAAGATCCCGCTCCCGATGATCCCCCCGACCACGAGGAGGGCCGCCGAAAAAACGCCGAGCTCGCGTCGGAGCTCGTGCGTCGCCTCAGGCAACGATCAGGTCCCGCTGGATGTCGACCGGGGTGATGATCAGTGCGCCATCGCCGATGTAGCCGTTGACCTCGGTGCGGAGCCCGATCTCGCCCGGGAAGTAGATCCCGGGCTCGATGGAGAAGCCGACACCGGGGATGAGGAGGCGTTCGTCGCGCGTCTCGAGATTGTCGAGATTGGGGCCCGACCCGTGGATCTCGCGCGCGTCGATGGAGTGGCCCGTCCGGTGCGTGAAGAACTCGCCGTAGCCTGCCTTTTCGATGACCGCGCGCGACGCGTCGTCGACGTCGGCGCCGCGCACGTCGTGCCCGGCGGCGATCCGGTGCTCCAGGAAGTCGATGGCCGCGTCGCGCGCGTCCCGCACGACGTTCCAGAGCTCGACCGCCCGCGCGCTCGGCGCGCCGATGATGGCCATCCAGGTCTGGTCGGCGTACGGGCGCCCGGGCTCGCGGGCCCACAGGTCGATGAGCACCAGGTTGCCGACGGTGATGACCTGCGCATGGTCGGCGGAGGGGACGTAGTGCGGATCGGCGGCATTGGCCCCGACCGACACGTTAGGCGGCGAGTACGTCTCCAGCCCGGCGCGGGCGAAGGCCTCCATCATGCGCTGCTGCAGCAGGTGCTCGGCGATCGGCGTCCCGGCACGCGCCTGTGACCCGGCGTGCAGGAAGGCCTCGTGCGCGATGCCGGCGATGTGTTCGGCCGCGCGCCGGTGCGCGAGGAGGTCGTCGTTGCTCCAGGTGGCGTAGAAGCGCGACACGAGTTCCCCCGACGACACGACGGTGGCGCCGGTGGCGCGGACCATCTCCAGCATCCCGGCCGGGATGCGATCGAGGTACGGCACCGCATCACCCGCCGAGTACTCCATGGCGATGCGCTTGCCGCCAACGATCTCCTGCAGGTATGCCTCGAGCGCACGCCACGACGAGTAGCGCTCACGTCGCCAGCTGCTCGGCCAGCCCCGCCAGGCCCCCTGTTCGATGTTGTGCGTGATGGCGACCGGGGGGCCGACGCGCGGGATGAGGACGAAGATCCGCCGCGAGAGGTGCACGTCCTCGAAGCCGAGGAAGTCGCGGGCGATCGGGTTGGTCCCGCGAAAGTCGTACAGGAGCCAGCCGTCGAGCCCTGCGTCCGCGATCGCACGCTGAATGTCGGGCAGCGACTGGGGGCTGAGGCGGGGCATGGCTACTCCTGCTGTGCGGAGGTGGGCTTCCATTCGGCGCGCCAGGCGCACGTCCCTTCGCCGCGCGTGGCGCAGCGAACGTGCTCGACGGCGCCAACGCTGTTGACGAGGAGGCGCAACAGTTCCTTGAGGCTGGCCTCATAGTACGTGCACCCGACGGAGCGCGGCGCCGTGTCGAGCGTGACCGATCGTTCGACTTCGAGGTAGACCTGCGCCCCTACACGGGAAATGCGCCCTCGCAGGTAGCGCCGGGCGATGCGGCGCGAGTGCGACAGCGCGAGCGGTCGGGCCATGAAGGCGGGGAGGAGGCGCATCATGCGCCGGGCGACCACGCCGATGGTGCGATACGACTCGGTCGCCATGTGGCGGCCAGCGGCACGAAACACCGCCTCGGCGTCCGGACGACGGCCCAGGAGCCGCGCGAGTCCGACGGATTCGTCGAACGTCGCCCGCTGTCCACGCTTCACCGCGTCATTGAAGCGCCGGATCTGCATGTACACGGTGTCGCTGAGCCCGAGGCGCTTGTTGCGCAGGTCGCCGACGAGTTCCGCCTCGAAATCCTCGACGGGGCTGTCGACGTTGCGGACGGCTTCGAGGAAGGAGAGCGGGAGGAGGGCGTCGACCGTGTCGGACATATGGATCGAGCGAAGCTAACGGCCGCTGTGACCCCATTCAAGTAATTCCTGTGTCTTGCGGCACGCCTTGCGTCGATCACGCGCACGCGCACATTGCCTCTCGCGTCCATGACCCTCCCCCTGCGCACCCTGACCGGACTGGCGCTCGCCGTCGCGATCGCGCTGGTGGCGCGGCGTGCACGCTCGCTCGCCCCCTCGGGGACGTGGGGAGCCATCGCAGTCGGCACCGCCGCCACCAGCGCGGGGTGGGGATGGTGTGGGGTCCTCCTCGCCTTCTTCTTCTCTTCCACGCTCCTGTCGCGCTGGCGCCGCGAGCGCAAGGAACGCGTGACCCGCGCGATCGTCGACAAGGGTGGCGAGCGCGACGCGTGGCAGGTGATGGCGAACGGCGGCGTCTTCACGCTGTGCGCGCTTGGGGCGATCGTCGCCCCCTCGCCCCTGTGGGCCGTCGCCGGCGTCGGCGCCCTCGCCGCCGCGACCGCCGACACCTGGGCCACGGAGATCGGCACCGCCCTCGGCGGCGTCCCGCGCAGTATTGTTGGATGGCGCCCCGTCCCCATCGGGACGTCGGGGGCGGTCACCGTCGCCGGCACGGTGGCGATGTGCGCCGGCGCCCTCTGCATCGGAACCGTCGCGCGTGCCACCGGCTTCGATCAAGGAGTGATGTGGCCGGCGGTGGTCGGTGGCATCGGCGGCGCGATGGCCGACACCTGGCTCGGGGCCACGCTGCAGGAGCGACGCTGGTGCGGTCACTGTCGCGAAGCGACGGAGCGGCGGCTGCACGACTGCGGGCGCGAGACGGCGCGTCGCAGCGGATGGGCGGGGTTGGACAACGACGTCGTGAACCTAACGAGCTGCGTGGTGGGCGGGGCCGCTGCCCTGCTCTGGCGCGTGGTGACGGCGCGCGTCGCCTCGTGATGCGACACACCGCGCCCTGATGTGCGATGACACAACGGCACGCGAACACGGAGTGGACGATGTCGCAGATGCAACCGATGCACGAGCCGAGGGCCGCACGCGGGGAGACGGCGCACGTTGATGCGCCGCGCGACGCGTCGCGCGAAGCACCGCGCGACGCGTCGCGCGGCGCCAGGCCCCGTGGTGCGTGGCCGCCCTGCTGCTTGCGGTCGGCTGTGACGGTCCCGGCGTCGTCTCGCCCGGGCGAGTCCGGATCGCCACGACCGGCGGCGTCTCGGCGTCGCAGGCCATTGTCGGGACCTGGCGGCGCACGGTCTATTTTGTCGATGACTTCGGCTTCTCCCGCTCCACGGAGACCTCGTGGCAGTTCGGCGCGGATGGCACGGCCGCCCGCGCACAGATTGCACGCAACTACACCGTCGGCCTGGTCGACGTCCTGGTGAGCGCCGGACGGTACCGTGTGGAAGGGACGCGCGTGGTCATCGACCTCGTCTCGCCCACCCCAACGCAGCTCGCCTACGAAGTGCGTCGCACCGGGAACGAGCTCGAACTCGCGGGGCAGGTCTACGTCCTGGTGGGCGGGTGATCCGGTGAGCGCCCCGCGCGACGCCGAGGTCCTGGTGATCGGTGGCGGCCCCGCCGGGGCGGCCAGCGCGTTCTTCCTCGCGCGCGCCGGCCTCGACGTCTGTATCGTCGACCGCGCCCGCTTCCCCCGCGACAAGCCCTGCGCCGAGTACCTGAGCCCGCAGGCCTCGCGCATCCTGCACGAGATGGGGGCGCTCGGGGCGATCGAGCGCGCGGGGGCGGCGCAGCTGACGGGGATGCGCGTGCGCGCGCCTAACGGCGCCATCATCCACGGCGAGTTCGCCTCGACGCACGGCTTCCGCGGCTTTCGGGACCGCGGGCTCGCCCTCCCCCGGCGCGTGCTCGACGCCCTCCTCCTCGACCGGGCGCGCGACGCCGGGGCGCGCGTGCTGGAGGGGGCGACCGTCCGCGACCTCGTGCGGGCCGGCGATGGGCGCGTCACGGGGGTCGAGGTCGACGTCGACGGCATGCGCCGCACGCTCCGGGCCCCGCTCGTGGTGGGGGCCGACGGGCTGCGCACCGTCATCGGACGACGACTCGGCCTAACGAGCACCGGGCGCTTCCCGCGCCGCGTGGCCATCGTCGCCCACTATGGGGGCGTCGAGGGGATGGGTCGCTGCGGCGAGATGCACGTCGACGCCGACGGGTACCTCGGCCTCGCCGACGTGGGACACGGGATGACCAACGTCGCCGTGGTCGTGCCGGCGCGCGAGGCACACCGCATCGGGGGCGATCCCGCCGCGTTCCTCCAGCGGTGGCTGGCGACGCGGGCGCACCTCGCCCCGCGCTTCGCCCACGCCGAGCGCCTAACGACCGCCCGCGCGACGGGACCCTTCAACGCCAGCGCCCGGCGCGCCTGGGCCCCCGGCGCCGCCCTCGTGGGTGACGCGGCCGACTTCTTCGACCCGTTCACCGGCGAGGGGATCTACGCCGCGCTGCGCGGTGGCGAACTCCTGACGAGCTACGCCTTCGAGGCGGCGCGCGCCACCACCACGCGCCGCCAGGACATCGCCCTCGCCGCCTACGATCGCTGCCTGCGCGACGCGTTCCGCGGCAAGCGCCTCGTGGAGCGCGCGGTGGGCACCGCCGTCGCGTTTCCGGCGTTACTCAACCGGGCAGCGTCGGTCCTGGCACGACAGCGCGACATGGCCGACCTCCTCGTCGGGGTCACCGGCGACTTCGTCCCACCCCGCGAGGTCCTGCGCCCGAGCTTCCTCTGGCGCCTCCTCACCGCACGACACGCCCCGCTCCCCGCCGACCCACCCGCCCCCGCCGTCGACCCGGCGAGGGGGCAGGCCGGCGGACGCGCCTAACGCCTCACCCCCGCGCCCCACCAACGCTCCAGCATGCCCCTCGACTCCGACCTCTATCGCAGCGTCCTCGGCCGCTTCGCCTCCGGCGTCACCGTGGTGACGGCCCAGGGCGCCGATGGCCGCGACCATGGCATGACGGTCAGCGCCTTCTCGTCGCTCTCGCTCGCCCCCCCGCTGATCCTCGTGTGCATCGATCGCGGCGCGTCGGTCTACGCCGCCCTGCGCGACGCCGAGTGGATCGTGGTCAACATCCTCAGCGCCTCGCAGGAGGCCCTGTCGCGGCGCTTCTCGCACAGCGACGCCGAAGCGCGCTTCGACGGGATCGGCTTTACCCGCGCCCCGCACGGCGCCCCGATCCTCGACGACGTCCTCGCCCACCTCGAGTGCCGCATCACCGCACGCCATGACGAAGGCGACCACACCATCCTCGTCGCCGAAGTGGAGATGGGCGCCGCGCGCGACGAGCGTCCGCTCCTGTACTATCGGGGGGGCTACGCGCAACTCGAGCGGTAGGGGCCACGCGTGCTGACCCCCCGCCGCCACCGCGGACACGAGATCCTCGACGGGGACGACGTCCCGTTGCAGCTGCGGGCCCGCTCGCACCGGGACATCGCCGTCGCCAACACGGTCTTCGGCGGGACGCGCGCCCTGCTCGCGGCGCTGGGCGAGTGCACCGAGCGCCTCCCCCGTGAGGCCACCTTCCTCGACGTGGGGACGGGGACGGGAGAAGCGACCGCGCACGTCGCGCGCTTTTGCGCCCGGCGGGGGATCACGATGCGCACCCTGGCCCTCGATCTCGATCCCGCCCTCGCCGCCGGTGCCCGGCGCCACGCCGATCACGGGATCTGCGCCTCGGCGTTGCAGCTCCCACTGGCCGATCGCAGCGTCGACGTGGTCGCCTGTGCGCAGGTCGCCCATCACTTCGAGGGGGCGGCGCTCGCCGGGCTCCTGCGCGAAATGCACCGAGTCGCCCGCCACCGCGTGATCGTGAGCGACCTGCGACGCAGCTGGCTGGCCGTCGCCGGGCTCTGGCTCGCCTCGTTCCCGCTGGGATTTCACGCCGTGAGCCGGCACGACGGGATCGTGTCGATCCTCCGCGGCTTCACGGTGGCGGAACTGGAGGCGCTGGTGTATGACAGCGTCGGTGCACGCGCCGACGTGCGCCGGCGCGCCGGCTTCCGCCTGACCGCCGCGTGGGATGCACCTCCCCTCGCCGACACGACCTTCTCCCGCCCCACGCCACACGCCGCATGCGCGAACCGTTCTCGTTAGGCCCGCTCCCGGTCGGCACAGCCATGGAAACCGTCGACGAACGTGTCGTGCGCGCCAGCGTTGCCGACATCTTCGCCCTCGTGCGCACCGTCGAGCACTGGCCCGCCTACCTGCCGCACTATCGCTTCGTACGCTTTCGCGAGCGGGCGCGTGACGGCGGCGGCATCGTCGAGATGAGCGCCAACCGTCCGTTCGGCCTCGTCAACTGGCCCACCTGGTGGCTCTCGGAGATGCAGGTGGATCCCGACCGCCCCGCCGTCCGCTTCCGGCACATCGGAGGCATCACGACGCGCATGGACGTGGAATGGGCCTTCGAGGCGCTCCCCAACAACCAGGGGACGCACGTGCGCCTCGTCCACGTGTGGGACGGGCCGCGCTGGCCGCTCATCGGCGTCTTTGCTGCCACGATCGTCATCGGCCCGATCTTCGTGCACGGGATCGCCTCGCGCACGCTCGAAGGGCTGGCACGCGTGGCCGAAGGCACCGCCGGTGCCCTCGCCGCACGCGTCGCCCCGTCGCACTCCCCCTCGCACCCCCCGTCCGCATGAGCAGGCGTCGTGTCGTCATCACCGGGATCGGAGCCATCACCCCGATTGGAGTCACCCGCGACGGCCTCTGGTCGGGGCTGCAGGCGCGCCAGTCGGCCGTCCGCGCGCTCACGCGCTTCGACCCGTCCATCTTTCGCTCGCATAACGCGGCCGAGGTCCCCGACTTCATCGCCACCGACCACGTCGACGCCAAGCGCGCCAAGCGACTCGATCGCTTCGGGCAGTTCTCGGTCGCTGCGGCCCGCATGGCGGTGGAGGATTCGGGGCTCGACCTCGCTCGGGAGGATCGCGAGCGCGTGGGGGCCATGATGGGAACGGCCCTCGGCGGCGTGGGCTATGCCGAGGAACAGCTCGGCGTCTTCCTGCGCGAGGGGCTGCGCGCCGTGGACGCCACGCTCGCCCTCGCCGTCTTCGGCGGCGCGTCCAGCTGCAACATCGCCATCGAGTTCGGCGTGCAGGGCCCCAACAGCACCAACGCGATGAGCTGCGCGTCGGGGACGATCGCCATCGGCGACGCCTTCCGGCAGATTCGCGACGGATATGCCGACGTCATGATCGCCGGCGGTGCCGAGGCCCCGCTCGCCCCGCTGTGCTTCGGCGCCTTTGCCCTCATTCGCGCGATGTCCACGCGCAACGACGACCCGCGTCGCGCCTCACGCCCGTTCGATCGCGACCGCGACGGCTTCGTGATGGGCGAGGGCGCGGCGGTGCTGATCCTCGAGGAGCACGAGCGCGCCGTGTCGCGTGGCGCCCCCATCTACGCGGAACTCCTGGGGTTCGGCCAGACCAACGACGCGTTCCATATGACCGCCCCACGCCCCGACGGAAGCCAGGCGGCGCGCGCGATGAGGCTTGCCCTGTCCGACGCGCGGCTCGGGGCCCACGAATTGGGCTACGTGAATGCGCACGCCTCGTCGACCCCGCTCAACGACCCCACCGAGACGCTGGCCGTCAAGGAGGTCCTGGGTGAACGAGCGTCGACGATCCCGGTGAGCGGCACCAAGGGTTACTACGGGCATGCGTTAGGCGCATCGGGCGCGATCGAGGCCGCCATCTGCGCGCTCGCGCTGCAGCGGGAGTGGCTCCCCCCGACCGTGAACCTCGATGCCGCCGACGACGCCTGCGACCTCGCACACATCGCACGCGAGGGGAGCGCGATGCGCGTCGACCACCTCATCAGCAACTCCTTCGGCTTCGGTGGGATCAACGCCGCCCTCGTCATGCGGCGCTGGCACTAGGCCGCGACGACGCACGTCTCGCCCTCGGCGCGGCGCAACAGCCACGCACCATGTCTCCGTGGTGCGCTGGCCGGGCCGGCGGTGCGATCGACCGGTCGAGCGGGTGGAGGGAACGTGTACCGCGAGGCCAGGAGGACGACCGGCTCCCGAGGACTCGTCAGGCGAGGGCGCCGCGGAGGGCAGGCCACGGAGGAAGAACCTCCGTCACGTCCGGCCAGCTGCGTCGCCAGCGCGCCGACGCCTCACGCGCCGCCTCGGCCAGTGTATGCAGGGCGGTGTCGCCGGTGCAGCGTACGGCGAGGCGATCCAGGGTGCTAAGGACCGCCTGGCGCGCACTCCACGCGTCCACCCACGGACAGTCCCGCTCGCGCGCCTCGCGCGGGAGCCACGCCAGCAAGGCAAGGGCGCGGTAGGCCACGACGGCGACGTACGAGTCGTCGTCGGTCGACACGGGCCAACCGAGCGCGGCGCGCGCCGCGGCATACTCCCGGGTCAGCCCCTGCACGAAGTCGTTGGGGAGTGGACAGAGGACGTCCCATGCCGCGAGGTCGTACGCCGGATGACGCGCCGCACCGTACTCGAAGTCGACCAGGCGGGCCTCGCCGCCCTCCGGAAGGAAGAGCACGTTGCTCGGCGCCGGATCGCCGTGCGTGAGCGTGAGGGCCCCGCGATCGGCATACCAGGCGGTGACGATGCGCGTGAGCGCCCGCCGCACGCGCGAGTCCTCGTCCGACAGCTGCAACCATTCGAGGGCCCGCGGCAGACCGTCGGTCCAGTCGCCGAGTTCACGGGTGAGGCCACCGGAGCGCAGCGCCTCGGTCCTGGCGACGAGGGCGCGCCCCTCCACGTGAAGGCGGGCATACGCGCGGGCCATGCGGGCCAGGCCCTGCTGTACCTCCCCCGGCGTCCCCTGCTCGAGCACGCGCGTGAGCGTGTCGTCGCCGGCGTCCACCATGGCGAAGCCGCGCGCCTCGCCGTGTTCGGCCACGACGTCCGGCACGACGCCGAGCCCGGATAGCGCCAGCATGTGCCGCAGGTCGGCATCGGCGAGGTCGGCCTCGTCTCCCGCCAGCTTGAGCACCAGCGTCGGCGAGCCGTCGACGGCGACGCGCGCGCGCACCACGACGTTCCGGTGGCCGCGCCGCAGCACGGTGAACGGATGCACACCACGCCACGCCTCGCCGACCGACGCGAGCCCATCGACGAAGTCGCGCGCCTGGCGCAGCAGCGCCGTGGCGTGAACCGGAAGAGGGGGCGTCGTCTCCTGTCGTCCGGGCAGGTACGGATGCTCCATATCGTTGGTCGGCAGGAGGCCGTACCGGAGGAGCACACCACGGTTAGGGGTGGCGCTCACGGGCGCGGCCTCGGTCCTCGTGCGACGGGGTCCCCGATGGCGCGATCATCTTGGCCCTCGCCGCGCGGATGGGCAAGCCCATCCGAACGAATGGGGACCGACCTCGGCCTCGCCAACGAAAAAGGCGGCGCTCGCTAGGACCTCGGTCCTATTGAACGCCGCGTCTCGAAGCTTTTGCCTAACGGTAGTGTTTCCGGTCGCCGAGCGCCCCACCATGCCCGGACCGGGGCGTGTTACGGCCCCTCCGTCAGGTACCGCGCCGCATAACGGGCGATCGACTCCTGGATCACGCGCATGGCAACCTCGCTCTTTTCCCATCCGACGATCTGCATGCGCTTCCCCTCCAGATCCTTGTAGATCTGGAAGAAGTGCTCGATCTCGGCCAGGTAGTGCCGCGGGAGGTCGGCGATGTCGTAGTACTCGTGATGCAGCGGGTCGTGCGACGGGACGGCGAGGATCTTGTCGTCCGGCTCCCCGCGGTCGAGCATCTTGAGCACGCCGATGGGGCGCGACTGGATCTGGCACCCGGGAAAGGTCGGCTCGTCGATCCGCACGATGATGTCGAGCGGGTCGTTGTCCTCGTGCAGGGTGCGCGGGATGAAGCCATAGTCACCCGGGTAGTGCACCGCCGAGTAGAGCACGCGGTCGAGCTTGAACAGCCCCGACTCCTTGTCCAGCTCGTACTTGTTGCGGCTCCCCTTGGGGATCTCGATAACCGCCGTGACCTCGTCTGGCGGGTGGGGGCCAGGCGGGAGATCGCGCCAAGGATGAATCATGCCGGAGGGCTTCGGTCGCTAGGGTGTCGTGGACGGAGGCGCCGATGTGCGCCCCTCTGCCAAACATAACGACGACCGTCCGGTCGGTGTAACGGAGTCGCCCCAAAGCCGCGCAGTGTCCCGCTCGATCGTGCCCCCGAGAGCAACGCCCGAGGTGCTCCGGGGCGCGTCGTGGCGCCGCCCCGATCAGCGCCCCGATGAACGCTCCGTCAGCCGCTCGGCAGCGCCCTCCGCCGGGCGCTGGGCGAGACGCTCCACGGGACGCTCGGCAGGCCGTTCGGCCAGAAGGCGAGCGGTGAAGCGCTGCCCCTCGGAGATACGCTCCACTTCGATCGCCATCGAGTCGATGGCCTGCTCCATCCGCGCCAGGCGATCGTCGAGCTGGCCGAGCTGGCCACTCCCCAGCGCCGATGGCTCTCGCTTCGACGACAGATAGCGCAGGACGCTCACGATCAGGGTGACCGTGATGCCGCCGCCGGTGAGAATGGCGGTCATCGCGAGTATGAATTCAGACTGGTCCATGCGGTCGCTCCGACGAGAGAGGTAGGCGTCGTCCCTGTACGCCGAGACGCAGCCGCGAGTGTCAGCGAGGGATCCGGGCGCAGCAAGGCCTCCGCCGAGGCGACGAGCGCCGCCCTGCTACTCTCGCGGAGGAGCCGCGCACGAGGAGCGCACCACGAGCCGCGTCGGCAGGCGCTCGTGTCGCCGCTCCGACACGGGTTCCCCCTTGAGCGCCGCAATCAGGCGCGTGACGGCACGCTCACCCATCTCGAAGACGGGAACGTGCACCGACGACAGCGGCGGCGACATGTAGTGCGCCAACGGAATGTCGTCGAAGCCCACCACCGTCATGTCCTCGGGAACGCGAAGCCCGGCGTCGTGCACCGCGGCAAGCCCACCGATCGCCATCGAGTCGTTGGCGCAGAAGATCGCCGTCGGTCGATCGGGGAGGGCCAGCAATTCCTGCACGGCGCGGTGGCCAGAGGCCTCGCTGAAATCGCCCTGTGCCTCGTAGCGCTCGTCGGGGGTGATTCCCGCCTCGACCAGCGCATGCCGATACCCCTGCAGGCGCTCGGCGGTGTCGAAGTGCCCCTTCTCTCCCATGACCATCGCGATGCGTCGGTGCCCGAGCTTCACGAGATGACGCACCATGACCTCGGCACCGCCCACGTTGTCGATCGCGATCACCTGATAGTCCTCGTCGCGCGCTTCGCACGAGAGCAGGATCACTGGGAGCGACGGTGGCAGGTTCTCGACCAGGGTCGCCGCGTCGAAGTGCGGGGACATCGCGATGACACCGTCGGTGCGACCGCGCATCGCGCGCATCGCGGCCTCCATCTCTGCCTTCCTGTTGTGTGATCCCGAGAGGAGGAGATGGTAGCCGTGATGTTGCGCCGTCTGGTCGATGCCGCGGATCATCTCGGAGAAGAAGCCCCCGTAGAGATCCGGGAGGAGGACGCCGATGGTGCTCGTCTTCGACGTGATGAGCGACCGTGCTCCGCCGTGCGGAACGTAGTGCAGCGCGTTCGCCGCCTCGTGAATGCGCTCGGCGGCTTCCGGACTGACCGGACCGCTCTTGTTGAGCACACGTGATACCGTTGCCACCGACACACCCGCCCGCTTCGCGACGTCCTTGATCGTGACCATCTGAGGGGAAGAAGTACCTCGAAACTGGGTGCCGGCCATTCGCCGGACACGGGGGGAAGCGATCGAATAGGAATTTGGTCCGTTTACCAGCAGATGAGAACCCGGAACAAAAAGAACGGGTAAGAGCGACGCGCCCGACCCTGGAGTGGGGCGGGCGCGTCTGGGGCACCTGACGGCGCCGGACCTGCAAGATCGGTCAGACGAATTCGAACAGCCCTTCCAGCTTGGTCAGGGCGAGGAGCGACCGGATGTTGTGCTGCGTGTTGAGCAGTCGGGTCGACAGCCCGCGCTCGCGCGCGCGCTTCTGGACCAGGACGAGGATGCCAAGGCCGCTGGCGTCGACGTCGCGTGTCTCCCCCATGTCGATGGCCAGAAGCGGTGAGCCCTCGTCTCCCGCCCGTTCGAGAGAATCGAGCGCCGCGCAGCGAAAGTCGACTCTCGTTTCGGCAACGAGGCGTATGGGCGCCTGGATCATGTTCGCTTCGGCGACTGCAGGCATGGCGTCGATTGAAAGAGAGAGGGAATTCGCCGCGGACCGCGTGGCGTTGGCACCGACGGTCGGTCTGGTCGACGATGACTATGGCGAACGGCGTGCCAGCGCGCAGCCGCGTGGGTGAAGTCGTTGCCCCACCGTGACTTGGTCGTTGGCAGGCGGTCGTTGGCGGCTGGCGGGCTGGCGGCATTTCGCGGCACGCTCCCCACTCTGCCGCACCAGCGGGTCTCGCAGCTGCCGGCACGCATTCCGGGGTCAATCTCCGGTTGCAGAACGTCGCGCGACGCCGCAGACTCGGGGCGCTCCGGGGAGCGCCAAGTGCGGCGTGCGTCCCCGCCGCGCGCCGCGGCCACCGGCCGATCGGTCGCATGCTCACCGCCTTCGCCACTTCGCCGTCATGTCCGACATCGACGTCCTGCTGCAGGAGAATCGCAAGTTCCCGCCGAGCGATGCCTTCGCCCGCGCCTCTCACGTCAACTCCACGGAGATGTACGAGCGCGCAGCGCGCGACTACGAGGGGTTTTGGGCTGAGCAGGCCGGATCGCTCGACTGGTTCACCCGCTGGCACACGGTGCTCGACTGGCAGGCCCCGCGCGCGAAGTGGTTCGAGGGAGGCACACTCAACGTCGCGTACAACTGCGTCGACCGGCACATCAACACGGCGCGGCGCAACAAGGCGGCCATCATCTTCGAAGGCGAGCCGGGTGATCGTCGCACCCTGACCTACTGGGACCTGCACATCGAGGTCCAGAAGTTCGCCAACGTCCTCAAGAAGCTCGGCGTCACGCGCGGCGACCGCGTGGGGATCTACCTCCCACTCGTTCCCGAAGCCGCCATCGCCATGCTCGCCTGTGCGCGCATCGGCGCCATCCACTCCGTCGTCTTCGGCGGCTTCTCGCCCGAGTCGCTGCGCGACCGGATGAACGACGCGCAGGCGAAGGTGGTCATCACGGCCGACGGTGGCTATCGCCGCGGGCAGATCATTCCACTCAAGCGCAACACCGACAAGGCGCTGGAAGACGCCCCCTCGGTCAAGCACGTGGTCGTGGTGCAACGCCGCACGTCGGGACCCATCGGCGAGGCATACGTCGAGATGCAGGAGGGGCGCGACCATTGGTGGCACCGCCTCATGCAGCAGGCGGACGCCTCCTGCCCGCCGGAGCCGATGGAGTCCGAGGACGTGCTGTTCATCCTCTACACATCCGGAACGACCGGCAAGCCCAAGGGGATCGTCCATACCACGGGTGGCTACCTCACGGCGGTGGCCTATACCACCAAGTACGTCTTCGACCTTCGCGACGAGGACGTCTTCTGGTGCACCGCCGACGTGGGGTGGGTGACCGGTCACTCGTACCTGGTCTATGGCCCGTTGGCCAACGGCGCCACCTGCGTGATGTACGAAGGGGCCCCCGATTGGCCGGAGAAGGACCGCATGTGGGAGATGTGCGCGCGGCACGGCGTCACGGTCTTCTACACGGCGCCGACCGCCATTCGCGCCTTCATGAAGTGGGGGCACGACTGGCCGGACGGCCATGACCTGTCCCGCTTGCGACTGTTAGGGAGCGTCGGAGAGCCGATCAACCCCGAGGCGTGGATGTGGTACCACACCCACATCGGCCAGGGGCGCTGCCCGATCGTTGATACGTGGTGGCAGACCGAGACCGGGGCCATCGTCATCTCACCGCTCCCCGGCGTGACGCACACCAAGCCCGGCTCGGCCACGCAACCACTGCCGGGCTACTCGGCCGAACTGGTCGACTCGGCCGCCAAGCCGATCCCCGTCGGCGGTGGGCTGCTCACCCTGACGCGCCCGTGGCCCTCGATGCTGCGGACGATTTGGGGCGACGACCAGCGCTACGTCGACACGTACTTCTCCAAGTGGCCCGGGCGTCCCGACCTCTATTTCGCGGGAGACGGCGCCAAGCGCGACGACGAAGGCTACTACTGGATCCTCGGACGCGTGGACGACGTCCTCAACGTCGCGGGGCACCGCATCGGGACGATGGAGGTGGAGAGCGCCCTGGTCGAACATCCCTCGGTGGCCGAAGCGGCCGTGGTGGGCAAGCATCACGAGCTCAAGGGTCAGGCAATCGCTGCCTTCGTCACGCTGCGCACGGGATTTCACCAGAGCGGCGAATTGCGCGACGAGCTGCGCGACTTCGTGGCCCAGAAGATCGGGGCCATCGCCCGCCCGGACGACATCCTGTTCAGCGCCGACCTGCCCAAGACGCGTTCGGGGAAGATCATGCGCCGTCTGCTGCGCGACATCGCGGAGGGGCGTGCGTTAGGCGACACGACGACCCTGGCCGATCCCCATGTGGTCGCGAGCCTCAAGGACCAGTACGAGTCGCAGGAGTCGTAACTGCGGACGGGAGACGGGAGACGGGAGTGTGCCCTGCGGGTACGGTGTGCGTTCTGGCAGGGGGCGGCTGGTGCTGCTTGGCGCGATGGCGCCGAGCGGGCATTCGCCCGGCGTGAGACGCGCGCTCGCCTGCTGCGGGACCCAGCGCACAGACGTTATCGTTGTGACGTGACAAGATGACGCGCACGACCGACGACGAGTTCGCTTCCGGACTCGCGTCTTCCGTCTCCCGTCTCCCGTCCCTCCATGCCCTCCCTCCTGCGTCGCATCTTCCCTGAGTCGCTCTTCCCGCGTCGTCTGGACGAGGGGGCGGAGCGGCGCATGCGGTTGGCGCAGGCGAGAGCCGAAGAGGCGATCATCGAGACGCACGTGCGGAACGCGTTGATGTTCATCGACACGCTGTCCGAGGACATGGCGTTCGACCGAGCCATCGACACCTACGTGCGAGTGATGGGGGTGCCGGAGCCGCTGGCTTCGCTGGTGGCGACGCGCGTGCTGGTCGAACTCGGCGAAGAGCTGGTCCCGCGTCGGGCGCTCCGCCCGAAGGCCTCGCGCGACGTCTCCGTGGAGATCGAGGGTGACGGTGCCGACGCCCCGACGTTGGTGGACCGCCCGGCCCTGCGGCTCAGCGACTCGAGCGCGGCGATCGATCGATAGCGCGCGTTCGCGGGGTGCCGGCGCTCCTCGCGCGGCGAGTCCTGCTGGGTGGTTGGCGCCCGGGCGTCTCTCGAAGGTCGACGGCGTTCACCGTGGCGACGGGACCGGATGGAATCTGGGTATTTGGGGTCCCCGCAACGGCGAAACCCCCGGACCCTATCGGGGCCGGGGGCGAAAGACAAATCTCGCGTGATTTACTCGGACGGACGCGGCTTCTGCCGGGCGCGGCGACGCGCCGCAGCCGACTTGAGCTGACGCGCTTCGCTGGGCTTCACATAGTGACGCTTGCGGCGCAGCTCCTTCAGGATGCCGGACTTCAGGACTTTCTTCTTGAAAGCCTTGAGGGCCCACTCCAACCGATCGCCTTCGTCGAGCTTGACTTCAATCATTTTGGATTACTCGATGGGGACGCCGCAGCTGCGGCGACGGATGAGTCGTCTTTCGCGAAACGACGGGTCGGCCTACTCTCGAGGCCGACCCGTCGCCGTGGAGTCGCAGTATAACCGCGACTCCGGGCCGTGCTAGCGGCCGAGCTTCACGACGTTCTCGGCGGCGGGGCCCTTCTGGCCCTGCACAACCTCGAACTCCACGCGCTCACCCTCGGCGAGGGACTTGAAGCCCTTGCCCTGGATGGCGGAGTGGTGCACGAAGCAGTCCTTCTGCCCGTTCTCAGGGGTGATGAAGCCAAAGCCCTTGGCGTCATTGAACCACTTCACGGTGCCGGTGATACGCATTGCCGTACTCCTAAGTGTTGTTGTGGTCGGAGTCCGGTGATGCCGTACGTCCCGACACGCAGGTGATTCGTGGACCTACGCCCCCACGACGGGCCGCATCTCGGGACCGAGGGACACGCCATCGATTCCGGGGATACGCCAAACTGAAAAGGGACCACCGCGAGAGCGAGGTCCCATGGTCTTTACAAACTACACGCAAAATCGCGTTACAACGGAAGGGTGAAGGTACGATACGAACCCCGATCTGTCAATAACGCCGATTGCGACTACCTTCCGTCATGACCCCACGCTCCCATTCTACTCCACCGACTCCCCCCGACGCGGGCGACTCGGCTGATATAAACGCACTTGGCGGCTTCTCCGACCTCGGCCTCGACGAGCGGATCCTCTCCGCGCTCACGGCCCTCGGCTACGAAGAGCCGACCCCCATCCAGCGCGCTGCCATCCCCGCCCTGCTGGCCGGCGGTGACGTGCTCGCGCAGGCCGCCACGGGGACCGGCAAGACCGCTGCCTTTGCCCTCCCCCTTTTGCACCGGCTCTCCCCCGACGCCCCGGCGCGGCAGCGCACCGCCGCCCTGATCCTCGTCCCCACGCGTGAGCTGGCGATGCAGGTGGCGGAGGCGGTGCACCGGTACGGGAAGGTCATGCACGTCGTGGCCCTCCCCATCTACGGCGGCGCCTCCATGGAGACGCAGATCCGTGCGCTCAAGCGTGGCGTCGACGTGGTCGTCGCCACCCCCGGGCGCGCGCTCGACCACATTCGCCGCGGAACGCTGCAGCTCGACTCGGTGCGCACCGTCGTCCTCGACGAGGCCGACGAGATGCTCGACATGGGCTTCGCCGAGGACCTGGAAGCGATCCTCGAGGCCACGCCCGAGGAGCGCCAGACGGCGCTCTTCTCCGCCACGCTCCCGCCGCGTATCGCCGCGATCGCCGGCAAGCACCTGCGCGACCCGGAAACGATCAAGATCGATCGTGAGCCGGTCGCCGCCGGCAAGTCGGCCAAGGTCCGTCAGGTCGCCTACATCGTGCCGCGCGCCCACAAGATGGCGGCCCTGGCGCGCGTGCTCGACATCGAGCACCCGACGTCGGTCATCGTCTTCTGCCGCACCCGCACCGAGGTCGACGAACTCACCGAAACGCTCAACGCGCGCGGGCACCGCGCCGAGGCGTTGCACGGCGGGCTCTCGCAGGACCAGCGCGACCGCGTGATGAAGAAGTTCCGCGCCAACAAGGCCGACCTGCTCGTCGCCACCGACGTTGCAGCTCGCGGCCTCGACGTGCAGCACGTCTCGCACGTGGTGAACTACGACGTGCCGTCGGCGTCGGAATCGTACGTGCATCGCATCGGGCGCACGGGGCGCGCCGGGCGCGAGGGCGTGGCCATCACGCTGGCCGAGCCGCGCGAGCATCGCCTGCTGCGGAACATCGAGTTCCTGACGAAGCAGAAAATCGAAATCGCGCAGGTCCCGACGGTGGCCGACCTGCGCTCACGACGCCTCGAGTTGACGCGCGCCTCGCTGCGCGAGACGATCCTCGCAGGGGAGCTCGACACCTTCCGCGGGATCGTGGAGGCGCTGGCCGACGAGTTCGACCTCATGGACATCGCCGCCGCCGCGGTGAAGCAGATCGAGTCGCGCGAGGGGACGCCGGACGAGGAAGAGGAAATCCCGACCGCGCCCACCCGCCGCGAGCGCACCGCCGACAATCGCGCCAAGCGCGAGGGGAGCTACGAGCGTCGAGAGGAGACGACGCGCGAGCGCCCGCCGCGCCGGTCGGCTGGCGACGAGGAGCGTCCGTCGCGCAGCGCACGCACCACCGAGCGTCCGTCGCGCAGTGCGCGCACGACTGAGCGACCGGAGCGCGCGACGCGCCCCGTGTCCGACGAGGTGCCCGCTCGTCGCGCCCCGCGGCGTGAGGAGGGGATCGCCGAGAGCGAGTCGAAGCGTCCCGCGTTCGCCCCGTTGCGGGACAAACGCCCCCGTGCGCAAGGCCCGGCCTGGGACGTGGCGCGGCTGTACATCGGCGCCGGCCGTACCGCCAAGGTGCGTCCCGGTGACCTGGTCGGGGCGATCGCCAACGAAGCCGGGATCGACGCGCGCGCGATCGGTGCAATCCAGATCGCCGACCGATTCTCGATCGTCGAGGTCCCCGAGGAGATCGCCGACGACGTGGTCGATGCCCTGCGCAACAGCACCATCAAGGGGAAGAAAGTGCTGGTGCGGCGCGATCGCGCGTAGGGCGCGCGCCCGACGCGGGGACGACGGGAAAACGCGTGAACTCGTGCACGGGGATGGAGCGTTGAGCAGTAATGGCTCCTGACCCGTCGTCCCCACTCGTCCTCGTCACCGGCGCCACCGGCTACATCGGCGGACGGCTGGTGCCGCGATTGCTGGCGGCGGGGTATCGCGTGCGCTGCATGGTGCGCGATCCGTCGCGGCTCGAGGGGCGACGGTGGCGGCGTGAGGTCGAGGTCGTCGCAGGGGATGTGTTGCACCCCGAGACGCTCGCCTCCGCCCTCGCCGGCGTGGACACCGCGTTCTACCTCGTGCACAGCATGGCGGGCGGGCACGAGTTCCACGAGAAGGACATGCAGGGGGCGCGCAACTTCTCGCGTGCCCTGCGTGACGCGGGCGGGAGGCGAATCATCTACCTCGGCGGACTGGGAGATCCCGCGGCGGAGCTCTCCGTCCACTTGCGTTCACGCCAGGACACGGGCGATGCCCTGCGCGAGGCCGGACTCCCGGTCACGGAGTTCCGCGCCGCGGTGATCGTCGGGTCGGGGAGCCTGTCGTTCGAACTCGTCCGCTATCTCACCGAGCGCGTCCCGGTGCTCATCTGCCCGCGGTGGGTCTTCACCCGCGTGCAGCCCATCTCGACCCGCAACGTGCTCGAGTATCTCGTCGCGTCGTTGTCGACGCCGGCGAGCATCGGCCAGACAATCGAGATCGGTGGGGCCGACATCCTCACCTACGCCGACATGATGACGGGCTATGCGCGCGTGCGCGGGCTGTCGCGGCGGGTCGTCTCCGTACCGTTTCTCACCCCGGGGTACTCGGCGGGGTGGGTGCACCTGGTCACGCCGGTCCCGAGCCAGATCGCCAAGGCGTTGATCGAGGGGCTGCGCAACGAGGTGGTGATGCACAGCGACGCGGCGCGCCGGATCTTCCCCGCCATGCGCCTGCTGAGCTACGAGGAGTCCGTGAAGCTGGCGCTGGAACGGCTCGACGCGGGCAAGGTGGAGACGATCTGGAGCGACGCCCTGTCGACATCGGTGGGGGACGCCGCGCCGGTGTTGCTGACGACGCGTGAGGGGATGGAGATCGAGCGGCGGCAGCGCGTCGTCCGCGCCTCGCCGGCGGCCGTGTTCCGGGCCTTTACGTCGTTAGGCGGCGAGCGCGGGTGGCTGTCGATGAACTGGGCCTGGCAGGTGCGCGGCATCCTGGATCGCATGGTGGGCGGCGTCGGGATGCGGCGCGGGCGACGTCACCCCAGCGAGGTGCGCGCGGGCGACGCCATCGATTTCTGGCGCGTGGAACGGGTGGAAGACGAACAGCTGCTGCGCTTGCGCGCCGAGATGAAGGTCCCGGGGCGCGCGTGGCTGGAGTTCACCGTCACGCCGCACGAGTCCGGCGGATCGTTGTTGTCGCAGTCGGCGCTCTTTGCGCCCAAGGGGCTCCTGGGCTGGGCGTACTGGTACGCCATGTCGCCATTCCACGCGTGGATCTTCAGCGCCATGATCCGCCAGATCGGGGGGATCGCGGAGCGCGACGGCCGCTGAACGCGGCGGCCGCTGCGCGCGACGGCCGCTGAACGCGGCGGCCGCTGCATGTGACGGCCGCCCGGCGGGGGCGCGTGTCTTTCGCAGCAGGTGGAGGGGGCGAACGCAAACGCCCGGCGGCGCCAGGATGGGCACCGCCGGGCGGCGGCCAGGGAGGAGCGGCCGCGTGAGGGCTACTTCTTCGCGGCGGGGACGTGCCCGATGTCGTAGAGCATCATCGTCTTGTCGTCCCAGCCAAACTTCATGCTGCCGGATTCCTCGAGGTCGGCAATCATCTCCTTCGACGAGTCCAGCGAGGCATCGATCGAGACCTTGCGATCCATCAGCGCCTGATCCGACGGCACGAGGGCGATGCCGTACCAGCGCCGAGTCTGCTCGAGCGCCTGGCGCAGCGTGCGATTGACCACCACGAGGCGACCGCTCGTCCAGGCGAGCGCTTCATCCTGCGCGCTCTTGTCGGCCTCGCTGAAGGCCCCCTTGGCATCCACCATCATCGCCTGACCGGCGGCGACCGGCTTCACCACCTCGCCGAAGCGGAAGTTGACCGAACCTTCCTCCACCCGCACGAGGGAGACGTGGGTCGCCGTGTCGTAGTTGACGGCGAACTTGGTCCCCGTCGCCACGACCGACGCCTCACCGACGCGCACCTCGAAGGCCATCAGGTCCTGCTTGGCGATCTCAAACGACGCGGTGCCGGTCACCCGCACGGCGCGCACTTCCTTGTTGAAGCCCGGAGGAATCAGGAGCTTGGAGTCGGCACCGATGGTCGCCTTGGTCCCGTCGTCCAGCGTCATCGAGCCGATCTGTCCGAACTTGGACATGATCTCCTGCGAGTCGGGATGCTTGAGGAAGCGCGTCACCTTCTCATCGGGCGATTCCCGGAAGATCGTGAAGAGGAGCCCGGCCACGACGGCGACGGCGGCCAGCAGGTACGCCAGCGTGATCAGCGGCGACCGACGCTTGCCGACGGCCGCCATGTGCTCCGCGGCGTTGTGGCGCGACATCTCGGCCTTGGCCGCCATGCTGGCGGCATCGGGCGGCGGCGCATGCAGGGTGTTGGCGATGTGCTGCCAGGCCTCGTCGACCGTCGCGGCGGCGTGGCCGTTGGCGCGATTGACGTGCACTCCCTCATGCGACTCGAACCGATGCAACGCCGCGCGCCGCGACTTCTCGCGAATGGCCCCTTCGTGAACCGCATGGTGCAGGAACTCCTCCAGCGACGCGGTCGTCTCGAACGACTCGTGCTTCTCCCACGCCCGCAGGACCGCCGTTTCCACGACGCGCGGGGCAAGGGTGGCATCATCGAGGTGTGCTTTCGCTTCCTCGACGAGTGCATCGAAGTGACTCCGGAAGAGACGTTCGAGTGTCTTCTCGTCTCCCCGGCGTACACCGTCCAGCACGTCGTTCGTGAGAGGGGTAAACGTCGCGGGCATGGCGACCTCCGTTCGCAGGTATGTGGAAATGCTGTTACTAGGGTCCGCCTTTGCGCCAGAGGGTGCAACACGGGTTTCTCCCCTGCTGGGCTCGGGTGATCCCTGACGGGGCCTCCTGAGCGCGGGGGTAGCTCGCCGCTGTCGGCCCGGGGGGTAGATTGGCCCGGATGTTCGTTGCCCTCGCTCCGTGTCCCGCCGATGCCCACTGACCGCGTCCGCTCCGAGTCGGCCGCCGCCGTGCTGGCGGGGGATCCCGACTTCCTCGTCCTGCGGCGCCTGCCGCGCGTGGATCGGTACGCGGGGCCCGACGGCGAGACGCTCAAGCGCGCCTTCTTCGTGGACGTGGAGACGACGGGACTCGAGGCGTCGTCCGACGCGATCATCCAGTTCTGCGGCGTCCCCTTCGACTACGCCCCTGCGAGCGGTCGTGTCTACGGCATCCATCCGGCCATCACCTGCTACGAGGATCCGGGGCGCCCGATTCCGCCATTCGTGGTGGAGAAGACGGGGATCACCGATGCGATGGTGGCCGGGCAACGCCTGGACGAGGCGGCCATCGGCGCCGCGTTAGGCAGTGCGGTGCTGGTGATCGCCCACAATGCCGCCTTCGACCGTGGCTTCCTCGATCGACGGCTCCCCGCATTTGCGGAGAAGCACTGGGCCTGCTCGCAGGTCGATGTCCCGTGGGCCAGCCACGGCTACGACTCGGCCAAGCTCGAGTTCCTGCTCTACAAGCATGCGCGCACGTTTTACGAGGCACACCGCGCCGACGAGGATTGTTATGCGGGGATCCACCTGCTGGCGACCCCGCTTGCCGACGGCGACCTCCCCATGCGCCTCCTCCTCGCGAGCGCGCGCCGCACGATGTGGCGTGTAGCGGCGACCGCGGCCCCCTTCGAGTCGAAGGAGCTCCTCAAGGGGCGCAGCTATCGCTGGAACGCGCAGAAATCCGTGTGGTGGCGCGACGTCGCCGATGCCGAGAAGGAGGAGGAGTTGCGCTGGCTCCGCGAGACGGTGTACCGCCGCGCCGACGCGACGCCGCTGGTGGAAAAGATCGACCCCAAGCGTCGCTTCGCGAACGATCGCGGGTAGGTCCGGCCGAGGGGACGCGTGCCCGATGCTGCAACGACAGGCCCCGTAGCACAAACGCGCCGCCCCCTGTAAGGGAGCGGCGCGCAGGACACACTCTAGGCGCAGGTCGAGGCGCTACGGCTTCGCGGCGGTATCGGCGGCCGGTGCGGCGGCGGCCGGCGGGAGTTCGGCCTTGGCGCTGTCGACGTACGCCTTGAACTTGTCAAACGAGATGCTGCCGGGGACCATGCGCGACCCGATGATGAAGGTCGGCGTGGAGCCGACCATGCGCCGCTCGGCCTCGGCGCGGTGCGACTGGATGTTGCGCAGGAACTTCTGGTCGTCGAAGCACTGCTCCCACTTGCCGACGTCGAGACCGATCGTCTCGGCGTAGCCCTTGAAGACCCCCTTCGGGCGCGACGTCGCTTCGCCGTTCCACTGGTCCTGTCCCTGGAAGATCAGGTCGTGCATCTGCCAGAACTTCCCCTGTTCGTTGGCGCAGGCGGCGGCGTGCGAGGCCGGCCAGGTGTTCTTGTGCCCGGGAAGCGGATAGTCGAAGAAGCGGTAGCTGATCTCGCCCGTCTCGATGAGGCGCTGCCGGACATCGGGCTCGGTGAGGACGTAGAACTGCCCACACGCGGGGCATTCGAAGTCGGCGAATTCGAGGACCTGCACCGGTGCATCCTCGCGTCCGAGCAGGTATCCCGACGCCGTGGGGAGCGGGATCGACGGATCGACGCGCGTGCTATCGGGGGTCGCGGACGGCTGCGTGACGCGATAGATGATGAACACGCCGACGAGGGCGGCGACGAGCCCCAGGATGGCGTAGAAGTTCCCCTGGCGACCCTTGGCGCTCTTCTTCACCACGTTGGGTCCGCGTCCTCGTCCGGCATCCACTGGTTGCTTGGCCATTGCTCCTCTGTCGGCTCCTTCGCATCGGCGACGATGCGTTTGTGTTCGGCGATCTCGGGGGTGTCGTACGTGCAGCGCACTTCGTAGTGGAACA
>ERZ795061.1331-NODE-1331-length-24213-cov-13.647405_pt1 | contig 24213 bp, 26 predicted proteins | sample MGYA00375145_ERZ795061 | MGnify/ENA primary metagenome ERZ795061 (study PRJEB30190, sample SAMN05720144) | anaerobic digester metagenome | isolation source: active sludge of municipal wastewater-treating anaerobic digesters | place: USA | collected 2014-12-22 ... | reverse complement strand
AACCCGTCAACATCAAAAAAGGGCAGTTCCTCGCGCCGGGTGACATGAAGAACGTGATCGACAAAGCCCGGGCCGCCGCGCGCGAAAAAGGGCTGGAGGAAGACAACTTCATGGCCTGTGAACGCGGAGCCAGCTTCGGCTACAACAACCTGGTCAGCGACATGCGCAGTCTGGCGATCATGCGCGAGACCAGGGCACCGGTGGTATTTGATGCAACTCATTCTGTTCAATTGCCGGGGGGCCAGGGCATCAGCAGCGGTGGGCAGCGAGAAATGGTGCCGGTGCTGGCGCGGGCTGCTGTGGCTGTGGGCGTGTCGGGTCTTTTCATGGAAACCCATCCGGATCCAGCCGTGGCGCTGAGCGACGGGCCCAACGCTGTGCCCCTTCACCATATGAAGGCACTGCTCGAAACGTTGGTGGCATTGGATTTCGTAACCAAAAAAACTCCTTTTCTGGAGAACAATTTCCAATGAACTGCATGATCATTATCAATGTGGCAGTGATTGGGCACAAGAGTTTTAGTTTTTCTTTTTAAGGCAATACATGAGTGCAATTGTTGATATCGTCGGCCGCGAAATTCTGGACTCACGCGGCAACCCGACAGTGGAATGTGACGTGCTGCTGGAAAGCGGCACCATGGGGCGTGCAGCCGTGCCATCAGGCGCTTCCACCGGCTCGCGTGAGGCGATTGAACTTCGCGACGGCGACAAGAGCCGGTATCTGGGCAAGGGTGTGTTGAAAGCGGTTGAACACATCAACACCGAAATCAGTGAAGCTGTTCTGGGTCTGGATGCCTCCGAGCAGGCTTTTCTCGACAAGACGTTGATTGACCTGGATGGCACGGAGAATAAATCACGTCTGGGCGCCAATGCCATGCTGGCGGTGTCGATGGCTGTCGCCCGAGCCGCAGCCGAAGAGTCCGGTCTGCCTTTGTACCGCTACTTTGGCGGTATGGGTCGTATGCAGATGCCGGTGCCCATGATGAATGTGGTCAACGGTGGTGCACATGCCAATAACAATCTGGACCTGCAGGAGTTGATGATCATCCCCGTGGGGGCACCCAGCTTTCGCGAAGCGCTGCGTTATGGCGCCGAGGTGTTCCATGCACTCAAGAAGATCCTGCATGACAAGGGCATGAGTGTGGCCGTCGGCGATGAGGGTGGCTTTGCCCCCAATGTGCCCAGCCATGAAGCGGCCATCCAGATGATTCTGGAAGCCATCGACAAGGCCGGCTTTGTTGCCGGCGAACAAATTGCGCTTGGCCTGGACTGCGCTGCCTCCGAGTTCTACAAGGACGGTAAGTATGTCCTCGCCGGCGAAGGGCTGTCGCTCACTTCTGACGAGTGGACCAATATTCTGGCAACCTGGGTTGACAAATACCCCATCATCAGCATCGAAGATGGCATGGCTGAAAACGATTGGGACGGCTGGAAAACATTGACCGACCGCTTGGGAAAAAAAGTGCAAATTGTGGGCGATGACTTGTTCGTCACCAACACGAATATCCTCAAGGAAGGTATTGATCGGGGCATCGCCAATTCCATCCTGATCAAGATCAACCAGATCGGTACACTGACCGAAACGTTTGAAGCCATCGAGATGGCCAAACGCGCGGGCTACACCGCCGTCATCAGTCATCGCTCGGGCGAGACCGAAGATTCCACCATTGCAGACATTGCAGTGGGCACCAACGCTGGACAAATCAAGACTGGTTCGCTGAGCCGCTCCGACCGCATGGCCAAGTACAACCAGTTGTTGCGCATCGAAGAAGACCTGGGTGACATCGCCTCCTATCCCGGTCGCGCTGCCTTTTATAACCTGCGATAAGTTGTCTTCGCAGGAGTAATTCCCCCTTCCTGAGCACCATGACCAATAGACTGGCTCCCGCTGCACTGGTCGCCCTGCTGGTGATCCTGCATTCGCAACTGTGGCTCGGAAGGGGCAGTGTGCCGGGTGTAGCAAACATGACCGATGAACTGAACACAAAAAAGCAGGCCAATCTGGCTGCCCAGTTGGCCAACGAACGCCTGGCTTCAGAGGTGCGTGACCTCAAGGAAGGGCTGGAGATGGTGGAGGAAAAAGCCCGACTGGAGCTGGGCATGGTTAAAGCCAACGAGATTTACGTTCAGATGGCGAAATGAAAATCGCCTTGCTGGGCGCCGAAAGCACTGGCAAAACCCGGCTGAGCGTCGATATGGCCAGACAACTGGTGGCTATGGGTCAAACAGTTGGCATAGTGCCCGAAGTATTGAGGGAATGGTGCGACCGAGAGGGTCGCACGCCCTCCCAAGCAGAACAGTCATCCATTGCCCGGGAGCAGGCCCGCAGAGTGATCACGATGGCTGCCTGCGACGTGGTGATCACAGATACTGCTCCCTTGATGACGGCCATCTACAGTGACTGGCTTTTCGAAGATCGCGCAATCCACGCGTTTGCCCTGCAACACCATGAAATCTATGACGTAACACTGGTTATGGGTCTCGACCTGCCCTGGGTTGCTGACGCACACCAGCGAGATGGCCCACAGTCACAAAGGCCCGTTGACTCACTTCTGCGTTCAACACTGGAGTTGGCAGCGATTCCTTATTCCACGGTCTACGGACGGGGGCACGATCGTTGCCAAAACGCACTGGCAGCAGCATCCCCGGGCATACACAAGTCACCGATGGCGTCGACGGCCCCCAATCCCGACCGGCGGTATACCACGATGAGCCCAGGGCAATGTGACAGATGTAGTGATGCTTTATGCGAGAAACACCTTTTCCGTGACCTGATGACGCAAGAACTACTGCAGCGGAGGTGTGCCAGGTAGACGCCTGCTGGGATCAGTAAAGATCTGTGCGGCATCTACTGGATCAAACCGGTACTGAACGCCACAGAACTCGCACGCCACTTCAATCTCTTTTCGCTCCGCAAGGATGCTTTGAGCCTCATCTATGCCAAGCCCGAAAATCATGCTCCCCACACGCTCCCGACTGCAATTGCAGGCAAATCGTGGGGCTGATTCACCTTGCAATGGCTCAAATCTGGATATCTTCTCTTCCCAGAAAAGACGCCGCAAAATCGTGTCCACATCCAGTGTGAGCAATTCGTCCCTTGTCAGGCTGGAAGCCAGCACAGCAATGCGGTTGTAGTCCTCATTCACGCCAATCTGTGCCTCGCGGTCCAGTATCACGCCCCCCAGATTGCCAGAACCTTCCATTGGCAAACGCTGAATCAACAACCCTGCAGCCACCTTGTCATCCGCAGCCAGTACCAGCGTGGTGTCAAGCTGCTCGCTCTGAAGCATGTAGTGCTCCAGCACCTCACTGAGCTTCTCAAGCTTTTCCCGGCGATCATCAAACAGCGGTACGACGCCCTGGTAGGGCTGCTGCCCGGGAAAGCGGGATTGGGGGTCCAGCGTAATGGCGCATCGCCCCTTGTTGTTCACATTCACCATCGATGTAAGGCCGGATTTGGCAGGGATATCCCCGCTGATAGTTGCTGTCGCCCGCAAGGCAAGGTCATGTTGTACCTCCACCACCGCCAGTTTGACCGGGCCATCACCAAAGATCTGCAGAATCAACGCGCCATCAAACTTGATGTTTGACTGCATCAATGCACCTGCGGCGACCATCTCACCCAACAACTCGCGAACAGGCTGCGGATATGCGCCCGTTGCACTATTTGATTCACGCCGGCGCAGAATTTCAGTCCACGCGTCTGTCAGACGCACAACCATGCCGCGCACGGGCAAACCATCAAAAAGAAATTTGTGAAGTTCTGACACTTGTTGATCCTGTCTGGCCCAGACGATTGCAAGGTTCTGGTAACTTATGATATTTACGGTATTTTTTTCAACCCGTCGCGAAACCGGACGGCGTTGTCGACGTAATGCCGGGCAATATGTCGAATGCCCTCCACCTGTTCAGGTGTGAGTTGACGGATCAACCGGGCGGGGCTACCCATGATCATGGAGCCATCCGGAAACTCTTTTCCCTCTGTCACCAACGACCCGGCGCCCACCAGGCAACCTTTTCCTATTCTCGCCTTGTTCAAAACCACGGCACCGATCCCGATCAGGGATCCATCACCAATGGTGCACCCGTGCAACATGACACGATGCCCGATCGTGACATCATCCCCTACGGTCAAAGGTATCCCGGCATCGGTATGCAAGACACTCGCATCCTGAATATTCGACCGGCACCCAACCCGAATCGAGTCGGAGTCGCCACGAATCACGGTTCCGAACCAGACGCTCGCGTCATCAGCCAATTCGACCTGCCCAATGACCTGGGCACTATCTGCCACCCACGCCGTGTCTGCAACCTGGGGCACAACACCATCCAGCGCATAAATTGCCATGCCAACTCCATACTTGAATGCCTAGAATTGTAAGGATGACGCATCATGATCCCGTTTTACACGCGTATTTTCTAACCGACCCTGTCGAGAAAGCTGGTTACGTTGGGTCACTGAAGACTGCTGATGTCTTTGCGGAGCACGGGAAACCATCCCTACCCGCTGGAAGATTGAACCCGGGCCGGCCCGAACGCCCTGAATTGATCCACGCTACGCAAGTGCCGCGGCGTTCTCCGTATACAGCGGCAGGCCACGCGGCTTTGCTGCACGCCATCGTGCACATCGAATTCAACGCAATCAATCTGGCGCTGGACGCCATATGGCGCTTCGATGACATGCCTTTTCAATATTACCTCGACTGGCTTGGCGTAGCCAAAGATGAAGCTAGGCACTTCATGCTGTTGCTGGATCAACTCCATGCATTGGGGTATGCCTACGGCGACTTTCCTGCTCACGATGGACTCTGGTCAATGTGCGAGAAAACCAGCGGCGATATTGTCGCCAGAATGGCTTTGGTGCCCAGAACACTGGAAGCACGTGGTCTAGACGCAACGCCGATTATCCAGGCCAGGCTTCGCGGTGTTGGCACACCTTCAGCTCTGGAGTCAGTCAGGATTCTGGACATCATCCTGTCCGACGAAGTGGGACATGTGGCAATCGGCAACCATTGGTACCGATGGCTGTGTGAGCGGACAAACGTTGATCCCGTAGCGCACTACGCAACCGTTTCCCGGCAGTATGGTGCCCCAAAGCTCAAGCCGCCATTTAACGATGCGGCAAGACGACAGGCCGGCTTCACTGAAGAGGAATTGAACCTGATGCGGGTGTAAGACATTTCGGATACCCTTCGGGCCATACTGCCACCATCTGTGACTCCTTTTCAATCATTTCCATTTAACCAATCACATGTCCGAACTTGCATCTGTCGCATCTGGAGCACCAAAAGTTACCCACGTGATAGCCCGTCAAGTGATTGTTGACTTCAAACGCAAGGTGTTTGGCTACGAACTCTTTGACCGGTCGGTGGCCCACCATCTGCATACGGCGGCCAGCGATGCTGAGTTGTTATTCAATGCACTGTCCCACTCCGAATACCAGGAGATGCTCACACTGAAACCCCTGTTTGTGAATTGCACCCATGAGAGCCTGGCTGGCGGGCATCTTGAGTTGATCAATCCTGAGAGGGTTGTCCTCGAAATTCCCGCTCTGAACGGTGATCACATTGAAGATATCGAAGACCGCCGGCATGTTCTGGAGGACTTGCGTGGCCGCGGCTTCCGTCTGGCTTTCAAACACGGGGTCCTTGGCGCCCCGTACGCATCCTGGCTATCCCTTGCTTCATTCATCAAGATTGACATGACCATGGTAAAGCCCGGTGAACTGGCGCAGCTGATAGCTGCCACCGCCGATAGAAGCAGGGCTCAACTGATTGCTGAAAAAGTCGAGGGGGCGGAGCAATTCCAGTCATTGCTGGATGCGGGTGTGAAGCTGTTTCAAGGCTACTGGTTTGAAAAGCCGGTAGAAATGAAGATGCAGATCATACGTCCGTCTCAGGCCAACATCATCCAGTTGATTAACCTGGTGCGCCAGCAAGCAAGCACGGCAGAGATTGAAGACGTTCTCAAAAAAGATCCCACCATGTCGTTCAACCTGCTTCGTTTCATCAATTCATCCGGGTTTGGCCTGAGCCGTGAAATTACGTCCTTCCGCCATGCCGTGATGATTTTGGGTCTGAAGAAATTATTCAGATGGGCCGTTCTCTTGATGACCACATCGCCCTCTGACGTTACCGGTCCGGTAGTGGCAAACGCCGCAGTCGTGCGGGGACGTCTGATGGAGTTGCTGGCATCCGAGCTGTTACCACCCGATGAGTGCGACAACGCGTTCGTCACAGGCGTCTTCTCCCTGCTCGATCAGATGCTGGGCATCCCACTGGATGAAGCCCTGAAATCGATATCGCTACCCGAAGTGGTTGTCGAAGCGCTTGTGCATCGGGCAGGCAAACTGGCTCCTTTTCTCGAATTGACTGAAGCTTGTGAAAGCGCCAATGACGAAGCATTTGCCAAGGCGGCGAATGCGCTGCTGTTATCAAACCAACAAGTAAATTGGGCGCATTTGCAGGCGCTGGCCTGGACTGACGCAATGACTGCCTGATTCGAACCTACGCTCTGGGGTGGTGCTGCGCGTGCAGCGCTTTCAGGCGCTCCCGTGCGACATGGGTGTAAATGGTCGTCGTGGAAATATCGGCATGGCCCAGCAGCATCTGTACGGCCCTGAGATCTGCTCCGTGGTTCAAAAGATGTGTGGCAAAAGCATGCCGTAACGTGTGTGGCGACAAGGGGGCTGTGATACCAGCCTGAAATGCATATTTTTTTATCAACATCCAGAACATCACGCGAGACATCGTAGAGCCTGCCTTGCTGCCCCGATTGGTGATAAAAAGACCATCAGAGGGATTTCCTCGAAGCAGCGCTGGACGTACATCGGACAAATATTGCCGCAGCCAGACGCTGGCCACCTCGCCATATGGAATCAGCCGCTCCTTGTTACCCTTGCCAAAAACTCGCAACACGTTGTCCGACAAACTGATGTTAAAAACCTTGAGAGACACAAGTTCACTGACTCGCAGACCACTGGCATACATCAGTTCCATCATCGTACGATCCCTTACCCCGATGAGAGCCTCTGCGTCTGGCGCCGCCAGCAAAGCCTCAACCTGAGATTCCGTCAGGGTTTTTGGCACACGAAGCGCTTGCCGCGCAGCCTGCATTCGGAGGGTTGGGTCCGCAACTACCCTGCGTTCACGCAAGGCCCACCGGAAATAGCGTTTGAAGACGGACAGTCTTCGATTGGCAGATGTCGCCTTGGTCACCCCATGCCGGGCTGCAAAGTAGCCATTCAACTCGCTCTCGGTGGTCTCTTCCAGCAAGCGATTCCTCTGGCTCATCCATTGAGAAAGAAGCGTCAGGTCCCGCCGATACGCAGTCAGCGTGTTTTTGGACAATCCTTCTTCAAGCCATAACGCGTCGATGAAATCGTCAATGCTGGTCAAATTCTCGAGTGCCATGGAACGGAAGATAACAAAAAAAGCCGCCTGGCTTACCAGGCGGCTTATGAACGGATTCGTCTCAGCCCAAAACGCCTTGGTTTATTCCAGCTTGAGCTTGGCGCTTTGCACCACTTTGCGATACACCGCCAATTCCTCCTTCATCTGCTGCGCAAACTGCTCAGGGGTGTTCCCCAAAACAACCGAGCCCGTATCCTCAATACGTTTGCGAACAGCTGGATCCTCCAGTGCCTTTCTGGCTGCTGCATTGACCTTGTCCACCACATCCTTTGGCAAACCTTTGGGGCCCAGAATTCCATAGTACGCCATGCGGTTGACCGGCTCAAGGCCCAGCTCCTTGAAGGTCGGTACATCTGGTAGCGCAGCCAGCCGCTGGGGCGCTGCCACAGCCATGGCGATCAAACGCCCACCCTTGATATGCGGCAGCGCGGATGGCACATTGTCGAAAATGATTTCGACCTGACCACCAACTGTATCTCTCAATGCGGGTCCGGCACCTCCATAAGGAATATGGGTAACAAAGACACCCTGCAAACTTTTCCAGAGTTCTGTCTGCAGATGCCCGATGCCGCCTGTCCCCGATGATGCATAGGAATATTTACCCGGCGACTTCTTCAGAACTTCGACAAATTCCTTGTAGTTTTTTGCGGGGAAACTCGGGTGAACCGCGATAACGTTGGGCGTCGCTGCGATATTGACGATTGGCGTGAAATCAGTCTCTGCGTTGTACGGCATTTTGGGGTTAATCGCCGGATTGGCCGCCGTAGTTGAAACGGTGGCCATGCCAAGCGAATATCCGTCGGGGGGAGCTTTGGCCGTTTCATTGGCACCAACCACCCCACCACCACCGATCTTGTTCTCGATGATGACGTTTTGGCCCAGCGCTTTGCCCAATGGCTCAGACATCACCCGCGCGACAATGTCGGTAGTCCCGCCGGGCGCGAATGGCACCTGAAGTTTGATGACTTTATTGGGGTAGCTTTGAGCCATGACCGCGCCGGAAACAGCCATCAGACCGACTACGAATAGAGTAACGTGACGCATAACCAGAGTTCTCCTGTAAATACTGAAAAAAAATTCACACCAGCACGACCCAGGCTACTGCCCCAGCAGCCCTTTCTTGAGTCGGGCATCGACCGGGTTGTCTCCGACAAAAATCTCCAGCAGGATCCGGTAAAAATCTGCACCATGAATGCTTGGCCCTTTGATGGCTCCGTTCACTGCCAGCGTCATACCGTGCCCGGGAACATAGTCCAGTGTAATGGCATCGCCTTTACGCACAGTGCCAATATCCGCAATCACCCGCTCCAGTTGCCCAAGTCGGTCCTGAAGAACTGCCAGTTCGGATTCCGTCGCGTTTTTACGCATGCCAGAGACGAGCGCCTTGTTGAAATCCTCTGCACTGGCCTCGCGCAACATGCGCATTTGCAAACGCTTCGGCCCCGAAGCGACAAGCACCTCTCTGGAGGTAGAAGCCCTGTCACTCAAATAGAGCCCCGCCACGTAACCACGGATAAACAACACGGCACGCAAGCCGAGTCCATTGAGTTTCACTTCTGTCGAACCCACCTGGACTGAGTCGTCAAACTGCATTCCTTCCATCGTCGCAGGAAAGGCAAACGAACTCATCAAGGCCGCAGCCAGAAAAACAACGGGTTGAAACGTTCTCATGGGCATACAACGCGCATGGTAGCCGGCTCGCCGACACATGATCCTGTGGATAACACATAAGGGGAAACCCGAGACTCGGCGATTTCACTGGTATTCTCCGACGCGTGAACTACGCCACACTTCTGTTTCCTGACTTCTCCCTGATTTTGTGCGGTTATCTGGTATGCCGTTACACCGCCCTGAACCGGACTGTTTGGCAGCAGGTCGAAAGCCTGGTTTACTACTTCCTGTTTCCAGTGCTGCTGTTTCACTCGATCATCAAAAGCCCGCTCGACCTTGGAGCAGCCTCCAGTCTGATTGCGGCAGGCCTGGCAATGGGAATCATCGGCATAGCCGCATCGTACTCACTTCCGCTTCTGCCGTGGATCGGCAAACACATCGACACGCGCGAACATGCCGCCAGCGCCCAGGTTGCCTTCCGGTTCAACTCATTTATCGCGCTGGCCATTGCTGACCGACTGGCGGGGCCATCGGGCCTGTTGCTGATTGCTGTCCTGATTGGTGTTTGCGTTCCGCTATTCAACGTGGGGGCTGTCTGGCCCATGGTGCGCCATGCCAAAAGAGGGTTCTTGAGTGAACTGGCGCGCAATCCCCTGATCATTGGCACAGCATCAGGCCTGTGCGCCAATCTTCTGGGCATTTCCATTCCTGCCTGGCTGGAACCGACGGTAACGAGGATAGGAGCAGCGTCATTGGCGCTTGGCTTGATGGCCGCGGGTGCCGGTCTTCAATTTGGTCAACTGGCAGGTGCCAAAACCCTGGCCGTATCCGTTCTGACTATCAGGCACCTGCTTCTGCCGGTCGTTGCGCTGATTTTGAGCAAGGTTTTCGACCTGACGGACTTGCAGAGCACGATGCTGCTGACGTTCTCAGCCCTGCCAACCGCATCCAGCTGCTACATCCTCGCAGCAAGAATGGGTTACAACGGCCCTTATGTGGCTGGTCTTGTCACGCTGTCAACCTTATTGGGGATGGTCAGTCTGCCCTTTGCGCTGGGCATTCTGCGGGGTCTTTGAGACCTGCCAAACCCGCAGCTCAGACATGAACAGCTCAACGTGGTTATCAAAGCGGCCGCACAGGCACCTGAAGAATCAAGTCAATGCGCCTGCGAATGCGCGCGCCCTCGTTTACGTCCCCGGCCAACTCTGCACGCCTGGCCTGAACGTGCAGCCATGCCAGAAGCGGACGACTCCAGCCCTGCCCTGAAGCCGCGTCAATTGCTACAGCCATGACGGCTGGATCAGCCTGGCCCATTTTGAACAAAACACCCGCTGCAATCAAACGCGACAAGGGATCCTTTATCGCCTGAAGTGCCTGCGCGCCACCGCCAATGACGCCCCGATGTGCAACCGGCAACAACGAGACATCCTTCATCGACAAACGTCCGGCCAGATAGTCTGCATAAGCCTGTTCAGCGGATCCCGTGTCCTGCGAAATCCGGTCAAAGCCCATGCAATCGTCGGATACCAGGCTGGCGACGCGAAGGGCACAGCCAATCAATTCAACCCGGGCGATCAAATCGATTTTTCCCGTTCGGGCGATATCGGTCCGGGCTCTTGCAAACTCTGACTCTCCGATCCGCGTGTGACCGGTCAGATAGGCTTCCACAGCACGTTCCGTTGAACCCTGAACATTGAGCTGCCAATCCGGCGGCACGGGTCCGCTGGCACATCCAGCCAGTAATGCCATGACCACAAGGAAACCGGGGAATGGCGTTAGCTTCATGGCAGTTTCAATTCGGCGTCTCTGGCAAATGGCCACTTCCGATTGATTTCGTTGACCAGATGTTCCACCTTTCTAAGACTTCCCTCCACCTCAGCGCGCAGTGCACCAAGATCATTCGTAGCCTCACGCGTGTTGGCGCCAATCGCCTGTGCTTCCTGCAACACTGCGTCGACCTTCCTGAGACTGTTCCGGGCGTCTGCCAGCAAGCCGTTCAGTTGTATCACCGTGGCTTGCGCATCGCCCAGCACACCCGTTGGGCCAAACACCTGTTTGTCGGCATTGGCAATCAGCGCATCGGTTCTCGAAGCCACACCATCAGCCTTAAGGGCCAGCGCATCCAGTCGGGCCAATAAGGCATTGGTCCGGTCGAGTGTGGTGATGATTTTCCTGGCATCTGCTTCATTGCCAAACAGAAGTCCCAGCCCGCCGCTGGGTCCATTGAGCTTTTCAGTGGCCGTCTGCACATTGCGCAAGCTGCCGTTCAAGGGGGCATCCGGCCCGGTTAATGCGCTCAGGTTGCTCACCAGTTCACGAACGCTTGCCACCATCAGCGGGATTTCCGCTTTCGCATCACCCCGAAGCACTCGCCGAATGGCCCCATCCGGCAGCGGAGGATCAGTCAACATGCCGCTGAAAGCCCGGATACGTGTCCCGCCCACCAACCCGCTCTCCATGGTAAAGACACTGGAAGTTCTCAGCCAGTGGGCATCTTTACGCGGAACATCGACCAGAATCCGTGCATTGCCATCGGCAGAAAGCTCGATGCGACCTACGCGCCCGATGGGAAACCCAGAAAACGTCAGATCCATGCCAACGACTATTCCCTCAGAATCGTCGGCTACCAGAACCAGCTGCTGGGTTCGTTCGAAGGCTCCCCGAGCCACTAGGACATAGACGACCGAGCCCAGCAGCAGCAGGACCAACAACAGGATCAACAGGCGAGCCTTGAGTTCCAGATTGGCAATGGGCGGTGGAGATTGGTTACTGGAGTCCATAAGAAGAATACGAGATCAAACTCAATAGTAGTTGCCAACGAGAGATACCACCTCGATCAGCAGGATCACAGCAAACAGTCTGGCCAAAACCTTGATCTCAACATTCATACCTTTGAAATCTCCCTCTTCCTTCGGCGGGTTGAAGACGATGGGAATCAACGAGACAGCCAGGCTGAAGAAAAGCGTTTTGAGACAGAAAATCAGTGTGACTACGGGACTGAATACCTGGCCCACTGACCGTGTGTACGCTGCAGCCCCCCAAGTCCTGAACCCATACACATTCAGGTAAGTCAAAGCGAGGGCAACAAAGCAGCTCACGGCAGCCAGCAGGACCACTGCGAACACACTCGCGCCGACCCGGGGCAGCAATTCATCACGTGCCGGATCCCCTCCCGCGCGCCACAAGGCTTCAAATTCGCCACGTGATCGCATATCGCGCACATTCTTGCCTTGCGGCATGGTGTAGCGCACTGCCACGAACAGTGCAACCGACAAGGGCAGCAACTCCAGCACGAGCGTGCGAATCAACAATTCCAGCGCATATTGCGACAGCCCGTAAGTCAACGTCGTGGCGATCACAATCCGGATAATGATCAGGCTGATGAGTGCTGACAAAACCGTAAATCCTGGCAACAGCGGCGCTGTTGCCAGGTAGATGTTGCGTGCCATCACGATGCGCTGCGACTTGCGGTAACTCGAAGGTGACATCGCCAGAACCAGTATCTGAGCCCCTACGTGAATGATCTGCCACCAGCCACGGACCCAGCCAGTCCACTCGCGAGCCCAACGGCTTGTTGAAGCGGATATCGGAGGGATGGGAGCCATGATTACATGATACCTACAGCAAGACGGGACATGGCTTCAGGCGATGACATGACCAGGGCGCCACGGTCTCGTGCTTCATCGAGAAAGCGCTGACCGGCCGCTTCAAATCCGGCCACCGGACTCATGCAATCTGAAAGAAAAACCGTTTTGGCAATCCTGTCGCGGCTCAACCGGGAAAACATGTCTTCTCCAGACGCTGCGACACAATGGCTCAGCGCCTCACCGGCAACTACCAACCATTCTGACCCCTTCTCCAATCGGGCCATCAAGGCCGTGTTGATCTGGGTGCGCGGGTCGTCCGCGAGAGGTACTTCCGCACGAAAGGCACTGTACTGCTCGGTCATTGGGTTAAGACCTTTAAGCACCTTTTCACAGATGCATCCGGTTGCATACTCCCACGCTGCAATAGCCTGAGCCAATTGGCCCTGGATGTTATGCCCCCGCGTTCCCAGGACACAGTGCACGGGCCAGACAATGAGCGTTCGCGCACCGCCCGACTCCAGTGCCCGCAGATACGCGATTACTTGCGGTCGCAATGACACGTTACGGGGCACGTAAGTGTTGCCCACCACATCTGCGGCCTTGATCTGGGTGAACGGGGGAACCGCCGAGCCGTCGGCAAGCATCCAGAAAGTCGTTCGTTCGACACCCACACTGGCGTGCGAGTCCAGTGTCACGATCAGTTCGTCAATTGACGATGCCATGAACTGCACGAACGCGGCGAGCCGATTCATATCGGCATTGGCGCCGGGCACCGGCAAGGCAGCACCTTCCATGTCCATGAAATCATTTTGGGGATCAATGACAAAAAGGCGAATGCGGCTCATGGGTTTTCTCTAGGGTATCGGCTGGCTTCAGGCAGACAGATTCTGCTCATGGTATTGCAGTGCCCAGGTTACATGTTCACGCACCATGGCACTCGGGTGATCCTTGCGGGCCTCCAGAGCGCGTACCATGAGCATATCCTCGTGAACCCTCAGCGCGTTCCCCATCGCAACAGCGAGATTGCGCAGCCAGCGCTCATGCCCTATGCGCCGTATGGGACTTCCCTCGGTATTTCGCAAAAACTCTTCCTCTGTCCAACCAAACAGCACCATCAATTTGACGCCCGTCATTCCAGCGCGCTCATCAAAATCAGGCAGCACGCTGCGCTGGGCAAACTTGTTCCACGGGCAAATAAGCTGACAGTCGTCACAGCCATAGATGCGATTACCCATCAGCGGCCGCAACTCCTGCGGAATAGATCCCGCGTGTTCGATGGTCAGGTATGAAATGCATCGCCTGGCATCCAGCCGGTGAGGCGCCACGATAGCCCCGGTGGGGCATACATCCATGCAGGCATTGCAGGTACCGCAATGGCCCGACACCGGTTCGCCGGCTGGAAGAGACAGATCCACATAAATCTCACCCAGAAAAAACATGGAGCCCGCTTCACGGCTAAGGACCAGCGTGTGCTTGCCCCGCCAACCTTGCCCGCTGCGGGTGGCCAGCTCAGCCTCCAGCACGGGCGCCGAATCCGTGAACACCCGGTGGCCAAAAGGTCCAACATGCTGTGCGATTTTTTCGCCCAGCTGCGCAAGCCGTGCACGCAGGACCTTGTGGTAGTCCCTCCCCCGTGCGTAGACAGAAATAACACCCTCATCAGGCCTCGTCAGCCTGTCAAATTCAACTTGAGGCCAATCGGTGGGAGTCCGGGATGGCAAATAATCCATTCGAGCCGTGATCACACTGACCGTACCGGGCACCAGCTCGGCAGGTCGCGCACGCTTGACGCCATGCTTTGCCATATAGGCCATATCGCCATGGAATCCCCGCGCCAGCCAATCCAGCAAACCAGCCTCGGACGATGACAAGTCAACACCAGCCACGCCAATTTGGGAGAATCCAAGTTCCCGGGCCCAAGCCTGAACCAGAGAAACCAATTGACTGCCGTTGAAGTGAGTGCTGTGAATCGTCACATTCCCATTGTAAAAAGCCTGGTCTGGAAAGACGAGGCTGATACGCAACTGTTTGCAACCCGGCTGGCCGTTCAGCCGGGTTGCAAACAGTCTTTTATTGAATTGCATGGCGATCTGGGAGCAGGCAAGACTACCCTGGTTCGGCACCTGCTGCATGCATTGGGCGTTCAGGGGCGCATCAAAAGCCCTACTTACGCAGTTGTCGAGCCCTACAACCTGTCAGGCTTGAATATCTGGCATTTCGACTTCTACCGTTTCACCGACCCGAGAGAATGGGAAGACGCGGGTTTTCGTGACATCTTCTCCAGTCAGGGTCTCAAGCTGGCGGAATGGCCGGAAAAAGCAGCCAGGGTCATTCCACAAGCTGATCTGGTCATCAGAATTGAGGCCCGTGCCGACGAATCCCGGCTGGTAACCCTGGCCGCGCAGACGCCCACAGGCGACGCCATCCTGATCGGTGCCACGGCATGAAGCGGCGCCTGCTCTTGCAGACGGGCTCCACCGTATTACTGCTGGGTACTCAGCATCTGGCGCAGGGAGCAACCATACTGGCCGTTCGGGTGTGGCCAGCGCCTGACTATTCACGGGTCACGATTGAATCCGACGGTGAGCTCAAAGCCAAACAGTTTTTCATCCCTACACCGCCCCGACTGGTAGTGGATATCGACGGCATTGATCTCAACCCGGCGCTGAAGGAACTCGTCGCCAAGGTGTTGCCGGACGACCCCAACATTGCCGGTATTCGCGTTGGACAAAATGCGCCTTCCGTCATCAGGCTGGTGATTGATTTGAAGCAGGCCATTCAGCCCCAGGTTTTCTCGCTACCTCCCGTTGCCGCCTACAAACACCGTCTGGTGTTCGACCTCTATCCAACGGTCCAGACAGACCCGCTGGAGGCACTGATCGCAGAACGGTTGAATGAAAAACCCTCGCCCGATGGCGGCAAATCAGATGCGCCGGCAGCCGACCCGCTGGGTGACCTGATCGCCCAGAAAGACAAAAAAGGCAACTCTACTGCTCCCCAGCCTCCCAAACCTCCCAGCAAGACGGACCGCCTGATCATCGTGGCGCTGGACCCCGGCCATGGCGGCGAAGACCCTGGCGCAGTAGGGCCGGGAGGGACTCGGGAAAAGGATGTGGTACTACACATCGCGCACCTGCTGCGCGACCGGATCAACGCAACCACGATCAATGGCAACGCGATGCGCGCCTACTTGACGCGGGATGCCGACTTCTTCGTACCACTGCATGTTCGCGTGCAAAAGGCCCAGCGTGTGCAGGCGGACCTGTTTGTCAGCATTCACGCCGATGCCTTTTTCACGCCACGTCCGCAGGGGGCCAGCGTCTTCGCACTCAGCCAGGGTGGCGCTTCCAGCAGCGCGGCACGCTGGATGGCAGACAAGGAAAACAAGGCTGACCGTATTGGCGGCCTGAACGTGAAAGCCAGGGATGTTCAGGTGCAGCGCGCCTTGCTGGATATGAGCACCACCGCACAAATCAACGACAGCCTCAAGCTGGGGGGTGCCATGCTGGGAGAAATTGGCCGGGTAGGCAAGCTGCATAAGCCCAAAGTCGAACAGGCCGCCTTTGCCGTACTGAAAGCGCCAGACATTCCCAGTGTATTGGTCGAGGCAGCATTTATCAGCAACCCGGATGAGGAAACCAAACTCGCCAGCCCCCAATACCGGCAACAGCTGGCCAACGCCTTGATGCGGGGCATACAGCGCTACTTCGCAAAAAACCCGCCTCTGGCCCGAGCCAGAATAACTTGACGCGTCCGGGTTTCCGGGCCCGGGCCGCTGCTACTATTTACTCTGGAAACTGGCCTTCGTATCGGCATCAAACTGGGCAATGGCTGCATCAGTCAGCTTGTCAGTGGCCAGCCCGGCAGCAAACTCCGGTCTCACCGTGGCGGCATAAGCCCCCATTGCGATCAGACGGGACAACACGTCACTTGACTTGATGCTGGCAGCCAGCAGACGAGGCCCCCCGTCCTGAAGTGCTACGCAGGCCTCCAGGAAGGGCCATACGTCCCGCCCATCAGCCTGCAAACGGCCAATATAGGGGGCAACGTAAGTAGCCCCGCATTGTCGAGCCCACATCAATTGCACAGGATTGGAAACGCCGGTCAACAGAGTCGGCACACCCGCAGCCTGTACCCGCGCAAGCGTGCCCTGCCAATCCGGATGACAAGGCAGCTTGATGGTGATTTGCACATGTGCTTCTGTCGATGCTGGCAAGAGCCGGGCTAGCCAGCGGTCTGCTTCGACAGGATCAACACCGGGCAGTTGCAGCATCAGTTCAGCCAGACCCTGCTGGCCTGCGCGATCCACCAGACCCAGACCGGTTGCAAGACTCACGGGCAAGCCAGCGGCATGGATCAGCGTCGGGTTGGTGGTGACACCCTGCACCGCAGGACATCCGGCAGGCAACTGCCATTGCGAAGCATCCGCAGTGTCAAGATAAAGTTTCAAGGCGATTCCTGCTTAAAGGCGTATTTTGTTCGACTCGAATTGCAGTTAAAGCATCCATTTTAGTAAAGCCATTAGTTTTAATTAAACAGCGATCGGATCTAAATTACACTCGCACGCTTCTGCTGGCTGGGATAAAACCAGCCAACACCAGCCATTTTTCAGAGAGCAGGCACCTCCATGACCTCAATTTCAATTCGTGTTCTGGGTGAATCCCTGATGGACTGCGTCGCCCAGCCTGATGGGCAATTGCGTCCTTTAATGGGAGGCAGTCCATTCAATATGGCACGGGCTGCGGCCTTGCGCGGCGCAGAAACCGGCTATTTGAACCCGCTGTCCACCGACTATTTTGGCGACCAGCTGGCGCGACAACTTCGGCACGACAAGGTGCAGGCCCTTTCCCCGAGAAGTCCCCTTCCAACGTCGCTTGCCGTTGTGCAGATCACGAACGGTCAACCCAGCTATGGTTTTTACCGCGAAGGTGTTGCCGACCGTGACTACACGCCCGAGGGCATCCTCACCTTGCTGCGCAGCATAGCTTCGCCAGGTGTGCTGCACACTGGTTCGCTGGCACTGGTGCCGCCGGAGCATGAGAAGGTTCTGGCTGTGGTCAAAGGCGCCAAAGCGCTGGGCTGGGCCATCAGTGTGGACATCAATCTGCGCCCCAGGCTGGCATCCAGCATGGCACTTTACCGGGCCGCAGTGCTCGAACTGGCCTCGCTGGCCGACTGGCTCAAAGCCAGCGACGAAGACTGGTCGACGCTGGGGCTGGGCGACCTGACGCTTGAGCAGGCAGGCACCGCTGTTCAATTTTTCACTGCCCGCGGAACGCAACGTGTCGCACTCACCTTCGGCGCTCAGGGTGCGTACCTCAGCGTGGACGGGCAAGTAGCCACGCAAACTGCGCCCCAAGTGCAGGTTGTCGACACCGTCGGCGCCGGCGACACGTTCTGGGGCAACTGCCTGGCCGACTGGGCCATGGATACCGAGGGTGCAGCGCAGCGCGTGGGCACAACACTGGGCAACGCCATGCTGGCAGCAGCCATCAATTGCAGCCGCGCCGGGTGCCAGCCACCTACATTCGCGGAACTGGATCAAGCCAGTACCCAATAAACTGCACCATATTAGGGTTTTCCATTACTAAACTCACTTGATTTAGTAATGTTCATTCGATTATAGTTTCTCCTACGGGCTCTAACCCGTTTGTTGACTTAACTTGCCGGTCCTTTCCGGCTTTTACCCATACCAGGAGACCCGAATGAAACACACCACAACCCTCGCCCTGACCGCTCTGGCATTTGCCGCGTCCAGCGCATTTGCTGCTGAGCCCGTGATCGGGCTGATCACCAAGACCGACAGCAACCCCTTCTTCGTGAAGATGAAGGAAGGCGCTGAAGCCGCTGCCAAGAAGGCCGGCGCCAAACTGCTCAGCGCCGCAGGCAAGCAGGACGGTGACACCGCAGGCCAGATCAGCGCCATGGAAAACATGGTTGCCGCTGGCGCCAAGACCATCCTGATCACTTCTTCCGGCGATGCCATCGTCCCAACGATCAAGAAAATCAAGGCTCAAGGCGTGCAGGTGATTGCTCTGGACAGCCCGGTGGACGAAGCCGATGCCCTGTTTGCCACCAACAACTACAAGGCCGGCGAGCTGATTGGCCAATACGCCAAGGCGGCACTGAAAGGCAAGAAGCCTGTTATCGCCACGATGGACCTGTTCCCCGGCCACCCCGTGGGCGCACAGCGCCACAACGGTTTCCTGGCCGGTTATGGCCTGAAAACGCTGGATGCCAAGAGCAACGAACTGGCCAAGCCTGATGAAGTGGTTTGCATGGCTGACAGCTTCGGCGACGCAGCCAAGGGCCAGACCGGCATGGAAAACTGCCTGCAGAAGAATCCCAACATCAACGTGGTGTACGCCATCAACGAACCCGCAGCCGCCGGCGCTTACAAGGCTCTGAAGGCCGCTGGCAAGGAAAAGGATGTTGTTATCCTGGGTGTTGACGGCATGTGCAGCAACGGTGTTGGCAACGTTGAAAAGGGTGTTATTGCTGCAACCAGCATGCAATACCCCCTGAAAATGGCTGCGATGGGTGTGGCTGCCGGCGTGAAGTACGCCAAGGATGGCAAGCGTCAGACCGGTTATACCGACACCGGTGTGGATCTCGTGGCATCCAAGCCTATGGCCGGCGTGAAGAGCATTGACACCAAGACCGCACGCGCACAGTGCTGGGGTGACTAATTGACTCTGACGGATGGTCTGTTTAAATACGTGACCTGAGTCCGGGCCTGTCTGGTACAGGCTCTTCCTCGAAAGTCCCGCGATGCGGGGCTTTCGATCCCCTCATAGTGCTTTGCTGGTTCATTGCGACTGTCTGGCACAGGAACTTTATTCAAGCTCACACCATGAACTCGCTCAAAGCCAAACTTCCTCCCATGGGAACTTTAGGTCCAGCCATCGCCCTCGTATTGGCCTGTACCTTTTTCTCGTTTCAGCACGAAAATTTTCTTACGCTGAAGAACTTCTCCCTGATTCTGCAGCAGGTGATGGTGGTGGGCACCATCGCCATTGGTCAAACACTGATCATCCTGACCGCGGGCATTGACCTGTCCTGCGGCATGGTCATGGCCCTTGGCTCCATTGTCATGACCAAATTCGCCGCCGACTATGGCCTGAGTGCGCCGGTTGCCATTTTGTGCGGTATCGCCGCCACGACGCTATTCGGCCTGCTAAACGGACTGCTGGTGACGCGTGTCAAACTGCCACCGTTCATTGTGACCTTGGGCACCTTGAATATTGCCTTTGCCATCACCCAACTGTATTCCCGGGCACAGACCATTACCAATATTCCCGACGGCATGAACCTGCTGGGTGAAACCTTCGCTTTTGGTGGTGCCATGGTGCCCTTTGGCGTGGTGCTGATGCTCACGCTGTACGTCGCAGTCTGGATCTGGCTGCGCGAAACCGCACAAGGCCGCCATGTGTACGCCGTGGGCAACAGCCCCGAAGCCACCCGTCTGGCCGGTATTTCCACCGAGAAGGTACTGCTGGGCGTGTATGTGCTGGCGGGCGTGTTTTACGGCATTGCATCGACATTGACAGTGGCGCGTACCGGCGCGGGAGACCCCAATGGTGGTCAGACAGAAAACCTGGACGCCATCACAGCCGTCGTGCTGGGCGGCACAAGCCTGTTTGGCGGCCGCGGCATCATCCTCGGCACCCTGGTGGGTGCGCTGATTGTGGGGGTGTTCCGCAACGGCCTGACGCTGATGGGGGTGTCCTCTGTGTATCAAATTCTGGTGACCGGTATCCTGGTGATTCTGGCCGTGGCCACCGACCAAATGTCCCGCAAAGGAGCACGTTAATGAGCGCCCCCCAAATCGTGATGCAGGCCAAAGGCCTGGTGAAACGCTACGGTCAGGTCACCGCGCTGGACGGGGCCGACTTCGAGTTGCGTGCAGGAGAAATTCTGGCGGTGATTGGCGACAACGGTGCCGGCAAGTCCTCGTTGATCAAGTGCCTATCTGGCGCCACCATTCCTGACGAAGGCGAAATTCAGCTCGACGGCAAGGTCATCCATTTCAAGAGTCCGATCGACGCGCGACTGTCCGGCATTGAAACGGTCTATCAGGATCTGGCCGTAGCCCCCGCCATGACCATCGCCGAAAACCTGTTCCTGGGTCGCGAATTGCGTCGCACCGGCCTGCTGGGCTTGCTCGGATTCATCGACAAAAAGAAGATGCTGGAAGAAAGCATTTCCCGCATGAACGACCTCAAGGTCGGCATCCGGTCCATGACACAAGCTGTCGAAACGCTGTCTGGCGGTCAGCGTCAATGCGTGGCTGTAGGCCGTGCCGCTGCGTTCGCCCAGCATGTGGTCATCATGGACGAGCCGACTGCGGCGCTGGGTGTGAAGGAGGGCAACATGGTGCTGGAACTGATCCGACGCGTACGGGACAAGGGCCTGCCCGTGGTGCTGATTTCGCACAACATGCCCCACGTCTTTGAGGTGGCCGACCGTATCCACATTGCCCGCCTTGGCAAGCGTGCCGCCGTGGTCAATCCCAAACACATCAGCATGAGCGACACCGTGGCCGTGATGACGGGTGCCAAGCTGGCCGAAGAGTTGCCCGAGGAGGCGCATGCTTAAGGGAATCAACCCGCTAATCACCCCCGATTTGCTCAAACTTCTGGCCGAAATGGGACATGACGACGCATTGGTTCTGGCCGATGCAAACTTCACCGCCCTGAGCCTTGGCATCGGAAAGCCGGTCTTACGGCTACCCGGCACCAGCATGTTCCAGGTGGTGAAAGCAATTGACACGCTGCTGCCCCTGGCCGCAGACGTTGATCACCCGGTGGCTTTCATGCAGGTATCGGACACCACGGCGCCCTATCGCTCAGCCTTGCAGCGGGAAGTCCTGGGTCTGCTTGAAAACAGCCTGCTTCCTCATCAACAGTCTGAGCCAGTGGATCGGTTCGCGTTTTACGAGCGGGTTCGTAATGCCTATGCCATCGTGGTGACCGGCGAAATGCAGCCCTTTGGCAACTTTATCTTGCGCAAAGGCGTGATAGGCGAAAATCTGCGTCCATGACGCCTGATTTGACTTCCGAACCCAAACGCGACGCGCCGCTGCTGCGTCCTCGTGGCTCCAACCACGTCGGCATGCGCCAATTCAACGAGCGTGTCGTGTTGCAGGCCATCCGCCAAAACGGCAGCCTGCCCAAGGCCGATCTGGCCCGCCTGACCGGCCTAACCGCGCAGACCATTGGCCTGATCACCACCCGCCTGGAAGACGATGACCTGCTGATCCGCCATGAGCGCGTGCGCGGTCGCATCGGCCAACCTTCAGTTCCGCTGGCGCTCAACCCCGACGGTGCCTTTGCCATTGGCATCAAAATTGGCCGGCGCAGCACCGACTGGCTGCTGGTGGATTTCACGGGCCACGTTCGCCAGCGCAAAACCCTCTCCTACGCCTTCCCCGATGCCGACGTGCTGCTGCCCATCCTGGGACAGAACATGGATGCACTTCGCGACGAACTGGGCGCAATGGCGCCGCGGCTGGTTGGCGTTGGCGTCGCCGCACCTTTTCAGCTGGGCGGCTGGCACAAGATGCTGGGCCTGTCCGATGTGCAGTCCAACACCTGGAACCAGATCGACCTCAGCGCCGCCGTGCAGGGCATGACTGACCTGCCCGTGAGCTTTGCCAAAGACACATCGGCCGCCTGCGTAGCCGAGCTGGTGGCCGGGCGCGGGCGCGACCTCAAGAGTTTTCTCTACCTGTTTGTGGACACCTTCGTCGGTGGGGGCCTGGTGATCAACTCGCACTTGCACGGCGGCATTCATGGCAATGCCGGTGCTGTCGCGTCATTGCCGCTGCATCTGGCCGGGTCGGGCTCAGGTACACCCGAGCAACTGCTCAGCCACGCCTCGCTGTGGGAACTGGAACAACACTTCAAAATCCACGGACTGGACCCCACCGCAGCCTATGACGAGCGTGCCATGCAGGCACCGTATGCCACTGAAACACGGGCGTGGGTGGACAGCGCCGCCAACGCGCTGGCGCATTGTGTGGTCAGTGCCACGGCTTTTCTGGATATGGACGCCATCGTCATGGACGGCTCGTTCTGCCGGCCACTGCTGGACCTGCTGATGCAACGTACGCGCGACGCGCTGGCCCGTTATGACTGGCAGGGCCTGTGGCCGGCCACACTGGTGGCTGGCAGCATTGGTTCGGACGCCCGTGCATTGGGCGGCGCCATGCTGCCGCTGCACGCGAACTTTGCGCCCGATCGCGATCTGTTCCTGAAAGTCGGCGTCTAGCCGGCGTCTACGCTTTGGCCGCTGCACCCTTGCGGCGTGCTTTCCAGGCACCCAACAAAACCAGCAGGCCCGGCAGCAGGATCATCGCCCAGATGATCTTGTCCAGATGCGCCTTCACAAACGGGATATTGCCAAAGAAATAGCCGATCGTGATGATGCCGCCCACCCACAGCGCGCCACCGGTCACGTCGTACAGCGTGAACTTCGCGCGCGTCATCCGTGCCACACCCGCCACAAACGGGGCAAAGGTGCGCAAAAACGGCATGAAACGCGCGGCAATGATGGTGATGCCGCCATATCGCTCGTAAAACGCGTGCGCACTGTCAAACGCCGCCTTGTTGAAGAACCGGGAGTCTTCCCACTTGAACACCTTCGGGCCAAAGTAGCGACCAATCGCGTAGTTGGATTGATTACCCAGCACCGCGGCGGCAAACAGCAGCCCTACCGACAGCGGGTAGCTCATCAGCCCCACGCCACACATGGCCCCCACCACAAACAGCAACGAATCCCCAGGCAGAAACGGCATGACCACCACACCGGTTTCCACAAAAATGATCAAGAACAGCAAGGCGTAAACCCAGGCACCGTAGCTCTGCACAAAGCTTTCCAGGTATTTATCCACGTGCAGGATGAAGTCGAGTCCGAAAGTAATCAGTTCCATGAGGCTGAATTATCCCTTCTGATGTCGTCACCCTAAAATGCATGGGTGAATGCTGTGCTGTCTCCTCCCCCCCGTCGCCCCATCCGCGAACTGCCTGACGAGTTGATCAGCCAGATTGCCGCGGGCGAAGTGGTCGAACGCCCTGCTTCCGTGGTGCGCGAGCTGGTGGACAACGCGCTGGACGCCGGTGCCCGCCAGGTCACCGTGCGCCTGCTGGCCGGTGGCGTGCGGCTGATTGCGGTGGAAGACGATGGCAGCGGCATCCTGATGGATGAGCTGCCCATTGCGCTCAAACGCCACGCCACCAGCAAAATTGCCAGCCTGAGCGATCTGGAATCTGTGGGCACCATGGGGTTTCGGGGCGAGGCACTGGCCGCTATTAATTCAATAGCTGATTGCGCACTTTTATCAAAGGCTGCAGGCCAAAACAATGCCTATTTTCTGGATGGACGCACGGGCGAGCTCAAACCCGTGGCGCGCAGCACCGGCACCACGGTGGAGGTGAAAGAGCTGTTCTTCAGCACGCCCGCGCGCCGCAAATTCCTCAAAACCGACGCCACCGAGCTGTCGCATTGTGTGGAGGCCGTGCGCCGCCACGCGCTGGCCCGCCCCGATGTGGGCTTTGCCATCTGGCATGAAGGCAAGCTGGTGGAGCAGTGGCGTGCCTGCAC
>ERZ795061.1327-NODE-1327-length-24284-cov-6.201494_pt1 | contig 24284 bp, 21 predicted proteins | sample MGYA00375145_ERZ795061 | MGnify/ENA primary metagenome ERZ795061 (study PRJEB30190, sample SAMN05720144) | anaerobic digester metagenome | isolation source: active sludge of municipal wastewater-treating anaerobic digesters | place: USA | collected 2014-12-22 ... | reverse complement strand
ACCTTGAAAGAAACCGATGGCGATACGAACCATCGAAAGAACTTAGATGAATTCTGCGAGATGCTTCAAAAGAATATGGCCATTATCTCTACTAAGTTAAGTGCGGCCTACTTTAGTCACTCTACTTACCAGACACAAGGAAGTAAAGATGGTTTTCAATTTGAAGTCTAATGCGCTATAAAATCCGACATAGCACCGAATACAAATACCAGGAATTGGTGACCACCGGTCATAACCGGTTGTGTTTAGTGCCCCTTCATCTGCCCGAACAAATCCTGCTTTCAACCGACATAAAAATTTCTCCCACACCCGATGAACAGGCTTATCTCACCGATTTCTTTGGCAACACACTATTATTTATCTCCATTTATAAAGAGCACGACCTGTTAACAATAAATTCAGAAAGTGTCGTAGACATAGCGCCTCGTATCAATGCTGATCGCGCCCAACAATCGATTCTGCCTTGGCAAAATGCCAAAGCGCAGATTGCCCTGCAAGGCGATTTTTATGCCGATGTGATTCAATACACATTACCTTCGCAGCATGTTCCGTACAGCCAGGAGATCAGAAATTTTACGCATGACTGTTTCCCTGAAAATGGTACACTATGGAATGGATGCCAGGCATTGATGCAAAAAATATATAGTTACGTAGCGTTTAAACCCGGCTTTACTACCGTAAACACCCCGGTTGAATCCGTACTTAAATCACGCAAAGGTGTTTGCCAGGATTTAGCGCATCTCATGATTGCTTGTTTGCGAAATATTGGATTGCCAGCACGGTATGTTAGTGGTTATCTTGAAACCATGCCGCCACCCGGCAAAGAAAAGTTGGTTGGCACCGATGCTTCTCATGCATGGGTGTCAGTTTATTTTCCGGATGTGGGTTGGGTTGAGTTTGATCCTACTAATTGTCTTCTGCCTTCTTATCAACACATCACTGTTGCCTATGGGCGCGATTACTATGATGTTGCCCCCATTAAAGGGATTGTATTTAGTTCGGGAAATCAGACTCTAACCGTAAAGGTGGATGTGGAGCAGATAAATTCTTAAGGAAGTATTCCAGAAGAGCCTCAAATAAGAACTTTTGCTACCAAAGTCTATCCTTTGCTTTGGTAATATCTGCTTGCGAGAAAAGCTATTGGAAGACCAATGCATACCATCAATACTGAAATCCCGATAAGGGCACCGCTCAACGTAATCGGAGTAGATGGAACACGGCTTAAGGGTAATATCACCAGGTTCATGGATAGCCATACTACAAGACCAAAAGCGATTCCAGATACAACCCAATTCTTTAATAGAATCGAAAGCTTTAGGCAAAGTATAAAAAATAGCAAGGTCCAACTTATGGCAATAACATAATGAAAAAAGATACCCAGCAAGGGCATGGATATTCCTCCAGAAAGAGCTTCTTGTCCAAAAATGCCGCTTGCTATAAATCGATACACAACCAAGGGATTTTTGCCAGTGCGTAGGAAATAGATAAGTGCTGCTGCGAGCCCATCTAATGTGCCAGCTACAATTCCTGCGAATACAATAGCTCGTGTTTTCCGTGTTGCCAAATGATTCATTTTCCCGATACCATAAACACAAGTGATCGGATATCAAATCCGGTCATTTGTTGATCAACTCAAATTCTCTGCTGATTAATAATTCTTATAAAACTCCACCATTTTATTCGTGATTTGATCGAACAGTGGCTTAGAGAACTCAACAAACAAGTCCTGATTGCTTGGGGACGGTAATTCTTTGCGCTTTGCCAAATTCACCTGTTCAGGTGTAAGTGCACGGCTATCTCCATTGTATGTGAGCCATTCAGAAACCCATACGGTCTCACTTGGCATGCGTTGTTCGCTAATCACTGCCCGGGTCTTCGCATCAATTATTCTGAAATTAAGGACCCCGCGCGAGGTAATCGTTTTTTTATACTGATGTACGGTGGCCTTCACTTTTCCAAAAACCTTGGTCGTGTCAACAGCTCTTTCCTCATTGAACAGATACCACACGTGATGATTTGAAGCGGAGGCTATCATAATGGGAGTACCCTGATCAACTGACATCAGGCTGGCCATTCCAGCACCATCGCCATCATTTCCTTTGTCTTTTGACTTGTCTTCCTTTTTCTCAGACTTACATTCTCCAGTTACATCACCATGGGCAAGGTGTGCCTTTACCGCAGACTGCGGCACTGTCAACGTTTTGCGCTCACTTGGTTTGCCAGGGGGTTGGTGACAAATAGTTACTTGCTCTTCTGCCTTACTGGCATCATCTTTCTTTTCATCACTTTTATCACTCTTTTCCGATCCCTCTGTCTTAGCATCCGATTTTTCGTCTTTCTTATCACTACTATCCTTGTCATCCGATTTCTTGCCATCAGATTTTTCATCCTGCTTATCCGAGGCAACTGCTCCTACCCCTGCTGCAACGCCAACTCCTACCACATTCTTATCATCACTCTTATTGTTATTTTCAGTTATCTTTTCATCCGATTTTTCTTCCTTCTTATCACTTCCCTTATTCTCAGATTTCTTATCATCGATGTTCTCGGTGGTACAATCACCAGTAACATCACCGTGAGCAAGGTGAGCTTTTACTGCAGACTGAGGTACTTTTAATGTTTTACGTTCGGCCGGGTTACCGGGAGGTTGGTGACAAATAGTTACCTGTTCCTCTGCTTTACTGGCATCATCTTTCTTTTCGTCATTCTTATCTCCATTGCCTGATCCATCTGGTTTAGTCTCTGTTGTTTTGGTCCCATCCGATTTTTCGTCTTTGTTATCAGTGGCAACTACTCCAACACCTACCCCAACTCCCACTGCCGCCTTATCTACCGGTTTCTTCTCTTCAGTTTTCACCTCCTCAGTTTTATTAGCAGTGGTTGTGTTATCACTCTTACTCACCTCGGTCTTAGTTTCTACAGGTTTTTCTTCGGTTTTTATCTGATTCACATCACTTGATTTCTCAGTCTGAATAGTTTTAGTCTCTGTTTTTGCCGCTTCCCCTGAACTAACCGGATTCTGAGTACCAGCCGCTACAGCAACTCCAGCCACGGGTTTAATCACAGGAACTTCCGTGTTTGTACTTTGTATATTTCCTTTGGTGTCTGCAATTGTATAGGCAACAACCACACTATCCCGCTCTACCTGAGATTCCTTTTCATTTACATATACCTGACCAATAGTAAACTCTTCAAATGTTAATTGCACAATATGATCCGGATTAATCCGCTGCGATTTTGCATCGGCCATCTTATAGTACTTAACAAACTCATTTGTCTGATTGGAAACCAAATATTCATTAAGCTTACTATCAAAATAATGTGCATCCAGGGCATAGTTTTTTGCGACTACCGGAATGGGCTCAACTGCCACTTTTATGGTTGCCATGGCGAGGGCTTCCTCTATTCTTTTGGAAACATCCTTGTAGCCGGGAACAAAATCGTTCGTATTGATAAAGAGATAATACGCCTTTTTTGCATTAGTACGATCTCTCATACCCAGCGCCAGAATTCCTGCATTGTAACTTTCCTCAGCCGCCTTCTGCCGGGCATCTGCAAGTTTTACCTGGTAACTGATTGGTTTCGAAATAACAGCTGACGAACCCGGACAACGTTGAATCTGGTCATACATGGATTGTAACAGAGTATACTGTTGTACTACCTCCCGCCATTTAAATTCAGCATTTGAAGCAATAGCCACAGTTACCCTATCATCATGGTATTTTAATGCCAGCGGATATGCTGCACAAAGGGTCTTCGATGATTTTCTATGCCCAGGATTCCTGCAAAGGCGATTGGCAGCCGTTATTACAGCATCATAATAATTGCCTCGCTCATAAGCAGATTTGCCCGATGAACAAGAACTTCCAATTATAATGATTAGTACAAAAAAAGAAAGATAGGCAGGTCTAAGTAGCTTCATGGATGGAATTTTTATATGAATTTAATTCTTTTGGCACGAATGCCAAGACAATTAATGAGCCAAATTTTTATGAATAAACTCTCGGGTTCTGAATTTTATGTTTTCTTTCCAGAACTTACATACATGTTACTCCATTCAAACTACGAGTTCTATATTTACCGAATCAATTAATCCAATAGCTCATGATCAACCGATTTGCCGGAGAAATTCACATCAACCCCATGCGCATTTTAAGGAATGATGATTTCAATAATGATGGACATATCAAAGATATTGAGGCAACTCTGAAAGAAGCTATTGAATTGAATCAAAAAATAAATATCCGGTTACAACAACTTAAGGCCTGGTTAGAAAAAGGAAATGCCAGCGGTTCCATTCAGTTTCATTTTGCTGATGCCGGGTACATCAGCGTGAAGGGCCTATCCGATTCTCAACTACAGCAACTATCAGTCAAGGGATTGATTGAGTTATTTGATTATGCAACCGATCGGGAGTGGGTAAAAAAATACGGTTCTCAATTTGGATTAATCTGGGAAGATGGCCGGGCGGTGGAGATCTAATTCAATCCATAGTAATCAGTGCGATTTGCCTACCGATGAAATACACTCGACCTTACTATCAATCCATTTTCTATCTCCAGCATTTCGCCCACATAAAGATCTTCTTCATTAACCACATGCCGAACATATTCCATAAACACCCGATTTTCATAAGGAGTGAGTCGAACTACTTCATAGTGCAGACTCGGTAAGCGATCAAAAGCATCTTGCCACCAGGCACGCAAAGCGGGCTTCCCTTTAATAAACCCTTTCGTTTCAGGCTGCCTTATCTTCAACTTAGGACTGTAATGCTCCGCATCTTCGTGATACAGAATAAGAAGTTGCTCAAGGTTGTGATCATTGAAGGCCTTGAACCAGGCATGCGCGATATGAGTGGGTGACTTCATTTATTCTTTGATTCTAGCTACTCTTATACATAAAAATTAATCCTTCACACAACGTATCGAATACCCTGATACTTTATAGGCAACATCTTTTCCAACCCCTCCATAAGAATAACTCATCCCCCGCCACCAGGCAGCATTCGATACGAATTCAGTAGTTGTCCACCAATTTCCATAAGCACCCAAACCCGTAAACGTACCATTGAACCCGCGATATCCGCCCGGAAGTGCAGTGAATTTAGTTTCACTGGTAACGCCAAAGTTGGGGCTATTCCAATGGATAGTTCCACTCTCTTTTAGTTTGGTACCTGCCTCGCCATCGCCTCCTAAATATTCGACTAAGGTAGTCCACTCTGTATCTGTTGGTAAATGCCAACCGGCCGGAGCCAGGTTGCGACTATCCATTACAGCATGCCAATTATATAAATGACCATAGGTCTTTGTGTTATTCGCATCATTGTTGTACGAACAATAAGCGCCTGTTATCAAATTACTCCATGCCACTCCATCCGTTACATTCGAAATAGGATCGCCATTGCGATACTTTGTCACTTTCAGATTTTCTGCCATCCAGACTTGCGTGCCGATAGTAACTGTAGCATAAACGTTGCCATCTGCATCTGTAACCGTTTCGGGCTTTACATCATCATCCTTACAAGCCGACAGATTAAAAACTATCCATACGATAAAGATTATGGTAAGCCCAGTAGAAAATCGGGAAAACATTGCATTCGGAGTCATAGTCGTATAATAAAGATTTACTAAAGATGATCACTTATTATCAGATTCACCATGATATTGGTCATCCTCAAGGGAAGATATAAACGATCTCATCTTTAAAGAAAATTAATTTGCTATTTTTATAGAAACCCACACTCCAATCCCGGACTTATGCATTCTAATATGAAAAACCTTCTGCCCTTATTGATCCTTGTAGTGATTGGCTGCACTCCTAAAAAAGCCGAAGTTATATCAGTTAACACTAGTTCGGTTAACCGATATTCTGTTCCCCACTTTGCAGACACCGCTTCCTTCTCCAATATCCAGAAGGTTTTTCCCGTGATTGAAAAACTCTATCGTGATTATGCAGAGAAAAATCATTTTCCGGCTATCAGTTTTGGTGTTATTGCCGGTGGCCAATTAGTGTACTCAGGTAGTGTGGGTACCGCCAATATTGTAACCAATACACCTGCTAGCACCAAGTCGTTATTCCGCATTGCCTCTATGAGTAAAAGTTTCACAGCCATGGCGATTTTGAAACTTCGTGATGAAGGAAAATTAAGTTTAACGGATCCTGTTTCTAAATATATTCCAGAAATGAACGGGGCTGGTGCCCTCACTAAAGATGCTCCTGCTATTACAATTCAAAATCTGCTTACCATGTCAGCCGGATTTCCGGAAGACAACCCGTGGGGCGACAGACAATTGGATGCTACCGATGAAGAATTATTGAAACAGGTAAGTGAGGGAATTTCATTTTCTAATGTTCCAGGCTTTACGTTTGAATATAGTAACCTTGGTTTTGCCTTACTGGGAAAAATTATCAGTAACGTATCAGGCACTTCCTATCAAAAATATATTACTGATAATATCATGAAGCCCATTGGTATGAATGATTCCAAATGGGAATATGATCAGGTGCCTAAAGAACAATTGGCGTTGGGCTATCAATGGATTGATAATGAATGGAAAGAGATACCGCTGTTGCATGATGGAGCGTATGGAGCTATGGGTGGGTTGATTTGTTCTATTGAAGACTTTAGTAAATACGTGGCATTACATCTGGCTGCATGGCCAGCACGCAACGAAACTGACCAAGGACCTATTCGCAGAAGTTCCATTCGTGAAATGCACCAACCCTGGCGTTTCATTAATCTGTTTCCCGATGCTAAAACCAGAAGCGGAGAACCTTGCCCGGTTGCAGTAGGCTATGGCTATGGTCTCGGCTGGCGAAAAGATTGCAAAGGAAATGTGCGCATTTCGCATAGCGGTGGCTTACCCGGCTTTGGCAGTGAGTGGCGCATTTATCCCGACTACGGAATTGGTGTAGTGTCCTTCAGCAATCATACCTATGGTGCTCCAGGTCCACCCAATGCAATTGTGCTTGACACGCTAATTTCAATGGCTGGGCTTAAACCCAGAGTATTGAGTCCCTCTCACATTTTGAATCAACGGAAAGAGGAGATTGTTAAGTTGTTGCCAGCCTGGCAAGAAGATCAAACCAGCATCTTTGCCGAGAATTTCTTTTTAGATGAATCGCTGGAAAGAAGAAGGGAAGCTACTCGTAAAATTTTTGAAGAAGCCGGTGCTATTGCAAACGCGAAAGCGCTTGAACCCGAAAATCAACTGCGGGGAAGCTTTATTCTGGAAGGCGAGAAAAAGAACGTGTTGATCTTCTTCACCCTTACACCGGAAAAGAAAGCGCTCATTCAGCAACTAGATCTTGAACTCGTGAACAAATAATTCTCTAAAAAAATAATTTAATCTACCTGTCCGATTTTTGATGCGTGGATCGTCATAGGAGAAATTCATTTAACTTAAAGACAAAATTGTATGGAAAAATTTATGCTCATTTTTCATGGCGGCAGCGATGTAGCCCCTGAAATGAAAAACCCGGAAGCCCTTCAAAAACATATGGAGAAATGGTTTGCCTGGGTGGAAAAACTGAGAAAAGAAGGTCGCTATGAAGGTGGCGAACCTCTTGAACCAAAAGGCAAATTTGTAAGCGGCCCAAACCGGGTTGTTACTGATGGCCCTTTTGCTGAAAGTAAAGAGTTGGTAGGCGGCTATTTCATTATCAAAGCCAAAGATCTGGATGAAGCAGTCGCACTCACGGCCGACTATCCGGATTTTATCTTTAACGGAAAAGTGCAGGTAAGGCCTGTACAGAAAATGGAGATGTAGCCTCTCGTCTACCAAGGAAATAAAACCGAACTCCTGTCAATAAAAACTCAATAGTGGCAGAGCCACCGAAACAAGTACAGCAACTGGTTGACCATCTTTTTCGCCACGAGGCGGGAAAGATGGCCGCTGTGCTTACACGGTTGTTAGGTACCGAAAATTTAGATCTCGCAGAAGACCTGGTGCAAGACACCTTATTAAAAGCGATAGAAGTCTGGCGCTTTCGCGGAATACCTGATAACCCCCCGGCCTGGTTGTATAAAGTGGCTCACAATAAAGCGATTGATTGGGTACGCTCTGGTCAACGGCAATCAAAAATCCTTGCCGCACAAAATGAAAATATAAAATCAATCTGGGATTTATCCTCGTCCAATGATCAACTCTTTAGTGAAGACGAAATTCAGGACAGCGTACTTCGAATGATGTTTGCATGCTGTCATCCAGCGATCGCACCTGAATCACAAATTGCGCTCACCTTAAAAACATTAGGTGGATTGAGTGTCGCTGAAATTGCCAACGCTTTTCTTACTTCCGAAGAGACGATCGCCAAACGCATCTACAGGGCAAAAGAAAAAATAAAACAGGAAAAAATAAAACTGGATCCACCGGGGCTATTTGAATTACCTTACCGATTAAATAGCGTGCTTCACGTATTGTATCTACTGTACAATGAAGGATATCACGCCAGTCACCATACTAAGATTATTCGTGAAGATTTGTGTGAAGAGGCTATGCGACTTACCTACCTTCTTGCCACACATAAAGCCACCTCCCTGCCAAAAGTAAAAGCACTCATGGCCCTGATGTGCCTGCAATCATCGCGCTTTGATGCACGCACTGGCGAGTTGGGTGAGATTATTTTGCTGGAAGATCAGGATCGAACCCAATGGAGTAAACCCCTGATTCAACAAGGACTTGATTTTTTAGCGCGTGCTTCAGAAGGAAATTCCTTGAGTGAGTATCATGTAGAAGCTGCCATTGCCTCTGTTCATTCACTTGCTCCGCGGTTCGAAGAAACACAATGGGATAAATTGTTAGTGCTTTATCAAACCTTATCGGAGCTTAAACCCGGACCTATTGTGAGCCTCAACAAAGCAATTGCAACCGGGTATGCCTTATCATTTCGAGCTGGAATTGCCGAACTGCAAAATATCACCGGGTTGCAAGATAACTCTCTATATTTAACTGCTCTTGGAAATTTTAATTTACTTGAGGGCAATCGTAGTGTTGCTAAAGGATTGTTAGAAAAGGCTTTGGTAAAAACCACCTCCACCCAGGAAGTAGAATTAATCAAGCGAAAGCTTCAAACCTGCTAACGATGGCTGGAACTTTTCATGCTACCTGTAACATTTTACCACGCCATCCGTCAACAGGTTTATGAAGTCAATGCTTGTCACTTTCACCCGTTGGATTTTGTGGCAACGGGTACCGCCCAGCGAGATTGAATTCAAAGCGCTTAACCAGGAGACTGTTTTACTTCTTAGCTATTCTATCTTATATATTATAGCAGGCTATGTTCTGGGGTTAGTCATCGCCTACCTCCCAGCTCCCATACTCGGTGCTACGCAATTCAATCAGGATCTTTGGTATTCAGGCGTTTTTAAAATCTTACTCTTGCTGATTATTCCGGGCTACATCTACTTTATCCGCTGGAACTATCACGTGAGAGATTTGACGCTGGGTTTAAAACCCTCAGTAAAGATTTTTCTGGCGACTGCATTCATGGTGGCGCTTGGTTTTTTTCTAAATGCCAGCCATCTGAAACCACTCGAAAATACCATAGATACTTTTTCAGATGCTCCACTTCGTCTCGCCCTCGGGATCATTATGCCATTATTTACAGCTGCGCTCCCTGAAGAGTTATTCTTCAGAGGCTATCTTCAAACCAGGCTTGAGAAAAAATGGAACCGAATCTCTGCATCATTAGTTGCCACGCTCCTATTTACTGCATGGCATTTGCCGAGCCGGTACCTACTTTCTACAGGTGTAGAAGGTCAGGCTGGTGATTGGGGCAATGTGATTTTACATACCGGTGTTCCTGTATTTATTGCCGGGTTTATTTTTGCACTGCACTGGAGCCGTTACCGGAATATCATTCTGTTGATACTCACCCATTGGGCGGTGGATATTCTACCAGCATTGAGTTCCTATTTCAAAATTCTCTTCTGAGATTTTACTTTTGAGCAATCATTCGGAGGCATACCGGCATGGATAATTTAATCTCATTGCCAGTAAATTGAATTTTCCCTGTTTTTTGATCGCGTTTAAAAATAGCAATGTTATCTGTCTCCTGGTTAGCAACAAGCAGGAAGTTACCGGTAGGATCAATCATGAAATTGCGAGGCCACTTTCCATGCACATCCTGGCGCTCTAAAAAGGTGAGTTGTCCGGTGGCAGGATCTACTTTGTAAGAGACAATACTATTGTGTCCCCGGTTGGTGCCATACAAAAAACGCCCATCCGGTGAGAGATGAATATCCGCACACCAGTTCTGTTCTTTAAAATCGTCCGGCAAAGTTTTCACCGTTTGGATGGGTGTAAGTGTTTTGCCGTATTGATAAGCCGTGATGGTCGCATTGAGTTCATTGATTACATAGGCGAATTTTTTATTAGGATGAAATGCAAGGTGTCGCGGTCCGCTGCCCGCGACTGCTTGAATAGTGCCCGTTGCTTTCATCGTGCCGGTAGCCGGATCAAGCTGATACTGAATTATTTTATCCTGCCCTAAATCCGGAACAAAAACATTGTTATCTCGAGGGGCAAATACAGCCGAGTGTGGGTGTGGTGACGTTTGCCGTTCTGGATTTACACTTGAACCGGTGTGTGGAATATTCTGAGTGAGTTCTCCAATCGATTTGTTTGAGTTCACCGGAAGCACACTGACGCTGCCCCCGGTATAGTTAGCTAACACCAGCCACTTTCCCTTTTGATCAATATCAATGTAACAGGGATGGGCACCTTTGGACAGTTGCTCATTAATTAATTTCAATTGTCCTGCTTTCGCATCAAACTGCAAGGCATAAACTCCACCATCGGGTTCATTCTCAGCCACTGCGTATACGTTCTTACCATCGGGAGCAATGGTAAGAAAGGATGGATTCTTTAGTCCAGTAGCAACACTAACTGCTTTCGACTCACCCGTAGTAGTATTAAATTCATACACGTAAATACCTTCCGAAGTCCGGTTGGTATAGGTACCCACAATCAGGTAAAAATTCTTGCCTTTCGGTTGAGATATTCCAGTAGTCAGCGACATAAGACAAATAAATAATAAAATCAGGTGTTTCATTTCAGAAAGTGTTAATTAAACAATACGAATGAACTCTAAGGAAATCATAAAACGCTAGTTTTCCTACGCTTATTTACATCGATGGAATGCTGACTACGAACTATTTAATTCTTCCATTATTGAGTCCGGTACCAACCAGAATACCAAAATCTGTTACTTCAAGGGTCATGAATGCAGTTGAATCCGGCAGGCCATTACCTCCGGTATTTATTCTTACCCAATGATCTCCTCTATCCATAGAATGGTAAATGCCATGCCATTGAGCAGCAAATAGATCCTTATTTACACCTTTGACTTCAAATGTGTAAAAATTAAAAGTTGGAAATCCGCCATTTGCCTTTTCCCAGGTACGTCCATCATTGTTGGTTCTTAATAATCCGGTTCCTAACGTCATGGCATAGATAAAGGACCCGTCATTCGAAATGTCATGCAGGGTGTTGGGTTTGTAAATGTATTTCCAACTCTTGCCTTCATCATCAGAAAAGGTTGCACCATCAACGGATGCAGCATATATTTTTCCATCTAGCAAAGTGAATCCATTTATCTGACCAGTCCCAAATTGATGTCTCCAACTCAATCCTTTATCGGAAGAAACATAAATTCCTTTATCAGTACCTGCAAACAAATTATCATTTACGGTAATCAAGCTCCTGATCGGAATATCCGGAAGCCCCACATTCGACTGGTTCCATAATCTTCCATCGTCACTGGAAATATAAATCCCATGTTTGTTGGTACCTATTATTAACAAGTCATTCAGCACAGTGATTGCATTTATATCCACCTGATCGGGTAACCCAAGGTTAACCGGCTGCCATTGATTTACTCCCGACAGGGAAACAAACACACCATAAAAATCAGTACTAGCAAAAAGCTTGTTTCCTTTTGCCTGAAAACCACTGACCGTAGCGTTCTCCGGAATACCTTGATCAAATGAGAACCACGTTCTTGCATTGTCATTTGAGCGATAGATTATTCCAGAGGCCCTGGATGTCTGATTCTCCACGAGGTTTAGTCGGTGGTTATCAGCTTTAGGATTGCACCCTAGTATAGCCAGTAAAGATAAGCAACAACCTATTCCTTTTCCATTCATGATTTGCGCACACGCGTGGCGTTCATAAAAGATGGTCTCCTATCCTGTGAAACTAATCATGACATAGGCCACAATTGCAATAACGATCAGTGAGAAGGCGATGTCCCAGAAATTATAACTAGCACGATTAGTCAGTTTCTGTTCAGCACTAAGCGTGCTGAAGGTAAGTCCCTGAATCTGCTCGGGCAAAGGTGCCGGAGTGAGCCAACTCACCACTAAACAAAGAATGACACAAAATAAAAAGAACCAGGCTGCAAACGTAAGAAAGTTGGTATTCCCAATGATATATAAGATACTGCCCGGTTCCAGCGAGTTAATCGCTAACTCCAATCCGATCCGGATAAAGGCAACAGCCATTCCCACAATTAACGTAATCAACGCTCCTTTGCTGTTAATTCGGCTATAAAAAATCCCCAACAGAAATACAGCTGTAATAGGTGGTGCAATGTAGGATTGTACCGACTGCAAATACTCATACAACACGCCCGAAATATTTTGCATGATAGGAATCCAGGCAATACCCAACACAACAACAATTGCAGTGGCTATACGACCGATGCGCAGTAAGTCCTTTTCCGGGGTTTCAGGTTTTAGCTTTTTATAAACGTCAACTGTAAACAATGTTGAGCACGAGTTAAACACAGAAGCTAATGAACTCATGAGGGCTGCGAGTAATCCAGCGGCAACTAATCCTCGTAACCCGGCCGGCATCTTATTCATTAATAAAGCAGCAAAAGCCTGATCGGGAGAATCCCATGAAAGTTCACCTCGGTTCTTCAACGCTAATGCTACCACACCGGGAATGAGAAACAGAAACACAGGAAGTAGTTTTAGAAAACCCCCGAAGATAGTGCCGCGTCTCCCTTCTTTAATATTCTTCGCGGCAAGCACACGCTGCACAATGTATTGATCGGTACACCAATACCACAGTCCAACCACGGTACTGGTAATGACTAAACTCGGCCACGGAAAATCCGGATCCGTAGCAGGTCGCCACATATTTAAGTACCCAGGTTCTAACGATTGTTTCATACCCTCCCAGCCTCCTACCGAATCAAGACCTATGAAGGTTAACGTTCCAGCACCAATTACCAACACCACCGTTTGTAAAGCTTCTGTATAAACAACGGCCCGCATCCCCCCAAGAATCGTATAGATACCGGTGAGGATTACAGTCATTAACGCGCCAAACCAAAAATCAATGTGAAGAATGGAAGAGATAACAATACCCCCGGCATAAACGGTAACCGAAATTTTTGTGAGCACGTAAGCGATCAGAGAGAAAACACTTAAGAACCACCGTGTACTTGAATTAAAGCGCCTTTCTAAAAACTCGGGCATCGTGAAAACACCACTCCGTATATAAAATGGCAAAAAGACCCACCCGAGCGTGATTACTAACCAGGCATGCAATTCATAAATCAACATGGGGATCTTTCCACCGGCACCGGCACCCGCCAGGCCCACTACGTGTTCCGATCCAATGTTGGAGGCAAAGATGGAAGCACCCACCACAAACCAGCCAATATTGCGGCCAGCCAGAAAGTAATCTTCTGTAGTTTGCTGCTTGCGCGTCATTACCCAGGCTGCTAATGCAGCGATGAGAACAAAGTAAGCTCCAATTACAATCCAGTCGAGTGTGGCGAATCCTTGCATGACACTAAAAGTAAGTATATCTACGAACGAAATTAATAACTAAATCAACATCTCTGGCATTTACACTCTCATTGTTCGGGTCTTAGGTGACTCTTTCTTACGATTTGTTTCCCAGGCGAGTATAAAATGGAAGCTTATAAACTCAATTCGTATTTTGCAAAAATGCTAACAGGTCAGCTAAATCCTGAGGAGTCATATTACTTTCCAGTCCTTCCGTCATTAACGAAGAACCCAGGGATGTGAAACTCTTTATATCTGTTTTATAAATAGTTTCCTTACTTCCGCCCATCTTTTTTATCGTGATGTAGTGATCCGTTTCGTTTTCTACAATGCCCATGTGTACATCCCCTGACTTGGTAACCAACCTATGGTTTATATACTGAGTGTTAACTGCTGCATTCGGATCTAAAATATCATGCATCAAAGATTCCTTGCTTTTCCGGCTTATTTCAGTCAATACCGGACCGACTTCCTGTCCTTCGGCTCCGTATTTATGGCATGTACTGCACATGGATTTAAATACGGCAGCACCTGCAACCGTTGATCCCTTTAGAATAAGTGCATCTTTCATTTTATCCATTGCCTCCTTCCGGGTGGTTACCCCCGAATCAGAAAATAAAGCTTCTGCTCTGCGCTTAGTATTTTCATTGTCAGTCCACCACAACAATTGCCGTCTGCGTTCAAGATCAAAATTCATTTCTCCGATATTGATAACTCCTTTTTCCAATCCAGTCAGCAACGCATCATTATAAATTTCTTTGTATAATAGTAAATCACCAGCCCATTTTCTGATTTGCGGACCCAGTTCCGCCCAACGATTCACTATTTGTGTGCCTATTGAAGGGTCGTCATAATCAGCCAATTGTCTTAATGCAGCCTCTTGCAGATTGAGGGGCTCAGTATTATCAAGGCATTGAAATAATACCTCCGACTTTTCTTTGTATGGCAGTAAAGCAATAAGGGCCATTTGCTTAAATCGAATACTGTCAGGCAAGGATTTATCAACTACCTTCTTAAGGGCAGCCTTACTATAGGATAAAAATTCTGATGACACCGGTAAAGAGAGTTTTTTTCGAAGCGCTGCTAACGATGAGATAAGAACAATATCTCCAGACTTTTCTAATTGCTTTACGAATACCATCGCAGAAGCCCCTTCGGTAAAATAAATCCCTTGCGTTAATCGATCGATGATAACTTGCTTTGAATCTGTAGCCAAGGGAGCTTTAACTAAAGCCGCTAACACAACATTCACATTATCAACGGTGGCTCCAGAAATCGCAGCCAATGAAGTCAATAATTTTTCCTGGTTCGCGCCACCTTTGATGGAACTATAAACTTGAAAGAACTCTGCGGGGGCATGCTTTGCAGCGAGGGTAATGCTGGCAAAATTCCAATCATCAGCAGGTTTTGATGCTGATTGAGTAAGAGATTCAAAAATCTGATTCTTATACTGATTAAACTCTTCTCGGGGTAATGTGCTTATTGTCAAAGCGGCTTGCATACGAACCCGTTGATCATTATCTCCTGTTAAGGCAAGCACTTTGCTCATCAGAGATTCGCTGCCAACAATGAATTTCTCAGCTATCATCAATGCACTCTCTTTCACTCCGGCCGACACATCATCTAATGACAGCATTAATTGATCAACTGTTAATTGATTATTGCCGTTCAAAATCCACAAGGCATGTACCCGTGCCTGAGGTGAACCTGATTGTAACAGTTGACCAAGATTTACTGTGAGATCTTTACTGACAGGTGTTTCCATTAGCAACCGATGTGCTGTTTTGCGCACCCATTGATTTGGATTACCTAAGGCAGCGACCATTCCTGCTTTGGTTTTCAACTGATCAGTAGAAAAGGAATTGGTTACAGAATTTGCTTTAGTAATTTTATAAATCCGGCCTTTCTCCTTGCCGGCATTAAGATCCAACGTCTTCTCAATATCATCAGGTATCCATTCCGGATGTTCAATTACCTTCCGATACATATCCACCACGTACATGGCTCCATCCGGGCCAACACTCATATTTACTGGACGGAATGCCCGATCACTGCTTGCCAAAAAATCTCTTTTCTGTTGAAGGCGTGATGCAACAAATGAAGCCCCATTCGGTTTAATTTTATCAACATGGATAAGGTTTAGTACCACATCGGCCACCCAAACGGTGTTTTCATATTCAGGACCAAAGGCACCACCACCATAATATGTAATTCCGCAGGAACCAGAGAAGTAGCCCGACTGCTCAGGGTGATTGACGCGAGATTCCTGTTCGCCAATAGGATAAATCCGGGCTAGTCCATCTTCTTCGTGATCCGAAATATTGGACAGACTATTTTCTATCAAGAGTTTCACGTCCTTTTGATATCGCTCAGGAAAAACAAGATGGGAGATATGAGTAAGATTGTGTGTCTCGTATATATGTCCGACCTCATCCATTCCTAACCCAAAACCCCCAGATGATTCTCCGATTCGCTCCATCACTTTGGTCTCCAGATTAAATCTGAAATCCTGGCCCCGAAGGTCCATCCTGTTGGTAGAATCTCCCCACCAATAGGGTTTTCCTGAATTCCCGCCATTAACTGCATAGATCCAATTATCGATACCGTAGGTCAATCCATTATAATTATGTTGCAGGTTCCCTGTGGAAAACCCACCCATCAAAGTATCGACCAGATCTGCTTTGTAATCATCATTAGTATCTTTAACAAACAACAAATAAGGAGGAGCAGCTACTAACACACCCTTTTTATAAGGCATGATTGATGATGCCAGCTGCAGGTTTTCAGCAAACACTACCGTGTCGTCATAGATTCCATCCTGATTATTATCCTTGAGTAATATGATTTTACTTTGCTGATCTTCAAATGGGTAACCGGGCATTTCAAGTACCAGAGCCTCCCCCTCCTCATTAAACTCCAGATCGACCGGATCTTTGATGAGAGGTTCCCTTGCTACTAATTTAAGATCAAAGCCTGGCTCAAGTTCAAAACCCTGAGGGAGATTCGAAGTCCCCGAATCGCATGATACCATGAGTGCGGAAACTATAATCAAGTATATAAGCCACTGTGTATTCCACATAATTTACGACTATTCAATAACAATTTTATATTTATCCAGCAAGCCGGCAATACCGGCCTGTGAGAATTTAGCCTTTCTAATCCGGTTCACTTCAGGGTTGATCGAATAATTATAGGCCGTGCGCAAATCCGCACCTTCCAGAATTGTGTTTTCAAACGTAGCCCGGCTCAAATCGCAATCCTGAAATCTCGCATTTGTCAAGTCTGCCTCCATGAACTCTACATCCTGCAGCTTACAGTCGTTAAACACGATTGCCTTCAATTTCAATTTATAAAAAGAAGAGAAATTCAGTATGCAATTTTCAAAGTAGAATGACAACAATAACTTATTGCATTCGTCAAAACGCAAGCCCAACAATTTACAGTTTTTAAATCGGGCGTCTTTACAAGATACATTCCGCAACTTTGCCAGGCTGAGATCACAGCCTTCGAACACACATCCGGAAAAAATAAATCCATTGAGATCGAGGCCTGAAAAATTGCAGTTACGAAACGTGCATTGTTCATACTCGCCCTTGTCGAGGTTTATCTCATTAAAATTTAGACTGTTAAATTCCTGATCCTCTTTGTACATTTTATTCATTAATATGAACCTGGTGATTAATTATTCGTAATCAAAGGTATAAACACAAACAACCAACTATTCAACAATAAACGTAACCTTATCGCTGCTAATAGAAGGCGGAAGCCAGCCAGTTCCGACCGATAAATAAAGATCATATTGACCGTGCTTAACCGGAGTCTTGATTAGCACAGAATATTCGCTACCGCTATTGACCATGTTATTCTTGATTACAAGATCTGAAGTGCCCATCTCAACCCAATTGGAATATTGAAAAAATGAATACGTGACCCGGGATGGGTAATCCGGGTTCGCTTCGAGATCTCGGTGATTATTATTGCTCAAAATGAAATTCAATTTAAGTCTTACTGTGTCAGAGGTCTTAGTTCTTACGGGGGACTTTAGGTTCGATTGTATTATTATGTTAGAAGCAGATCTAAAATTATCAATAAAGTTATACGGGAGGTATTCGTAAGAAAATAAAATACTGTCAGCCGTTGCATCCGGATAGTTGTAAACGAGGGTGACAGATTCGCCCTGATACTTTGCTTCCGTATCCCAGATTGAATATTGATTTTTTCTACCCCATACATTGTTAAGGGAAAAGGCAGGCAGGCCTGAATAAAATTCGTACAGCGAGGCCCGTTGATACGAGTTCATAAAAGCCACGGGTCTTTCTTTAGAGACTGCTTTTAATTCCCTTGTCCATCGTCTGGCTCCCAACATTTTTGAAAGTCTGATGGAAGGAGGAAAAAAATTCGCAATTAATGCCATTCGTACCAGCAGGATGAGCACCAGAGAAACAACAAATGAATAGTACGCAAACTTGGTTAGCTTCTGACTTCTTTCAATATGATTATACCCAATATAAAGCAACGGCACCAGCGTTATAATCGTCCAATTGCCCTCCACCCTACCTTTGAATGTCATCAGGAAAAAGAACAGGTAGGTACCCACGATCATAAACTTTAAGCTGCGTTCAAACAGATCTTTTGGTTTGAAGGTAAAACCCAGGTAGATAAGCACGGCTCCAATAAACGGACCCAACACAAAGGGCTGAGCAAACAGATACTCTGTAGTAAACGAGAAAGAATATCCCTTTGAACTGCGCTCATAGAAGTGATACTTCATCGATGGGAAATCGTTAGCCACCTGCCACAGTACATGTGGCATAAATAAAATAAGAGCCAGTATACCACTAATCCAAAATGATTTCCTTTTTAGCAAGGCCAGATTAGATAGTACAGTAAACCCAATGACCAGGATCCCGTGATACTTGCTAAGCAACAACAGGCACATGACGACTGCGAGTGCAAGAACAATCTGCCACGAATCTCTTTGCAGATATTGTTTGTATAAATAAAAAAAACTTACGGTCAGAAATAACAATGGAAAATCGGGAATGGCAAACATGCCCCCTCCAAATACCATCCCCACTTGAAGAAAGGCGATGGACAAAGTGATTGCATAGAATAATTTGAGATTGAAAGGCTGAATCATTCTCTCCATCACCCAAATGGTAGCCGCGCCAAGCAGGACAAAAAACAATCGTACCCCTAGTTCGTTGTGAAACAAAATGTAACCCGCTTTTACCAACACCGCTGTAACTGGAGGGTGATCAAAATAGCCCCATGCAAGGTTCTTTGAATACATCCAATAATAGGCCTCATCTCCGCGGAGCTCAACATAGTAGGCCTGTATCAGGAGTGAAGCGAGCCAGAGGGTATAAAATAAAAAGCGTATCCCCATTATGCCTTAACGTTTGCCCTGTGAAGAACACGGTAGAGCACCCAACAAAACACGCCTGTAATAATAGTGGCCAGAACATCCCAGGGATCCATCGGTTTACCCAACACCGGATGAGCCACCTCATAGAGAATAAGGCTGATGGTTATGGTCTTGATCAGGAAATCGTGCTGTGACCTCGTACTTCCAATCAGGCCAAGAAAGATATAGATCGTGGCAATTGTACCCAGCGAATTTCCTATTGTATCGGCAATATGAAAATCATTGATCTGGTGAGAGTAGATATAAGGACGATAGATAGGCCGTGCAAAGAATTCATAGATCAATAAAGCGATAAACCCAACCGCAAGATTAATACCCCGGGTCCAGGTAAATTTCCAAACTACAAATTCTTCTCTCAGTTCCCTGATCGTCATTGTGCTCTAACCGGTTATTTTTTAGGAGTACCCAATAAATAATAAATGCGCATCGGACCACTTTTCTTTTCTCCAAGATCCCAACTAAAACTTGTAGTCTTGTCAAGACTTGATATAAGATCACCCATTTCAACCTTTGAATAGGTTCTGAAGATCGATGCGATCCCATCCCACATAATATACAGTGGAATCAATGGAAGTATATAAATAAAAGGCAATACCTGCCAACGAACAGGACGGATAAAGGGTGAAAGCAACAGGACATTTAAAATCACAAAAAGCATGGAGACAAAGCTCATCACATCCCTGCCTACAGGTTCAAAGATGGCAATGGGTGATTTTGAGTTCACTGCGTTTTGCAAAATCTTTCTCGCATCTGCCGGACGAAAATGATGAAAGGATCCAAACAAGGTTCTGAACTTTCCTTGCAGATACTGTGGCATTTCCATTGCGTTGATGGATGCTGATTCAAATCGAAACGTTTTGCCTCCTTGCAGTTTTGTTCGATCAAAAGCCTTTAGGTTCGGATAATAATCCGTGAGTGTAATTATAAGGTTGGGGTATTCTTTACTGAGGTCTTTGGCTAAATTAATCAATCCACCCCCTCCACCCGATGCGCAGTCTACCCACTCTTGCCGGCCGCTGGCATCAAGTCCTTTCTTAATAACAGGCAAGATCGGTTTGTAAATCTCCAGCTTCGCAGAAATGAAATTTAAATAGTCGGTACCATAGTCTCGCCAACTTGTTGGAAACCATTTTAAATCTTCCCATTCAAGTGCATGAAATCGTTTCATTTCGATGCGGCTCTTTTCTTAACATTAGCCTGAAGTAAGATACCTAATATAATGAGGTTAGCGCTCATGAATAACGGGATATAATAGATCTTGTCGGCCGGCAATTTTAATCCCAACAACAAAGCCCCCAGGGAAATTATTCCGGCAAATACGGCATACATACTTATCTTGTAATACCAGGCATAGGGAAAAAAGTGAGCCCCGGTGATGATCACATACACCATCACAAAATAGTCAGGTATTTTTATGAGGGCGAAAACTAAAAACGGGAAGTAAAACAGTTGGGCAAAATTCAGCCAGAGGCCCAATGGCTGCAGGGGATTGTCTTTAATGGTCCAGACAGTTTTAAGCAGTTTGGATAACAATAGTGCCAAGGGTAACATCAAACCCCCCACTATAAAAGTCAAAATGGATTTATTATAGGGGGTGTAAGGAAAGGTCCAGATATAGGCAATGGCCAACCAGATAATACTGGCAGCTATAATAAAGTCGATACCATTTTTAGCTTTAATCGACAATTCAATTCGCAAGGCATCAAAGTTCTCTTTGGTAATCATAATTTATACTGGGTATTACGTATAGATAATATCTAAATTAAGCAAAGCTTGCCACACTCCATACTTCTTTCAATTTAGAGCAAATAAAAAAACCTCTCTCGCAGTAGGAATTATTTCACCAGTTGGTAAGGTACTCTTCGGAGGTTACTTAGGTACTTCTCACTTTTTGTCATTATTACTTTACAGGCAAGTCAGCTACTCATCCCAGGTTGTGCAGGTACTCCCCACACGTTGTGGTTTTTATATTACAGGTTGGTCGGCTGCTTTCTTCAGCAGTATGGGTACTCTGTACCTTTGTAGTTTTTAGTGTAAAGGTTGTTTAGGTTCGCACCTCAGGTTGTTCCGGTACTCTCCACACTTTGTAGTTTTTCTTTCACAGATTGTTTAGGTACGTTCATCAACTGGTCAGGTGCTCGCTTTGCCAAATAGTATTTTGTCTTCAGGTAGTTAGGTGCGTTATACAAGTGTACGGGTACGTTCCTCAGGTTGTAGTTTTTCTTTCACAAGTTGTTCAGGTACTCTCAACAGTTGTGCGGGTACGCAACTCACAAAATAGTATTTGGTTTACACGTTGGTCAGGTGCTCTCCCCATCTGTAGAGGTGCGCACCTCACAAAATAGGATTTTGTCTGCAGATTGGTTGAGTGCTTAATTTGGCCAGATTAGGGGGCTCTTAATTTGCCAAATTTTATTCCGCAGTTAAACGACCATTTAATTTGGCCAAAATAGAGGAAATCTTAAGCTGCCAAATTTTATTCACCCTTCGAGTGCTTCAGTTTATAAGAGCTACGAAGATGAATGGCACCCTGCAACTACTCAAACACAGCCACTGCCCGCACCGGGGAGCCAGTGCCACCCCGGATTTTTAAAGGCAGGCCGATAAACCGAAACCGTCCACGACCAACCAATAGGTGCAGATTAATCAGGTTTTCGTAGTGAGTGAATCCAAGCTCGCCACAGATGCGATGCACTTCTTTATTGCTCACTCCTGAAACTCCAGGCGACATGGTTTCAACACCAAAAGCAGCAATCGCTTTGTTGCCCAACCACTGCGCAGCTGCTGCACTTATTCCTGGGCCATTATACCACTGCGTTCCGCCATACGTTTTTCTATAATGATCAGTGTAGAAGAGTACGGTATCACTCTTCTTGATTTCGACTCGCGCTTTTAGGCAAGCAGCTTCTATTTCATGCACTCCAATTAATTCCCGAAGACCTTTATGAGAGAAATCTAAACAAATCCCCTCTGTGTAAAACATCGATAGCGGCATAGTATCAATGGATTGACCGCGGTTTGCACGTGTCATGTGGTTTAGGGCATCAACATGAGTGCCGGTATGTTCACCCAATTCAAGTTTGTTCACACTGGGTGAAATTGTGCCGGCATCCGTAATTCCCTCCCATTCTTCATGGGTATTGTGTACACTGATTTTTACTTCGGGCAGCCCTTTGTACACTGGCATCCCTGAAAAGATTTCCTGACTCAGGTCTATGATCTCAACCATCGAACTAATTTAATAAAGATGCTTATGATTTTATATTTGAATCGACCAAAGCAAGGAACATTTTCAATTTTCTCAAAGGATGAGTAGCTTCCCTCATGCAAGCCCTTACGGATCCCTACCTGATCAGCAATAACGCCATCCGTCAACCTCCCACCTCACTGCTGGGCGGGTTGAAGTTTCTGGGGCCTGGATTTATTCTCTCCGCGTCCATTGTTGGGTCGGGAGAATTAATTGCCACCACGGTGCTCGGAGCCAAAGCCGGGTATGCGGCACTGTGGATCATCATCGTCAGTTGTCTTGCCAAAGTAGCGGTGCAATTGGAGTTTGGCCGTCATGCTATCCTTACCGGAGAAACTTCGGTACTGGCATTTAACAAACTTCCGGGATGGAGGATTGGAAAAGCAAATCTGATTGTTTGGATTCTCCTCATGTTACAATTTCTTAAAGTAGTTCAGATCGGAGGCATTCTGGGTGGCACTGCCGTGGTGTTACATCTGTTGGTGCCCGGTATTTCCGTTTATGTGTGGGCCTTTGTTGTAGCGGCCGTTGCCGCGGCCCTTGTCTTTAACGGCCGCTATGGATTGATAGAAAAAGCCTCGCTCTTCATGATCCTGATGTTTACGATTTTCACTGTCGCGTCACTGATCTCCGTTCAGTTCACCGAGTTTGCTTTCTCAATCGGGGATGTAATCAATGGATTTCGATTCCGGCTTACGGGCGAAGAACTTGCGATTGCCATAGGTGCCTTTGGCATTACCGGGGTAGCCAGTGATGAAATCATTGCCTATAATTATTGGTGCCTGGAAAAAGGGTATGCCCGGTTTGCTGGCATACCTGATGGAACACCTGCCTGGAAACAACGCGCTCATGGGTGGATCAATGTAATGTACCTGGATGCGGTGGTGGCTATGATTCTTTATACATTGGTAACTACCGTATTCTATTTATTAGGTGCCGCTATCTTACACGGTAATGAAACAATACCGAATGGCAATGCCGTGATTGAAACGCTTGCTTTGATCTACACACAATCGTTGGGTGCCGGAGCCAAGACAATCTATCTCGTTGGTGCATTCTTTGTTTTGTTCTCAAGTGTTTATGCAACGCTGGCCTATTGGACCCGTGTGTTTCCGGATCTGCTGGGCCAACTGGGGTGGTTTGATTTTTCTGATCTGAAGAAAAGAAAGAACCTGGTGTCGCTGCTGGCATTTCTCTTTCCCTTTATCTGGGCCTGCCTCTTTTGCTACATTGAGTTGCCGGTGCTGATGGTGCTATCCGGTGGAATCATTGGATCGGTTATGTTATTACTTGTGGTGTTTGCCGGGTGGCATTTTAAATACGGTCGTATACAAACGTTGCCGTCTGGTAAATTTTATAATCTTATCTTCTGGATCAGTGTGATCTCGATTGGGTGGGTGGCGGTGTATGGGTTGGTGCAGACGTTTGGTTAATGAGTCGGACAACATCAACGGCCATGGTTCGTGGGGACGCGAACCATGGGGTTGGTATGATCAAATCAATCATCATCTTTGTTGGTGAGCCAACCCATTGCCTACGCACAACACCAACAAAGGCACGTGACACGAACCAAGGGAGGGAAACGAACCATGGGGATGGGTTAATAAGTTTGTACCTGTCAAGTAGTAAGACCTGACTGATTCTGAACTCTTCCCTCTTTCAATATCTACTCATAGCGTAGTGAATCTACCGGATTTGAAACGGCTGCCTTCATCGTCTGGGTACTGATAATAATCAACCCCAGTCCGGCAATCATCACAATGCCACTCATAATAAGCAAAGGCGTGATCTGAATCTTATAGGCA
>ERZ795061.1326-NODE-1326-length-24285-cov-5.460132_pt1 | contig 24285 bp, 25 predicted proteins | sample MGYA00375145_ERZ795061 | MGnify/ENA primary metagenome ERZ795061 (study PRJEB30190, sample SAMN05720144) | anaerobic digester metagenome | isolation source: active sludge of municipal wastewater-treating anaerobic digesters | place: USA | collected 2014-12-22 ... | reverse complement strand
TCGGTGGCTCTCGGGGTCCCCATGGACAAGTTTGAAGCCATCCTGACCGAAGAGCGTGTAGCGGCTGGTGTGGCCACTGATGCGGAGCTTTCTGCCCGCGTCCTTAGTCAGGTGGTTACTCGCTACCTCGCCCTGCTTGAATCCCTTAATGTAGAGTTCCCTGACACGTTTGAAGAGCAATTGCAGGGCGCTATCCTTTCCGTGTTTCGCTCGTGGGACAATCCCCGGGCAGTGGAGTATCGGAAGATCAACGGCATCCCTGAAGAGTGGGGCACTGCGGTCAATGTTCAGGCCATGGTCTTCGGTAACTTGAACGACAAGTCCGCCACTGGTGTGCTCTTCACCCGAGACCCAGCCACAGGCCAAAATCAGGTGGTAGGGGAGTACCTAGTGAATGCTCAGGGTGAGGACGTGGTTGCCGGCATCCGGACACCGCTGCCATTGAGTGACATGGCCTCGTGGAATCCTGAAATCCTTGACAGCCTTGTGGAGACAGTATCCACTCTGGAAAACCACTACAAGGACATGCAGGATGTTGAATTCACGATTCAAGACGGCAAGCTCTACATCCTGCAAACTCGCAATGGCAAGCGGTCTGCCGCGTCGGCCTTTCGTATTGCATACGACTTGGCAGAGGAAGGTCTGATTACGAAAGACGAGGCGGTTGGCCGCGTCAATCAAAAGCAGCTTCTGGCCATGATGCAGAACTCACTTGATCCCAAGTTCAATATGGCCCCTCACCTTGTCGGCACCGCTGCGGGTGGTGGGTTGGTAACAGGGGTAGCGGTCTTCACGTCAGAGCGTGCAGTTAATTGCACTGAGCCGTGCATCTTGGTCAGGTCAGAGACGGACCCAGAAGACATTGCCGGCATGAATGCAGCCGTAGGCATCCTTACTTCTACGGGAGGTATCACTTCTCACGCTGCCGTTGTTGCACGAGGAATGAACAAGTCCTGCGTAGTCGGTGCCACCGCTCTTACCATCGGGGATTCTGATCCTGCCATGACACAGGCCGTCATCAGTCCTTCGGGCCCAGCATTCAAGGAAGGTACCAAGATCACCCTTGATGGGGCAACTGGAAATGTGTGGGTTGGGGTTGATGTTCCGGTAATCGCTGGCGGGTCTTCTCCGGAGGTACGGAGCATCATCGGGTGGGGTATGCAGAAGCATGGTAGTGTGTCAGAGCGACTGGACTTCAATACGTTCAGCCCTGCCGATATTGATGCAGCAGTGGCAGAGGCCACGTCTTCCAGCATCTACATTGACACGGCTCTTTTCGAGCCAGTTCCCGGACAAGACCTTGGTCCCATGGTGTCTAGGATCAAGGTACTCGGGTTCGCCTTGGCGGCATCGACAAAAGTCACTGAGGTGATTCTCGACATGACTCCGCTGGCTCACTTGCTACCTGCACCTGATGTGGTGTTCTACTCCATGTTCGGCCTATCTGAAGACAATGCCACGGTCCCAGCAATCATTGTCAATGCTCTTAAGTCATGGCCCAAGGCAGTGACAGCTATGACTTCCGTTCGGTCTTTCATGCCCTTGGATAAGGGCCTTTGCGATGCACTCAAGAGCTACGGGTTCAGTCTCCATAGCCATATCCGGACGGTTGCAGACTTGCTTGAAGCCAAGGGGCCGGTCCAGATCACTCCCGGGGTTATCTCTTCTGTTTTCGGGGGTGAGGATGCTTACAAAAAGATGTGTTCCATGGTTGAGGTAGCTACAGGCAACTCTATCGGCGGGAAGATTCCCCGTCCTGTTTATTGGTATGACTTCTTTTCGGAGGCAGCATAATGGCCCTTGTTCTAACCCTTGGAGTGGGTAAAGACTTCTACGTTGAGGGGGCTCGGGTAACTGTTGTGGATGTTATCTCCCCCACTTGTTTCTCACTGCAACTCGAAAGTGGCGAAATGTTCCACGTCACTGCTGACGAATGGAAGGAAATCCTTCCCGGGGTGCGGGTACAATCCGCCCTAGAAAAGTCAAGGGCTGCTCACACTGCTCGGGTGGCTATTGAAGCCCCAGGCCTCCGAATCTTGCGTGGGAGTCCTTCCGGAGCCAAGGCTAGTTTGACAATCAACTTTAATCAGGTAGTATAGATCATCATCTAGGAGGAAATAATGACTATCAGCAAATCGCAGACACCCTTGCACAAGGGGATTCCCGTCAATATCGGGAGGTTGGATGGGTTTGTATTCGGGGGCCCCTATCGGAGTTACATCCCCGGCACCCGCAGACTCATTGGCATCAAGATGGCTGCTGAGATCAACCATGATCATGATTTTGCGGTGGATACCGAGGACTTCTCTGTTCCTCCGGTGCAGGGCATGCAAAATGGTCTGGTGGCAGCTATCAACGCCTTTCACGATGGGAAGGATGTCTACGTCGGGTGCATGGGAGGAATCGGCAGGACCGGCCTGTTCATGGGGTGCATGGCCAAAGTAATGGCGGACTACGCTACCCATACGAAAACTGACAAGCCCGTGCCAGCGGACCCTGTGGCTTACGTGCGGGCACACTACATGGGCCACGCTATCGAGACTCTGGAGCAACAGGTGTATGTTCGTGGTTTCAATACCGCCCCGGTCATCAAGTACATTGACGACCTCTTGAGCCCTACCGTGGTAAGTGTAGAAGTCCCCGTCCCGGCACCTATGCCCACCCCCTTGCAGTACGCCATGTATATGCTGTTTGGGGTCAAGCCCAAATAACATTTGACAAACTAGATCAATCTGGTAGTATTCAGTTGTACAGTAAAACCACGGAGGGTTACAGCATGAGCAGGTCTCTTCAAAAAGACACCCTGTCTTTCCAGTTTGGCGTACGGCCCGGGGTTCAAGCCCGCGATGTTGGGGCCGCGTCAATTCCCAAGGTAGCTGAGAGGATCGCAGCGGCAAAGACCTCCGGTGACGACATCGGCGAATTGTTATGCGCTGATCCCATTGGTGAGAAGGTAATGGGACATCCTGAATTGGACGCGGTGATCTTCTACATGATGAATCACGCCATGTCCCTAGTTCGGCAGAGGGTTCACCCCCTAGCTAGGCTGGGTGATTATCTTCCTCTGGTGGAGGAGTACCACAGGCAGCTTGCCATCCGCTCCACCCGTATGTTCATGTACCTTGTTCTGATCTGCACTCGGGAGTCCCGGCATGATAAAAGCTCTGGGACGAACTGGTATGGAGGGTACCCCATGTCTTTCTTGAAGCTCCATAAGAGCATCAAAGGAAACGGGTCCGATGCAGCGGCAATGGAGTTCCTGAATAATCCGCCAGCAGGCACTCTCGGCAACTACACTAGGTTTCTTGTGGATGCCTTCTACAAGGGCTCATACTCCGGCGGGTATGGCGGCAAGGCTTGGGGTGAGGTGGCCAAGGTGCTGCACGGGTTTGTCACCGGCACCCTGTCGGCAGAAATGATGCTGGACACTGCCTTCACCCTCTGCCACAACAATGGGCCCATCTTCAATAAGGGCATGTTCTATAGTGGGTACAGCAAGGAAATCTACCGTATCTTGGATGTCCAAAGGTCGGGCCAGATTCCACAGCTTGTGGCTGACCAAGCTACTCCTTGGCATTCCAATGCCCAAGTAGCTGCCCTGTACAAGAAGTGCCTGTCCCTCCTTGGACCAGCCTTCTCCGGTTACGTCGATTGGTATCTGGTGGAAGAGCTTGGCTCCATGCACAGCTACCCGAACGAAAAGACCATGCAAGTCAGCAACCATGGTTACCCGTCCGCTTTCAAGGCGAAACTGGAAGTCGAGGAGTTGAAGAAAAAGATGGCCGCAGAGAAGGCAGCACAGGAAGCGGCTGAGCAGAGCAAGAAGTATCTTGAGATTTGGCCGGGTCTTACCGTCCAGAAAGTGAGCAGTGGTCGAAATGTCTAGCGTGAAAAAAGTGTCATCCGTTCTACCTTTGAGGCCCGCCGCCACGACACCTGCAAAGGCCCCTGCTTATCGCAAATGCTATGAGGGGCACCCGCCCCTTACCATCGGTGATTTCGTGATCTACGGGGGTTCCTGTTCGTCTCCCGTGGTGTCTGATGCTGACGTGTATGTGGGGTTTGATTACGGCCATGCCAAGACCCCGCAAAGCTACCCTTGGATGCCGGGAGACTCGTTCTATTTCCCCATAACTGACATGCACGCACCGAGCGACTTTGCGCAGTTCAAGAACCTTCTCACGTACCTGTCCGTGCAATTAACTGCACAGAAGAAAGTGCATATAGGGTGCATCGGTGGTCACGGGCGCACCGGGACCGTATTGGCGGCTCTTGTGGCCACCATGACTGGGGAACTCGACGCTATCAACTACGTGAGGAAGCACTACTGCGAAAAAGCGGTTGAGTCCAAGGCGCAGGTGGATTTTCTAGTCAAGAACTTCGGGATCACGTCAGCCCCGGCAGCAAAGGAAATCCACCCTCCGCGTGTCCATGGAAGTACCTCTGACTATGGCGGTATGAAGTCGTACAACAGGTCCCTAGACTTGGTGCGGAGCATCCCAAGCCTTCCAGCCGGCACCGCAGTAGTCACCCCTGTCCAGTCTGTGTCCTCCATCTGGGGCCAGAATGTTTCATTTGACAAATCCGGCTAATCCGGTATAATCTCTGTAAATCCAAGGAGGGAACGACATGGCAATAACCACCAAAGTAAGTTCAGAGTACGGGATTGGTCTTCTCAAGCTGTTCGGGGTTGATCCTCTCTTGATAGAAGCAGCCTCCCAGAATGGTATTCAGATAACCCAGCACTCTCTCGGACTGTTCGCGGTCTATCTGGGTGGAAAGGCATACGGGACTGTGGCTGTCAAGGGGAGTGCCATAACCATGGCGCAATCGGGACAGCTTGGCCCTGCTAGCAAACAAGCAATCCAATACGGTTTCGAGGAGAAGATCAAGGCGGCGTTGAAGGATGCTGTGGATTCTGGTGGGGTCGCCCCTTCCCCAGTGACCACCATATCTAAGCCAGCACCTGACGTCACCGAGGTGACTACTGGAAGCACTGTCCCGCCAGAAAAGGTGCCGGTTTTTGGCGGGGTGTCTGGCTCCGAGGCTTCCGAAGAAACCCTAAAGAAGGCATTGCAGGATTTGCCTCCCATCAGCAAGAAGGTTACCACCAAGATGAAAAAGTCCGCTTCTACTTTCTTCACGTTGGACGAGAAGACTGCCAATGACCTTCACCAAGCTGTGCCATGCCACCTTTTTGAGGCCACTGAATGCGGGGTTCCAGTCTTCGGTACAAGCCCCGGCTCCGTGTATTACGTCTTGGCCCTTCTCAAGGGTGCCGCTCTCGCTGCTCGACTCAAGGGTGCCAAGTTGTCTCTGCGTTTGGAGCCCACTCCCGGAAAGGACCTCAGCCCCTATAATCAGGTGCTGGATTCCTTTGGGTTCAGTTTCCAGACTTCTCACTCAAGCACCCATGTGTCTGTAGGGAATAAGGCACTGCTGAAGAAGGTGGTCGGGGCCTTGCTTTTCAGTCTCGGCATGGAGAACGTCCATGAATCAATCGACCCGATTACCATCCTTGGAGGGGGCAAGTTGCCATGAGTACAGCCTTGAAGCTGCGGGACATCATTGAGATGGGCCCCCTGCTTGGGGGTCTCACTCCGCAAAATATCGTGGGGGAGGTAGTCAGCATTTCCCCGGGCCGTGTCGAAGTGGCCCTGACTTTTTTCGGGGTTCGTATCGGTAGGGCAGAAAGAACTGATAACGGAGAGGAACTCAAATGGACCATGCTAGCCTAGACACAAAGCTGTTCAAGCTGTTGGATGTCATCCAAGTCAAGGGGGAGTACAAGGATGGGGCCATTTCCGGGTCTCGTGACCTAACGGTGCAGACCGATGTAGGTCTCCGCATACCCGTCACCGTCACCCTAGACAAGTTCTTTATGAACGACCAGTGCGGGATTGTGGCCCATGTTATCGGTGATCTCTACATAGTCGTGTCATACTATGAAAAGACGCGATCAACCGGGGCCTACCTGATCGACAAGGACAAGCTGGAGATGGACGGTGTGAAGAGCCCGCCCTCCTTGTTCATCAGCAAGACATACGACATGCGGGCTGTATTTGAGGCATTGAAGCATGCCATCGTGTCCGCATTCACGTACCGGAACAATCAATGGGTGGCACTGCGACTACCCAAGTAAGAGAACTGCGAAACATGCCCGCCCCCAAGGCGGGTTTCAGTGTCGAAAGGGAGTCATGCTTGTAATCTGGTGCAGTCAAGAGGTGAAGACCCTCAAGGAAGTCATAGGGGCAACCCTATCCCAGCATGCGATTGACCACAGGGTAGAGCCGGATGTGTCCGGGTTTCCTTACGTCTCCCCCGGGGACGTAGTTCTTGCCTGTGGGACCAAAGCACTCGCAGTTCTCCAAGCCATGGGGGTCACCCCCAAGGGCAGGACCGTCACTTCCACCCGAGGCACTCCTATCATGGTCAGAGGGGCTAAGGTGCTGACTACCTTTGACCCCGGGGTTGTATTCCGTGACTATGCCCGCCTCCCTGACATCCAGTGGGATATTCAGCTTGCAGTACGACTTCACAACACCCGGACCACAGCCCCGAAGGTTGGTGACTACAAGCTGGTGGAGTCCTTTCACGAGGTAATTGATCGCATTGACTACCTCTGGGAGCGGACGGGCTTACCCGTGGAGGTGGCCTGTGACTTGGAGACCAAGGGTCTGGACGAGTTCGCTGTGGGGGCTTGGATCATATCGTGCTCATTCACTGTCGATGCCGGGACGGCTCAGGTAGCCTACTTCCTGAAATCAGAAAAGCCCGTGCAGCCCGACGTATTCACCCCGGAAGAGGATCACACCTATTGGGAGTCTCTGTGGGTGCAGATCAACTGGCTTCTTACGACCCCCAAGGTTTCTCTTCGCGGAGCCAACTTCAAGTTTGATTCCCGCTGGCTTAACCAGTGCTGGAGCATAAACTGCACAAACCACAAGTTTGACACTACCCTCGTGGGGTCTCTACTTGACGAGAACAGAAGTAACTCCTTGAAGTTGCATGCCAAGCTATTCACTAACCTCGGGGGCTACGAGGATGGCATGGACAAGTACGACTTCTCTTGTCTGGAGAAGGTACCTGTACCGGAGATCGTTCAATACAACGGAGGAGACACTGATGCCACCCTACAGGTGGCTACGCATTTCAAGAAGCAACTGCTCAAGGACAGGAAGCTAGTCAATTTTTACACCAAGGTGACCCATCCGGCCTCAAAGGCATTTGAGCGACTGGAGAGGAATGGCATCTATGTCGATGTCCAGTACTACCACCGACTCCAATCCGAGTTGGAGGAGGAGATTTCAAGAATCCATTCCGGCCTCATAGGCATGATGCCGGCAACCCTGCGAAGCAAGTATGCGGAGAACTTGAAGGTCACCCGTCACGCTCTTTTGCGTGACTTCCTCTTCACCCCAGCCGGCCTCAACCTCAAGCCACACCTATTCACGGAGGCAGAGAAACTACCCTCAACGGCCATGGAACACCTGTTGAGTTTCAAGGACAACCCAGCCGCTGCCGAGTTCATATCCCTGTTCAATGAGTACGGAAGTGCCACAAAGACACTCTCGACCTACGTCATTGGGTTCCTTAAGCACTTGCGGTCAGACGGGAAGTTTCATCCCTCATTCATGCTTCATCGCGGGGGCTATGGGGACTCCGATGACGACACCGGAACAGTAACCGGACGCACGTCAGCCAAGGACCCAGCAGTTCAGACTATCCCCAAGCATACGAAGTGGTCCAAGCGTTTGCGGAGGGCATTCATCGCGCCCCCGGGCTACACCATCCTGAACTTGGACTACTCACAAGGGGAACTGCGTATCTGTGCTGTGGTGGCGGAAGAGCCCACCATGATCCAAGCGTACCTTGACAACAAGGACCTCCATGCCATAACCGCTGCGGGCCTGAACGGGTACTCCTTTGAAGAGTTCATGCTGCTCCCCGACGAGCTTCGGGATGAGCTTCGATCTGGGGGAAAGGCCGGCAATTTCGGACTGATCTACGGTATGCAGCATATCGGGTTCCGGGAGTACGCTTGGAATTCCTATGGGGTATCCATGTCAGAGGAAGAGGCGTTCAATACCCGCAATGCCTTCTTTGACCTCTACTCCCGCCTGTTGCCTTGGCACACTGAAGCCAAGAAGTTTGCCAAGGTCCGGAGCTACGTCAGGTCACCCCTTGGTCGGGTGCGTCACCTTCCCCTAATCAATTCTCCGGACAGGGAGTCGAGGTCCAAGGCAGAGCGTCAAGCTATCAACTCCCCCATTCAAGCAACCTTGTCCGATATGATGCAAATGGCCATGGTTTCCATTGACCGGCAGTACGGCAATGAAGACATTCGCACCTTTATGATGACCCATGACAGCTTATCGCTGTACGTCCCGATAGAGCGTGCGGTAGAATGGAGTCCTAGACTCCGGGATATAATGGAGAACCTCCCATTGAAGAAGGACTTTGGTTGGGAGTCACCCCTTAAATTCACCGCTGATTCAGAGGTTGGAGTTCCAGATGATGACGGGGTTATCAGCCTAGCCAAGTTGCAGAAGCTGAAGCCCACTTAACACTACCGGAGAACCGCATGTCCGACGAAGAACAGACCATAGAGAGCGTCTTTACCAGACTTGGGGGGGATGTGCGAAAGGCCGACACCAAGGCCATGATTACGAATGGGTCAGACGCTTTCCCTGCCGATTCCTTTGAAGGGGTGTATTGGTCCGGGGGCTCAGTCGGCTCCAACGTCGGGATCATTGAACCCGTGTTCAAGCCGGGCAGCTTGCATGCCATCGCTGTGCAGAACAACACCCTCTCACAGTGCATTGAAGCCATGGAGGTGAATATCGACGGCACCGGACATTCTATTGAGCTTGTGAAGGAGGGTGAGGCAGAGTCTGATGAAGATGCGGAGAAGGTAGCCCTACAAGACTTTTTCCGTGAGCCCTTCCCCGGGAAGTCCATGATCGAAATTCGTCGGGCCATGCGGCGCGATCTGGAGGCATCTGGTAATGGGTACTTTGAGGTCATCAGGGATGCCCAAGACAATGTAGTTCTCACCAACTTTCTCGACTGCCAAGATGTTCGGATGGTTCGGTTTGACGACGCCGTGCCAGTGGCCAAGGAAGTGGTCAGGGCCGGTAAGGTGGTTTCTGTCACCATCCGCACTCGGGAGCGCCGGTTTGTTCAGGCCATCAATGGCAAAAAGGTGTATTTCAAGGAGTTCGGGGCTTCCCGCGATCTAGACAGAGACACAGGGGCTTGGGTAGCTGAAGGCCAGAGGCTTCCTGTTGAGAGGAGGGCCAGTGAGATCATTCACTTTGCCGGCAACAAAGAGCCGAAGACACCCTACGGCACTCCCCGCTGGATCAATCAGATGCCTTCTGTTCTCGGGTCTCGCAAAGCAGAAGAGCACAACCTTGAGTTCTTTGATGGGGGTGGCATCCCTCCGGTACTGGTCATTGTCGAAGGTGGCACTCTGGGGGAGAAGCTCCGGGCAGACCTCAAGAAGCACCTGTCTGGGGTAGGTGGGCGGTCCCGTGCGGCTATCGTAGAGGCTATCTCTACCTCGGGTACCATCGATTCCGCTGGGTCAGTGCGGGTCCGTGTGGAGCGATTTGGGGCAGAACGGCAGCAGGACTCCATGTTCCAGAAGTACGATGCCGAGACATCGGAGCATGTACGGATAGCCTTCCGTCTCCCTCCCATGTTCTTGGGCAAGGCACAGGATTACAACTTCGCCACTGCCTACACCGCATACATGGTGGCAGAGGCTCAAGTGTTCTACCCGGAGCGGGACGAGTTCGACTCCAAGATCAACAACACCATTGTCAAGGCTCTCGGGATCAAGAAGTACAAGTTCCGCTCCCTGCCACTCACCCTCACGGACATTGCCAATCAGTTGAAGGCCATTGAATTGGTTACGACGGCCAAGGTGATTTCCGGGGAGGAGATTGTTTCCAAGCTGAATGAGATCACCGGCCTGTCCATGGAGTACACGGAGCCTCCCGCCCCACCCCCTGCCCCTGCCGCACCTGCTACGGGCACCCCTGCCGAGCCAGCGGTACCAGCAAACGGCACTCCCCTGGATACCCCCACCAAGAAAAGCGAGCCCGGAGACTACAAGATTCCAGCCCTAGTAGCTGAGTGGGTGGAGTCCATCGGTCTTCATGGTGACAGTGTGGCAAGCAGGTACTCCGAGACGGCAAAGGACCGTATCCACAAGGCTGTGTTTGAGCTAACCCCTGATGAAACCAAGGAGTTCAACCGCATTCTTGCAGCCATCAGTTTCTCTTCTGCCGGCACGGACATGGAGGGTCTTTCCGAGCTTTGTGAGTGCGCCAATGCTCTAGTCGGGTCTTGATATGATCCGGGCTGAGAGCTTTAAGGCACTGGAGGCTTCACTCGCGGGCCGTCTATCAGGCTCACTGCGAGACCTGACTGAAGCACTGTACGCCAAGATTGAGAAGGCCATTGCAGCCAAAGACTGGGACAAGGCACATGCAGAGGCTACCAAGCTATCGTTGTCGGACCTCTTTGTGGGGCACGAGGACTACCTAGCCTATGTGACCAACCTTGCCATGCTTTTTGGGGCCAGCCGCGTTACCAAGAAGCCGGGGACCTCTGTGGTCGGCCTCGGGTTTGAGGGAGTGACCTCCCATCAGATGGCTCAGACGTTCAAGCAGTCAGTTCTGGTCAAGGGTGAGTCCCAATTGCGGGAAGCGGCCTTGCAACTAATTGCACTGCACAAGGCGTCACCCTCGCTGGTGGAAGCGACCAAGGCTGACACTCCAGTGTGGGACCAGCCAGAAAAAGCCCTTGAGCCGTCCGGTAGGCCCCGTAGAATCCTCCAGCCATTCTCTTCCTTCATGGATGGAACAGGTCAGGCCATGCTCAACATAGCATCGTCCCTGCATACCTCCCGGGTGTCCTCCTATGGCTTCACGGCTGAGGCAATGGCCTTGGGATTGACTGAGTATCAGATCAATGAGCAACTCGACTCACGGACGTGTCCTGTGTGCCGGGAAATGCACGGCAAGCGATTCAAAGTGCGGGATGCCCGGGCCATGCTTGACATTGTTACTCGGGTCTCCGATCCAGCCGACATCAAGCAGCTTCAGCCGTGGCCCAAGCAGAGCAAGTCGGCTGTTGACGATCTGAGGGTAATGACCCCCTCCGAGTTGGTGAATGCGGGGTGGCACGTCCCTCCATTCCACCCAAGATGCAGGGGGCTACTGTCTCGGGTAGGGGATGTACCTACTCTTGAGCAGCTTGACGCAGGGGAGGTCAAACCACCAGCTTACACGGCAAGCACTGCCGATTTTGAGGCCCTTGGGCAATCGCTCTCTGCCGAACAGATCAGGCTCTGGAACACCCATACCACCATGGCACCAGCCGACATCGTTGCACGCCTTCGTGGGCTATCTGGCGACGAGTTTCTCTCGGGTCTGGTAGGGGCGGATAACCCCGCTGCGTTCTCCGGGATTTCGTCTCTCAATGTGACCCAGAAGGGCATCAATCTCGGGATCAATGCCCCGTTTCTGGGGTCTTCTGAGTCCGTATGGCAGGAGGTCACTTTCGACAAGACCAAAATGCGCCTTGAGATGATGGCACTGGGGGAGGCAGATCAGGGCACTGGGCTGGTCAAGAAGTACTTGCAACGGTTGTACAACCTGTCTTCGGACCTAGACGTTGGGCAGATGGAGCTTACCGCCAACATGGAGTTGGGGGGTTACGCTTGGGCCAAGTACGGATTTCGTCCCAAGCTCTCGCAGTGGGAAGCATTGAAAAAAGACATCCGCAAAGGATTCCGCTCTGGGGTTGATGTCTCTGCCATGAACCCAGATGCCAAACTTGCCATGCAAGCCATTCTGGAGTCTCCAGACCCAGCCTCCATTTACGTCTTGGCAGATATGGCCGTGCCTCTCTCCGGCACTCCTATGGGTGAGAAGTTATTGGCGGGCACGTCTTGGGACGGGGAGCTACCATTGGATGATTCCGAGGCCATGGTGAGGTTCCTTACCTACGTTGGGGGTGTAAAATGAAGGGGCCAGTATTCGTCCAGACGAAAGACGGGAAGACCGATTCCGGGATTCATAGGCCCATTCTGGAGGGGGTGTCCTTCTCCCGGTCAAAAGCCTTCCCCTCCTCCTTGGCTAGGGGGCAGTCCTTGGGGCTGACCAAGGAACAACTTCTCAAATTGATGAGGCCATGATGTTTTCAACCATCTTCAAAGCGTTCAATGAGGTATCTTTCTCCCCGTTGGCACAGGGTCTAGCCAGCATTTTTGGTTCTGACGTATTCAAGTTCGACAAAAACCAGAAGCGCGGCCCGGACGGGAAGTGGGCTACTCAGGGGGTTGGTGCGGCTGGAAAGCTGTCCATCAAGAGAAACCAGAGAAACTACAAGGTTGATGACGTGGTTCTAGCAGCCCTAGACGGGGACGCTGCCACGCTCAAGCAGTACAATGACGCCATCGCGCAGGTGAGCGCGGACGTTAAGGCCGGGAAATGTACTGACGTTTTGAACTCTCGCAACGGGGACGGCACTGGTGGTTACACCAAGGATCGCCTGAAGCTGCACCACCAGATACTTGAGCACTTTTTCAAGAAAGAGGCTGATTACAAGCCCGATACTCCTCCCCCGTCATTCATTGTTCTGGGTGGTCGCGGGGGCTCTGGGAAGAGCAACTTCGATAGTCGAAATGATCCAAAGGACGGCCCAAAGTTTGGGGTCTATGATGGAAGCAAGGCCCTGCTCATTGACCCAGACGCCATCAAGGAAATGTTGCCGGGGTACGATCCTCAAAAGGCCTATTTGTTCCACGAGGAGTCGGGGGCAATAGCTGACAAGCTGCACAAAATGGCTCGGGACAAAGGCCTGAATGTGGTGATGGACATAACCCTCAAGAGCTTCCACGGATCAATCGTGGAGAAGTTCAAGAAGGCCGGGTACCACACCGAAGCGCACTTCATGCACAAGCAACCAGAGTTCGCCCTCCGGGGTGCTGTACGCCGCTGGAATCACAAAGTCCTCATCAAGAACCCACTCACCGGGGAAGCCAAAGAGTTCCCCAAGGGTAGGCTTGTGCCGCCCTCAGTAATCGAGTCGAACACCAACAACGAACACAATTTTGACCGCATGGCTAGAATGACCGATAACTGGTCAGTAGTGAGCAACACGTCACCCAACGGATTTACCGGGGAGCGGGTGGCATCAAAGCCAAAGCCAGTGAAGAAGTTGGACTCCTTCGCCACGGTGTTAAAGGCCAATCCCTACCATGATGAGTTAGGGCGATTCACGTCCAAGGATAGGGATTCTGAGCATTACTCTGCCACACGGGAATTCACCAAAGAAGAAATAGCTCTGCTCAAGGGGGTGAAAATATCCTCCGGCTCTAAGCTGGCTGAAGCTATGGACAACGCCACAGATGGGCATGTTGATGTGCAGGCCATTAAGGCGACGCTGGCAAAAGGGGGTAAGAACTATGCACAGGTGGAGATTCCACTGAGCCATATAGATTGGAGCAGTGTCACCGACGAGGTAGCGGCGGTTCGGGCTGACCCAAACAAGGGGGCTATTCTGGTGGGTGCCCACGGGGAGATTGTGGATGGGAGACACCGTTCCCTTCTGGCGAAGCAGTTAGGGGACAAGGCCATCAAGGCATGGGTGCCAGTTGCGGATGCTCTGAAGATTCTATCCAAGGTGAAGAAGGCAGAGCGTATTCTCAGGCCATACGAGTTGGAACCAAAGTCTCTGGAGTCTGTGCAGAAGTCCAACCCCAACCACGAGCCCGCTGGGTCACCCAAGGGTGGTCAGTTCGCCTCGAAAGAAAAAGCAGCACTCGCGTCTTCTCAGTACGCTTCCATGCTGAAGGATATTGGGGGCTCTTCTCCTCACGCCCCGTGGCTGAAGGCGCTGGCTCTGGCTACCAACATCAAAGCCAAGTCTCACGGGGCCTTGGACCTTGAGCTTGCCCATGATTGGCTGGCCATGGGCCATAGTCAGGCCCTGCTCAAAGAGGTGGGAGTCGACCTGTCCGATGATGAACTCAAGGCCATGACCTACTGGAAGTCCAAGGAGAAGGCAGCAGCCACCAAGTTCAAGGCTCTGTTCGACAAGGACTACACCAAGCACTACGCTGAAGTGCAGGATGCCATAGACAAGTTCGGCCCGGACTCCGCACAAGTCAAGAAGTTGAACAAGGTCGGCGTCTCATGGGTGGCCCAAGCCTACAAGTTTGGGGCAAGCCCTGCTCAGGTCAAAGAGGCTCTGGCGGGGGTGGAGAAATCCTATAACGACGCCAAACTGGCCAAGTCTGTTCTTGCCAAGACCAATATCATGGCCTCGTTGAAGCAGATGGCCAAGGATAGCGAGCTACACGGCACCCCCTTTGACCACGATCTTGAAAAGAGTGCGTTGGCCATGGGGGTGGATACGGGGGAAGTTACCAAACTGATTCAGGACGGTAAGCATGCAGCCGTAGAGGAGAAGAAGGTACTCAAAACCACGGCTCTGGAGTCTGCCAAGTCGGCGGCATACAATGTCGCCAAGGCTTTGGATGAGCATGGCAAGGACAGCCCTGAGTACGCTGCCGCTGTGGCTTCGCAGGTTGCTGCGGTTACCGCCGGTCTCAAGCATGCTAACAGCACTGACCTAGGATTCTTTACTGACACTGGGAAGGCCCACTATGCTACTTACAAAAAGGACATGGGGGCTCTGAAGGTCAAGTACGGTGAGAGCCTGTCCAAGACCATGGCCGAGTACGCCACTGCGAATTTCAAGGATCGTAAAAATTCCACGGAACTCGCTGACCATGCTGCCAAGGTTCATAGCAAGCTCAGTGCAGAGCAGGTAGCTGCTATCGGGTCCTACACGTCTTCCGGGTTCCGTCAATTGAACAAGGAGGTTGGGGCTGCTGGTACTGCGGTTATGAAAGGGCAGAAGCCCACCTTCATATCTGACCATCGCGTGAAGCAGATGGAGCGTATGGACGACGCTTTCAAGGACACAACTCTGGGCTACGATACCAAGCTCTACAGGAATATGGCCCAGAAGTACTTTTGGGAGCAGTTGGGGATTTCAGGGAATTCAATGGACGCTATCACCGATGCACAGATGAACTCTGTAGTAGGCAGGGTGTACAAGGAAACAGCCTTTAGTTCAACGACTACGGACGTAAACCTTGGGCTGTCTTTGCAAGATACAGCCTTACAGTCTGGTAGGCTCACCCTGAACATCCGGGCCGGCAAGAAAATGCCCGGCATGCTGGTGACGGCCATCTCCAGTCATTCACACGAGAACGAAGTAATTCTCCCCCGGGGCACGACGTATGTCATCAAAGGGATCAGGAGGGGTGTCAAAGGTGAGAAGTTCATCGTGGATGTGGATATGATCGGGGCCTTCCCCGACAAGATCAACTAAGGGGCTGCCATGTACGCCAAGATGTTTTCGGACTCAGTTGTAACCAAGCAGGACACTCCAGAAGAATCACCGGGGTACGTAGTTGATAATCTGTGCTGGAAGTGCAAGCACCTAAACCGGGAAGACCCCCTGACGTGCGTGGCATTCCCTGACGGGATTCCATTGATTATCCTCATGGGGGACTATGACCACACCATTGAGTTCAATGAAGGTGGGTTGTCTGATGAGGGGGTAACCTTTTCCCCAATAACATTTGACAAACTAGATAAATCTGGTAGTATCTAGTCATACCACAATGAAAGAGTAACCAATGTCCGATACCATCCCACCCCTTACACCAGCCAGTCCAGAGCTTCTCAAGCTGTTCGACTACGTTCCCGGGGAGCCACCTGATGAGGAAATGTTCGACTACTACGCTCGGAGTGGGGTGAAGCCTGAGACGTTGAAGGACCCCAAAGAACGCGCTGCCTACATCAAGTTTCTGGAGACCTTCGATGCCGACGCTGAGTGACGTTCTCTACGGCATAGCCGTAGCGGATGCGATAGGGAATCCTTTGGAGTTCAGGGCGGCAATTAAGCCAACCACTTTTAATGCTGCTGTGTCCCGCCCGGTCCTCAATGTATCTGACGATACCCAGATGAGCTTGTTCTGTGCAGAGGCACTATTCCGGGCTAAAGGCAACGTACAGCTACTGCCTCACGAATTTTCAGCAGCCTATAGCCGGTGGTACTCAACCCAGCGCCACGGTGAAGTTAATTGCACGGGCCGTCATGGTCTGCTTCAGTTTTCCTCACTGTACTGCGTTGAGTCCCCCGGGGGCACTTGTATGAGCGCTCTGCGGGCTATTGCTATGGGTCAGGATGTGCGGAACGACTCCAAGGGAAACGGGACCGTCATGAGGTGTGCCCCCATAGCTTTTTGGGCCAAGAAGAACAAGATACCCATAGCTGCTGCCCTTGAAGCCGCCACTCTGGATGCCAATACTACCCATAAGCATCCTTACGCAGCCGAATGTTCGCGGGCCCTTGTACTCATCTACCTCCGCGCTCTTGCCGGGGAGGACATAGGGGAGGCAACCATCAATTCTGTCATTACTTTGCACAGCGAGAATATCCTCTCAGTTCATGTTGGGGACTTGCTACTGCGGGCCGTCAGTGTTGACTTCTCTGAGTTCAAGATGAGGGGCAGCACCACTGCCAGAGGAAGCCTATTTGATGGTGGTTGGGTGGCAGAGGAGGCCTTGGCCTTGGCGTTGTGTGCAGTGCATAGCTCTTCCACTTGGATGGAGGCAGTTCGCCTAGCCACTACCATCAATGGGGACTCAGACACTGTTGGAGGGATTGCTGGGGGCCTTGCTGTGGCCTGCGGCATGAACCCAGACCCAGAGCACGTCAAGAGATTGAACGTGCTAGATGCCCTCAATTTTGTAGAGTCTCATTACCAGTAGCACAAAATCACAAGCTGACTTAGAATAGGCCGGTACCCCCGGCCTTTTTCTTGGAGAGTCAGTTTATGCACAGCGCGGTCATCAAATCCGAAGACCAGAAACTACGCATTGTGTGGGCAGAAGTGTATGCTCCCAATCGCCCGGACTCCGATGGGGAGTTCATGGATGCGGAAGGCATTCGCAAGATGGCCTACGAGTTCATGCGGAAGCAGTCACTTGACCAGATCGATCACTCACACACGAACAACCTCGTGGGTGGGGCTCACGTAGTCGAGTCTTTCATCGCCCGGAAAGGTGACGACACCTTCATTGAGGGGGCGTGGGTGGTGGGATGCCATATCCCGAACGACGATGATTGGGCCAAGGTAGAGAAGGGGGAGTGGAACGGCTTCTCTATTGAAGCCAGCGTCAGCAAAGACGTAGTGGAGGTAGAGATTGAAATACCTCCGGTGCTCAGTGGAAAGACCATCAAGCATGAAGATGGGCATGACCACACGTTTTACGTGACCTACTCTGACCAAGGCAAGTTCTTGGGAGGAAAGACCGATATGGTAAATGGTCACTGCCACACCATAACCCGGGGCACCATTACTGACCCGGCCAGCGACCACCATCACAGGTTTTCCCATGTGGAAGACCTACTCATCAAGGAGTAGGGCATGTTCGCCAAGATTTTCAAGGGAGCCCCAATGGGGAACCGTAATGCCGCCAAGGATCACCAAGGAGGAGCCATGCAAGACAAGGCTTCCGAAGTGCCAGCCTCAGATATTGCCCGTATCGCATCCGAACACGCAAACCTGAAGAGTAAGAGCACCAAGGACTTGCTCAAGCTGCATCAGGGCCTGTCCAAGGTCAGGGGGTCTTACACCGCTGGTGAGATGGGAGGAAAACAGGGCCTGATCGACGGTATCCTTCAGCATCGCCATGGTGAAAAGCGCGTAAGTGCCTTCTACAATCAGCCCAAGGCCAAGAAGTCCGACCTCGAAATGACGCTCGGGGTCGGTTCCAAGTAACGTGCAATCAATTGCACCAGATAGTTGCTATCTTGCTTTCTGTTTGGTAAAGTGACCACAGTTTCAACAGGAGACGTTTCAATGCCGACTGTCAAGGTTAAGGCCACGAAGATGAGCAAGGGCAATGTCTCGTTCATTTCACTGGTAGAGCGCGGTGCAAACCGCATCCCGTTCAAAATCATCAAGCAGGAGAAAGATATGGCTGGTCATTTCGCAGGTATCGACCTTGGCAGCATCTTCAATGCCCGCAAGGCCGAAACGCCTCCGGTGACTCCAGAAGTCGTGGCAGTAGTCACCATGAAGGGTGAAGGCTTCGATTCCATCAAGGACCAGATCGAGAAGGTCGGCTTCAGCATCGCCGATGCCGAAGAGATGGAAGACGGCTCGGTTGTTTTCAAGCAGGGCGACATGGAAGGCGATACCACCGTTGTACGCCTCAGCGATCACGTCGGCGTGGTGGTGAAGGGCTTCAGCCCGTACTCCATGGAGATGGCAGTATCGGAAGACCTGTCTTTTTCTGACGCTTGCGCGGCCCAAGGCTTCTACCCCGGCATTCGCGTGGTCATGGAAGTCCTGACCAGTAGCATTGGTTCAATCGCTCAGAAGGCAGAAACCCCCGCTGCCGGCGCCAAGGCTATCGCCAAGATGTTCGATGAAGCCAAGGCATATGTCTCCTCTTTCGTCGCGGGCCTCCCGGTGAAGGCTTTCAAGCTGGAGGACATCGCTCCGGAACAAGTCGAAGAGACCCCTGAAACTCCCGAAGTACCGGCTGTTGCCGGCGAAGCTGAGGCTCCCGCCGACAGCGAACCAGAGGAAGGAACTGTCGTGGAAAAATCCGAAGAAACCCCTGACGTTGTTGAGCCGAAAGGCTTGACCGAAGAGCAAGTTGCCAGTATTGTCTCTGCTCAGGTGGATGGTGCTGTCGGTGACATCGCCAAGAAACTGGAAGAATCCTTGGCCGGCGTGACCAAGAGCTTTCAGGAGTCCATCCAAGCAGTGACCGGAGCCGTTGAGGGTCTGGTTGGCCGGGTGGAAAAGGCAGAACAAACGGTTGAAGCAGCCAAGAAGGCGGTTGCCGGCACCGTGGTTCCGGGCTCCGAATCTGGGGACGCGGAACCAGTAGCACGCAAGACTGAGACGGGATCAACTGGTGGCACTTTCGATACTGCCTACATGGGCAATGTCCGCAAGCGTGCCCGCAGCTAGCAGTTCAGTGCAAAATCAACCCTTTCAAGGAAATCAATACCATGCCGAGTAACCAAAACCTCATCCAAAAGGCTGATCTGGCGCTGTCTGATCTGGCCAACAATGGCGGCTTGCTGACCCCGGAGCAGACTGATCGCTTCATCCAAGTGCTGATGGACAGCCCCACCATCATCAATCGTGCCCGTGTGGTCACCATGAATGGCCCGCAGAAGAAGGTCAACAAGATCGGCTTCGGTTCCCGCGTTCTGCGCCGCGCAACGTCTGCCACGCCCCTCGCTGACAACCAGCGTGCCAAGGCTGACCTTGGTCAGATCACCCTGAACACTAAGGAGGTGATCGCGGAAATCCATCTGCCTTACGACGTTCTCGAAGACAACATCGAAGGCGGCAACATTGGTGCCGGGATGGGTTCGTCCGCTGGAGGTCTGCAAGACACGTTGGTTCAACTGCTCGGTGGCCGTGCTGCCCTCGATCTGGAAGAGCTCGGCATCCTCGGTGATACCCTGTCGGGCGACGACTACCTGAACCTCACTGACGGCTTCCTGAAGCGTGCCACTGGCCATATCGTGGATGCTCAGGGCGCTACCCTGACCAAGGACATCTTCAAGCAGTCCATCAAGGCGATGCCGGACAAGTACCTCCGCGTCCGCTCCGATCTGGACTTCTTCGTGTCGGTGGACAACGAGACCGAGTACCGGGACACCGTTGCCAACCGTGTCACTGGTCTTGGAGATGCCGCTCTGGTCACTGCCCAAGCTCTGTCGGCCTTCGGTTCGCAGATTTCGGCGGCCCCGCTCATGCCGAACAGCAAGGGTATCTACACGAACCCGAACAACCTGATTTTCGGCATCCAGCGCAAGGTGAACATCGAGTACGACAAGGACATCCGTGCCCGCAAGTTCATCGTGGTCCTCACGGCCCGCGTTGATTTCCAGATCGAGGAAGCCGACGCAATCGTGAAGATCATCAACATCGGCTAATCCAGCCTGTGCGGTGAGAGGACCGGGGGCTCCATGTGAGCCCCCTTTTTTTCTTGATTGAGTAAGAGGTGAGAAATGTCGCAGAACTACAAGCTGGTGGGTGCAACCACCTATTCAACTTCCAAGGCCATCTTCACCAAGGGTGGCGTGTATTCCGCTGAGACTCTGGGTGACCTAGTGGAGGCTACCATCGATGGCACCAACGAGCCCATGTTCGTCCCGGTCAATGAGTCCGTCACTCCTCCCCCGGAGCTTGAGAACGCTGACGGTTCCGTGCAGGAAGCCAGTGCAGGTTCCGATGACGCCGAGGGTGATGCGAGTGAGGCAGGTGAGGAGGGTACAGACGACTCCCCGGCACCAGTTGAAGCCAAGCGGCATGTGGCTTTCGGCAAGAAGGCCAAGCAAGCCGATCCCGAATCTGACATCGCTGTTTAACCACTAGGCCGCACCATGAACAAAGTGATTACTGCAAGTGAAGTTCGTACCCGTCTCGCTCTCACAGACGACGAAGGGGTAAATGCTGCAATCAACTCTGCGATTGGCGCGGCCCTAGTTCGCACTGAGGCCGTACTCGGCACCCTGCTTCAGGTGGGTACTGCCAGTGATGTGTTCTTCATTGACCCCCATGTGGATGTAGCCACCCGGGGCACCTTCGTACTCAAGTTGAGCAATGGCCTAGCCAAGCAGCAAGGCATGGTCATTACCTACTCGGGGACTCTGGAGGGGCTGTCAGACTCTCCGGATGCGGTTCAAGCCTTCGTTGTTCAGGAGGAGCGCGGGTTTGTCTTCATTCCAGAAGCCCTGTCAGGGAATTTCATCCGGGTGGTGTACTCCTACGGTCTTGCAGAGTCTGACGAAGCTCCAAGCTGGCTGAAAGAGGCGGTCCTTTGCTACACGGCAAAGGTGCTGTCCTCCCAGCAGATTTCCGATGGAAAGCCCGAGCTATCCAACGCTTTTGCATTCCTTGACCAGCATGGCTCCACCATCATTGACCGGCATTTGCGTAGCAACTCTGACGCTATCCTGCCCCTCGCCTAGTCATGCTCTCCATTGAGGTAACGGGTCTCCCGGCCCTTGCAGAGAAACTCAACCGGCTTGAAAAAGCCCTAGACGTTCAGGAGATTCTGGACGAGTCAGAAGCGTTACTGCTCAACCGTATTCGGGCAAGGTTCTTGGCTAAGACTGATCCGGACGGTAACCAGTGGAAGCCTTCACAGCGGGCACAGATCACGGGTGGCAAGACCCTGTTCAAGACGGGTACCCTATTCCACTCAATCCAAGCGCACACCTCTGCGCCTAACGAGCGCACCATCAGCACCGATGTTTTTTATGGGCCTTTTCACCAGTTCGGGACCAAGCGAATGGTGCGTAGGTCCTTCCTTGGGTTCAGTGATGAGGACCTCTACCTTGCTGAGAGGCGGGTACTACAACGAGTTATGGAGGCCATAGCATGATCGGAGCCATTGCACTTAATTGCATTGAGGACATTGAAGCCAAGGTTGCTTCAGTGCCAAACATACCCCGGGCTCGCGTGTTTCACGTCTATTCCGAGGAAGAACTCATTGAGAGGACCAAAGGTCTTGGGTTCCCCTGCGTGGGGGTGGTGTACGACGGTCTTCGTGCCACTCCAGAACCCGGGGCTACTTCCAAGATAGGGGGTTCTGCTGAACTTGTGGTCACTGTCATTCTGTTCTTCAGGCAGGACACCAAGGCCAAAATCGATCCCAAAGACTCAGTGGTGGCTACGTTGGACGCCATACGGGAGAAGATTCTGAAGACCAAATCCCCTTCCGGTCACTTTTGGAAGTTTCAAGTAGAAGCGGCAGTAGAGGGGAAAACTGGATTACTGGCTTACGTTCAACGGTGGGCCACTCCTGTTCAGCTTGTATAGAGCACCTGTTTTCTGTACTATGGGTGACGCAGTACCTCCTGCTATAGCCCGACCACAAATCCTATAGGAGCTTCACCATGACAATGCAAGCCATCCCCAACCAGTTTAGCAAAGGCGGGTCCAACCTGACCGATGGGACTCTCAAGGGTATCCTGACCGAACTGCAAGGACTCCGCGTCAATGTCGTTTCGGGTGCAGCAGCCAACACCAAGATGGATGTTGCTCCTCTGCGCCTTGAGGACACCCTCCTTGCTGCCATTATCACTACCGATGCTTCCAACGCTGCGGTGACCAACGATGTGGCCAACCTGACCATCCAAGACACCCGCGCTTTCGGCACCTTGACCATTTCCGGCAACCCGGTGGATGGAGAGACCTTCGTGGTCAATGGCGTGACCTACACGTTCAAGACCACCCCGGCCAGCCAGTACGATGTCAAGATCACTGCCGGTGACAACACCGCAATGGCAACTGCCGTCAAGAATGCCATCAATGCCTACGAGACTCGTGACCTCGGGGGCTTCGGTATCACCGGCAAGAATGTAGCTGCTGTAGTGGCAACGTCCAACGCTGGCGTGGTAACCATCTCTTCGGCCATCGATGGTCTCGGCAATGGCGTGGTCCTGACGGGCACTGTCACGGTTCTGGCAGCAACGGGTACGGACACGGCTTCTGCCACCCTGACCCCTGTCACGGTTGTTGCCGACAACACCGCTGTCATCTCTGGTGTCACCTTCACGGCCAAGGTTGCCCCTGCCCCGCTCCCCGGCGCGGGTGGGGTCCCCACAGTTCAGTTTTACACTAAGGCCGCTGCCCCGGCGTATCCCGGTGTTGCCGGTGCCACCGCTGGGTCTGACTGTGCTACGGGCCATTGGCTGGCCCGGGTCATCAATGACTACGAAGCCATGTACGGCACGCTGGACGTGGTTGCCACGGCTCATGCCACTACTGGCGTGGTCACCCTGACCCCGCGCAAGCCTCTGGCTGGCAACGTTATCACCCTGACGGAATCTGCCACCAACGTGGCTGTCACCGGCTCGGGTACCCTCACCAGCGGCACGAACACGGGCGGCGTCAAGTCCAGTACCAACCTGACCGGCAAGACCATGACGCTGATCTGGTTCAACAAGCAGTAAGCTCGCCCCTAACCCAATATCAAGGAGATTCAAATGGCAACATGGGATGCAGTAGATCACTACTTTTCGGGGCAGGGTAACGTCTTGCTGGCCGAACGAGATGCTGGAGGCAATCCGCTGGGCTTCGTGTCTGTCGGCAACGTGGCGGACCTGAAGATCACGGTTTCGACTTCCTCGCTGGAGCACAAGGAATCGCACACTGGCCAACGTGGTACGGACTTGCGTCTGACCACCGAGATCAAGTGCGCCCTGTCGATGACCATGGAAAACTTCGTGGCCGAAAACTTGGCCCGCGTTACCCGGGGCGTGGCTACTACCGTAGCCGGCGCTTCCGTGGTGGCCCAGAGTGTCAAAGCCTATTTCGGCAAGGTGTCTGCCCTCGGCAAGATCAAGGTGTCGGCAGTCGCTGTCAAGATCGGTGCCACGTCCTTGACACCCTACGTCGCTGACGCAACTCCATGGGACTACCGTGTGAACGCTGATGCCGGTTCGATCCAGTTCAACGACGCCTCTGGCGGTGCCGCTCTTGCCCTGCTGGGTGCCAATGGCACTCTGGCCCTGACGGGCATCACTCCGGGTGCCACTACCACCCTGACTGGTGCCAATACCCTCGCTGTTGGTCAGCGGGTTGTCGTTGGAGGCGCTGCCGGTGCCGACGCCGCTTTCATCAATGGCAAGGTGATGACGGTTGTCACGGCTTCTGCCGGCTCGGTGACCACGGACCTGAACACCAGCACCAAGACGATCACTGGCGCTGCTGCCAAGGTCTTCACTGAGGGTGATGCGGTTGCGGTGGATTACACCTATGCCAATCAGAAGGTTGTCGACGGTCTGACTACTGGCTCCAAGGAACTGTTCATGCGCTTCGAGGGCCTGAACACGGCAGAGGAAAACGCCCCTGTCGTGGTCGAGGTGTTCAAGTTCAGCACGGACCCGTTCAAGGAACTGGCGCTGATCGGTGATACCGTTCAATCCTTCGTTCTGGAAGGCTCTGTCCTTGCGGACAATGCCCGCCTGACCGGCTCCAAGTACTTCGCGGTCACCAAGCAGAATTGATCCAAGAAGCGCAGTGAGGCATAATGGAAGGGCCGGGATTTCCGGCCCTTTCTACTTTTGAGACGGAGATCAAGATGAGTATTGAGCAAGTCCCCACCCCCCCCCCCCCCCCCCCCCCCCCCCCCCCCCCCCCCC
>ERZ795061.1311-NODE-1311-length-24402-cov-13.387645_pt1 | contig 24402 bp, 24 predicted proteins | sample MGYA00375145_ERZ795061 | MGnify/ENA primary metagenome ERZ795061 (study PRJEB30190, sample SAMN05720144) | anaerobic digester metagenome | isolation source: active sludge of municipal wastewater-treating anaerobic digesters | place: USA | collected 2014-12-22 ... | reverse complement strand
GGGCCCCGCAAGGGGCCTTTGTCGTGTCTGGGGGTGAAGGGTGGTGTGGACGAAGCCGCTGGTTCGACAAATTCGTCAGGAACGAATTTGGACAGCCGAATGGCTGGCCCGAGCGCTTGGCGCGAGGGTGAGGCTCAAGGACGAGCCGAACATATCCCACTCTCTCCGCCAGATACGACAAGGGCCCCGCAAGGGGCCTTTGTCGTGTCTGGGGGTGAAGGGTGGTGTGGACGAAGACACATGGGTTGATTCGGGCCATTCCCGGCCCTCTCCCTTCGGGCCATCGCTTGCGCGATGTTCGCTTCGGCATCCTGCCTTCGCAGTGACAAATTCGTCAGGAACGAATTTGGACAGCCGAATGGCTGGCCCGAGCGCTTGGCGCGAGGGTGAGGCTCAAGGACGAGCCGAACATATCCCACTCTCTCCGCCAGATACGACAAGGGCCCCGCAAGGGGCCTTTGTCGTATCTGGCGCAGAGAAGGCCCTTGCTGAACCGTGAGCCAATCGACAGGACGCGCGCGAGACAATCGACAGGTGGCTGCTCGACCAGTGCATCGCTTGGGTGAAATCGCCTGCTAGAATGCCCGTCGATCGAAGTGTCGACTGGCGAGCTTGGCCAGTCATGATGCAACGAGGTTCCATTGGCCAGTCTGGCAAGCTTTTGACTTGAGCTGGAGATTGGCGCCAGACAACCAGCTTGATTTGGAGGGGAGTGATGAAGAAGTTGATCGTGTCCGCCAGTTTGGCAATCGCGGGCTTGGTGGCTGCCAACAGCGTGTTCGCACAAGACAGGCCATCCGTTGGCGTCGCGGAATTCAAAAATGAGTCAGGCGCTGCCTGGTGGACAGGCGGAGTGGGCTGGGAGCTCTCCGGAATGTTGTCGAACGAGCTTTCCAGCACCGGCAGTTTCCGCGTGGTGGAACGCGCCAAGCTCGAAAACGTGCTTGAAGAGCAGAATCTCGCCGCCTCGGGCCGGGTCCGCTCGGGTACCGGAGCCAGCATCGGCAAACTGACCGGAGCCGACTATCTGGTCATGGGCACGGTGACCTCGTACGAGGAAAACACGGCCAGCACCGGAGGCGGGATCAGCTTCAAGGGCATCTCGCTCGGTGGCAAGAAGAGCGAAGCCTATATCGCGGTTGATGTGCGCGTGGTCAACGCAACCACGGGTGAGGTCGATTTCTCTCGCACGGTCGAAGGCCGTACTTCCGGTGGTGGCGTCAGCGTAGGTGTGTATCGCGGTGGCTTTGGCGGTTCGCTGGCCAGCGAGAAGAACACGCCGGCTGGCAAGGCCATTCGTGCCGTGCTGGTGGAAGTTACCGACTATCTGAGTTGCGTGATGGTTGAGCGCAACGGCTGCGAGGCCGACTATGCCGCCAAGGAACGCAAGCGCCGCGACAGCAACAAGAAAGGCCTGAAACTCGACTGAGAATTGCAGTACGAGTCCGGAATGAACAAGAACGGCGGAGTGCAAACTCCGCCGTTTTTCATTCAGCTCTTTGCCGGTCCGCGTCGGTTGCGTCCGCCATGGCGCCCACCGGGACCGCGCTGGTCACCGGGCCCCCGGTTGCCACCGGGACCGCGGTTGCCGCCCGCCCGATTGGATGGGCTTCCCTGATGGCGGTTGCCGGGATTGCGTGAACCCTCGCGCTGCGGGTTGCCGCGATTTCCCCATACGTTCTGATTGCGATTGTGGTCAGGGCCGCCGATGCGGTTGCCGCGCGAATCGTCATTCATCGAGTTGCCGCGTGGCGCCCGATTGCCCATGCCGTCGTCGGGACGCCTGTTGAATCCTGGATTCTGATTGCCCTGGGACTGGCCGCGTTGGCCACCCGCGTTGCCCTTGCGCTTGCGCGCGCCAGGCTGCGGCGAGTCGGGAAACCATGCGCGCAGGATGGCCGGATTGAGCCCCGGTTCGACGTACTTGGAACCGCTGCCCGATGGCGTCGACTTGGCGCGTGGGCGGGAAGGCCGAGGACCACCGCCGCCACGCGAGCGCTTGCTCTTGTTTCCGGATGGCGCACGCCAGCCATCGTCGCGGATGCGATCGAACTGGCTGAATTCGCGCGCCTCCTCGGTACGCGTGCTGCTCCAGGCCTGCTGTTCCCGTGGATCGGGGCGGAATTCCGTCGGCATGCTGCGGCGTTGCCCGATCACCGGGGCGAGGGTGAGGTTGGCAACCGGCTCGGTGGCACCGCACAGCGTGCGCAAGGCCTTGACCTGCTCTGCATCCAACTGTGCGTTCTGTCCGCGTTTGAGCAAGCGCGGCAATTCGACATTGGCGTAGCGTACGCGCTTGAGGCGGCTGACCATCAGGCCGACCGCGTCCCACATGCGGCGAACCTCGCGGTTGCGACCCTCGCGGATAACCACGCGGAACCAGGAATGGCTGCCGCCACGGCTGATGACCTCGATTTCATCGAAATGGGCGGGGCCGTCCTCGAGTTCGACACCGCTGCGCAGGCGTTCGATGGTTTCGTCCGGGACCTCGCCATGCACGCGGCAGATGTATTCGCGCTCCAGCTCCGAACTGGGATGCATGAGGGCATTGGCCAAAGTGCCGTCCGTGGTCAGCAACAACAGGCCCGTGGTGTTGATGTCGAGCCTGCCAACCGCAATCCAGCGCGCCCCCTTGAGGCGCGGCAGGCTTTCGAAAACCGTCGGACGACCTTCGGGATCCTCGCGCGTGGTCACGATGCCTTCGGGCTTGTTGTAGACCAGCACCTGCGCGTGTTCGGAGGTATCGCTGATGACCACGAAGCGCTTGCCGTCGATCTCGACGCGGTCGCCGGCGTGAACGCTGGAACCGAGGGTGGCGGGATTGCCGTTGACCAGCACTTCGCCGGCCTCGATGCGGCTTTCCAGCATGCGTCTTGAACCGAGTCCGGCGGTTGCCAGCACCTTGTGCAGGCGCTCCTCCAGGGTTGCGGAAACCTGTTCCGGTGCTGATCGCTTGAGGGACAGCACGTTGCGGCTGGGGGTGGTCATGCGCCTTGCTCCGTGGTGTCGGCGTCGGCCTCGGACGCAGACGCGGTTTGATCGGGACTGGAGTCTGCCTGGGTGATGTTCATGGATTCGTCTGTTTCATCGGTGGATGCCGACGGGTGCCCGTCTGCCGGCTGAAGATCATCGGGCAGGGCAAGCATTGGCAGGGCATCAGAGGGTGGCGAGAGCGCCAGTTGCGGATCGAAGTCTTCGATGTCGCGGATTTCGCCAAGGGACGGCAATTCGTCCAGCGATTTGAGGTTGAAGTAATCGAGGAAACCGCGCGTGGTTCCAAAAAGCGCGGGCTTTCCGGGTACGTCCCTGTGCCCGACGACGCGAACCCATTCGCGTTCTTCGAGGGTTTTCACGATATTCGTGGAAACCCCGACGCCGCGAATCTGTTCGATCTCGGCGCGGGTGATCGGCTGGCGATAGGCGATCAAGGCCAGGGTTTCCAGCAGCGCGCGCGAATAGCGGCTGGGCTTTTCCGTCCACAGACGGGCAACCCAGGCATGCACGTCGTGGCGCACCTGGTAGCGAAAACCCGAGGCAACTTCCACCAGCTCGATGCCGCGGTTCGCGCTGTCCGCCTGCAGGGATTCGAGGGCGCGTGCGATTTCTTCATGGCTGACCGCCTCCGGGTTCTCGAAGAGGCCGAGCAGTTGGGCCGGGGTCAGCGGGTTGCCGGACGCCAGAATCGCGGCCTCGATGATGCGCTTGAGCAATTCGAATTCGATCATGTGCACGATGGTTCAGTTGGCCGTGGCCAGGGATTTGAGGTAGATCGGTGCGAGGGACTCGCCCTGGCTGATTTCAACCAGTTGCTCCTTGGCCAGTTCGAGCATGGCGAGGAAGGTGACGACGATGCCGTGGCGACCTTCCTCCAGGGAGAACAGGTTTTCAAAGCGATGGAACTCGCCATCGCCGAGCATGCGCAGCAGGTCGCTCATGCGATTGCGCACCGAGAGGGCTTCGCGCTGGATGGCGTGATGGCTGAACAGCTCGGCGCGATTGAGCACGTCCTTGAGTGCAAGCAGCAACTCGCGCATGTCGACCGGTGGCGGCATGCGGATGACGTTGCGATCCGGAACGAATGCGCAGACGGGCGAGCTGTCGCGTTCCATGCGCGGCAATTCGTCGATGTCGGCCGCGGCTTTCTTGAAGCGCTCGTACTCCTGCAGGCGACGCACCAGCTCCGCACGCGGATCATCTTCGATGCCTTCGGCGTCCGGCGGCCTTGGCAACAGCAGCCGCGATTTGATCTCGGCAAGAATCGCGGCCATCACCAGGTATTCGGCGGCAAGCTCCAGGCGCATTTCCCGCATCATGTCGATGTAGTCGACGTACTGGCGGGTGATCTCGGCAACCGGGATGTCGAGAATGTCGAGGTTCTGGCGGCGGATCAGGTACAGCAGCAGGTCCAACGGACCTTCAAACGCGTCGAGAATGACCTCAAGCGCATCCGGCGGGATGTAGAGATCCTGCGGCATGCTCAGTACCGGCTCGCCGCGCACGATCGCCAGCGGCATCTCCTGCTGCTGCGGGACGGGCGGAAACACGGTGACGGAATCGTCTTGCTGGGTTTGGATTTGGACTGTTGGGGTGTTCATTTCCGATCCGCTGGCCACGCGCCTCACGGCGCAGGTCATGCACAGATCCAACCTTTGATTGCTCTGCCTGCGACAAACCTGCGCAGGTCCTGCGTGGCTGGCGACGAGGCGCCGAAACCATGCATCCGGGACATTTGCGGACGTACGCTCCGCCGAATGTCTTGCTCAACTCTGAATCAAATCAACCGGAACGCCCGGTATCCGATGACAGCCACCTGAAGCCGTGACGCGGGCCGCGGGAATAGTCATCGGCTTGCCTGCTGGCGGGCTGCGACGCACGAAACCCGGAACCTCCACCTGCTCCGGAAAACTGCAGCCTGCGAGTCATGCTTGCGGGGCGGGAAAATCGCCCGTCGCATCCAACCAAGTCATGGCAAAGGCTCATGCGGCTGGTTGGTCGATGTGCAAGCGTAAAGCCAATCCGTGGCGGAAGTCCAGCCTGCGCCCGATCAGCTGCGGACAGGCCGGAGCCCGAGGGAGGGGCGGTTCATGCTTGCCGTGGCCGCTGAACGGGATTTAATCCCGACCGGTCGATTCGCCGGCGGCGGCCATCGGCTACCATACGCGCCCCGAGTTGGAATCGTGATGAATGTGGTATGCGATCATCGGCCATGACCGGCCAGGCACGCTGGAGCTTCGCAAGGCGAGCCGAACTGCCCATCTGGAACGCCTGCAGTCCTTGAAGCTGGACGGCAAGTTGCTGCTGGCCGGGCCATTTCCCGCAATCGACAGCGAGGATCCCGGTGCGGCCGGATTCACCGGCAGCTTGATCCTGGCCGAGTTTGACAGCCTGGTGGCGGCCAGGGCGTGGGCGGACGCCGATCCGTATCTGGCGGCCGGGGTTTACGAGCGCGTGGATGTCCGGCCGTTTCGCAAGGTGTTGCCGTGAGTGATCGCATCTCGGCGATCCGCGCCCGACTGGAGGATGGGCTCGCACCTGTCCTGCTCGAAATCACGGATGACAGCCACAAGCATGTCGGGCATGAGGGGGCGCGTGACGGTCGCGGTCATTTCAGCGTGCGCATTCGCAGCCCGAAATTCCATGGCATGAGTCCGCTGGCAAGGCACCGTGCGGTGTACGCGGCGCTGGCGGAACTGATGCAAACCGACATCCATGCGCTCGCCATCGATGCGCGCGCCCCTGAGGAAGACGCATGACCCGGAAATTTCATACCTCCCTGCTGCTGGCGTGCAGTGCGGCCCTTGCGCTTGCTGCCTGCGGCGAGCGCGCCAGCAATTCATCCGCATTGCCCGGCGATTTGCCGGCATTTGAAACGGTCAATGGCCAGGCGGTTCCACAGATGCTGCTCGACCTGCTGGCCAAGGAGCGCAATCTGGATCTGGCGCAGCCTGAACAGCGCGCGCGCGCCGTGCTTGAGCTGACCGATTACATCCTGCTCGAACAGGCGGCAAAGGCCGGGGACTACGCCAAGGACCCGAATTTCTCGGCGGAAGTGGAGATCAACCGACTGCGTGGGATCGCCAACGCCACCATGGGCAAGTTCCGTGACAGCGCGCAGGTGGATGACAGCGTGCTGATGACCGAATACCAGCAGCAGATCGCCAAGGCCGGGACCTCGGAGTACGACTTCAGCCAGTTGTTGTTCGACAAGGAAGACGATGCAATCAAGGCCGCGGGCGAAGCGCTGAGCAAGCCGTTCAACGAGGTGTATGACGCGTGGTCGAAACGTGCCAAGCAGGCGCGGGCTTTCCAGCGCGTGCGTCCAGGCCAACTACCCGAGGCACTCGGCAAGGCGCTGCAGGCTCTCAAGTCCGGGCAAACCAGCGTGGTGCCGGTGAAGACCGAGTTTGGCTGGCATGTGATCCATGTCGGCGCCATTTCGCCATTCGTACCGCCGAAATTTGAAGACCTGAAGGAAAGCATCCGTGAGACCCTGCTCACCCAGTTGAGCCAGCAGCGCCTGCAAAAGCTGCGCAGCGAGGCGAGTGTCTCCACCCCCGAATCTGCGGTGAAGGCCGCGGATGCGGCCAAGCCAAGCAACAGTCAATCCGACAGTGCCGGCAAGCCTGTCGACCAGCCCGCCAATTGATGCCCGGAGTTACCCCGTTCCATGCGCCTGACCACGATCAAGCTGGCCGGATTCAAATCCTTTGTCGATCCCACGACCTTGCACCTGCCGACCAACATGTCGGCTGTCGTCGGCCCCAATGGCTGCGGCAAGTCCAACATCATCGACGCGGTGCGTTGGGTCATGGGCGAAAGCGCGGCGAGCCGCCTGCGCGGTGATTCGCTGACCGACGTGATCTTCTCCGGATCCAGCGCGCGCAAGCCGGTGGGGCAGGCGGTGGTGGAGCTGATCTTCGACAACTCGGACGGCACCGTTACCGGCGAATATGCCCACTACAACGAGATTTCGGTCAAGCGCCTGGTCAGCCGCGACGGGCAATCGCAGTATTTCCTGAACGGCACCCGTTGCCGCCGACGCGACATCACCGACCTGTTCCTCGGTACCGGCTTGGGTCCGCGCAGTTACTCCATCATCGAGCAGGGCATGATCAGCCAGATCATCGAGTCCGATCCCGAACAGTTGCGCGTGCATCTGGAGGAAGCGGCTGGAATCTCGCGTTACAAGGAGCGTCGCAAGGAAACTGAGAGCCGCATCAAGGCCACGCGCGAGAACCTGGATCGCGTCAAGGATGTACGCGACGAAGTCGACAAGCAGCTTGAGCACCTCAAGCGCCAGGCGCGCGCAGCGGAGCGCTGGCAGGCACTGCAGGACCAACGCAAGCGGCGCGAGGCGGAACTCAAGGCGGCAAACCTGCGCGACAGTCGGGCCGATCTCGAAGAGCGGTCCGCAGCCTTGCGCCAGGCGGAACTTGGCATCGAGGAACAGCTGGCAGTTCAGCGCCAGCGCGAGGCGCAGATCGAGACCGGCCGTGAAGCGCATGCCGGCGCAAGCGAACACCTCAACGGCGTGCAAGCCGAGGTCTACAAGGTGGGTGCGGAAATCGCCCGGGTCGAGCAGCAGATCCAGCACAACCGTGCCCTGGCCGAACAGCTCGAACGTGCGCGCGTCGAGTCCGCCAATGCTCAGAAAGAACTTGCCGAGCACATCGCCAACGATGCGGCCCAGATGCAGGTGCTGGTGCAGGGGCTTGATGAATCGGCGCCGCAGCGTGAAGCCTTGAGCAAGGCGGCGCAACAGGCTGCCGAGGCGTTGCAGGTTGCGGAAACCAATCTTGCCCAATGGCAGGAACAGTGGGATGCCTACGCAAAGGCCAACTCCGAGGCCAGCCAGGCTGCCGAGATCGAGCGCACCCGGCTCGACTATCTGGACCGCCAATGCCTGGACGTGGACAAACGCCGGCAAGCGCTGGAAACCGAGCGCGGCACCGCCAACTTGGCCGACCTGGCGCAGGCGTTTGAGCTGCTGGATGGCGAGCATGTGCAATTGCGCGACAAGACCGGCGTGCTTGCCACGCAACTGGAAAGCCGCCGCTCAGCGTTTGAATCCCAACTTGAAAGCGCTCGACGCCTGCAAGCCAGCCTGAGCGAGAAGCGCAGCGAACTGGAAAAGTCCCGCGGTCGGCTTGCTTCGCTCGAAGCCTTGCAACATGCCGCACTGGGCGGCGAGGCGGGAACCGCCCACGAATGGCTTGAGCGACTGGGATTGGGACGCTCGCGTCGCCTGGCTGAAGTGCTGGAAGTCGATGTCGGCTGGGAAGCTGCGGTGGAGACGGTGCTGCAGGGCTGGCTGGATGCCGTGCTGGTGGATTCTCCGTCCGCATTTGAAACAGAGCTGCATGCGCTTGAGCAGGTGAACCTGACCCTGTTGTCGGCAACGTCGAGCGACACGGGTTTCCCTGCCGGTACCCTGGCTGCAAAGGCGAGGGGGCCGGTCGCGGCGCTGAACCTGCTGGCCCGCGTCACTACCGTCGAGTCCATCGGCGCGGCGCAGTCCGCGATGCCGATGCTCGGCGATGGCCAGTCACTGATCACCCCCGAGGGCGAATGGATCGGCCCCGGATTTGCACGCATTGCGCGATCACAGGGCGCGCAGGCCGGCGTATTGTCGCGTGAGCGTGAGATCTCGGGACTTTCCGAGCGCATTGCGGAGCTTGAATCCGAAATCAGCGCCTTGGTCACCCAGCAGGAGGATGCCCGCCTGGCCCGCATTGAAGCCGAGCAGGCGCGCGACGACGCGCAGCGGGATCTGCATGCCGGACATCGGCGTCTTGCGGAAATCGCAGGCCAGCTGCAGAGCCAGCGTGGACGCATGGACAGCGCGCGCGAACGGCTGGCCAAGGTCGAGGTGGAGCTGACCGAGCTGGCAGCCAAGCTGGAGGCAGACCGCCAGCAGGCGCGCGAAGCACGCGGGCGCCTTGATGGTGCCGTGCATTCGATGGGCGAACTGGAACAGCGTCGCCAGCACCTCGATGCGGACCGGCGTTCCCTGCTGGAAGGACGCGAGGAAGCCCGCATGAACGCGCGCGAGGCGCACGATGCCGAGCATCGCGCCGCGCTGTCGATCGAGTCCAAGCGTTCCGCGATGGCGTCGCTTGAGCAATCGCTGGCGCGCATGCGCGCGCAGCTGGGCCAGGTCGAAACCCGCCAGGCCGAGATCGCCGCCCAGATTGCCGCCGGTGGTGATCCGCTGGCGGAACTGGAAGCGCTCAGGCAGAGCAGCCTCAACCAGCGCCTGCTGGTGGACAAGCAACTGGTCGAGGCGCGCAAGGCGCTGGAGGAGCGCGATGCGGAAATGCGTGCGCTGGAAAGCGAACGCAATGCCATTGTCGAAGCCTTGACCGAGCGCCGCGAGCATTTGGCCAACCTGCGCCTGAGTGACCAGGAGCATCGCTTGCAGGCACAGGCGCTGGCCGATGCCATCATCGAGGCCGGCTTCGAGATCGATGCGCTGCTGGCCGAGCTGCCGGAGCACGTCGAGGCAGGGCAGTGGCGCCAGGACCTGCTCGATCTGGAACAGAAGATCCATCGCCTGGAACCGGTCAATCTGGCCGCCATCAAGGAATACGAGGAACAATCACAGCGCAAGACCTATCTGGATGCGCAATTGACCGACCTCGGCGTGGCACTGGAAACCCTCGAGTCGGCGATCCGCAAGATCGACAGGGAAACCCGCCAGCGCTTCAAGGACACCTTTGATCGCGTCAACCAGGGCGTGCAGGAACTTTTCCCGCGCCTGTTCGGCGGCGGCCAGGCCTACCTGGAGTTGACCGGGGACGACCTGCTCTCGACCGGGGTTTCCATCATGGCGCGCCCTCCAGGCAAGCGCGTGACATCCATCTCCCTGTTGTCGGGTGGCGAGAAGGCGATGACCGCGGTGGCTTTGGTGTTCTCGATCTTCCGCCTCAATCCGGCGCCGTTCTGTCTGCTTGACGAGGTTGATGCTCCGCTGGACGAGGCCAATGTCGGCCGCTTCTCCGCGCTGGTTTCCGAGATGAGCCAGAACGTGCAGTTCATCTTCGTCACCCACAACAAGGCAACCATGGAAGCGGCCTCGCAATTGTGCGGCGTGACCATGCGCGAACCCGGCGTTTCACGCCTGGTGCAGGTTGATCTGGCTGAAGCGGCTAAACTGGCTGGAGCTGCTTGACTACGCCAGTGCCCAGAAGGAGACAATTGTGGAGCAACAGGCAATGAGCGCGACCGACATGCGCATCATCCTCTTCCTGGCGGGTCTGGTGGTGCTGGCCCTGATCTACCTGTTCGGGCGTCCGAAGAAGCCAGGACAGGGGAAGCGCACCCTGTTCCGCAAATCCGCCATTGGCCGTGTCGAACCCACCCTGGGCATCGATGGCGCAGCCGAAGGCGATGATGGCTTGCCCGTCATCGAGGGCGAGCAGCTGGAACTGCTGGGTGATCGCCCGGTCGAGGAAGAACTGATCGAGCTGGAACGTGGCGGCGGACCGCGTTCACGGCGCTCATCACGCCCCTTGGTTGGCGCGCGTCCGGATACACCCATTGAACTGATCATCACCTTGCTGGTCTGCGCCCGCGATGGGCAGGTCTTCAGGGGCAGCGATCTCGCCGTGGCGGCGGAGAAGGCCGGACTCGAATTCGGCGACCGCGGGATCTTCCATCGCATGCCTGCGGGTGAACGCGGCGCTGGCCCCGTGTTCAGCATGGCCAACATGCTCAAGCCGGGCAGCTTCGACATGGCGCGCATCGAGCATCTGGAAACCCCGGGCGTGACCTTGTTCATGGCCTTGCCGGGACCTCTGCCTGCGCTGGATGCATGGGATACCGTATTGCCTACCGCGCAGCGGCTGGCCGAGTTGCTCGATGGCAACCTTCTGGATGAAAAGCGCGGTGCGCTGGGGCGCCAGGGCATTGCCCACATTCGTGATCAATTGCGCGCCTGGGATCGCCAACAGGAAAGTGCCAAGCCGCGCGGCATGCGCTGATGCACCGCGGGTCGGCGATGACGGCCAAACAATCGACCTCCTCGTAGTGTGAATGCTCGATAGGCTCGGAGGATGCTGCACGGGTCGCCGGTTACTGGCGCATTTCCCAATCAGGAGACAGCACATGGGCAAGCAATTGAAGAAGAACCAGCCGGAAAAGAACCTTCCCGAAGAGACGATGCGCAAGGTGTGGCTTGCCGGCCTGGGTGCGTTCTCCATCCTGCAGAAGCAGGCCGGAAGCGTGCTCGAAGGCATGATCAGCGAAGGTCAGTCGTTGCAGGAGCGCAGCAGGAAATTCGGTCGTTCGTTGGGCGGCGAGGTGCAGAAGGCGGTGGACCAGCGCGTGGCACCCCTGATTGCGCGGGTCACGACCTTGCGCAATGAAGTCGAATCGCGTTTCGAGCAGGGCGTAGGCCGCGCGCTGAGCTATGCGGGCATCCCGTCCAAGGCCGACGTGGACGCGCTGATCGCGCGCGTCGACAAGCTTTCCCGGCAGCTTCGCGCGGCCAAGTAAATGGATTGAAAGCGTTGCCACTGCGGCCGCCTCGTGCGGCCGCATTTCGTTTCAGCGCAGGTAGGCGGCAGCGAGGGTATTCAGGTGCAGGCGTTCGGCGTCACGCAGGAACGGTGCAATCAGCATCATGACCTGGTGGATGCCGCGGCCGATGTCCAGTTGCCCGGACTCCTGCTTGGCATGGCGGACGGCATCGAAATTGAGCCAGAAAGTGGCCACCAACACGATGTTCTCGGCGGTGGCACGAATCTCGTCGGCACTGGCGCGCAAGATGCCGGCCGCCGCCAGGCCCTTCAGCACGACCGCCGCATTGTTCGACGCGCGCTTGAGGATGCGGGAAAAATGCAGGCGCAGCTTGCGGTTGCGGGAGAGAATGTCGATCAGGTCGCGATAGACAAATCGGTAATCCCACATGCATTCAAAGATCAGGTGCAACTGCAGCCAGAGGTCTTCAAGCGTCGGCAAGCGCTCGTCGGGGGCGGCAAGCGCCTGGTCGATGCGCTGTTCATAGCGCGCGAACAGGTGGCCGATGATGTCGTCCTTGTTGCGGTAGTGGTAGTAGAGATTGCCCGGGCTGATGCCCAGTTCGTCGGCGATATGGTTGGTCGTGACGTTGGGTTCGCCCTGGGTGTTGAACATCACCAGGGCGGTTTCCAGGATCAGGGTTCGGGTCTGGCGCGCCATCGAAGGGCCCGTGTTCGCTGGCGCTGGATTCAGGCGCGCAGCTTGGCCACCAGATCGATGTACTTCTGCATGGCGTCTTCCTTGCCGGTGCCCTTGAGCTTGCTCCAGGCTTCGTACTTCGCGGTGCCGACGAAATCGAAGAATCCAGGCTTGGGGCCGGACACGTCTCCGTCGGCACCCTGCTTGTAGAGTGCGTAGAGTTTCAGCAAGGTATCGTTGTCGGGGCGCTCGGACAGCTTCTTGATGTCTTCGGCGGCTTTTTCAAAGCTGGCTTGTAGCTTGGACATGAATGTTTGCCTGATTGATCGCGCCCCCTGCGCCGCGATGTTCTATCACGGCCCCCATGGACGGTCAACGCAGTCAGACTTGCGTAGCAAGGTGGGAGTGAGACGACTATGCTGTTTGCGAATTCGACTTTGAAGACCGGGGCTTGCGCTCCTATGCATCGGGACAGGAGGGGTAAATGACGTACTTCGTGACGGGCGCCACCGGCTTCATCGGGCGTCACCTGCTGGAGAAACTGTTGTTGCGCAAAGGCAAGATCTATTGCCTGGTGCGCAAGGAATCGCTGGGCAAGTTCGAGGCGCTGCGGGAACGCCTGGGTGCGGACAAGGACCGGCTGGTGGCGGTCAACGGCGATCTCGGCAAGGCACGCCTCGGCATCGCCCCGGCATCACTGAAGAGCATGAGCGGCAAGATCTCCCATTTCTTCCATCTGGCGGCGCTCTACGACCTTTCCGCCGATGAAGCCAGCCAGGTGAGCGCCAACATCGATGGCACCCGGCATGCAGTGCAGGTTGCCGAAGCGATCAAGGCCGGTTGCTTCCATCACGTCAGTTCGATTGCCGCCGCCGGCCTGTACCCCGGCGTGTTCCGTGAAGACATGTTCGAGGAGGCCGAAGGGCTCGACAACGTGTATTTCAGGACCAAGCACGAATCCGAAGGCATTGTGCGCAAGGAATGCAAACGTCCCTTCCGCATCTATCGGCCCGGCATCGTCATCGGCAGTTCAAAAACGGGAGAAATGGACAAGATCGATGGGCCGTATTATCTGTTCGGACTGATCAAGCGCATGCGCGAAGTGCTGCCGCCATGGGTGCCGACGGTGGGTCTGGAAGGTGGACGCCTGAACCTGGTGCCGGTGGACTGGGTGGCTGCCGCCCTTGACCACATTGCCCATGCAGCCAAGCTGGACAGCCGCTGCTTCCATCTGGTTGACCCTGCGCCGCGGCGCATTGGCGAGGTACTCAACATCTTTGCCGATGCCGGCCATGCGCCGAAAATGAGCATGCGGATCGATGCGCGCATGTTTGCCTTCGTTCCGTCCGCGGTCAGGCAGGCGCTGTCCAACCTGCCGCCGGTGCGGCGCATGGTCAACACGTTCCTGCGTGATTTCGGCATTCCGTCCGAAGTCATGCGCATGATCAATTATCCGACCCGGTTCGACACGCGCGAATGCGAGCGCGCCTTGCGTGGATCGAAGATCAAGTTTCCTGATCTCAAGAGTTACGCCTGGCGGATCTGGGATTACTGGGAGCGCCACCTTGACCCGGCGCTGTTCGTTGACCGTTCGCTGTCCGGCAAGGTGCGCAGGAAAGTCGTGGTGGTCACCGGCGGAACATCCGGCATCGGCAGGGCGGTTGCCATGAAGGTTGCGGCAGCCGGTGCCAAGGTGATCGTGTGCGCGCGTGGCGAGGACGAGCTGGCGGCGACCAAGGCGGAGATCGAAGCGGCCGGTGGCACCTGCCATACCTACAGGGTGGATCTGGCGGATCTTGCGTCCTGCGACGAGTTCGTTGCCAAGGTGGGTGCCGAACACGGCGGGGCCGACATCCTGATCAACAACGCCGGTCGCTCGATCCGTCGCGCCATTGCATCCAGTTACGATCGCTTCCACGACTTCGAACGCACCATGCAGCTCAACTACTTCGGCTCACTGCGCTTGATCATGGGCTTCCTGCCGCGCATGGCCGAACGTCATCGCGGCCACATCATCAACATTTCCTCGATCGGCGTGCTGACCAACGCGCCGCGATTCTCCGCCTATGTGTCGTCGAAGGCGGCGCTGGATGCCTTCTCGCGATGCGCACAGGCCGAGTTCTCGGACCAGGGCATCAATTTCACCACCATCAACATGCCGCTGGTGAAGACGCCGATGATCGCGCCGACCAAGATGTACGACTCGGTTCCCACCCTGAGTCCCGAGGAGGCGGCCGACCTGGTAGTGGAAGCCATCATCGAGCGGCCCGTCCGAGTCGCCACGCGCACGGGTGTTTTCGCGCAGTTGTTCTATGCCATTGCGCCGCGTGCGTACGAGATCGTGATGAACACGGCATTCCGCCTGTTTCCCGATTCGCCGGCCGCCAAGGGAATCAAGGGCGTGCGCCAGGAACAGCAGCAGGGTGCCTCATCGGAGCAGGTGGCCTTTGCCGCGCTCATGCGTGGCGTGCACTGGTGATGCTTTCGAGGATCGCACCGCGCAAGGTGCAATGAAAACGGCCCGTCGCAAGGACATGCGACGGGCCGCTTCGTGGCGCCCGGGAAGCGCAAGGCTTCCCAGTGCCGGCAGTTCAAGTCTTAGGGAAGGTCTGAACAATGTATTGTCGCGAGCAAGCTCGCTCCCACCATTGCTTGATTTTGTGGGAGCGAGCTTGCTCGCGACGAATGAGTTTCGTACTTGTTCAGAGCTTCCTTAGCGGGCGGATTTCTTCTTTGCGCTCGCCTTTTTGGCCGCGGATTTCTTCGCTGCGGGTTTCTTCGGCGAGGCCTTTGCGGATGCACCGGGTCGCTTTGCGCTCACCTGCCTGAGTTGTTCGGATTCCAGTTCACGGGCGACATCCGCCAGTTCGTCCTTGATGCGTCGAACCGAATGCGCCGCGGCGGGCTTGCTTGCGGCCTTGGGTGCGGACTTGGCATTCAACTTGTGCACTTCGCGGGCCAGTTCCTCCACGCGGGCAGTGAGGGACTTCAATTCGGTGCTGCCGGGAACGCCCAGCGCATTGAGTGCGCGTGAAACGCGGTTCTCGAAGACCTTCTCGAGCTTGTCCCAGGTTTCCTGGCTGCGCTCCTTGACCTGGCCAACCGCCGCTTCCATCGCAACCCGGGCTTCCTCGGCCTTGCCGGTGGTCAGCTTGCGGGTCTTCTGTTCCAGGGAAACGCCTTCGCGCACCAGCGCTTCGAACAGGCGGGTGCCTTCGTCCTGGGCCTTGGCAAATGCCCCGAGTCCCGCCAGCCAGATGTGCTGGGCGGATTCGACAATGGACTTGCCGCCACTTGCCTTCGGACTGGTCGCCGTGGCTGCAGCGGGCTTGGATTTGAGCTTGGGCTTCGGCTTGGTCATGGCGCTTTCCTTTTGGGGATTGGTGGAGCAGTGGGTTTTCGCGGCACAGGCTAGGGTTTGAAAGTAGAGCAAGCAATCGATGGAAGCAGGTCAGACACCTGCCTTGGCGCGTGCGGCGCGTCGCGCCGCCGGGGCCTTGCGGCTTGTCCGAGGCTTGGCGGGCGCCTCGCCGGAAAGGGCCCGGTCCAGATCATCCAGTGCCCGATGCAGATGGGAGGTGACCTTGGAGCGGCGTGGAGGCTTGTCGGTCAGCGTGCCAAGCAGGGTGCGCTTTGGGTCGTCGAGAACCTTGTCGCGCAGCGAGATGCCGTGGCGCGCCAGCAAGGGCTTGAGGGTCTTGCGGTGCATGCGCAGGTCGCGCAGCGTCGACTGGTAGGCGTGTTCCGCAAGCCGCTTCCGGTGCGAAAAGCTGAAGACATTGGTGAAGAACATGTCGGTGTCGTCCGCATCGGGCTGCAACAGCATCAAGTCTGAGTCCGGGTAGGTGCGCTCGTATCGCGGAATGCTGGTCTGCATCCGCGATTCCAGCAGGGTGCGGAACATCTGCGACAGGACCGCGGGCAGACCGCCGTCAACCACATTGGGCGAGCTGGCCTTGCCTTGGGATTTCGCATGCACGGTGTTGATGGGAACCAATGGATTGATCGCCAGCACGAGATCCGCACCCGAATCCAAAGCCACCGAGGCATGCACGGTATGGCGCAATGCGCCGTCCACATAGTGCTTGCCGTCGATCTGCACCGGCGGGTAGAGGCCGGGCAGGGCAGCGCTTGCCTCGATTGCCCGTGAAATCGGCACGGCGTCGTGCCCGCTGGATCCAAAGCGCACCGTCTGGCCACTTTCCAGCTCGACGGCCACGATGATCAGCTTGCTGGCCAGCTCGCGGAAATCGTTGCTGCGGCCATGCGAACTGTAGGCCTTGCGCAGGAATCGCTCGATGGCGGAGTTGTCGAACAGCCCGGTTGGAAGGACGCTGCCCAGGCGCATCAGACTGTCGGAGATGCTCAAGTCGAAAGGGTGGCGCGCGAAATCCGCCAGCGCGGTCGCCAGCATGCGCGGTACTCCGGCCAGCCGTTGCAGGTATTCGTAGATGGCCGGACGGATGAAGTCCTCGGCGCGAAACTGGAACTGGTCCGAATCGCCGGTGATGAAGATGCGGCACAGCTCGGCGGTGCTCAGGCGGTTGGCCAGGCTGGCTGCAACGAAAGCCCCCGAGCTGATGCCGACGTAGATATCCAGGGCGTGCATGTCGAGGCCGTCGAGCGCATCGTCGAGGGCGCGCACGGCGCCGATTTCGAAAATGCCACCCACCGGGCCGCCGCCCGCAACGGCAAGCCCAATGCGCGAAGCCGAACGCTTCTGGCGCGCCTGCGCCGAGGATTTGACAACCAGCATCAGCCAATCTGCTCGTCGAGGTGGCGGTTGATCTCGCCTTCGATCATCGGCTTCATCATGCCCATGAGGAAACCGAGTTGCGCATGGACATGGACCTGGCCTTTCTCCAGAGCGATGTGCCCGTCGACGCCGCTTCGCGAAAACGCCAGGGTGTTGCCATCCCAATCGCATTCGAGATCGAATTCCTTGGCGATGGACTTGGCCAGCTTGTTGACAGCCTTGCGCGCCTCGGCCATGGACAAGTCATGCTTCCTGCGGATATCGATTGTCGCCATTCAGTTGTCCTCAGTTGGCTGGTTCGCGCGGGTGCCGGGATGCCGCATTGTCCCACCGGGTTGCGGGATGGCAGCAGGGCAGGCGCGAGACCATGGGCCTTGGTCCGATATTCTGGCCGATGCATGGTCTTGGCGCCATGATGCGGTGCTTTCGACTCCGTGCCCGCCCGTCGTGCCTGTACCGATTTGCGCAGTGGTGCCCGCCATGGCCCAGAGCGCAGGAACGGCGTGTTCCCCACCTTTCCGGGCAGGTGTCAGATCCGGGCCTATCCTGCTAAAGTGCCTTCAATTCCCTCGATCCGTAGCCTATGCGTCTGAGCTTTTCCAACGGGGAGCATGCTGACGTGATCGTCGACAACGGCGTCACCGGGATCGGGTCGGCACAGGGCAATGCCATCTTGCTGGGGACTGCGGGAGTCGCTCCCTGGCATGCGCGGATTGTCATAGACAAGCGCGGCATGATCCTTGAGGTGCTGGACCCGCAGGCGCGAACCCACGTCAACGCCAGGCCAATCCAGGAGCGCGCCTTGCTCAGGCTGGGGGATGTCGTCAACTTCGATGCAGTGGCCGCAGTGTTGAAGCCGGACCACGATGCCATCATCGATACCCGCGTTCCTGCCGGTCAAACCGAAGGCATGCCGGGCACCGAGGTTTCCCGCGTCGTGCTGCGCGGCCTGTCTGGCGCGCACTTTGGCAAGACCATCAGCGTCGGCGCGCGCCTGCTGATTGGAAGCGACCGCGGTGGGCTCGGACTGGATGATCCCGACTCTTCGGCGCAGAACGCGGTATTGGTGGTGTCCAGCGAGGCCATCCATCTGAAGAACCTGGAGCCATCCGGCAGGACCGAAGTCAATGGCGTCAGCGTGCACGATGCGGTTCTGCACCCGGGCGATCAGCTGGTGTTCGGACGCAACCGTTTCATTCTTGAGGCGCCGGGTTATCCGGTTCGTGGACAAGGCATGCCCACGCCGGCCAACGAAGCGCCTGCCATCACCCAGACACTGGACGCCATCCAGATGGCCGATCCCGTGGCGCCTGCCCCCGAAGATGATGGCTCGGGCATCTGGTGGTTGATCCTGGCTGCCGGTGTCATCGGCCTTGGCATCGCCGGCCTGCTCTGGTTCGGTAATTACTGAATAAGTCAGCCGGCGTCGATAAGGCAGCGCTGATCAAGTGGCTTCCGTTCGTGGTCAGCTCTTCGGCTGTTCTCAGGACAGGCCCGTCGAGCCATGAACGGAATCTCTGAGTCGGCGCAGGAAAGGGGATACCGTTCGTGGTGAGCCCGTCGAACCATGAACGGAATCATGGCGCCATGCGATCTATTTCAGGAGCGCCCCGGGCAAGCAGGACTTGATCGGCGTTGCCCTGGATAGCAATCCTTGTTTGGACATCCAAATCACGCCCCGATTCCGCGCAATTCGGGCTTGCGTCCATGCTGCATTGCGTCATATCGTTGCGCGCTCAATGGCTGCGGCCTGACTCGCCTGACAGCCTGCACCCACTTCGTTTCGCCTGGAGCACCCCGTGACGCGTGCCTACAACTTCAGTGCCGGGCCTGCCGCCCTGCCGGAACCCGTGCTCAGGCAGGCCCAGCAGGAATTGCTCGAATGGGGATCCGCGCGGGCATCGGTGATGGAGATCAGCCACCGTGGCGCCGCCTTCATGGCGATGGCAGCGGAGGCCGAGCAGGACCTGCGCGACCTGCTGGCGATTCCGGCCAACTACCGCGTGCTGTTCATGCAAGGTGGAGCGACCCAGCATTTCGCGCAGATACCCATGAATCTGGCGCGGCAGGAGCAGTCTGCCGATTACGTGATCAGCGGCGCGTGGGGCGAGAAGGCCCGTGCCGAAGCCGCACCGCACGTGCGGGCGCGCATTTGCGCAAGTTCCGCTGCCGGTGGTTTCCGCGATGTGCCGGCCACTGCGGATTGGAAGCTCGATCCGCAGGCGGCCTATGTGCACTACACCACCAACGAGACGATCCACGGCGTGCAGTTCCACGCGATTCCCGACGTGGGCGAGGTGCCTCTCGTCGCGGACATGTCATCGGACATTCTTTCCGCGCCCATCGATGTTTCCCGGTTCGGCATCATCTACGCGGGTGCGCAGAAGAACATTGGGGCATCCGGCCTGGTCATCCTCATCGTGCGCGAGGACTTGCTGGAGCGGCATCCGCGGCCCATCGCGCGAATCTTCAGGTATGCGGAACACGCGAAGGCGGATTCACTGTTCAACACACCCAATACCTTTGGCTGGTATCTGTCTGCGCTGGTGTTCAAGTGGCTGAAGGGCGAAGGCGGCCTGGCGGCGATTGAGGCGCGCAACCGACGCAAGGCCGAGTTGCTGTACACGCTGATCGACGAGTCTGGTTTCTACAGCAATCCGGTGAGTGCGGATTCGAGATCGCGCATGAACGTTCCCTTCTTCCTGCCGAATGCGGCCTTGGACAGCCTGTTTCTGCAGGAAGCCGATGCCGCCAACCTGGTCGGCCTGAAAGGGCATCGCGTGCTCGGTGGCATGCGCGCGTCGATCTACAACGCGACTTCGTTGCAGGCGGTCGAGGTGTTGGCGGATTTCATGCGCGACTTTGCGCGACGGCATGGTTGAGCGGTTGCAGCCTTGCGCCGCACGCGGCGGCAAGGGCGGAATGATCCAACGAGTCAGGCGGAAACACAGCGATGAGCAAGCAGAATGATCCGGCGCAAGCGGCGATGAACCTGGCCGACGTGCGTGCGCGCATCGACGGCATTGATCGATCCATCCAGGCGTTGATCGCGGAACGCGCGCAATTCGCGCATCAGGTTGGGCTGGCCAAGGGACCGCTGTCCGCCGCCGTGGATTACTACCGACCGGAGCGCGAGGCACAGGTTCTGCGCATGGTGGTGGATCGCAACGAGGGTCCGCTCAGCGATGAAGTGCTGGTGCACGTGTTCCGTGAAATCATGTCGGCCTGCCTGGCCCAGCAGGAGCCGCTGAAGATCGGCTATCTCGGTCCCGAAGGCACTTTCAGCCAGCAAGCGGTGCTCAAGCATTTCGGCCGCTCGGCGCATGGCCAGCCGATGGCCAGCATCGAGGAAGTGTTCCAGGAAGTGGAAAACGGCAACGCCGATTTTGGCGTGGTTCCGGTGGAAAATTCGGGGCAGGGCACGATCCAGATCACCTTGGACATGTTCCTGAGCTCGAACCTGAAAATCTGTGGCGAGGTCGAGCTGCGCGTGCACCAGTATCTGCTCTCGCGCTCCGGGCGCATCGAGGACATCGAGCGCATCTACTCGCATCCGCAGTCCTTTGCCCAGACCCAGGCCTGGTTGCGCGGCAACCTGCCCAAGGTCGAGAAGCTGCCGGTATCGAGCAACGCCGAGGCGGCACGACGCGCGCGCAATTCGGATGACGCCGCCGCCATCGCGGGCGAGTCCGCTGGCCTGGTCTACGGTTTGAAGAAGGTGATCACCGGGCCGATCGAGGACCATGCCGACAACACCACGCGATTCCTCGTACTGGGTCGGCAGATTTTCCCGCCCTCCGGCCATGACCGCACCTCGGTGCTGGTGTTCATCAAGGACCAGCCGGGTGCGCTGTTCAACGTGTTGAGCCCGTTTGCCAGCCACGGCATTTCGATGAACCGCATCGAATCGCGCCCTTCGCACCAGGCCAAGTGGGAATATGCGTTCTTCATTGATCTGGCCGGACACGTCGACGACGAACCCATGCAAAAGGCGCTGGCCGAACTGGACGCCAGGGTTGCGCAGATCAAGGTGCTCGGCTCCTACCCGGTGGCGGTTCCGTGAGTTTCGATGCGTCGTCGCTGGCCAATGCGGTGCTGCGCCAGTTGCAGGCCTACGATCCCGGCCATGATCTGCCCGCCTTGCGTGCGAAATTCGGCGGGCAGTTGGCCGAGCTGGGTTCCAACGAGAACGTATCCGGTCCCAGCCCGCAGGTGTACGCGGCGTTGCAAGGGGCAATGCCCGAGATCATCCGCTACCCCGATCCGCGCGGCATGTCGCTCAAGCGGGCGCTGGCGCAGCACCTCGGCGTCGCGACCGACGCCATTGCCCTGGGCAATGGTTCGCACGAGCTGCTGATCCTGCTGGCCCAGTGCTTCGCCGATTCACAGACCTCGATCGTGCATTCGGAATTCGGGTTTGCCGTGTTTCCCATCGCCACCGCGGTGGCGGGAGCACGCGCCATTCGGGTCAAGGCCATGCCTGCAGACCATGCCGAGGCACCCTATGGACACGATCTGGATGCCATGGCGGCGGCGCTGAGCAACGACACGCGCATCGTTTTTCTGGCCAACCCCAACAATCCGACCGGCAGTTGGTTCGATGATGCCGCGCTTGAGCGCTTTCTCGCGCAGGTTCCGTCGCACACGCTGGTCGTGGTCGACGAGGCCTACCGGGAATTCGTGGACGTTTCCGGATCCGGCGGGGCGATGCCGTTGCTCGACAGGTTTCCCAACCTGGTGGTGACGCGCACCTTCTCCAAGGCCTACGCACTGGCCGGCCTGCGCATCGGCTATCTGGTCGCGCATGCCTCCGTGGTTGCGGTGATCGAGCGCCTGCGCGAGTCGTTCAACGTCAATGCCATGGCACTGGTGGCCGCCGAAGCGGCACTGGCAGACCAGGCCCATCTGCAAACGTCTTGCAGCAACACGCGTCGCGAGCGCCAGTGGTTGGCACTGCAGCTGGGTGAACGCGGCTTTCGCATCCTGCCATCGCAAACCAATTTCCTGCTTCTGGACCCGGGCCGGGATGCTGCTGCGCTGGAGCGTCAGCTGTTCGAGCGGGGCGTGATCGTGCGGCCGATGGGTGGCTACGGACTGGCCCATACCTTGCGCATCAGCATCGGCACGCGCGATGAAAACCTGCGTTTGCTGGAATCGCTGCCGTGAGCGCATCGCTGCGCTGGTGCAGTCAACCGACTCGCGGTCTGCACGGCGCGTTGCGGATTCCCGGCGACAAGTCGATTTCGCATCGCGCGATCATGCTCGCCGCCCTGGCCGAGGGCGTATCCAGCATCGACGGATTCCTCGAAGGAGAAGATACACGGGCCACTGCGCGCGCGTTCTCGCGCATGGGTGTGCAGATCGAAGCGCCGTCATCCGCTCGGCGCGTCGTGCACGGTGTCGGCCTGCACGGCTTGAAGGCGGCGGATGGCCCCATCGATTGCGGCAATGCCGGTACCGGCATGCGCTTGCTGGCAGGCATCCTAGCCGGGCAGGCATTCGATACCGAGTTGATCGGTGATGCTTCACTATCGCGGCGACCCATGCACCGCGTCATCGAACCCCTGGCGCGCATGGGCGCCCGCATCGACGCCGCGGACGGTGGGCTGCCGCCCCTGCATATCCGCGGCGGATGCTCCCTGCATGGCGCACGGCATGAGCCAGCGGTGGCCAGTGCCCAGGTCAAGTCCGCCATCCTGCTCGCCGGTTTGTATGCGCAGGGCACCACCGAGGTTTACGAGGTGCAGCCCACCCGCGACTACACCGAACGAATGCTCGAGGCCTTTGGCTGGCCCATCGAGTTCGGCAGCGGCTGGGCGCGTCTGGAAGACGGACATCGTCTGCAAGCCACCGACGTTTCGGTGCCCGCTGATTTTTCATCCGCTGCATTTTTCCTGGTGGCGGCCAGCATCGTGCCGGGTTCCCAACTGCTGCTGCATGCGGTCGGCATGAATCCCCGTCGCACGGGCCTCTTGGGCGTTCTGCGGCTGATGGGAGCGGATATCCGGGAGGAGAACCATCGCACGCAGGGTGGTGAACCTGTCGCGGACCTGCGCGTCCGCTCGGCTGCCTTGCATGGTGTGGACGTGCCGGAATCACTGGTCGCCGACATGATCGATGAATTTCCTGTGCTGTTCGTGGCGGCTGCGGCTGCCGACGGAACGACGCGCATCAGCGGCGCACCGGAATTGCGGGTCAAGGAATCCGATCGCCTGGCCATGATGGCGCGCGGGCTTGCTGCGCTTGGCGTGCACATCGAAGAACATGCCGATGGCGCGGTGATTCAGGGCGGTCGGATAGCCGCGGGTCAGGTCGAGAGTGCTGGTGATCACCGCATCGCCATGGCTTTCTGCGTGGCAGGGTTGGTCGCCGAAGGTCCAGTTGCCATCGATGACTGCAGCAATGTGGCCACCTCGTTCCCGGGATTTGTCGATCTGGCCAACGGTTGCGGATTTGCCATTCGATAGCGGTCAATGCAGTCCCGGTTGCTTGTGTCCCCGCACGTGTCAGTCCTCACGGTGCACGTGGTCCAGGACACCAACTTTCCCATGTGGCAATTCAAGACTTCACCCCAATTTCCAAGACTTGACCCCGGGCTCCGTCAGTCTATGGAGCCGGCGAATCATGATCTATGCGCGCCCCGTACGTACCGATGCAGCATGCCAAACAACAGCCACACAGCAACCACGCCAGCGGGCAAAAGGACCGCCACCCAAATGTACGCGTTGTGTCCACAGGCGACGCTCAAGGCAAGGCCGGGCAAGCTGCAGAAGCCGACGATAAACAGCCACCCCAGTGGCACGCCTAGCAAGAACGATGCGGGCGCCTTGACGAAGGTGATCATGGCCTACCGCGCAGACAGTGGATGCATGACGGCGAACGGATGAGTTCAGCGGCGCGCGGGCTTTTCGCGCGTCCGCCACAACGAACTTTCAGAACCGCGTCGGTTCCGGTACGCCGAGGTCACGGCAGATCTTGCGTGCGAGATGATCGTTGACCTCGTTGTGTCTCGGAACGGCACTACGCTTACCCGACACCGAATGAATCCACCAAGAATGTTTGCCGCCCTCGCGCAACAAGCTGCAACCGTTGGCTTGCAGGTGCGCGAGAAGGTCGCGGCGCTTCATAGCGCGACGGCCAACTCCTCGTAATCTTCGCCCGCTGCGCCGCGCGCGTCGGCGCGATTGAACTCAATGGCCTCTGCGAGCGTTACCCGCAACGACTCCAAGAGCTCTTCGCGTGTTGCGCCCTGGCAGTTGACGCCGGGAACTTCCTCGACCCAACCGATCCAGGCGCCCGCGTCTTGCTTCACGATAGCGGTGTAGGTTTGCTGCATGGCTCATGCCTCCGAGGGTTCAATCATAAACTGGGACGAGCGCGCGGTTCTAGCCAAAATGGCTTGCTGCATGGCGGACTGGTTGCATCGGGCGGCGTGATCATTGAGGACTGTGCGAACGTCGCCACCTCGTTTCCCGGGTTTGTCGAAC
>ERZ795061.1308-NODE-1308-length-24417-cov-5.521632_pt1 | contig 24417 bp, 16 predicted proteins | sample MGYA00375145_ERZ795061 | MGnify/ENA primary metagenome ERZ795061 (study PRJEB30190, sample SAMN05720144) | anaerobic digester metagenome | isolation source: active sludge of municipal wastewater-treating anaerobic digesters | place: USA | collected 2014-12-22 ... | reverse complement strand
CCACCGGATCTCCGCCGGTCAGGGCGAAGGGTTCGGCATCCAGGCAAACCGGGTCGAAGGCCGCCAGGGTAACCGTGGGCAGCGAATGAACAACAATCTCAACCTCGTCGCTAATGCCCATGCAACCATTCTTGATTACATAGAATGAGTATAAGCCTTCCTCGGTAACCGTGTAGGTGCTGGTATGGGCGCCGGAAATGTTAGCACTATTCCGAATCCACTGGTAGAATGAGCCGTCGGAAGGTGAGGCATTCAGAAGAGTGCTGATGGTTTCACCTTCGCAGTATGAGGTGGGGTCCGTGGTGTTAATCTGGGCATCGGGAACGGGGTTAACAGTAACGGTTATTTGGTCGGTATCCGTACAACCATTGTCATCGGTTCCTGTAACCGTATAGATTTCGGTTGTGGTTGGGTAGAATGGAACTCCGTCGATTACCCCCTTATCCCAGAGGTACGATGTTGCCCCGCTTCCGGTAAGGGTAACCGGATCGCCCTCACAAATGGGATTTGGGCTGGCATTTGCCGTAACAGTGGGAAGCGTATGAACGATGGTGCTTATCGTGTTGGTTAGGGCCTTGCAACCAGCAGACGATGTAACCTCGGCGAATACCTCATCGTTGTTAATTAGGGTTGAATTGTTGTATGCGTAGCCAGCACCAGGGCCTTGAACCGATGTGCCGTTGAGGAAGAATTCATAGGTGCTGCCACCGGAGGCGGTAAATACCACATTGTCGCCGTCGCAAATTTCGTTATTCGTATCGGAACTAGACAATATAGCGCTTGGCGATGGGTTAGCTTCGGATAGCACAACCTGGTAGTCCTTGGTGCAGCCATTTGCATCGGTAACGGTAACATTGTATGTGCCTACACCCAGGTTAACCAGATCCTCGTCTGTGGGGTTAGCCACGTCAGGACCTGTCCAGAAGTAGGTGTACGGAGACGTACCACCACCAACAGTGATGCCAATGCTACCGTTTTTAGATTCCGGGCAGGTTGGCTGATTGGCAACATGGCTAATCGTTAGCGCTGCCGGTTGATCGAGATAGGTGCTTTGGGTATTGTAGCATCCCTTGCTATCGGTAACCTTTAGCCAGTAGCTGCCCGATTTGATATTGCTAATCGAAGAGGATGTAAGCGTGTTGGACCACAGGTAGCTGTAACCTGGAGTTCCTCCGGTTAGGCCACTGACGGCTAGTGAGCCATCTATTGTACCATGACAGGTGGGTTGGGTGAAAGCAAATGAAAACGAAATTGCATCTGGTTCGCTAACGGTTCCCGGAACTACTGTAGTGCAACCTTTAGAGTCGGTTATGGTAACCTCGTAATTGCCTGCCGGCAGGTTGTTGATATCCTGAGTTGTTTTAGCCGGTATGGTATTCCAAGAGTATGAGTAGGGCAGAGTTCCGCCACTTGGCGTGAGGTCGAGAATTCCGTTGCTTCCTCCATGGCAGGTTACCGGGTAGCTCACTATACCGCCCCCAAGAGGCTGGGCTGGTTCGGTGAGATCAACGTCAACGTTTATGGTCATATCGTCCCCTGTGTCACCGGGAGTTCCCATGTCGTCGGTGAGGGTTGCCGTGTAGCTGCCTGCTGGTTTTCCGCTTATAGTTGCGGTGGTTTCACCGTCCGGGCTCCAGAGGATGGTGACTGTTCCGGTGTTTTCTGCCCATGAAACGGTAGCAGAGCCATCGCTGCCCCCCTTACAGCTAACATTTGTTTTGGTGACAATCCATCCGTGGAATATTCTTTCGTCCAGAACAGTAAAGGTGTTGGAGTCCTTGCAGGCGGTGTTGTCGGTTACAACCACCTTGTAGTCCCCTCCATTGTCAATACCCGTTGTATCCTGGTGTGTGCCACCCGGTATATCGTTGAAGTACCATGCGTAGGAGGAGTAGGTTCCCGAGCCACCCGATACCGTTATGTCCACTGCCCCGTTGTAACCGTCGCCGGTAATACTGGTAACTTCTCCTGTGATGTTAATTCTGGTTGGTTGAGTTATGGTGTAGCTGCCATTAGCCGTACAGCCATTATGGTCGGTAACCTCCACGCTGTAGGTACCTGCAGTAAGCCCCGTTTGGTCCTCCGCATCAACCACATGCCCTAGTCCATCGGACGATGTCCAGAAGTATGTATATGAAGGAGTACCTCCACTAACAGTAATATTTATTGTTCCGTTCTGCTTCCCGTAGCAGCTCACGTTGTTTTGGGTGTGACCGATGGAAAGAGCAGCGGGCTGGGTAACGGTGTACGAAAGGGTAGAGGTGTTTGATAGGTAGTCGGTTACAGTAACCTCATAGGTGCCAACTCCCAGATTTGTTATGGCTGAATCTGTTTCGGCGTAGGGGTTTCCGTTTAACTTCCAGGTGAAGGTGTAAGGTGGGGTGCCAAAATATGGAGTAACGGTCAGCTCGCCATTGCTACCGCCGTTGCAGGTTACGTTTTTCTTGTAGGTGAATGCCGCGGTAAACTCGTTATGGTACTTTGCCAGAAACAGATCCTTAAAGGTTGAAGCGGAGTTGGTGAGAGTGGTAGTTCCTACTGAAAGGGTAGGAGACATGAAGTAACCTCCAAGGTAGGCGTTGTAGCTGCTATCCAGCGCCACACCTTGCCCTCGATCCTCCAACGTTCCGGAAACGGATTTAGCCAGCACGGCATTCGACTCCACGTCAAATACAAAGAAAGCGGCATCCATGCCACCTCCGGAGGTGATGGAGCTCAGGTTAAAGTTTAGGGTGTTGGAGAAGTAGCCGGTTGCCACCAGAATATTATTAATAGTGTTTAGGCCGTAACCTACGTCTGCTCCGGCGCTACCCAATGTTTTCTTCCAAAGAAGTCGTCCTTCAAGGTTATACTTGGCCAGAAAGATATCATTTCCACCGGTTGTTTTGAACTGTGAAGATTGCAGGGTAGCTGTGCTGTCAATGGTTCCGGTTCCTTGGATATAGCCAATGAGGTAGGCAAAGTTATCGTTAACGGCGATGCTGTTCAGCTGGTCGTCGGCCGTGCTGCCACCCTTACGGACCCAAATGGCAGAGCCATCGGTTGGGTGTGCCTTCATCAGGATAATGTCTCCATTTCCAGCGGAGGTGTAATCAATCCCGTCAACGGTAAGCGTACCAGCAAGCGCTCCCCCCACATACAGGTTGTTCTGCTCATCGCAGGCAATTGACCTAAAAATGTTATTGTCATTGTTTCCGGGTATTTGCTTCGACCAGCGATAAACCCCGTTTGTAGTGTAGCTAGCCAGGAAGAGGTCATTTTTTGAATCGGGATTGGTGTAGCTGTCCCCGGTACTTCCATCACCAACGGTAAAATCTCCCTTGGACAACCCAGCAGCATAGATGTGGCTATCCTGCCCAATTGTAATGGCTGTAGTACGATCGTTTGCACCCCCATAAGCCGATTTAATTGCCCATTGAATTTGCCCCGATGAGTTATATTTCGCAATAAAACTATCAAACCCTCCGGTGGAAACCAATGTGTGACCACCGCCAAAATCGCAAGTACTCCTGAACCTACCGCATAGGTAAACATTTTCATTATTGTCAATAACAATTGACTCGGGAAGATCGTTTTCCGTGCTCCCCATGGTTTTAACCCATAGCACGTTGCCGTCACTATTGAGTTTAAACAAAAAGATATCAGTTTTTATGGACAATGCATCAGGATAGCCTAGGTATGTAACTCCACCAATAACTACGTTTGATATATACGAACCGGTTACATATATATTACCGTTACTGCTGAACTTTAAATCATAGATATCCAGTTCGTTAGTTTGGTCTGGATTAGGTGATTGACCAAACTGCTTCACCCAGCTCCAGTTTTGAGCTAAAGAAACCTGTGCCAGCAAAACCAGAACAATTGTTGTAAATTTTCTCATGTCTTTGTGGTTTAATATTTTAACATCTTAACTTTGTTTTACATGGAACTGTATAAGATCGTTAGAGGAAATAATCCTGATGTTTGCTTAATGGTAAGCCTCCTGTTTTTGAATTGCTCACCCAAAAACAACCGCACATAGGGTCATGATTCTACAACTGCTGCAAAACATGTAAAATTCTTATGATTCAAAAAGTCCAAAAATTTTAACAAAAATTACACCACATGTACTTATTTATTTGTAGTACAATGTGTAGCAATAACCACTTCGTAACTCTTAATTTAAAATTTGTACGGTTTTGGACTATTTGCCATTCAATTACGTGCAATTTATTTAAAAGATATGAGAAATGAGGTATTTTTACCTATTCAAATTATATGCTGGTCAAAATCATGCCTGTTATCGTTCATATTGGATACCCAAAAACTGCCACCACATGGTTGCAGAAGCGTTATTTTCCTAATATCAAGAATTTTAACTACATATCCTTTTTGGAGGTCAACAAACTTTTTATCGATACAGATTTTTTTACCTTCAATGCCCAAAATACCAGAATGGAGCTGCTGGCTAATAGTAAGGATGGGAATCTACTGCTAAGTTCCGAATTTATTACAACTGCAATTAATGCACATTGGCACCATGGGTACTACTCTGCCGGGGTAGCCCAGAAAATCCATGCAACTTTTCCCGATGCTACTATTGTTGTTTTTATACGTAGGCAGCAGTCCCTGATTTGCTCTGCCTACCAGCAATACCTTAAGAATGGTGGAACCTACGGGTTCAGGCGATGGCTTTACTCCGGTGATGTTTTTTGTTCGGAACACCTCTATTACGACAGGATGGTTGAGTTCTACGATAATCTTTTCGGAGAAAAACAGGTTAGGGTTTATTTTTATGAGGATTTTAAGGAGGATAGTAATGGTTTTTTAACCAGCTTGAACAATGACCTTGGCTTGGTGGTCGACATGAATTCCATTTCACTAAAACCGGAAAATGTAGGATTACGAAGAATGATTATACCATTGCTTTTTCTGGTAAATCATTTCTATAAAAAACCCATAGGGCTAAAGCGATACATAATTCATGTACCAGGAATGACCTCGGTAGGGAAAGGAATTTATAAGTTTATTAATCCCTTGCCACTATTTAGAAATTTCCTTTCGGAAGATAAAATGCTAAAACCCAAAGATAAATTGAAGCTACACGATTTTTACAGCGAGTCGAACAGAAGACTGGCCAACAGGGTTGGATTGGAAAGGTTAAACCACCATGGCTATTACTTGTAAGCAAATGGAACCAATAAACACTATTCTTCATATTGGATACCCCAAAACAGCCACCAAGTGGTTTCAAAATGAATTTTACCCCAGGGTTAACGGTATTTTTTTTATTCATCGGAAGGATGTTTTTAAATGGTTAGCCTTTCAGAATATTTTTGATTACTCTCCTGTTGAAACCCTCGAACATTTTGTTAGCACAACTGATGGAAAACGGCTAGTGATTTGCGATGAGATAATCCTCGGGGGACTCGACATAGGCTTCGGTTCGGGCGAGTACGTTTGCATGATGGCCAACCGGCTGAAGGAAACCTTTGGCGAGGCCTCCATCATCATCTTTATTCGCAACCAGCACTCTGCACTCGAATCGGTTTATGGCCACTACATCAAATCGGGAGGCACATACTCAGTTAAAAAATACATGGGAATTTACAGAAAGTTTACAAGGCCATTCCATGATTACCATCTCTTCAATCCCGATTTGTTCCAGTACAACAAAATAGTTGAGCTGTATGCCCGGCTATTTGGGAGTGAGAATGTTCATGTTTGCTTATTCGAGGATTTTAAGGCTAACCCCGAAGGATTTATCGATCAGTTTAGCAGGGATTTTAACCTGTCAACAAGCACCCACTTGAACTTTGAGCCGCAAAATATTAAACTTTCAACCTTTTCGGTTAGCCTCATGAGATTTTCTAATCATTTTACCTTAAAAAACACCGTGTTTAAACATTATTTTTTTTCAATACCCCGCCTTTACCGAGTTCTGTTATCGGTTACACAAATGCTTGACAAATCCTTTTTGACCCTTCACCCTTTTACATTTGACAAGGATGTCCATAGCTGGATAGACGAGCGGTTCAGGATGGGCAACAGGGAGCTGGCGCGGTGGGTAAACATGGAAAAACTCCGGGAGTACGGCTACCCGCTTTAGGGCTAATTGCACCAAATCATAGCAAAACACCAATAAACGTCTAAGTGGCCGACAACTAGAGCAAAGAAGTATAAATACAGCCGTCCATTTTACACAGACGGCTGTTGGTTGTTGGGCTCGTTTAGCTTCTTACTGTCCGCCTAAATGATGAGCATGGCATCGCCATAGGTTCCAAAGCGGTACTTCTCCTTAATGGCCAGCTTGTAGGCCTCCATCAGGAAGTCGTAGCCCGAGAATGCAGAGACCATCATCATGAGGGTTGACTGGGGCAGGTGGAAGTTGGTGATGAGCATGTCGGGGATGCTGAACTCGTAGGGAGGGAAAATGAACTTGTTGGTCCATCCGCTAAATGGTTTCAGCTGTCCGCTGGTGGTAACGGAACTTTCAAGCGTGCGTAGTACTGTAGTTCCAACCGCGCAAACCCTGTGGTGGTTTTGCTTTGCCCTGTTTATAATCTCGGCGGCTTCCTCGGGAATGTTGATCTGTTCGGAGTCCATTTTGTGCTTGGTGAGGTCTTCCACATCAACCGAGCGGAAGTTGCCCAGCCCTACATGAAGGGTGATTTCGGCGAAATTAATTCCCTTTATCTCCATACGCTTGAGCAGCTGCTTGCTGAAGTGCAGGCCTGCAGTAGGAGCAGCTACTGCTCCCTCATGCTTGGCGTAAACAGTTTGATAGCGTTCCCTGTCTTCGGGGACAACCTCCCTTCTTATAAACTTGGGTAAAGGTGTTTCGCCTAGCTTATAGAGAGTTTCCTTGAATTTTTCGTAGGGGCCGTCGAAGAGGAACCGCAGCGTTCTCCCCCTGCTGGTGGTGTTGTCAATAACCTCAGCCACCAAAATATCATCATCACCGAAGTACAGCTTATTTCCAATACGGATTTTTCGGGCAGGATCAACCAGTACATCCCATAGCCGCTGCTCGCGGTTCAACTCCCGCAGGAGGAATACCTCAATCTCCGCTCCGGTTTTTTCCTTATTGCCATAAAGCCGTGCCGGGAAAACCTTGGTATTGTTGAACACCACCACGTCGTTCTCGTCAATGTAATCAATCACATCCTTAAAAATGCGGTGATCAATTTTATGATTTTCCCGGTTAAGCACCATTAAACGTGACTCGTCGCGATTTTCGGTAGGAAACTTGGCGATCAAATCCTGTGGCAGGTTGTACTTGTACTGTGATAGCTTCATATTGTTGGACGGTTAATTCTTAGGACGTTTTTCCCCGAATCACATGCCTTGAGCAGCTGCTAAAGCTTAAACTTCTATTGTAGGGGAAAATAATTATGCAACAAACAGTCCCACGTTATACGTGCCATTTTTAAGTTTGTTGCATGGGGCTTGAAAATATTTTTTCCAGCTCCTGAATGGACAGGGCTTCGGATATTCTAAAATCACCGCTTACAGTTCGCCGTAGGGCCACAAGATGCGCCCCGGAGCCAAGCGCAACACCAATGTCACGGGCCAGTGCTCTAATATATGTTCCCTTGCTACAGCATATTCTTAGGGTTAGCAATGGGGGCTCAAAGCTTAACATCTCCATTTCAAATATTTCGATGGGTACGGGTTCCAGGGCTACTTCAATTCCCTTACGGGCGTACTTATACGCTCTCTTCCCATTTATGTACTTTGCTGAAAACAGAGGAGGAGTCTGGTGCTGAATTCCCATAAAGTTCTTTAGGGTTTCTGCAATCAGGGTTGGAGTAATATGTTCTGTCGGAAATTGCCCATCGGGGGGTGTTTCCAAGTCAAAAGAAGGGGTGGTTTCTCCCAATTTTAGCGTTGCCAAGTACTCCTTTTTCCCGTTCATCAGGCTGTCAATTTGCTTGGTTGCCCTACCTGTGCAAATAACCAGTAGCCCTGTGGCCAAGGGATCAAGGGTTCCAGCATGGCCTACCTTGATGGTTCTATCACCGGTAGCCCGATGGATGAGCGTCCTAATTTTACCTACCACGTTAAATGACGTCCATCCAAGAGGCTTATCAACCAGAATGGCTGTTCCCTCCTTGGTTGCGTTAAAGTTATTTACGTCCATAAATTGAAAATGCTGGTGGCCAATAATTGTAACGATTTATGCTGTATCATTTGAAGGAGAGCAAAGAAGAGTCTATTCTAATTGGAGAAAGCATTTAATATTTTGCATCATGCGATGTTGGCGGTGTAAATGGCCACAAAAAAGTAGTTTTGCAAGATGAATTACCCAAGCAGCCTTAACGGACATAAGCCGGCAAGAAACTTGATGCGTGCCTTTACCGTGGAGTTGTCCAGCGCAATACTACGCGTATAAAGATGTTAGCATTGCCATCTTTACAATACCCAATAGCGTAAAATTGGATAGGGTGGCTATTCCTGTTGTCGGCGACTAACTCTTGTGTTTTGGTTTTTTCATAATAGCATAGATTTCAAACACAAAGCCGCCCAGCACAACAATAGGGGCTAGTGTTATACGCCTGAAGCTAAAGATTCGCGGGTCAAAAACATTGGGGTCCTTTGAACCGCCACCGGCCATGAGAATAAATCCCAGAATGATGATGCCGAATCCTATCAGCAACAACTTGTAATTTTCCTTTCCAAGCGCGAACTTCCCCTCAACCTGAGAGCTATCGGCCGGCTTGTTTGCATTTTTGGCCATATCAGCGTAGTATTAAATAGTTTGAAATGTTAGCTGTTAGTAGTATAGGTCATCGGCGTTTAGCCTCAGGAACTTGTTTACTGCTAAGAGTGTAGCTGTTAAGTTGATAGCTATTCCCACCAATGTAACCGCTGCAAATATACCCATAATATAGTAGGGTTCAACAATCTGAAGAATATCTGCAACTTCGTTTCTTATTCCGTAAATAAGTCCGGAAAGCAGGCCGATTGCAATAATAGAGGCATAGAGGCCATGCAGAATGCTTCGGAGAAGGAATGGCTTACGGATAAAACCCCAGGTGGCCCCCACCTGCTTCATAGTATTTATGAGGAACCTACGGGAGTAAACCGAAAGCCGGATGGTGTTGTTAATAAGCACCAGTGCGATGAAAAGCATCAGGGCGCCAAAAGCCAGCACTACCAAACCCAACCGGCTTACATTTTCGTTGACCAGGTTGACCAGCGATTTTTGGTAGTCAACCTCCTTGACTTGCTGGAACTGCTTCAGCCAACTTTCAATTTTTGGAATGCTGTCGTTGTTGGCATAGTCAGCCTTCAGCCTGACGTCGATAAAGGCAGAAAGCGGGTTGTATCCAAGATAGGAAATGAAGTCCTCTCCCAGCTCCTTTTCCATAAGGCTGGCTGCATCTTCCTTGCTGTAGTACTGCGAAGATCTGACGTAGGTTGAGGCATCAAGAAGTTTTTTCAAGTAGTTTGCATCGGCGTTACTAACGCTGTCGTTAAGGTAAATGGTAAAGCCAATATTCTCCTTCATGTAGTCAGAGAGTTTTTGGGAGCTAATAACGAGCAAGCCCAGTATGCCCAAGGTGAAAAGAACCAGAGAAATGCTAATGATAGACGAGATGTAGGAATTTCGCAACCGCCCCTTAGCCGATTTTTTGGTTTGGTTCTTCATGGGTAGGATGGCTTCAATTAGATAGATTTCTTACTAAATGCGCTCCACCCTATCCAGCCTACGAATATTAAAATCAGGAGCAGGGAGGAGGTCAGGTCAATACTTTTTCCAACCCTCCACATTGGGGGGTCGAAGGTGAACTCGATACGGTGTTCCCCAGCCGGTACTATCATTGCCCGGAGAACATAGTTTGCCCTGAAGTGCGGCGCAGGTTTTCCATCAATGCTGGCCTTCCACCCTTTAGGATAGTAGATTTCAGAGAAAACTGCCAATTTTGGCTGGTTGGATATTGAGTGGTATTTCAGCATATTTGGTGCGTATTCAACCAGCTCAATGTTTCCTGCACCGGAGTTGTCGGGTTTAAAATCGGCTAGCAGCGATTCAAACTTTTTATCAACAATAGCGGTAGTTTTAGGGTTAAAATTGTAGAGTGCCTGAATTTCCTCGTCGGGGTTGTTAACAAGTTTGATAGAATCGACAAACCAAACATTTCCTAGTGCATCGGGGTTGGGTAGGGCTATAGGACCATTCTGTCCAGGCTGAATGAAGTACTTGGTATTCAGCATGTTCAAAACAGCCATGTTACCCTTTGAAAGGTGGTAGTCAATAAGGTCCTGGTAGCGGCGGAGCTTAGCTCCATGGTAGCCGCCTATAGACTTGTGGTAGAAGGATGTAGAGGCATCGTTGAAAGGGCTTACCGTAAGGTTGAACACCCTGAAGTCCGGGCTTTTGTCGGCTAAAATCTGCTTATCGGCATCCGTGGGGGTAAAAGGGGTTTCTACCATTCGTTTATTAACAAAGCCATCGTTGTTCATGTAGCGCTTGTTAACCACCCACATATCTATTGTAATGAGCAGGCCTAAGGAAAGCAGGAAGTAGGAAGGTTTTATTTTTTTGATAAAAAATGCGTAAACAATGCCCGCTCCGGCAAGAACAAAAAATAGCGAACGGAGGGAGTCGTTAGTCAGCATGTGCTGCCGGTCTCTTTTTAGGACATCAATAAGTTCCTTTGGCCAGCCAAGCTGCTGATCAACAGCTCCGCTAAAGTTAAAAATGCCCCTTCCAAATATCAAGAAAAACAAGCAAATTCCTGCGGTAATACCAGTTGCCCATTTAAATGCCCTGAGAAAGTCTGGTTTAGCAATTTTTCCCTCATAAATCTCCTTTAAGCCCAGAAAACCTATTAGGGGCATGGTTAGCTCGGCAACCACCAGAATCATCGAGACTGTCCGGAATTTGTTGTAGGCTGGAAAGTAGTTGAGAAAAAAATTTGTAAGGAAGTTGAAGTGGTGCCCCCAGGCTAGTAGAATTGCCAGCAGGGTAACTGCAAACAACGCCCACTTCTCGGGGCCTCTAAGAAGAAACATGCCTAGTATGAAGAGGAAAAAAATGATGGCGCCTACGTAAACAGGTCCCGAGGTTGAGGGTTGTGGTCCCCAGTAGGTTGGCAGCTGCTTCACAATTGTTTGCGCCTGGCTAAAGGGAACCCCATTTTGACGCAGGAACTTGAATGTTTCGGAGTTTTCGCCAACATCCATGGAGCTGGCGCCTCCCATAAGGTTGGGGATTAGCATGTTGAAGGTTTCCGCAACTCCGTAGCTCCACTGGGTAACGTAATCCTTGTCGAGTCCCGAGGTTTTGTTGTGCTGGTTGTCGGTTAGCTCAGATTTCCCCCTTATGGAGTCTTTGCCGTAATCGTAGGTAAACCATAGGTTGCTAAAGTTTGATCCCACAGCAAGAATTCCTGCAATTGCAAGAAATCCGATGGCCTTATAGATAGTTTTCAGGGTTTTGGTCTTTTGGGCATTTATGAAGAACGCAACAAGCAGGGCCAGCATGATAAATGCGCTGTAGTAGGTAATTTGTGGATGCCCACTTGCCAGGTTAAGCCCAAAGAAAAAGCCAAATATTGCCATTCCGCCCCAGAACCTTCCCTTACAGGCCATAACCAGTCCTGCAATCATGGGTGCAACATAGCCAATTGCCTGAATTTTGGAGTTATGCCCTGCTCCAATTATGATGAAAAAATATGTTGATAGGCCGTAGCCTAGCGCACCAACCAAACTCAGCCAAGGATTTAATCCGAAAACAAGCAGCAGGATGTAGAAACCAAGCATAGCAATAAAAATGAAGCTGGCAGGACGTTGTAGAAAATTCATTGCCTTGTTAACCTTCAGCATCAGGTTGCCTGAATAGTTGGCTGAAATCAGGTAGGCGGGCATTCCTCCAAACATGCTGTTGGTCCATAGGGTTTCCTTCCCCGTTTTTTCCTTGAAGTCCATAATTTCCTTAGCCGATCCCCTCCACTGGGCAATATCGTGCTGGTAGAGCCTTTTGCCCTGAATTTGAGGATAAAAATAGGCAAGTGAAATTGCCATAAACACTAGCACGGCAATAACATGGGGTAGGGCTTTGCTCAGGATCTTATTCATCTGCTTAAGTTTATGTTACTGACACTACAGCTGGTTGTAAAAGTAAATGAACCTAGAAAACTTATGTTTCTACTTGCTTACCATACCGAGCTATATTCCCTATGAATTAAAATGAATTTTGAAGCAGTTCAAAATTTACCCATGGGTAGCTCAACAGTTTAGCGTTCAAATATACGCAAAAATTACGGTGATGGGTTAAAATCATATTTGAAATGGCTGAACAGTAGTTCTTTTAGGTATGATGCTTTACTAAAAATTTTTTCAATGTGGGCTATTTGGATTTCCTGAAAATCACAATTCTGTTGGTGTTAGTGCCCCTTGAGTTGTTGCTAACCCCCCAAATATTTGATGTTTTAGTAAATTTCTGTTGGTTGATTAGTATTCCCATGCAGTCAAAACCGGCTTCGAGGCCTAAGGGTACCACATGGTTCTCCAGCTTTACCTTACCATTTCTAACTTCACCAACCTCAAATGCCACGTAGCCCTTGTGTTTAGTTTTGGAGTAAAGCATCACGAATACCTCACGCATCACATTTTCCCACTCCTCAATGGTTTTAGACATGGTAATTCGGGATGCAACATCCTGAATATTGATGTTGTTAAACCAGCATCGAAGCCAGTTGTCGGCTGCATACTGCACCACGTTAAGGAAAGGCGGGGATGTTATGGTAAGGCTAACCGAGTTATCGGGCAGGGTGTTGGCATGGCGTGCATCGGTGTTCAGGAGAATGGCCTTTTCCCCCGCCTTGCGCAGGCGGCTGGATTCTTCCTCGGATATATTCCGCAGTAAATCCCCCGATTTTTTCAGAATGATTGACTTAACGTTCTTGTAGCCAGGATTTTTACCATGTTTAATGTTCAGCATTCTTTGTTTTTCGGCACTTATGGCCTGGTTGGGCGGTAGCGTGTAGCCCGAAAAGAAGTTGACCGAATGACCCGTAAGCCTGTTGGTTGCCACCATTCGTATCCACTGGTCCACCTCATCCTCCTTTTCTTGTTGCTTTCTTGTGTCCAGGTAATTACGCAAGCTCACTATTTCTGCTTCGGTCTGGGGGTGAAAAAACATACTTAAGTCGGAACTTGCTCTTAAGGAAGAATTAACGGGTATGCTGGAAAGTCGTTGCTGCACATCGGCAAGGTTTGGGATAAACAACCTGGGTCGGGTGAGCATAAGGCTCAACGGGTTTACATCGTTGCCTGCAACGTTACGGCCCATGAGAGCAGCTTCAATAATGGTTGTTCCCCGCCCCAGAAATGGATCGTAAACAGTTTCGTCTTCGGAGGTCAGGCGTTCAATGAAAAAGTGCGGAAGTTGGGGTTTAAAACAAGCCCGGTAGGAGATTTCGTGGATGGAGCTTGCCTGCCGCTGTTTTGATGTCCAATACTCGTTGATAAATACAGGGTATGTTGAGCCCCTAACCGGTAAGTCTAACACCTGGGTTTTTATGCCGGCACTGCCGGAAAGGGAGAATCCTGCCAGATATTCTTCTATGTTCAAGGTTTAGCTACTTTACAACTGCACAAATTTAGGAAGGAATGACCACAAGAAAAAGCATGGGGGTGCATCGGGGGAATATTTGACTTTTTGGCTTGCCAGGGTTATGTTCAAAAGCAAGGCCGGAGAGTTCTCCCCGGCCAAGCCAACATCTATTGTATTGCTGCGCAATGGAGCTGAGTTCACCTTCTACCAACCCAGCACGTAGGCAAATATTAGGGGGGCAACAATAGTAGCGTCCGATTCGATGATGAATTTTGGGGTGTTGATGCCCAGCTTTCCCCAGGTGATTTTTTCATTTGGAACTGCTCCGGAGTATGACCCGTAGCTGGTGGTGGAATCGCTAATCTGGCAGAAGTAGCTCCAGAAAGGTGTATCCTCTCGTTCCAGGTCCTGTGTAAGCATGGGAACCACGCAAATTGGGAAATCACCTGAAATTCCTCCGCCAATTTGGAAGAAGCCAATGCCCTCTTTCCCGGCATTTTTGGTGTACCAATCGGCCAGGAACATCATGTACTCTATACCAGTTTTCATGATGCTGGGTTTAAGCTCGTTTTTAATACAGTAGGCGGCAAAAATATTGCCCATGGTAGAGTCCTCCCAGCCTGGAACAATAATTGGCAGGTTTTTTTCGGCAGCAGCAAGCATCCATGAGTTTTTGGGATCAATCTCATAGTACTGCTTCAGCACACCGCTACGAATTAGCTTGTACATGTACTCATAGGGGAAAAAACGTTCCCCCTTGTCGAGGGCGCTCTTCCAAATGTCGAAGAGGTGTGATTGCAGCCTCCTGAATGCCTCCTCCTCGGGGATACAGGTATCTGTAACCCTGTTAAGGCCGCTTTGAAGCAAATCCCATTCCTGTTGTGGAGTAAAATCGCGGTAATCGGGAACTCGTTTGTAGTGGTTGTGGGCCACCAGGTTCATCAAGTCTTCCTCAAGGTTTGCCCCGGTACAGGTTATAATCTGAACCTTATCCTGCCTTATCATTTCGGCCAGGCTTATACCAAGCTCGGCAGTGCTCATGGCGCCGCCAAGGGTGATCATCATCTTCTTGCCATCGGCAAGGTGTTTTTTGTAAGCCTTAGCTGCGTCAACAAGTGAAGCAGCGTTGAAATGCAGGTAATGCTTCTCGATAAACGAGGAGATTGGTTTGTTCTGATCCATTTTCTTAGAATATTGTTGGGTTGTTATTTGGATAGTGGAATTTTTTCAACTCTACGGGAATGCCGGCCACCTTCAAACCGGGCATCCAGAAAGGCTTTTGCAATTAGCTTAGCTTCCTGAGCCGAAACAAATCGGGCCGGAATTGAGCAAACGTTGGCATCGTTATGCATACGGGCAAGGCTGGCAATTTCAGGGATCCAGCAAAGTGCAGCCCTAATTCCCTGGTGCTTGTTGGCAGTTATCGATACGCCATTCCCGCTTCCGCAAAGCAAGAATCCAAAACGATATTCGCCATTCTCGACCGCTTGTGCCAGCGGATGGGCAAAATCGGGATAGTCAACGCTATCCTCGCTGTGCGTTCCAAAATCCCAAACATGATATCCCAATTCCCCAAGAAACTGCTTTAAATCCTCTTTCAGGTGGTAACCTGCATGGTCGGAGGCGATGGCTAGCTTTTCTTTTTCCATGTTGCCGGGTATTATTACCTTTTCTGCCAATAGATGAAATGGTTTGTGTTCGTATAACGTTAACTTTGCAAAGATAATGGCTTTTTGGCTTTTATATCTGTTTTTGTGTCGTAATCATTTGGTGACAAGGTGGCTGGTATATACGTGCATATTCCCTTCTGCAGGCGCAAGTGCCTCTACTGTGATTTTTACTCGGTGGGGGAAAGGTTTATTACCGGTGATTTTGACAAGCTTATCAACCATGAACTGCTGCTACGAGGAAACTTCTTAAACGACAAGCGCATCAGCACTGTTTACCTTGGCGGGGGAACTCCCTCCCTGCTTCCCATTGAAAGTGTCGGGAGGATACTTGAAGGCATTGATACTCTTAGCAGCCTGAATGGTGATGCTGAAATCACCATTGAGGTAAACCCAGATGACGTTTCGTTGGAGCTTTTTCGGAGCTATAAGAGGCTGGGTGTAAACAGGATAAGTATAGGCGTGCAGTCGTTCAACCAGGCAGAACTTAGCTTTCTGGGGCGACGGCATAGCGTTGAATCCTCCTCGGTTGCTGTGCATAATGCTCAGGATGCAGGTTTTGAAAACATCAGCATAGATTTGATATACGGCATTCCCGGCTCAACGCTTCAAACCTGGGAGCATTCACTAAGTGTGGCAGAAAATTTGAATCCCCAACACCTTTCGTGCTACCACCTTACGTATGAAGGGAACACCCCGCTTACCCGTAGGTTAAGGAAGGGATTGTTTACCGCCCTTGATGAGGAGTTGAGCCTTGGGCAGTTCGAACTCCTTCGTAGTTTTGCCCAATCAAAGGGCTACCTCCACTACGAGGTCTCTAATTTTGCCAAGGAAGGATTTATTTCCAGGCACAATAGCTCCTACTGGCTTGGTGAGGAGTACTTAGGCCTTGGACCGGCAGCCCATTCCTACAATGGAGCTGTAAGGCAGTGGAATCCTTACTCGCTAGAGCGCTGGGAAGACGGAATAAAGAATAATTCGCCAAATATTGAAATGGAGAGCCTTAGTGCTGTTTCAAAGTATAATGAGCTGCTCATTACCAGGTTACGAACCATTTGGGGTGTGAATACGGATGATGTTTCCCGCATGTTTGGAGAAAGTTTCGCCAGCTTTTTAAACAAGTCTGCCCAAAAGTATATAGATGACGGGAGGATGAGCCGAACCAAAGGCAATACACTCCTGATAAGCCCGTCGGCCTACTTTGTAAGTGATAGCATTGTGGAGAATTTAATGTTGATAGCGGAGCCAGATTAGGGCTTGCTCTACGCCTGCAACCCGAAGATGTGGTGAACAATCTTTTCGTAAAAGTATTAGGCAGTGATGTGGCTAATGAAATAAATATTCATATTTTTGAAGCTAGTAATATTGCTGGTTTTTGTGATTATTCGTAGAAATACATTCCGATTCTGGATTATACTTACGGTTGCCTTTATTGCTGTAACCGCCCTGACAATTGTCCCGCTTGTTTTGGCCAAAAAGCACTACGCAGAGCTAATACGTAGAGAGTTTGACGCCAATGTTCAGGAAATCCACAACCGTTCTACTGGTTACTTTCAAACCATTGAGAACGGCATTGCCAATAATTTAACGCTTGAAACGTATAATGACCCGCTGGTATCGCTAAAATTTACAACCGATTCCTATGTTCGGGTACAAAATGTTAGGCGTGAAGGCAAAACAGTGTATAGTAGCCCATCAGATGACAATTCGGAATTCTACCTGTTTTCTGAAAGCAAAGTATTTCCATTTGAGGTTGCCACAGCGGTTAAGCGTTCCGATGGTTTTTGGGGGATGAAGTCGTTCGGCTTCGAGAGCTACAATGTTGACTATTTATTCCGATTCGACAACCTTCTCTCATACCTGCAGGGGTTAACCGCATGCAATATCTGCATGACTTTAGGAGATATTCAAATCAACCCAAGAACCGGAAGTAATCCAGCCGCATTTAGATGGAATCCTTATGTTCTGGAGTCTGGCAAATGGCCTGCTGTTGTAGCGCAGAATAAAAAATACTTCTACGTAGTCAATCTTGCTGAAGTAGTTGATATATCAGGCAACAAAGCCGGAATGACATTTTTAGCAGTTGATGTTAGCGAAATTCACAGGCTTTTCGTGTCGCTGGTTGGCTTGGTGTCAATATTGGGAGCGTTATCTATCCTGCTGTTAGGGCTGTTTGCAGTAAAACGATACCGTTTTCTAAAAACCGCAGCCAAACACGAGGACAATATCAAAACAAATGAAGAAGATTTACTCCGCAGGGCATCGTTGGTGAACCTTTTCGACGCAATGGAAAATGGGGTGGTAATGATTAACACCGATTTTGAGGTTGTTTACATTAACGAGAGCTATGCTGATTTTACGGGTTTACAACACAGCACAACGGTAGGGGAAAAATGCTACAGTGCACTTCAGGGGATGTACTGTCATACTGCCGAATGCCCGTTGTCGCGAATACTGGCCGGTGAGCCAAGGGTTGAAACAACCGAGTTCCGGTTTAAGTCAAATGGCGAAAAGGCACGATTTGCTGTAGCCACTAATCCAATTACCGATGATAGCGGCAAAATTCTAGGGATTATCGAGAATTTTAAGGACATCACCGAAAAGTTGGAGGTGGAACAGACCCTAAAGCAAACCGAGGAGCAGTTTGAAATTTTCATGAACTCGTTTCCCTTAGGCGTTTTTATTGAGGATGGAATTACCCATGAAATCATATACCAGAATGCCTACCTGAATGACATATCAAATGGGGCATGCATTAAGGATTTCTTGCCAAAGGAAAAAAGTGTAAAACCAGTTAAATCGTACAGGGAAAGTACCGAGGAGGTTATGCTGGTTGATTCATCGGGGCACTGGCGGTATTTCCTTCTTCATAAGTTTAAATTTATTGGCGTGGGCAACAACCTTCGTATTGGGGGGATAATGATTGATACAACTGAGAGGCGAGAGGTGGAGAGGTACCGCGATGTGCTCTCGGAAGCGATTGACAATTCGCCTGTAAGCATTGTAATCCTTTCACCAGCTACCGAAATAGAGTTTGTAAACCCATACTTCCTGGAACTAACCGGATATAGGATAGAGGAGGTTTACAGCAAGGACATCAACAGCCTCGACTTGGAGTATAACTCTGTTAAGGTGCTCGGCAAAGCTGTTGCAGCTGCTTTGGGAGGCAGGGTATGGCAGGGCGAAGTTCACCTCAAGCATCGAAATATTGGCCATAGCTGGGTTAGCGCTTCATTTATCCCCATAACCGATTCTACAGGCAGTCTGCAAAATATTGTTGGTGTTATGGAGAATATCACCCAGCACAAGGAGTACGAAAAGGAAATACTGCTGGCAAAAAGTAAAGCCGAGGAATCCGATAACCTTAAATCGGCTTTTCTTTCCCATCTTTCACATGAAATAAGAACACCCCTGAATGCCATCATCGGTTTTTCATCCCTGCTTTCCGACAGCGACCTCAGCCTAACCGAACGACGAAACCTTTCGGAAATAATCTACCGTAACTCCAACGATCTGCTCAGGTTGATTGAAAATCTCATTGAAATTTCAGAAATCGAAACCGGAACGCTTGATATTAAAAAGTCCCAGTTCTCGGTTAATGCCCTCATGCACTCGCTGTACCTCCAGATTCTGGAGGAGGATAAAAAAGCCACCAACGTTCGTTTCAGCCTTCGTCGGGAGGTGCACCACGACGATATGGTTATATACAGCGATGAGGCGCATATACGACAGGTCCTTTTTCACCTGCTGGTCAACTCCTGCAAGTTCACCAACCATGGTTTCATCGAGTTCGGATACTCCATTGTGGATGAGTTTACCATCATGTTCTACGTCCTGGATAGCGGCGTTGGGATTGAAACCGATAAACAAGCTCTCATCTTCAACCCCTTTCGCCAGGTAGATGAGTCGAGCACCCGGCAATTCGGTGGTATGGGCTTAGGCCTGGCCATTTCCAAGCATATTGTTGAAAAGCTGGGCGGTAAAATATGGTTCAACAGCACCCCGGGATCGGGAACAAACTTTTACTTCACCGTGCCCTACATTCCGGTTAACTCCAAGTTTGAGGTGGACAACGTGGGCAGCCGCCTGCAAAAATTCAACTGGAGCTCTAAAACTATTCTGGTAGCCGACGATATTGATGTTAACTTTGTTTACCTCAAGGCAGCGCTTAAAAGGACAAACGCCCAGGTTTTATGGGCAAAAAACGGTAAGGAAGCCGTAGAAATAGTAAGACAGGGTCCGGAGAGCATAAACCTGGTGTTGATGGATCTCGTAATGCCCGATATGGATGGGTTTGAAGCCACGCGGCTTATCAAGGATTTTGACAGCAGCATTCCGGTAATCGGACAAACGGCATACCCCAACCCGGGGAATGCTGAGGCGGTAAACCAGTATGGACTTGATTCGCTGCTCGAGAAGCCAATCAAAATCAACTCCCTGCTCAACGAGCTCAACAAGTATCTGGATAACTAACCCTGGTTGTAAGCTACCGGATGTACCTCCTTATTGTTTTATATAGCTCGTCGGAATCGAGAGGCTTTGTGATGAATGCGTTGCATCCGGCATCTAAGCTACGCTGCTCTTCATTAGCCATGCTGCTGGCTGTTGTGGCAACTATCGGAATGTCATGATTTTGTTTTCTAATTTCCCGGACAACCCTATATCCATCCATAAATGGGAGTCGAAGATCCATGAGTATAAGGCTTATTTCCGGATGAAGTAGGGTAATTTCAACTGCATCCTCCCCGTTCTTAGCATGTATCAACCTCACGTTTGTGCGTTTCAGCAGGGCTTCGATGTACAGAAAATTCATGAGGTCATCCTCAACAACCAGAATGGTTTTACCACTCCAATTCTCGGGGCTACAAAACAATTCGTTTGACTGTTTCTTTTTTGAAATATTCAGGGGTAGTCGTAGGTAAACCACATTTCCCGCATCAGGCGTTGAGCCAAAGTCTAACTCTCCACCCAACGCCTTGGCGTAACCATTGGCAATTATCATTCCTATTTCGGCTTCACCCTGTTGTCTTGTGAAATGTTTGCCATTAGACCTTACTGATTGTCTAAGAATTATTTCGTTTGATGATGTGTCGGTAAAGGGCTGCTTTACTTCCCGAACATGGAAGGTAATGCTTGCATTGGAATCAACTCTGTAGCCAATTTCAAGGGTGTCGGATTCGGCAAGTTTTGATAATTTTCCCAGAATGTGCAGCAGCGTTTTCTTGAGCTTATCGGCATCGGTAACCATAATGGCCTGCTCGTCATCAAGCGATAGCGCAAGTTTTAGGGCTACCTGACGGCTCATGTACTCCCTATTTTCTGTAAGTTGGTGTAAAATATCACTTATTAGCTTATTAATGTTGCAGCTGGCGGGGAGAACTTCGAGCTGGTTGGCTTCTATTTTGGCTAGGTCAACCATTTCGTCGGCCAGAAGGATAATTTTATTGCAAAGCTGCTGGATTTGTTGAGCCGCAGCATCCTTTTCCTTCTTGGTGGTGTTATTCATAAGAAGTGCTTGCGAAAATCCAAGCAGCCCATTTAGGGATGTCCGCATTCTATGGTTCAAATCGACCCAAAAGCTGGTTTTGCACTCCGTTAGTTCGCTCAACTTTTGGAGGGTATCATTCAGCTTGTCGGTAAGGGTTGCAGAAATTTCTTCCTGCCTGGCATTCATGGTTTGAAGCTGCCTTATCGTCGCCAGTAACTCCTTGTTATTATTTTTTAATTGTTTGTTGCGGTAGAGCAGAAGGCCTATCACGAGCAACATTCCCAACAAAACGGCCATGCCCACCATGTTGGGGGTTGCCGTTAAGGTTTGCAAAAGGATGTTTAATTTATCCGGTATCATTCAGGATACGCCATTTGCAATTAAAATTGTTGAGAAATTTGCTGTTATTTTAAGGCCGAATAGCCGCTACCATTCAACTTTGGGGTTATAAGTCAACATAAGGTTTGACTGCTAGAGGTATTAACAGGGGATTGCTAAATGATTCGGAGCGAATGGATATGGTTTTTAGGGTGCTAGCTGTGGGCAAAAGTAACTTTCGTTCAAGTCATTATCAAAACGCCCATCTGGTTTTTAGGCGAAACACGTCAAAAATTTGATAGAACTTGATTTAGTGGAGATTAACTTTTCGTTACTCCTGTCGGGATGGCAAGAAGACCTGATTTTTGGCTTATATAGTTGATTATCTGCCCATAACGGTGTAGCTACTCCCTGATAATCCGGACAAGTCCGCCATCGCCCAGGGCTATAATACCAGAAGGTTTGTCCGATACAGGATGGTCGTATGTTTGCGGGACAATGAAATCCACTCCCGATTTGATCACCTCATCAACTTCGGAGAAGTTTTTGGGGAATGGCCGTCCGGATATGTTGGCAGAGGTTGACACAATGGGCTTTCCGAACTGCAGGATTAGCTTCTGGCAGAAATCGTGCCTTACCACCCTAATGCCGATGCTTCCGTCGGGGGCAATGAGGTTGGGCGCCAGATTTTTTGCCTTTTGGAAGATGATGGTCAGGGGTTTATCGGCCAGCTCAACCAGGTCCCAGGCTACTTCAGGTACCTCGTCAACGTAGGATGGAATTCTGCCGGGTTGGTCAACCAGCACAATCATGCTTTTGCTATCGTCGCGCTGTTTCAACCTGAATATTTTGTCAACCGCTGCAGGGTTTGTAGCATCGCAGCCAATCCCCCACACCGTATCGGTTGGGTAGAGGATGATGCCTCCCGATTTAAGCGTGTCTATAGTTCTGCGTAGGTCGGCATCCATTGAATTCATGGTTTATTAATTTGTGGTTTTGGGCCAAATAACTTTTTTATCTTATGCCTGCGGTATAAATTCAACTTTCTGGAATCAGGAATTCCATTTCTTTCAATGAAATTTTCTACGGCGTTAACCATTCTTGCTGATGATTTTCCATCGGAGTAGGGATGGTAGGCTTCAATTACCCGCTTACGTTGTGCGGCAAATTGGCTGCACTCCAGCTCCTGTTCCACAACTGTTATCAGATCTTCCGGTTTCAGAATATTCTGCCATTGTATGGTTTCAGCGTTGGAGCAAATAGTTACTACCGGTTTATCGAGTAGCAAAAACTCGTACACTGCTGATGACGTATCGCTAATCATTAGGTCGGCAAGCGAAAGATATTTAATGATATTGCTGTCCTCTACTACTTCTACATTATCAAATATTTTTGCTTTTGTCTTGTATGTTTCTACTGTTTCAGAGTTCATTAAATCATGAAATTTTACCATTAGGTAGATATTCAGCTTGCAGGCAAGGTTAAAGATGTGGTCTATAGCTCCGGGTGCGGACGTAAGTGAAGGAGAAAAGGTGGGTGCATAAAGCACAATTTTTTGCTTCCCATGTTTTTGAAGAATTGTTGTTTTTTCGTTACCGATTGTTGAGGCCAGCCTGTAAAGCGGATCAAGCTTACACCATCCGGTTTCGACCACTTCAAAATTGCCATAGTGATTCGAAAGCTCTGTAAACCGTTTGGTGAAGTATGGTCCCTGAGTTAGGTAAAGGTCGAAGTACCCGCGGATTCTGAAATGTCCCTTTTTTTCTCCAGCAAGCCCATGAAAAACTTGAACTTTAACACCTTTTAGATAGTTAGGGACCTCATTACCTGGAACAAAAATAGCATCACTTTTATATACATAAACCTCCTTAATTGAATTGAAAACCTTTACCTCGTTTATGAAGGGACACTTGGGTGCTATACGTTCCGGTATGTACCAAACAACTTCATGATGCAGCTCAACCAGCGTGTCGTGAAGGGGTTTTAGTATTCCAAAAGCATAGGGGTTGGCACAAAAAAGAACGGCTTTCAACATATTTAAATTTTCGGGTTGTGGGGCTACTTAAATAACCGATTAGCGTTCTCCAAATCTTCGCGAAAATCAATTTCCATGCAGCGCATGGAGGAAACATCGTGGGGTAACACTTTGATTTTATCCTTCTCTATTGCCAGTTCTAACCCGCGTTCAAAGTAGTCGGAGTTTTCACACTCCTCAAGCCTTGAAATAAATGCCCTTATATCGTTGCTGCTGATAAAGTTGATGCCTACTGCCTCGCCAAGGGCATGTTTTACCTTTTTGGAAATATTCTTAATGAATCCGTTTTCGTCCAGGTTGTACTTTACTTCCTCCTCGCCAACGGCGCTATTGTTCACACAAACAAACGAGTTGTTATTCTCAATATGGGTTTTAATTTCGCCAAGTATGGCAGAGTCAAAAACCACATCGCCGTTTAGCCACAGCACCGACTCGTTGCGATGCTTTCTTAGTGCTTTCAGAAGGCTTTTGGAAGTATTGGTTACGTCAAAGTTCTGGTTGTAAATGTAGGATATGTCGGGGAAGTTTTCCATTATGAGGTCTTTTTTAAAACCAACCACAATGTTGATGTCGTCGGGGTTGAAATATTCCGTAAGGTTATCCAGCTGCTGCTGCATGATTGTTTTACCGCTTTGCAGAACTGTAAGCGGTTTGGGAAGCGGATTCCCCAACCTTGAGCCTATGCCGGCTGCCAGTATTACTATTTTCATGATTCTTAGAAATGTTTAGTATCGGTTATACAATTTGTCAATAAAATATTCGGTTTTCGTTTAGGTCATTTTAGGTAGGTTGCCTAATATAAACAATCAAACCTTAAAGAACCTAATGGCGTTTCGAAAAATTGGTTATTTTAGCATTGAGCGATATTTCTTTGGAAAGCAAACGTAGCTATTTCTGCAAGTACGAAAAAATATGCAGGGAAATATAAGTCCAGTAGACTAGCAGGTTTTAAGGTTAAGAGGCAATTTTATTATTCCTGTTTTTTGCTGATGGCTTTGATTTAACCTCTTTTTCGCTTCTGTTAAGCTGATGCAACTTTACGTATTTTAAAAAGCTGGTATATGCTGAAAATGAACTTATTACAAAACCGTTAAAACCATCCAGGAAGCCTAACCTTAGGACGTACGCCTTAAAGAATCGCCAGCTACTGTTGAGAATGATTTTGGGCATGCTACTTTTCCTTCCCAGCTTGAAGTATTCATGCGCTGCAATTGTGCTGAACTTGTTGGCCTTGTCTATATGTTCCTCATAGCTGCTATGCACCCAGTGGAGCAAATCGCCCTTAAGATAATGCACTCTACTTCCCTTTTGCATAATAACTTTTTCATGTAGATTCATGCCTCCCCAGCAGCCCTTTCTC
>ERZ795061.1297-NODE-1297-length-24549-cov-5.983914_pt1 | contig 24549 bp, 23 predicted proteins | sample MGYA00375145_ERZ795061 | MGnify/ENA primary metagenome ERZ795061 (study PRJEB30190, sample SAMN05720144) | anaerobic digester metagenome | isolation source: active sludge of municipal wastewater-treating anaerobic digesters | place: USA | collected 2014-12-22 ... | reverse complement strand
CCTCCTTGATGAGGGAGGACGACACATGTTCGTATGCCGGGTTGCCCGGGAGGAAGACCGTCTCGACCCCGGTGAGGTGGCGGTTCATCAGCGCCATCGGCAACTCGAATGCGAAGTCGGTGCTGCCGCGCAGCCCCTTGACGATCGCCCCGGCGCCGAGGTCCTGGCAGACATCGACGAGCAGCCGACCCGCGAACGACTCGACCCGCACCCGAGGTCGTGAGCCGAGGGCCTGCTGGATCAACTCGATCCGACGCGCGACCGGGAACGTGCCGGTCTTGGCGGGGTTGTAGAGGACCGCGACGACGACCTCGTCGAAGAGGGTCGAGGCACGCTCGATGACGTCGAGGTGACCGTTGGTCACGGGGTCATAAGACCCGGGGCACACACAGATCGTCGCCACGTTCGGGAGGCTAGCAGCCGCTCAGGCCAACTCGTCGGGTCCGGAGGCATCGGCGAACCAGACCTTCGTCTCGCCGTAGCGACGTTCACCCGCGGCGCTGAGCCCGCTCGGCCAGCACGGCTGCGGCGAGCGGGCTGATCGTTCGACGACAACGAGCGCATCGGGCGCCAGCCACCGCTGGTGCACCAGCAGGGCGAGGACGTCGACCAGTCGGTCCTCAACCAGGTCGTAGGGCGGGTCGAGGGAGGCCAGATCGGCGCGACCGTCGGTCAGGTCAGGGCCGGTGAGCAGGGCCCGCTCGACCGGCTCGGCCCGTACCGTCACCACGTCGCCGAAGCCCAGCGCCTGGGCATTGAGCCGCGCGACCCTGGCAGCACCCTTGTCCGAGTCGATGAGGGTCGCCCGGGCGGCCCCCCTGCTCAACGCCTCCAACCCGAGGGCGCCGGAACCGGCATACAGGTCGAGCACCCGAGCCCCGTGGAGGACCTCCTGGTGTTCCAGGCGCGAGAAGAGGGCCTCGCGGACCCGGTCGGAGGTCGGGCGGGTCGACACCCCTGCGGGAGTAGCCAATCGGCGTCCACCGACGAGCCCACTGATGATGCGGGTCATCACCCACGCTCCAGATAGGCGGCTTGTTCGTCGTCCAGACGCGCTGCCACCCGAGCGCGCAGGATGGGGTGCTCCGCCAGGTCGGGGTCGTCCGCGAGCACAGCGAACGCGTCCTCGCGGGCGGCCGCGATGAGTTCTTCGTCGTCCCGGTTGCCCATCCTCAGGAACCGCACCGAGGAGCCGCGCCCGCTCTGACGTGAGCCCAGCACGTCGCCCTCCCGGCGCGAGGCGAGGTCCAGGCGGGAGAGTTCGAAGCCGTCCGTCGTCGCCGCGACGGCGTCCAAACGGGCCGCCGCGGTGGGGGTCGGCGCGGTTGTCATCAGCAGACACAGGCCGGGTGCGCTCCCTCGCCCGATCCGCCCCCGCAACTGGTGCAACTGCGAGATGCCGAACTGCTGGGCATCCATGACGACCATGACGGTGGCGTTGGGGACGTCCACCCCGACCTCGATGACCGTCGTGGCGATGAGCACGTCGATCTCGCCGCGGGCGAACGCCGTCATCACCCGATCCTTGGCGTCGGCATCGAGCCGTCCGTGCAGGACCGCGGTCCGCAGCCCCGCGAGGGCGGGCTCGGAGCGCAACCGGTCGTGCACGGCATACACCCCGGCGAGGGGGCGTGGCTGCGGACCGGTGGGTATGCCGCCCTCCCCCGCCTCGTCGCCCGCCCCGTCCCAGCCGTCGTCCTCGTCGGACGTGTCGGCGGTGAGCGTCGTGCCGTCGGTCGGCTCGCCGATCTTGGGGCAGACGACATAGGCCTGATGTCCGCGGCCGACCTCCTCAGCCACCCGCGCCCAGGTGCGCTCGACCCAACCCGGCTTGGCCTCGTCGACGACGTGCGTCGTGATGGGCTGGCGACCGGCCGGCAACTCGGTGAGGGTCGCGGTCTCCATGTCGCCGAACACCGTCATGGCGACGGTCCGCGGGATCGGGGTGGCCGTCATGACGAGCAGGTGCGGAGGGGTTTTGCCCTTCTCGCGCAACGCATCTCGTTGCTCGACGCCGAAACGATGCTGCTCGTCAACGACGACGAGGGCCAGGTCGAAGAACGTCACGTGCTTCTGGATCAGCGCGTGGGTGCCGACGACGATCCCAGCGTCTCCGGTCACCGCGTCGTTGAGGGCCGACCGACGGGTCGGCGTCGATTGGCTCCCGGTGAGCAGGGCCACCTTGGTGCCGAGGTCGGACCCTCCGAGCATCCCGCCCATCGCGAGATCGCCGAGCAGGGCGCTGATCGAGCGGTGATGCTGCGCGGCCAGAACCTCGGTCGGCGCGAGCAGGGCGGCCTGCCCGCCGGCATCGACGACGGCCAGCATGGCCCGCAGCGCGACCACGGTCTTGCCCGAGCCAACCTCGCCCTGCAACAGCCGGTGCATCGGGCGGTCGGCGGCCAACTCGGCGGCGATCGTGTCGCCGACCTCGCGCTGGCCCGCGGTCAACTCGAACGGCAGGCGGGCGTCGAAGGCCGCGAGGAGACCGTCAGCACGCGGCATACGGGCGCTGGTGTGCAGCGCCTGCGCGGCGCGGCGGCGCTGGCCGAGGATCGTCTGCAGGACGAAGGCCTCGTCGTAGCGCAAGCGGCGCATCCCCGGCCGGACGTCGTCCTGCAGGCGGGGCCGGTGGATGAGCTCGAGCGCGTCGCCTCGGGCCAGCAGTCCGCGGCGCTCCCGGACCGCGCGCGGGAGCGGCTCGCGGACCTCCTCCACACAGTCCAGGACCAGCGAGGTCGTCTGACGCAGCACGAACGAGGTGACCTTGCCGGTCGCCGAATAGACGGGCACCTGATGGGTGCGCAGGTAGTCGGCGCGTTCGGCCGACATGCTCTCGTCGAGCAACTCCATCTCAGGATGGGTGAGTTGACGGCGGGTTCCGTAACGGGTGACCGTGCCCGCAAAGACTCCCCAGATGCCCGGCCGCAGCCCGAAGTCGTATTTGTGCCTGCTGAAGAACGTCAGGTCGAGCTCAACGCGACCGTCGGTGACGATCGCGGTGCACCGGAAGCCCCGACGTTGGCGCATCGGGACCACCGACACCTGGGCGACCTCGGCGACGACCATGACCTCCTCGCCGTCGCGCAACTCGCCGAGGTCGGTCAGTTGGTTGGGCGGGAGGTAGCCGCGCGGGACGAACTCCAACAGGTCGCCGACCGTGTGCAGGCCCTTGTTCTTGGCCAGCGCCTCGGCCTGAGCGGGTTTGACGACCCGTCGCAGCGGGGTGTCCTCGGTGTATGCCGCGAGCATCGGCTCACACGCCGCCGAGCAGCAGCGGGTAGAGCGGCTGCATGCCGTGGATGTGGGTCACGTCGAGGGCGCGGCGGCGGATGCGAGCAGCGGCGACCACGGCGGAGGCCAGGTCGGCGGGAGCGTCGTCGCCGGAGATCACGGTGAGCAGCTCGCCGTCGTCACCCACGAGCGCCTGGACGACCTGGCCGGCAACGTCGTAGAGGTCAGACCCGATGATCGCGAACTCCCCTTGGACCACGCCGAGCACGTCGCCGACATGACAGACCCCGGCCGCAGTGAGGGCCTCCTTGCGGGCGATGGTCACAGCGCCGTGGCGGGTCGCGGCCGCAGCATCGGCCATCGCCTGCGCGTTGGCGGCCAGATCGGTGCCGTGGTCGAAGACGGCAAGCGCGGCGATCCCCTGGACGGCGGTGCGCGACCGAACCACCTGGACCGACTGGCCTTCCTCCGCCGCGGCGCGTGCGGCGGCCTGCGCCGCCAGCTCGGTGTCACCGTCGTTGGGCAGCACGAGGACCTGGCCCGCGCCGCTGGTGCGGATCGCCTCAAGGATCTGGCCGGCCGAGGCCCGTCGCCCGGGGCCACTGAGGACGACCGAGGCGCCCGCGGCGCGGAACACTTCGGCGATCCCCTCGCCTGCGGCACAGGCGACGACTGCGAGCGCCGAGGGGTCGAGCGCGTGCTTGATCTGGTCGCCGAAGTGCGTGACGACGATCCGGTGCGGACGGCCGGCCTCGATGCCCGCCTCGATGGCGGCTCCGGGGTCATCGACATGGACGTGGACGTTCCACGTGCCCTCGGCGCCGACGACCAGCAGGGAATCACCCAGCGCTGACAGGCGGGTCCGCAGGGCAGCAACCCGCTCCTCGTCGCTGTCGGTCAACAGATACATGACCTCGTATGCCGGTCCCTCACCGCCGTCGTCACCGCTCGACTCAGCGTGGGCCCGGGCCGGGAGCACCGGCCGTGACCACCCCAGGTGTCGTCGCATCGGGTCGTCGTCCGCCTGCGGCGGCTGGCCGTGGATCACCCGGGCCAGGGCCTCGATGAGCAGGAGATAGCCGGCGCCACCAGCGTCGACGACCCCGGCGCGAGCCAGGGCAGGCAGCTGGGACGGCGTGCGTTCCAAGGCGTCGGTACCGGTGTCCACGGCAAGTGTGATGACCTCGGCCAGAGGCACGGTGGGGTCGCGGTCGACCGCATCGCGGAGCCGGTCGGACACGGCCCGGGACACCGACAGGATGGTGCCTTCCTTGGGCTCGGTGACGGCCCGCCAGGCCAGCCGGTCGGCGCTGGCTAGTGCCCCGGCTAGGCCCGCGCCGTTCAGGGCCTCGCTGCCCGTCTCGACGACGTGCTCGGCGACGCCCCGGAACAGTTGGCTGAGGATGACACCCGAGTTGCCGCGGGCCGTGAGCAACATGGCGCGCGACATCTCACGGCACATCGCTTGCAGTCCGGGGATCGTCACCGATCCGACGGGGATGTCTCGCGAAATCGCATTGCGTGAGGCGTCCAGGGCTGAGTCGAGGGTGAGGTAGAGGTTGGTGCCCGTGTCACCGTCGGGCACCGGGAAGACGTTGAGGGCGTCGATCTCGGCACGCGCGGACGCGAACGACGACCGGGCGACGGCTGCCCATCGAAGGAATCCCCCGGCGTCGAGGGTGCTCAGCACCCGCCGGGGGCGGTCCGCCGGAGGCGGGGCTTGGTCGGGCATCGGACCTCCTTGACGCGAACCGGGGCCGCGAGACACGGCCAGCCTAGTCAGCGGTCGGTCGTCGTTTTGGCCCCGGCGCGCCCGCTCGGCTATTCTTGGCAAGTTGCCCTGTTCGGTCTGGGCGTGCCCGCTGGGCACGCGGCATACCGGCGCGGGGCCCCCGACCTTCCAGACCGCGGGTTCGACCCCGCATCAGAGCATCAGGAGAGACCCGTGGCAGCCACTTGCGACGTTTGCGGCAAGGGACCGGGCTTCGGTCACAACATCTCGCACTCGCACCGGCGCACCAAGCGTCGCTGGAACCCGAACATCCAGCGGGTCAAGGCCATCGTCAACGGTGTGACCCCCAAGCGCCTCAACGTGTGCACCTCGTGCCTCAAGGCCGGGAAGGTCGCGCGCTGAGCGCCTGACCCATCGGTTGCAGAAGGCCGGCTCCCCCATCGGGAGCCGGCCTTCTGCTGTGCCGGGTCCAGCCGCCGGGTGGAAGGGGCGTCAGCGGCGGAAGTGGTCCCACCCACGAGGAGCCTGGGGTATGCCGTCCAGCAGCACCCCAGCCCCGGTCCGGACCATGCCGATCACCGTCCACCCCGCAGGCACCGGGCCCGCGAAGCACGCCAACAGCGAGTGCTCCTCGCCGCCCCCCAGCACGCACTCCCAGGCGTCGTCGGCACCGACAGCGGGAGCCAACCGCGCGGCATACGGTGCGAGGGCCTCGCGCGACAGGTCGAGAGCGACCCCGCTGGCGGAGGCGATCCGGGCGCCGTCGCGAAGCAGCCCGTCGGAGATGTCGAGCATCCCCGCAGCCCCGGCTGCGCCAGCCCGAGGCCCTTCGGCCAGCGGCGGTTGCGGTCGGCGGTGGGTCGCGACCAACTCCTCGTCGAGCTCGGGTCGGCCCCGCTCGAGCAGCAGGAGACCGGCAGCCGAGCGGCCCAGCGTGCCCGCCACCGCGACCTGGTCGCCCGCGCAGGCCCCGGAGCGCAGCACAGGTGCCTGACCGTCGAGCGTTCCGAGCGCCGTGACCGAGACGGCCAGCGTCCCCCGCGGAGCCGAGGACAGGTCGCCGCCCAGGACTGCGGCTCCGGCCGTGCGCGCGGCCTCACCCAGTCCATCGGCGAACCCCTCGACCCAGGCGACCGTCGTCGCCGGGTCGGCCAGCAGGGTGACGACCAGCCCGAGCGGCCGTCCTCCCATCGCGGCCACGTCGGCGAGGTTTTGGGCGACGATCTTCGCTCCGACGTCACCTGGCGTCGACCAGTCGTCGCGCCAGTCCCGGCCGCGGACGGCAGCGTCGGTCGTGATGATCGTTGCGGCGTCGCACCGGAGCACGGCCGTATCGTCACCCGGCCCGACGAGGACACCCGGACCGCCGGGCAGCCGGGGAGTGATGCGGGCGAGGAGTTGCTCCTCGGTCAGATCGGCGAGCGTCATCCCCGCCGCCTTGCCCCGTGCACGCCTACCTGGCACGACCTTCTCCTCCTGCTCAAGACGACGAAACCCCGCCCAGCACGGTAGCGTCTGGGGGACGGGTCGAGGACGACCCGCGCGCGGGCACTGCCCGCCAGACCCCCGACAAGTGAGGTTGCTCTGTGGTCCAGGCATACATCCTGATCCAGACCGAGGTCGGCAAGTCGGCGTCGGTCGCCGAGGCGATCCGCGGGGTTGCGGGCGTCGCATCCGCCGAGGACGTCACCGGCCCCTACGACGTCATCGCCCGGGTCGAGGCCAACACGGTCGATGAGCTCGGCAAACTCGTCATCGCCCGCATCCAGGACGTCCCGGGCATCACGCGGACGCTCACCTGCACTGTGGTGCACATCTGAGCGGTCGCTCGCTGCGGTCACCAGGGCGGCAGACCGGCATCGGCCGGTATGCCGCCCTGCTCGCTGTCCCGCTCGGCCTCCTCGGCGCCGTTGGCGCCTGTTCCAACCCGGTGAGCGCAGCGGTGGTCGTGGCCCTGCCGGCAGGAGCGGACAGCGCCCCCTGCCAGGCCTTGACGGCCCTCTGGCCGAGCCTGGTGTCGTCGCAGCCCGCGCGAGCCGTGAGCGTGCAGTCGCCGGCGGCCCGGGCGTGGGGTAACCCGGCGGTCATCGCCATCTGTGGTTACGACGCCCCCGCACCGTCGACCTTGGAGTGCCTGTCCGTCGACGGCGTCGACTGGCTGGTCCAACGACGGTCCGATGGAGTGCAGTTCACCACCTACGGCCGAAGCCCGGCGATGGACGTCCTGGTGCCCGCGGCATACGCCCCTGAGCCGTTGTTGCTGCCCGCCTTCGGGGCGGCGGCCCGGTCCCTGCCCGAGACCGGTCGCCACTGTCAGTAGCCCCCCCGGGGCCTGCGCAGCCTTAACGAAGGCCGACGCGGCGCTCCAACGCCAGGGTGATGAGTTCGTCGACGAGTTCGTCGTAGGGGACGCCGGTCTCGGCCCACATCCGCGGGTACATCGAGTGCGGGGTGAAGCCTGGCATCGTGTTGATCTCGTTGATGATCACCCGACGATCCTCGGTGTAGAAGCAGTCCACCCGGGCCAGCCCCTCGCAGCCCAGGGATTCGAAGGCCGCACCCGCCAGGCGCCGCACCTCGACGGCGATGTCGTCGGGGATGTCGGCCGGGCAGACCAGCTCCACGTCGCTCTCGGAGAGGTACTTCGCCTCGAAGTCATAGAAGTCGTGGCCGGTGACGACCCGGATCTCGCCGACGTGCGACGTCCGCGGCGGCTGCACGCCCCGGCCCTCGAGGACGGCGCATTCCAACTCGCGACCGAAGATCGCCGCCTCGACGAGCACCTTCGGGTCGTGCTCGCGGGCCGCCTCAATGGCCGCCTTGAGTCCGGCGGGTGAAGCCACCCGGGTGATCCCCATACTCGACCCGGCCCGAGAAGGCTTGACGAAGACCGGGAAGCCCATCGACGAGGCGGCGTCGAGGGCCGCGCCGCGGTCGGCTCGCCAAGCGCGGTCGGTGATGACGGCATACGGGCCGACGGGGAGGCCATGACCGGCGAAGACGACCTTCATGTAGTGCTTGTCCATGCCTGCGGCAGAGGCGAATACGCCGGAACCGACGTAGCGCACGTCGGCCAGATCGAGCATCCCCTGAATCGTGCCGTCCTCCCCCCACGGGCCGTGGAGCACCGGGAAGACGACGTCGACGTCACCGAGGACGACTGGCACCTCGCCCGGCGTGAGCACCTGGAGGGCCCGATCGGTCGTCGAGAGCGGCACGAGCACCCCCGCGCCCGACCCGTCGACCTCCGGGATGTGCCCGGGAGCCAGTTCGAGGGCGGCCGGGTCGTCGGCGGCCAACACCCAGCGTCCATCCTTGGTGATGCCGATGGGCAGGACGTCATAGACCTGGCGGTCGATGGCCCGCAGCACCGACGCTGCGCTGCTGCACGACACGGCGTGCTCGGAGGACCGTCCGCCGAAGACGACGGCGACGCGCGGTTTACGGGGCGGGACAGTGCTCATCGGCAACGACCCTACTGCCCCGGTATGCCGTGTCCGCCTAGGCTGGCCGGATGACCGACCTGCCCCCGGACCTGGCCGCCGCCACCGTCGTCGTCGCCGCGGGGCGCCCCCCACGCAGCCCCGGTGCACCGATCAATCCGCCGATCGAGTTGTCCAGCACGTATGCCGCCCACCCCGCCACCGGCCCCGACGGGGTGGCCCTGAACCTCGGCTACGGCCGGGCATCGAACGCCACCTGGGCGGCTTTCGAAGCGGCCGTCGGGACCCTCGAAGGTGGCGACGCGCTGTGTTTCGCCTCCGGCATGGCGGCGATCTCGGCCGCCCTCACCGTCCTCCCGGCGGACGGCCCGCTGGTTGCTCCCCTGACGCCCTACAACACCTCCGGTGCGCTCATCGGGGAGGTGGAGGCCGCGGGCCGCGAGATCCGCCGGGTCGACGTCGAGGACACCGTAGCGGTCATCGCGGCGCTGCACGGTGCCCGCGCGATCTGGCTGGAGTCGCCGACCAACCCCCTCATGCAAGTAGCCGACCTGCCGGTCATCATCGCCGAAGCCGCTGCGCGCGGGGTCGTCGTCGTCGTCGACAACACCTTCGCCACTCCCCTGGTGCAGCAACCGCTGGCCCTCGGCGCCGACATCGTCGTCCACTCGGCGACGAAGTACCTCTCCGGGCACTCCGACCTGCTCATGGGGGTCACGGTCACCCGCGCGGGCACTCCCGACGCTGCCCCCGACCGTTGGTATGCCGCGCTGCTCGCCCACCGCACCCGGCACGGGGCGATCGCCGGCCCGTTTGAGGCCTGGCTCGCGCTGCGCGGCATACGCACCCTGCATGTGCGCCACGAGCGGGCCTGCGCCAACGCCGCCGAGTTGGCGCGGCGCCTCGGCGAGCACCCCAGCGTGAGCCGGGTGCGCTACCCCGGTTGGGGGGCCATGCTGGCGATCGAGGTGGCCGGGAGCGCCCTGGACGCCGAGCGGGTGGCGAGCGCGTGCCAGGTCTGGTTGGGAGCCACCAGCCTCGGTGGGGTCGAGTCGCTCATCGAGCGGCGTCGCCGCTACCCCGGCGAGTCCGTGCTCGTCCCAGAGAGCCTGTTGCGGTTGTCCGTGGGCATCGAGGACGTCGAGGACCTCTGGCGGGACCTCGACCACGCACTGCGCGCCTGACCCAAGCGGGTCACCGGCCGATCAGCACAGCGGGTCAGATTCGCTCGTGCTTGCGGGTGCGCGACATGAGCAGGTCGACGAGTTCCTCGGGCGTTCGCTGCCCGTCGATGACCGAGGTGACCGCCTCGGCGATCGGCATCTCCACGCCGGCGTTCCTGGCCAGGTCGAGCACCGAGTGACACGACTTGACGCCTTCGGCAGTCTGGCGAGTCACCTCGATGACTTCGGCGACCGACATCCCCTTGCCGAGGTTCTCGCCGAAGGTGCGGTTGCGGGAGAGGGGAGACATGCAGGTGGCGATGAGGTCGCCCACACCAGCCAAACCCATGAAGGTCGACGGGTCCGCCCCCAAGCGCACACCGAGCCGCGCCGTCTCGGCCAAGCCGCGGGTGATGATCGACGCCTTGGTGTTGTCGCCCATCCCCATGCCTTCGGCCATGCCGACAGCGAGAGCAACGACGTTCTTCACCGCCCCGCCGAGCTCGGTCCCGACGACGTCATGGTTGAAGTAAGGCCGGAAGTAGCCGGTCGCGCAGGCAGCGGCCACGCGCTCCGCGGTCGCCTGGTCACAACAGGCCACGACGCTCGCGGCAGGTTGTTTGCGGGCAATCTCCTTGGCCAGGTTGGGCCCGGAAACGACGACGACACGCTCGACGTCGACCCCCCCGACCTCCATGATGACCTCGCTCATCCGCTTGGTCGTGCCGAGTTCGACACCCTTCATCAGCGAGACGACGGCGGCCGTCTCGGGCAGCGTCCAGCCGCTGAGGTTGGCGCGCAGCGTCTGGGAAGGGACCGCGAGGACGACGATGTCGGCCCCGGCCAACGCCTCCTGCGGGTCGGTGCTGGCCCGGATGCCCTCCGGCAGAAGGATTCCGGGGAGGTAGTCCTCGTTGCAGCCGGCGTTGATCTGCGCCACCGAGTCGGCCCGCCGGCCCCACATGGTGACGCTCGTGCCGGCGTCGGCCAATGCCGCGGCGAACGCGGTCCCCCAGCTACCTGTTCCCATGACCGCGGCGGTGGTGCTCATGGACGCTCCTTGTTGGGGTTGCCGGTCTCGGGGACACCCTTGGCCCGCGAGTCGAACCGCACAGCGGGGGCCTGCTCGCCCCGAAGGACTTCCAGTTGGGCCGTGATGGCGTCCATGATCCGGTCGGTGGCCATGGCGAGCAAGGCGACATCCTGCGGCTTGCCGTAGAGGTCGCTCAGGTCCACTGGCGGGCCGGCCAGGATGTGCATCGTCTTACGAGGGAAGAGGTGCAGGTCCTTCTGGTAGGTCCCGAGGACTTCCTGGGGACCCCACATAGCGATGGGGATGACCGGGCAGCGGGTGGTCAGGGCGATCCGTGCGGCGCCGGTCTTGCCCTTCATCGGCCAGCCACCCGGGTCGCGGGTCAGCGTCCCCTCCGGGTAGACGACGACGGTCTTGCCCTCCTGCACCGCCGCCACCGCGGCCCGCATGGCGTCGGCTGCCTGCCCCGTCCCGCGATAGACCGGGATCTGGTCGGCCCAACCGACCAACTTGCCCAGGACCGGGATCCGGAAGACGGCTTCCTTGCCGAGGTAGTAGGGCGGCCGGTCGTTGTCGAAGAGATAGAGCGCAATGGCCAACGGGTCGACATAGGACAGATGGTTCGGGGCGATGACGCATCCGCCCTCGGGAAGGTGCTCCATGCCCCGCCAGTCCCGACGGAGCAGCACACGCAGCATCGGTCGCAGCAGCACGACGATGACCTGGTATGCCGCCGGCAGCCGCCGCATTCGCGCCAGCACGGACGTGGACGACCTCACACCCAACTCCTTCTCGACGCCCGTATCCTTGCGGCCCGGGGTCCCAGTGTCGAGCATGCACCACCGGAGGGGAGACGATGTCGCTCGTGAATGACGTGGACCTCCGCGCCGACGGCTGGGTGGTCGTCGTGCCCGCCAAGGGCGGCGACAAGGCGAAGTCCCGCCTCACCGCACCGCGGGGGACGCAGCGGCATACCCTCGCGGCGGCCTTCGCGCTGGACACCGTCGCCGCGGCACTCGCTGCGGTCGGCACAGGGCGGGTGTATGCCGTCACCGGACCCGGCCCGCTCGTCGCCCTCCTGGAGGCGCTGGGTGCCGTCGTGGTCCCTGACCCCGGCGGCGGGCTCAATGCGGCCATCCGCGCGGGCCTGGCGCACGCTGCGGCCGAAGCACCGGTGCGCGTCGGGTTGGCCGTGCTGTTGGCCGATCTTCCCGCGCTGACCGCCGACTCCCTGAGCGTGGCGTTGGGCGCTGCCGCCGGTGTCGAGCGGGCCGTCGTGCCGGACATCGACGGAACCGGTTCGGTGCTCATCACGGCGACAGGCGGGGCTGTCCCCGAGCCGGCGTTCGGCCTCGACTCGGCGGCCCGACACGCCGCGGGCGGGCAGCAACGCCTCGACCTCGACCTGCCGCGGCTGCGGACCGACGTGGACGACACGACCTCCCTGCGGGCGGCGCTGTCGTTGGGGGTGGGACGGCATACGACAGCCGCCCTGCACCACGCGGCCACGGGCTGACACGAGCACGGGCCGGTCTCTCCCGCAGGAGAGACCGGCCCGGTCGAGGCTCGGCGGTTCAGGCCTTCTTCGCCGCCTTGGCGGGAGCAGCCTTCTTGGCAGCCGGAGCGGCCTTGGCGGGAGCAGCCTTGGCCGGGGCGGCCTTCTTGGCAGCCGGCGCAGCCTTGGCCGGAGCGGCCTTCGTCGCGACCGACTTCACGGGAGCGGCCTTGGCCGGAGCAGCCTTGGCCGGGGCGGCCTTCTTGGCCGCGGGCGCAGCCTTGACGGCGGCCTTGGCCGGTGCGGCCTTCTTCACCGGCGCAGCGGCCGGGGCAGCCTTGGCAACCGAGCCGGCCGGGGCCCGGCCGGTGGCCGGAGCGGCCTTGGGCAGCGAGCGCGGGTCGGCGACGTAGCCCTTGAACGAGGTGCCCGGGCGGAACCGCGGGACGGTCGTCTTCTTGATCCGGACGGCGTCACCCGTGCGGGGGTTGCGCCCAGTGCGAGCGGCCCGCGCCACCTTCTGGAACGTACCGAACCCGGTGATGGCAACCTTGCCGCCCTTGGCGACCTCACGAATGATTGCGTCCAGCACCGCGTCGAGTGCATCGCTGGCGGCCTTCTTGCCGCCGAGCTTGTCTTCGAGTGCTACGACGAGCTCTGCCTTGTTCACGCTTCCCCTCCAGATGAACGCCCCGGATCCAGCCGGGTGTCGATATCGCGGACGGGTCGTCCGCCTTGGACGACGGTATTCCCGTCCAGGCCTGGAGTCCACCATCTCGGGTTGCGATTCCCGTTGCCGCGCAAGGTATTTGCTCTCACGAAGCGGAGTTTTCGACGCGTGCTCACAAGTTGTGAACTCGCTTTGGCCACCCCACGACGCCGCGCTTCCCCCAAAGAGGTTGTCCAGCAACGCTTTTGGGCACCCGATCAGCAGATCTCAGCGGAAGCGAAGGCGTCGCCACCCTGCACGGGGCCATTGCGTGGACCACGCAGGCGTGTGGCGTATCTCCCAGTGCGACACGCCGACTCGGCGTGTCGCACGCTTCGCCCGGTTCGTCCGAGAGACCGCAGCGCCTCAGCTCGTGACGGGGAGGTATGCCGGTCGGTCGGCTTCGAACTGCGCGATGAGGTCGTCGTGGCGCAGGGTGAGGCCGATGTCGTCCAGCCCCTCCATGAGCCGCCAGCGGGTGTAGTCATCGACGCTGAATGGCGCGACGATGTCACCGGCCGTCACCGTCCGGGCCGCGAGGTCGACGGTCACCTGGGCACCCGGCTCCTGCTCGAGGTACTTCCAGATGAGCTCGATGTCGTCCTGGGCCACCTGAGCCGTGAGCAGTCCCTGCTTGCCCGAGTTGCCGCGGAAGATGTCGGCGAACCGCGAGGACAGCACGGCTCGGAAGCCGTAGTTCATCAGGGCCCACACGGCGTGTTCGCGGGAGGACCCGGTGCCGAAGTCGGGACCCGCGACGAGGACCGACCCCGCGGCATACCGCGGGTTGTTGAGGACGAACGACTCGTCGGTGCGCCAGGCGGCGAAGAGGCCGTCCTCGAACCCGTCGCGCGTCACTCGCTTGAGGTAGACCGCAGGGATGATCTGGTCGGTGTCGACGTTGCTGCGCCGCAGCGGGACGCCGATGCCGGTGTGCGTCGTGAAGGCGTCCATGCGCTCAGTCCTTGTCCAGGTCGGCCGGCGAGGAGAGGGTGCCGCGAACGGCGGTGGCTGCGGCCACGAGGGGGCTCACCAGGTGGGTGCGACCACCGGGGCCCTGGCGACCTTCGAAGTTGCGGTTCGAGGTCGACGCGCTGCGCTCGCCGGCGGCGAGTTTGTCGGGGTTCATGGCCAAACACATCGAGCAGCCGGGCAGACGCCACTCGGCGCCAGCGGCCTCGAAGACCGAGTGCAGACCCTCGGCCTCGGCCTGCACCCGCACCCGCGCCGATCCCGGGACGACAAGCATTCGGACCCCCTCGGCGACCCGGCGGCCGCGAAGCACGTCGGCTGCCGCCCGCAGGTCCTCGATCCGGCCGTTGGTGCACGACCCGACGAAGACGGTGTCGACGGGGATCTCGCGCAGCGGCGTCCCCGGCTCGAGGCCCATGTAGGCCAGGGCGCGCTCGGTGTCGGCGCGCTCGGTTTCATCGACGATCCGGTCCGGGTCGGGAACGCTCGCCGACAGGGGCAGGCCCTGCCCGGGGTTGGTGCCCCAGGTGACGAACGGGCTCAGGGTGGTGGCGTCCAGGTCGACCTCGGCGTCGAACACGGCGTCGTCGTCGCTGCGCAACTGGCGCCACGCCTCGACGGCGGCGTCCCAATCGGCACCCACCGGCGCGCGGTCGCGGCCCTTGAGGTAGTCGAAGGTGGTGTCATCGGGCGCGATCATCCCGGCGCGAGCCCCAGCCTCGATCGACATGTTGCAGACCGTCATCCGGGCTTCCATCGACAACGACTCGATGGCGTCGCCGCGGTATTCCAGGACGTATCCTTGCCCACCGCCGGTGCCGATCTTGGCGATGACCGCCAGGACGACGTCCTTCGCGGTCACTCCGTCGGGGAGGGCGCCGCGGACATTGACTGCCATCGTGCGGAACGGCTTGAGCGGCAGGGTCTGAGTGGCGAGCACATGCTCAACCTCCGAGGTGCCGATCCCGAAGGCAAGGGCGCCGAAGGCACCATGGGTCGAGGTGTGGCTGTCACCGCAGACGATGGTCATCCCCGGCTGGGTAAGCCCCAACTGCGGGCCGACGACGTGGACGATGCCCTGCTCGACGTCGCCCATCGGATAGAGCGGCACCCCGAACTCGACACAGTTGCGCCGCAGGGTCTCGACCTGGGTGAGGCTGATGAGATCGGTGATCGGGCCCGGCGTCGTTGGGACGTTGTGGTCCTCGGTCGCCAGGGTGAGGTCGGTCCGGCGCACGGTGCGGCCCTCAAGCCGAAGGCCGTCGAACGCCTGCGGGCTGGTCACCTCGTGCAGGAGGTGCAGGTCGATGTAGAGCAGGTCCGGCTCGCCTTCAGCGCGGCGCACAACATGCGCCTCCCAGACCTTCTCAGCCAGCGTCCCGGCCATCCCGCCACCTTCCCAAGCCATCTTCATACGCCTGTCGATGCCAGCATCCGACACCGTTCCGCACGGTGGATTTGCGTCTCACGCCCTGAGACGGCAATATCAGTGCATGGACAACTCAAGCGGGGTCGGCGTTCTGGACAAGGCTGCCACTGTCTTGTCGGCGTTGGAAGCGGGTCCGGCCACTCTCGCCCAACTCGTCGGGGCGACTGGGCTGGCTCGACCGACCGCCCACCGGCTCGCGGTGGCGCTCGAGCACCACCGCCTCGTGACGCGCGACATGCAGGGGCGTTTCGTCCTCGGCCCGAGGCTGGCCGAGCTGGCGTCGGCCGCCGGCGAGGACCGCCTGCTCGCCGCTGCGGGCCCGGTGCTGGGTGCCTTGCGCGACCACACCAACGAGAGTGCCCAACTCTTCCGCCGTCAGGGCGACCTGCGCATCTGCGTCGCGGCCGCCGAGCGTCCGATGGGGCTGCGCGACACCATCCCGGTCGGGGCGAGCCTGTCCATGCTCGCCGGCTCCGGCGCCCAGATCCTCCTCGCGTGGGAGGAGCCCGACCGCTTGCATCGCGGGCTGCAGGGTGCGCGTTTCAACGCCACCGCACTGTCGGCCGTCCGCCGTCGCGGCTGGGCGCAGAGCGTCGGTGAGCGCGAGCCTGGGGTGGCATCGGTCTCGGCGCCGGTCCGCGGTCCGTCCGGTCGGGTGGTGGCCGCGGTGTCGATCTCGGGGCCGATCGAGCGGCTCTCCCGGCAGCCGGGGCGCTTGCACGCGGCGACCGTGGTCGCCGGCGCGAACAAACTCACCGAAGTGTTGCGCCGGGCGCACCAGAGCACACCGAGCTAGTCTGAGTTGAGGTATGCCGCCCTGGCAGACCGCTCGTCGCTCCGGTTGTTCACCCTGACCGGATCAACCTGTCGGAGACCTGGGGCGTCATGAGAGCAGCAGTTCGGCACGCTTGGCAGGAGACGAAGAGTGACACGACGTATCGGCAGAGCCGCGCGAGTGGGGATCATCTCGCTGGCGGGCGTGCTCGTCGCCTCCGCCTGCACCGCAGCCCCGACGCCCGCCGCAGCACCGGCGACCGCCGTCGTCACCCCCGTGGCGGCGCAGACGTCCGTCACGCCGACCCCTTCGGCGACCCCGACAGCCACCGCCACGCCGACCGCCGTCCCTCCGCTGCTGGCCGAAGGTGCCGACGGCGACCAGGTGCGCGAGCTCCAGGCCCGGCTCAAGCAGCTCAAGAACTTCACGTCCACCGTCGACGGTGTCTATGACGCCGAGACCACGGGCGCGGTGCAGGCTTTCCAGACGGCCCTCAAACTCCCGGCGTCCGGATCGGTCGATGAGACCACCTGGTCGACTCTCCTAGCGACGACCAAGGCTCCTTCGGCCGAGGACCTGGCCGGGCATCTCATCGCCGGGCCGGCCATCCTCGCGTCCGGGTCCTCCGGAGCCAAGGTCCGGGAGTTGCAGGCCCGGCTCAAGCAGCTCGGCCGGTGGACCGGCGATGTCACCGACTCCTACGGCACCAAGACGGTTAGCGCGGTCAAGGGCTACCAGACCAAGCGCGGCCTTCCGGTGACGGGCGAGGTTGACCAACGCACGATGGACCGCATCTGGGGGCAGACCCGCAAGCCCACGAGCAACGAGCTCAACAACGTCAAGCCCGCGCCGGGTGCCGGGCTGACCACCGCCGGGCTCGACCCGCGCTGCCTGGTCGGCCGAGTGATCTGCGCGTCCAAGTCGACGCGCAAGGTCGTCTGGGTCGTCGATGGCGTTCCCGTCATGCAGATGGACGCGCGGTTCGGGCGGGCGGAGTTGCCGACGAATGACGGCGCCTTCCACATCTACTGGAAGTCGATCGACCACTACTCCAAGAAGTACGACGCGCCCATGCCCTACGCGCTCTTCTTCAACGGTGGCGAGGCCGTCCACTACTCCCCCGAGTTCGCCTCCATCGGCTACTCCGGCGTGGGCTCGCACGGGTGCGTCAACACCCGCGACAAGGCGAAGATGGCCTGGCTGTTCAACGAAGCGCGCGTCGGGGATCTCGTCGTCGTCTACCGCTGACACCGGCGCGGCCGCCGGTAAGGTGCGCTCACGGCATACCGCAGGGGTATGCCGTGCGGCGGCCTCCACCGCCACGTCACCCCGGGAGTTGGCATGCGGATCGGCTACAAGGCGTCGGCAGAGCAGTTCGGTCCGCGTGAGCTCGTCGAGCTCGCCGTGCTGGCCGAGCAGGTCGGGCTGGACTCGGTCTGGGTCTCCGACCACGTTCAGCCCTGGCGTCACGTGGGCGGGCACGCACCCTTCTCGCTGGCCTGGCTAGCCGCGGCGGGCGAGCGCACCTCCCGAGTCCAGTTGGGGACCTCGGTGCTCACCCCGACCTTCCGCTACAACCCCGCTGTGCTGGCTCAGGCGTTCGCCACCCTTGGTGTCCTCAACCCCGGCCGGATCGCCCTCGGCGTCGGCACCGGCGAGGCGCTCAACGAGTTCGCGACGGGCGCGGTTGCCGAGTGGCCGGAGTTCAAGGAGCGCTTCGCCCGGCTGCGCGAGGCGATCGCGCTCATCCGCACCCTCTGGACCGAGGACCGGGTGACCTTCGAAGGTGACTACTACCGCACCACCGACGCGACGATCTACGACCGGCCCGAGGTCCCCGTCCCCGTCTACATCGCCGCGGGCGGGCCACTGGTCGCCCGATATGCCGGTCGCGCGGGTGACGGGTTCATCTGCACCTCCGGGAAGGGCGAGGAGCTCTACCGCGACCAACTACTGCCGGCTGTCGACGAGGGCCTGACGAAGGCCGGTCGCGACGGGGTCGGCTACGACCGGATGATTGAGGTCAAGCTCTCCTGGGACCCCGATCGCGCGGCCGCGGTGGCCAACTGCCGGTTCTGGGCGCCGCTGTCGCTGACCGCCGAGCAGAAGCACGGCACGACCGACCCGATCGAGATGGAGCGGCTGGCCGACGAGCTCAGCGACGAGCAGGTGGCTCGGCGCTGGATCATCAGCAACGACCCCGACGAGGTCGTGGAGGCGGTCCGCCCCTACGTCGGCTGGGGCTTTGATCACCTGGTCTTCCACGCTCCCGGACACGACCAGCACCGGTTCCTGACGACCTTTGCGGAGTCGGTCCTGCCGCGGCTGCGCGAACTGGGCTGACCGGCATACCCACTGGGCGGCCTGACCCACCTGCCTGGACATGCAGAACGGCCCCTGACCGATGTGTCGGTCAGGGGCCGTTCTCGCGCGTAGCCCCGACGGGATTCGAACCCGCGCTACCGCCTTGAGAGGGCGGCGTGCTAGGCCGCTACACAACGGGGCCCTAGCGATGTCGTCCGAGGGGTCTCCTCGTCGGACACAGGTGGAAACCTTACCGGTGACCGGGGGCTTCCACCGAATCGGCCGCCCACTGGGCGGCCGAAGCTGGGGTACCAGGACTCGAACCTAGAATTGCGGAACCAGAATCCGACGTGTTGCCAATTACACCATACCCCATGGGGTATACCTCCCGTTCGCCCGGAAGCGATCGGAAAGTGAACCGAAGAGCGATACTACCGGCCCAGCAGAGCCTCGCCCAAATCCCCGGTCAGACGGTGTCTCGCAACGCCTGCAACCGGGCCAGGGTGGAGGTCTTCCCGAGGATCTCCATCGACTCGAACAGGGGCGGCGAGATGCGCTGACCCGAAACCGCGGTGCGCAGCGGCCCGAAGGCCACCTTGGGCTTGACCCCGAGACCTTCGACGATCGCCGAACGCAGGGCAGCCTCGATCCGAGCGGCGCTCCAATCGGACTCCGACCCGAGCACGCCCCGCTGATGGTCGTCGATGTCGCCGAGGGCATGCATCGCAGCGTCCAGGACCGCCGGGGACTGGGCATCGAGTTGGGCGCGCGCGTCGTCGGCGACGGCGATGACGTCATCCCCCATGAAGAAGGGCGCCACGAGGGCGCTGGCCTCAGTCAACTTGACCATCCGGGTCTGGATGAGCGCCGCGATGGACCGCAACCGAGCCAACTCGCCCAGCGACGGGTTGTCCGACAAGATCCCGTCGGCCTCGAGGAACGGCAGCAACCGGGAGGCGAACTCCCCCACCGGCAACTCGCGGATCCACACGCCGTTGAGCCAGTCGAGTTTGTCGAGGTTGAAGATCGACCCCGCAGGGTTGACCTTCGACCACTCGAAGCGCGCCGCGAACTCGTCGAAGGTGAAGACCTCGCGCTCGGTCCCATCCGCCTCGACGATCGGCGGGTAGCCCTGCAGGGCAAGGAAGTTGACAAGGGCCTCGGGGAGGTAGCCCTGCTCCCGGAACCACGTCAGCCGGGCCCAGGGGCTCTTGCGCTTGGAGATCTTCGCCTTGCGCTCGTCGCGCAGCAACGGCATGTGAGCGAAAGCCGGCGGATCGATGCCCAGCCACCGATAGAGCAACAGGTGCTTGGGCGTCGAGGAGATCCACTCCTGGCCGCGCACGACGTGGGTGATCCCCATGAGGTGATCGTCGACGACGACGGCCAGGTGGTAGGTCGGGAAGCCGTCGGCCTTGAGGATCACTTGGTCGTCAGGGACCGGCGCGTCGATCCGCCCGGCAATGAGGTCGTCGAAGGAGGTCTGGACGTCGTCGGGGACCTGCATCCGCACGACGGGCGTCTCGGAGAAGCCGGGGAGGGCTGCGCGTTCCTCACGGGTCTTGCCCAGGCAGAGCCGGTCATAGCCGGTCGGCACCTTGCGTCGTTGTTGGTCCTCACGCATTGCCGTGAGCCGCTCGGCGGAGCACCAACATAGATAGGCGTGGCCCGCCTCGAGCAGTCGCTCCACGAACGGCCGGTAGGTCTCCAACCGCTCGGACTGTCGGTAGGGCGCGCACGGGCCGCCAATGTCGGGCCCCTCGTCCCACGTCAGCCCCAGCCAGTGCAGGGTGTCGTAGATCTGCCGCTCGCTGTCCTCCTGCAACCGCGCGCGGTCGGTGTCTTCGATCCGCAGGAGGAAACGCCCGTCCTGTTGGCGCGCGAACGCGAGATCGAACATCGACATGTATGCCGTGCCGACGTGGGGATCGCCGGTGGGCGACGGGGCGACGCGCAGACGAACCGCGCCCGGTAGCTGCTTCTCACTCATGGTGGACGTCAGCCTAGCCGCGCGGCGAGCCAACTAGTCTGTCCGTGTGAATCAGCACGGAACGCCAGCGCAGCACGGCCGCGGGGCACACCGATGAGCGGTGGGCTGGCCGCGCTTCTCGACGACATCGCGGCCATCGCCAAACTGGCGGCAGCCTCGATCGACGACGTCGGAGCGGCCGCGGGGCGGGCCAGCGTCAAGGCTGCGGGCGTCGTCGTCGATGACACGGCCGTCACCCCTCGCTATGTCCAGGGATTCACTCCTGACCGCGAGTTACCGATCATCAAGCGGATCACCATCGGGTCGATCCGCAACAAACTGGTGTTCATCCTTCCGGCGATCATGCTGCTCTCGCAGTTCCTGCCGTGGGCGCTCACCCCCCTCCTCATGGTCGGCGGCACCTATCTGTGCTTCGAGGGCGCCGAGAAGATCTGGGAGAAGGTCAGCGGCCACGACGCCGGGGAAGAAGCCCCCGCCATCGTGCAGGGCGAGGACCACGAGAAGACGATGGTCGCCGGAGCGATCCGCACCGACTTCATCCTCTCCGCCGAGATCATGGTCATCGCCCTCAACGAGGTCGCCACGGAGCCCTCCCTCTCGCGACTGATCATCCTCATCGTCGTCGCCCTCGGCATCACGGTCGGGGTCTACGGCTTCGTCGCCCTCATCGTCAAGATGGACGACATCGGTCTGCACCTGAGCGAGCGGCAGTCCGGCGCAGCGCGAGCGATCGGCCGTGGCCTCGTTGCCGCCATGCCCGTCCTACTGCGCTGGCTGGCCATCATCGGGACCGTCGCCATGTTGTGGGTCGGTGGCCACATCCTGCTCGTCGGAGCCGACACCCTCGGCTGGCACGGCCCCTACGCCCTGGTCCATCACGCGGAGGAGGCTGTGGCAGCTGCCGTGTCGGTCGGAAGCGGCGCCCTTGCCTGGCTCACCAACACGCTGGGCTCGGCCATCGCCGGGCTCATCGTCGGCGCCGTCGTCGTGCTGATCATGCACCTGATCCCCCGCAAGAAGGATGCGGCCAACGCGGCCCACTGACGTGCTCGGCCGCCGGCTGGGGTGGCGACGGTCAGCGACGCACGAAGGGGTTGTCGAGCGTCCCGATCCCCTCGATCTCGACTGAGACCCGCTGCCCCGCTTGCACGGGCCCGACACCCGCAGGCGTGCCCGTGAGGATGACATCGCCGGGCAGCAAGGTGAAGTAAGTCGACGCGTAAGACACCAGCGTCGCGACGTCATGGACGAGGTCTGCGGTCGTCCCGTCCTGGACAACCTCTCCGTCGCGACGGGTGACGAGCCGCAGTGCCGACGGGTCCAGGTCGGTGACGATCCACGGCCCCAACGGCTTTGAGGTGTCGAAGCCCTTGGCGCGAGACCATTGCCCGTCGCCACGCTGCCAGGTCCGCTCCGACACGTCGTTGGCGCAGGTGTAGCCCCAGACGCACTCCATCGCTTGCTCGGGCCGCACGTCCTTGCAGATCTTGCCGATGACCAGGGCCAACTCGCCCTCGTAGTCGACGGTCGCACTCCCCCGCGGGATGACGACCGGGTCGCCCGGGCCGATGACGGCCGTGTTGGGGACGAGGAACATCATCGGCTCGGCAGGCACCTCGTTGCCGAACTCCTTGGCGTGGTCGGCGTAGTTGCGCCCGATGCCGATGACCTTGCTGCGCGGGATGACCGGAGCGAGCAGGCGCACCTCCTCCAACGCGATCGGCTCGAGCCCAGCGGGCACGATCCCGACATAGAGGGGGTCGCCTTTGAGGGGGTGGATCACCTCCGCGCCGCGCTCGCCGTCGACGATCCCGTATGCCGGGTCCTCACCTGTGGTGTATCTCGCGATCCGCACCGGGCCACTCTAGAACGACTGCCGTCCGCTCACGGCGACTAGGCTGCCGTGCCGTGACGCAGGTGCTGGCAGAGCAGGAGTGGCGGGCGGCCGCGGCGGCTCATGCTGATCGGGTCGACGCGCTCACTGCCGGTCATCGCGAAAGGCGAGCACGCGGCATACCTCATCCGGTGGAGGACTTCGTCTTCACCTACTACCCGTTCACGCCGTCGGCGATCCGGCGGTGGCACCCCGGGCTGGGTGTGCGGCTCGCTGGCGCGGCCGCTGACCCGCGTGCCCAGTGGCGGCACTACCGGATCGTCGATGACGGCGTGGAACTCGATGTCGCGGCATACCTCGCGGCCCGCGGCGACACGCTGACCTTCGTACGCGACCTGCTCACCCGCACCGCCGACCGCGCTCCCCAACTCGGGTGTTTCGGTCTGCACGAGTGGGCGATGGTCTACCGCCAGCGCCCCGACGAGGTTCGCCACTCCCGGTGGCCGTTGCGTCTCGGGAGGGCAGGAACGGACGCCGTTGTCGAAGCGAACCCGTTGCGGTGCAGTCATTTCGACGCCTTCCGCTTCTTCACCGAACCGGCTCGGCCGCTCAACCTGCTCACTCCGACCCGGGCGAGCCAAGCCGATCTCGACCAGCCCGGCTGCCTGCACGCAACGATGGACCTCTACAAGTGGGCGATGAAACTCGCGCCCGCCATCCCCAGCGAGCTGGTCGCCGACACCTTGGAGCTCGCGCTGGACCTGCGCGTCCTGGACATGCGCGCCTCCCCCTACGACCTGCGCGACCTGGGCATCGAGCCGATCGCCGTCGAGACTCCCGAGGGCAAGGCCACCTACGCCGGCGAACAACGCCGGTATGCCGCGCGCGGCCAAGCGCTGCGGATGCGCCTGCTGTCGGCCTGCGCGAGCGCCCTGGCCGAGCGCGCCTCCATCGACTAACCGCCAGGGCTACGAGACCCACCTCTCACCCCTGGGACTTGTTCTTACTTCGTTAGTAGTGTTTACTAACTAACATGAGTTCAGTGAGGCCACAGCGAGTCCGGCCGTCAGCGCCCGTGCAGCCCAGTCACGCGCGCCGCCAGAACCTCTCGCTTGCCCTGCAGGCCCTCTACTCCAGCGGCCCGATGAGCCGCGCCGACCTCGCTCGCTCATTGGGCTTGACCAAGGTGACCGTCTCCGAGTTGGTCACCGCCCTCCTCGACCGCGGCCACGCCATCGAGGTCGGGCGGAGCACCCCCGGACGGATGGGCAAGCCCTCGATCCTGGTCGACGTCAACCGCACCGGCCTGCAGATGATCGGCCTCGACCTCTCCGACCACCGCGCGCTGCACGGCGCCGTCCTGGATCTCGACGGCACCGTCGTCGCTCGTGCCCAACGGCCCGTCCTGGCCGACGACTCCGTCATCGGGGACGGCAGCACGGCTGGGCCGGATCGTCCCGCGGGCCCGCTCGGCGGAGAGCGCGCAGTCGACCTCGTGCTGGAACTCGTCGCCGAGTGTCTGGCGCTGGCGACCGCGCCGATCCTGGGGATCGGCATCGGCACCCCCGGCATTGTGGGCAGCGACGGCGTGATCAAGACCGCCCCCAACCTCGACTGGCGCGACGTTCCCCTGCGCGACATCGTCGCGTCAGCCACCAACCTGCCCGTCTCCCTGTGCAACGACGCCGACGCGGCGGCCCATGCCGACCACACCCTCGGCGACGGCGGTGACGACCTCGTGCTCGTCAAGATCGGTCGCGGTGTGGGCTGCGGGCTCATCGTCGGCGGCCGCCGCGTCCGCGGCGCGCACTCGGCGGCCGGTGAGATCGGGCACGTCGTCGTCGGGACCGACGGTGGACGCCGGTGCCGGTGCGGCAAGGTCGGTTGCTTGGAGACGTGGGTGTCCGCACCCCGCCTCGAGCAGGCCATCGCCGCGTCGACACCCGACCCTGCTGACGCCGCTCCCCACGCCGATGACGTCCCTGATGCGGTGACCGCGGCGGGCGAGCGTCTGGCGATCGCCCTGGCACCGGTCGTCGCAGCCCTCGACCTGGCCGACGTGGTGCTGTGTGGTCCCGCCCACGTCATCGTGCCGGCCTTGGTCGAGTCGGTCGAGCGCACGCTGCGCGCCCGCCTCTTCACCGTCGAGAACGCGACCCTTCGGGTTCGCGTGGTCGAGGACCCCAACGACATCGTCGTGCGGGGTGCTGCCGCCCTGGTCCTGCTGGACCAACTGGGGGTGAGCTAGCCAGCCCTATCGGCACGTGCCTGACGTCGTACCCCTCACCGATGTCGGCGATTCATCCGAGGAAAGAACAGTAGGACCGAACCAGGGAACCGGCCCCCACAGGGGCCCACCCACCGGGAAAGGAAACCCATGAAGAAGAACCTCCAGGCCGCCCTCGTGGTCGGGACGGCAGCGACGTTGCTGCTCAC
>ERZ795061.1295-NODE-1295-length-24558-cov-5.256295_pt1 | contig 24558 bp, 20 predicted proteins | sample MGYA00375145_ERZ795061 | MGnify/ENA primary metagenome ERZ795061 (study PRJEB30190, sample SAMN05720144) | anaerobic digester metagenome | isolation source: active sludge of municipal wastewater-treating anaerobic digesters | place: USA | collected 2014-12-22 ... | reverse complement strand
TGGCGAACGAGAGCAGCTTGTCGCCGAAGTGGTCCACCAGCGCCTTGATGGGCGGCGCGCAGCAGTTGGTGGTGCACGACGCATTGGATATGATGGCGTGCTTGTCGGGATCGTAGGCGTGGATGTTCACGCCGCCCACGACGGTCACGGCGTCGTCGGGCATCAGCGCCCCCTTGTTCTTGATCTTGAACGGGGCCGTGAGGACCACCTTCTTGCTGTGCGCGAGGTGGCCGCGAAGGCCCTTGGGCTCGGTGATGGTCGGATCGGTCGCCTTGCCGGTGGTGTCGAAGACGAGCTCGACGCCGTGGTCCGCCCAGGGGATCTCGCCTGCGACGCGGTACTTCGGGTCGTTGAGCCAGATCACCTTGACGCCGTTCAGGTACAAGGTCTTGTCGCGGATTTCGACCCGCTTCTTCGGGTTCGCGCCCCAGTAGAATTTCGCGTAATTCCCGTAGGTCGAATCGTATTCCAGATAGGCGGCGAGATCCTTGATCCCGGCGCCCACCTCGCGACCGGTGGAGATCGCGATCGACTCCTGCTCTGCGCGGTGCGTGAGCGCCCACGCCATAAGCTTGCCGATACGCCCGATGCCGTTCACGCCGATTGGCGTTGTGTGCGATATGGTGCTCATTGGTTCCTCCTTGGGTGATGGTTTGGTGCTTTCCTGCCGTAGTCTATGAGAAACGCCGCCCGCGTGTCGACAATGAGCGGTCGTGCTCTCGCGATCGCGTCTGTCCTCTCCCTGTCGATGGGGGAGGTGTCCGAGGGACGGAGGGGGTCATCGCACCACATACGTCTTCTTCCGCGTCCGGTGATACCCCAGATACACGTGCCCCGTCGCGCCGTCGATGGTGATAAAATCCCCCTCGCGGATGATCGTGATGCCCTCCTCGGGGTCCTCGTTCGTGATGATTCCCTGCCGGTTCTCCTCGTCGATGCGCATGATGGAAAAATCGCTCACGCCGGATTTCTCGAGCCGGCGCATCTGCAGCACCGCGTGCGAGGTCATCCCGCCGATGCAGGTGAGGATGCCGTCGGATTTCTCCAGGCCGATCACGTCCTCCGGATTGGTCTCGGGGCGCACCAGGATGATCTTGTCGCCCGCGTACTTGCCGCGCACCAGGTCGATGCGGTCGATGTCGAAGACCACGCGCCCCGACACCGCGCCGCCGGAGGCCGCCAGGCCCTGTCCCAGCAGGTAGTCCTGCAGCTCGTCGGGATGGCCCACCAGCTCCTCGGTCTCGAAGGCGTGCTTCACCATCCCGCGGATCTGCAGGATGTAGAGCACGCCGTTCTCGAGGGTGAACTCGATCTCCACGTCGTTGCCCCAGCGCTGCCGGATGCGCCGCACCGTGTCGAAGAGGAGCCGGTAGGTCTCGGGGAACTCCTTCTCGAGCGAGACGAACGAGCGCAGGCGCGGGTAGGCCCACTTCTGCTCCTCGCTGATGGGGAAGACCTTCGCGACGCCGCTGACGATGTCGTGCCCCTGGGCGCGCGTCTTGTATTCGCCGAAGAGGCTGATGTTCTCGCGCCCCAGGTAGGCGCTGTGCACCACGCCGGTGATGTCCGTGGGCGAGTAGTTGCCGAAGACCATCTTCTGCACGATCACGGCGGTCCCCCACGCGTCGGAGAGGTTCACGAACCGCCGGTAGTTCTTCGCGATCGTCGACTCCCACGAGCGGTACACCGCGATGATGGCGTAGAAGAGCTGCGTGTACGGGTCCTTGGGAATGGAGTACGAGTGCTTGTTGATGACATAGCGGTACTTGCGCGTGAGCGCCTCCATCTGCGCGCCGGTGAGCTTCTCTTTGAGCGGGACGCCGGCCTCGTCCTTCGCGCGCTGCATCAGGTTCTCGAAGACGGAGCGGTCGATCCCGTAGGTGGAGATCGCGAAATCCTGGATCAGGCGGCGGTAGCAGTCGTAGGCGAACCAGGGATCGCGCGCGGCGAAGTGGTCGATGATCTCCTGGGTGATGCCGATGTTCGTGATGGTGTCCATCACCCCCGGCATGGAGAAAACGGCGCCGCTGCGCACCGACAGGAGCACCGGGTCGCGCGGGTTCGCGAACCGTCCCCCCGTGAACGCATCGACGTAGCGGCGCAGCGAGTAGATAACCTTGCGGCGAAAGCGCGGGTTGTTCACGGAGCCGTCCCGGATGCGCTTGAACAGCTCAGTGGAAAGGACAAACCCCTCGGGCACCGCGATCCCGTCCATGTTCGCCGCGAACACGAGACCGTGTCCCTTGGCGCCCACCTTCCACACCGGCGCGTGGGTCGTCCCCTCGGGGGGCTGATGCGCGGCGACGCGGAGCGGGAAGAGGTTGCGCCCCCGGCTGAAGCGGGGCTGCGAGCCGTTGAGGCACACGAAGTCGCCCCGGTTATACAGCTCCTCGGTCAGATAGTCCTTGAGGCGGATGAGGAGGTTGTCCATGAGCTGCAGCAGGGGCGACTGCATGATCTGGTCGCGCAAAAAGCGGTCGATGATCACGTCGATGCTCTGCGGGTTTTCGCGGGGGATGTACTTGGCCGCGATGTTGTCGATCCCGATGCTCCCGATCGCCTGGCGGCACACGTCGGTGAAGGTCTCGTTGAACTGGTCGGCGATCTCGCCGTGAATATTATGAAGATTGGTCACGATGTCGCGGAACTGCGCGACGGTGATGTGCGGCGACGAGAGGAGGTCGCTCACCATCACCATCTCCTGGTTGGCCAGGCCGTCGATGATGAAGGTCTTGAAAAACAGCGTGAGCACCGTCTTGACCGTGGGGTAGTCGATGCCCGTCGGCAGGTCCGCCAGGCGCTCGATGACGGTCTCGAAGAGCCGCAGGCGCACCAAATTGAGATGGAAGAACACCTTGAGCGTGTCGAACTTCTTCTCTTTGTACGAGCCGTACATCGAGGGGATGCCGAAGGCGATGTGCCGCTTGAACTCGATCGTGTCCACCGGCTCGTAGGTCTTCTCCCCCAGCAGAATATCGTTCTTGAGCGTGTGCTGCAGCGCCAACAGCGCCTCGAGCGCGGCGATGGTGTCGGCGCCATCGAGGAGCTCGAAGAAGCCCTCGGGCGCCTCGAAGAGCTCCTCGTCGGCGTAGTGGCGCAGTTTCTGCGCGCAGCGAACGTCGGAGAAGTTGTATTTGTCGTACAGCATCCGGTACACGTGCAGGAAGGTGATGAACTTCTCGATGTTCACCGAGGAGATGGCGCTGGTGTCGGTCCCGCCGAAGAGGTCGCGGAATTCCTCGTCGGAGATCTCGTAGAGAAAGGCCCAGATCGCCTGCTTCGACACGTCCACGCCGAACTTATTGCGGATGAGCTCCAGCATGACGGTCATCTCCGCGGGATTGCGCGTTTCGAAGTAGCTCGCAAAGCACGCCGCCGCGTCGTCACGATCGGCGCGGCTCACTCCGGCGATCTCGCCCTCGGCGACGAAGGACGTGAAACGCTCGCGGCCCACCGCGAGCAGGAAATCCCAGAAGGGGAGCGCGGCGTGCTCCGGGAATGCGCGCCGGGCCGCATCGACGATCGCGCGCGCCGGTCCCTCGCGATCCAGATTCACCATGCGGTAGAATCCGTCGAGCTCCCGGTACACCTCGTCCGGGACCAGTCCCGACAGGAGCGAGCGATCGCCCGTCATCCAGAACTCCATCACCCGCTGGACGAGGTGCACCGTACGGCTGCTCGACTCCACGTGCACCTGCTTGCGGATGAAGTGGATGAGGTCGTTCATCTCGTGATTGGTGTCGATGCGCTCGGTAAAGGCGCGGATGTCGCCGGTCGCGCCGATGTCGTGGTAGAACGCGGGAAACACGGCCGCGAGCGAGGTGATGAGGTGAAACGCCTCGCGGTAATCGCTGCGCAGAAGGCGCGAGATGTCGCGCTGAAAGACGTCCGTGTCCTTCAGGAAAACCCCGCCCAGCTTGAGGTTCACGATGAGGCTCGCCGCGAGCTTTTTCATGAGCGCGGGATTGAGCTCGATGAGCCGCATCCAGGTCCGGATGTTCTCCAGGTGGCTCGCGTTCACCGTCACCGACCAGTCGGCGGCGATCCCGCGGAATTCCGGGAAGCAGAACTTCGAGTGCACGAGGATGTCCACGAAGTAGTCCACGAGCGGCGTGATGCCCGAGGCGATGATGGTCTCGCCGATCATGGTGATGGTGGAGAAGGCCGAGTAGAAGCCCGCGCCCCGTTCCGCCTCGGCCAGGAGCGGGGGCATGACCAGGTCGATGACGCTGCGGATGAGCTCGAGACGTCGATTGTCGACCAGGAAGGCGCAGATCGTGGCCGCCGTGCGGGACATGAAGCGCTGGAGCTCGGCGTCGCGCCCCTCGGCGGACTTGCGCGTGATGAAGGCGATGAGGCGCAGCACCGCATCGTCGCCGGAGACGCGCCCTTCCTCGATCGCGCGCCGCGCGGACAGACAGATGCGCTCCCAGGTGCGGGCATTGTGCGAAAAATCGGGCGCGCCGTCGCCGGCCGAGAGCGCCGCGGTCGGATCGCGCCGCAATCGCGCGGCGAGCACGGACAGCCGGTCAGCGTATGCCTCCTCGGAAACCGCCTCGAGCAGGAGCGCGAACTGGCGCGATTCCTCGGTCCCGTCGAGCAGGCCGACGATTTCGTCGATCTCTGCTCGCGTGGTGCGGATCGCATGCGAGATGAAGATGCCATACTGCCGCAACAGGAATTCACCGACGCGGCCCGGCAGGCCGTCGGCGTGACGGCCGGTCCGGAGGATGAGTTCGCGAAGGGCCATCGCGCGCGCGTTCACGGGCCCATAGTAGAAGTTGTCGTCGCTCTCGCCGATGAGCAGGTCGAGGTACGCCGGGCACCACTCGTCGAATGCCGCTGCGACCGGCGCGAGCGCGTCGTCACCGTCCGCGGCCCGTCGGATAGCGAAGGCGTAGCGGTCGAACACGGTGTCCGCCGCGCGCAGGGTCGAGGCCTTTCGTCGCGCGGTCGCCTCGCGCAGGAAATGAAAGACCGTCGGCAGCACCGAGCGCGCGTGCGGGGCGATTTCGTAGAGATAGTCGTACAGGTAGGCGCGCAGGCCGTCCACGGCCGCCTTCCAGTCGGTATTAGGGTGTTTGAGTTCTTCGATGAGGCCGGACACGCGTGACAGCGCGCCTGCCGTGGCTGCAACGGGAATGCGCAACGCCTCGGGGTCTATCGGCGCGCGCTCGGAAAGATGTGCAACCGGTGAGGTATCCATGTATGCCGGCCTCCGCATATACATCGCCCGCTCCCTGACGCGGATGGGGTCTGCATAAAGTCGATCAGCGTACAACCGGTTGTTGCGTCCCTCTTGAGTCCATCTTTTCTTCGGTGTGGTTTTTGTCAATCCTTATGCCCCAGGTGAACAAAAAATCCAATTTTGTGTATCGTCTTTCTTGTGTTCAGAAAAAATGATTGCGCGCTATGCCTGCGTATGCATAGGGTATGGTAGTGAAATCGCACCGATGAGGGGCGTTGTTATTATGGATATCTCGACAGTGTTGCCGTATTACATCGTCACCGTTATGGTGTTGGCCCTTGGCTCGATGCTGTTTTTCTTCCGGCGCAAGGAACGGCGCCACCCCGTGGAGCAGGGCAAAACGCCGTTGTACAGCGAAACGTGCGGGGGCATGATCGGCATGTTCCGATACACCGTTCCCTTTCTCCGATTGAGCGTCTACGAGGACCAGATCGTGATTGGCGCGTTCAAGCCGATCGCGCTCGCGTTGGGCGATATCGCGAAGATTGAAATCGGACGGTTCCTGCTCTCGACGGGGATCCGCATCCACCACCGGCGGACCGACGTCCCCGCGAAGATCGTCATCTGGACCGGGGCGGCCGAAAAGGTGCGGTCGCTGCTCGCGGGAAAGGTCGCGTTCGAATGATGATGCGCCGCCGGAACGAACCCACTGCCTGCAGGGAGGAACTGTTGATGAGAACGATCGCGAAGAGAATGGCCGTGCTGTGCGCAATCACCCTCGCCGCGCTTATTGCCTGCTCGACGCCCGGCGTGAAGGAGGCGCCGGGCACCTACCTGAACCCCGCGGCCATTGACGTGTCAGCCGTACTACCGGCGCCCCCGGCCGATGGGTCGCTTGCGGGTCTGGCCGATCTGGAGACGGTGCGCATGGTGCAGTCCTGGCGCACGCCGGATCAGATCGCCTGGGCGAAAAAGACCGACGGCGAGGACCCGTTCCATTATAATGCGGTCGTGGGATCGTGGTTTACGGCGAAGAACCTTCCCGGCTGCGCGAAGTTTTTTATGCAGGTGCTGCACGACGCCCGGAAGGTGAGCAATCGCGTGAAGGACCTGCATAAGCGCCCGCGCCCGCCGAAACGGGACGAGCGCGTAACCCCGAGCCTGCCGATTCCGAAGAGCCTCTCGTATCCCAGCGGTCACTCGACGCGCACCTTTACGATCGCCTACGTTATCGCCGAGTTGTTTCCCGACAAGCGGACGGCCGTCGTGGATTTCGCCCACCGCGATGCCTGGGCGCGGATTATCGCCGGCGTGCACTATCCCACCGACGATGTCGGCGGCCGCCTCCTCGCCGGGGCCGTATTTTCCGAGTTAAACAAGAGCGCTAAATTTCGCGAACGCTGGACGAGTGCCGGGCGGAGATCGCGGCGTACCGGAAGAGGGCCGGCGTTCGCTAGCGCCGGTCCGACGCGCCCGCTACCACGACGCCTCGACATTGTAGAGGCGTGCAAGCACCGCCGCGTCCCCGATGCGGATCCCCTCGTCGGCCCGCAGCCGGTCGGCATATTCCCGCAGGGTGATCGTCGAATCCAGGCGCAGGCCGCACTCGGCGAGGAAGCCCGGCATCTCGCTCCGATCGCATCCCCACTGGAAATGCTCGCGATGGCGCTCCCCGTATCGCCGCATTTTGCGCAGCACGGGGTCCGCGCAGGCCGGGTCGGCGATGCCGCGCGGGAACATGTCGAAGACGATCCGGCCGCCCGCGGGTGAACAGCGCCGGATGGCGGCAAGGGTGTAGCGCACCGCCTCCTCGGGCAGGTAATAGGCGACGCCCTCCCAGATGAAGAAGGCCGGGTGCTGCGTTGCGCCGATCTCGCGCGCGACATCCGCCGCCCAGTCGCCGCAGAAATCGATTGGCAGGTAGCGGACGCCCGGGACCGGTCCGCCGTTGATCCGGTCGAGGCGCCGGTGTTTCGCGTTCTGGGTGTGCGGGTGGTCGATCTCGATGAACTCGACGCCGTCGGTGCGGAACCGCATGCAGCGCGAATCGTACCCGGCCCCGAGGATGACGATACGGCGAACGCCGTCCCGAATCGCCCGCGCGAGGCACTCGTCCATGTGCCGGTGCCGGAGCGCGATCTGCAACACGCCGCCGGGGCTCACCAGATCGGCGATCAGGACGCTGATCGGATAAACCAGCGGATTGAATCGGGCCTGCCAGAAGTAGAACTTCGGGACAAGCCAGTGCGCCGGCAGCAGGGACCGGGCGAAGGGATCGTGCAGGATCCGCCGCCGTCGCGGCGCGATGCTCGCAATGGCGCGCGAGGCGAGCGTGTCTACGGCGGTCGTGCTGGATGATTCCTTCATTGTCGATGCCCGTCGTTAGAACTCGATGCGTTCGTCTTCGAGGGCGGCGGTGAACGCGTTCTTGACGAGCAGCACCTGGTTGCCCTTTTTATTGTACTCGATCGAATCGAACACCTCGCGCGCCATCGTGATGCCGCGGCCGTGCGAGAGCATGTTCTCGTTCACCGCGTCGGGGTCGGCGTTCAGGACCGCGTGGTAGTCGAACCCCGGGCCCTCGTCGGTTATCTTGTAGGCGATCTTCTCCGGGTCGATGGCGTACTCGATGTGCACGCGGCGGGAGCTGAAGCGGGGATGGCGCTGGCGCTCGGCCACCAGGTCGAAGTAGCGCTCCTCCTGCATCGCCGCGGTCTTGTCCTCGAAGCTGATCTCCAGGTTGCCGTGCTCGATGGCGTTGATGATGATCTCCCGCAGCGCGATGCGGATCAGCGTGATCTCGCGGTGGTCGAAGTAGCGGTAGAGGTTGCGCGTGATCCGGTGCGAGATCTCCTCCGAGGTGATCAGGAAGTTGCCGATGCTGTAGCGCTGCTTCTCGTACTCGAAGTATTTGAGCAGGACGTCCTCGGCCACGCTGGACGCCTTTCCCAGCACCTCGACGCGCCCCGCGATGGACAGGTACTCCAGGCGCACCTGCATCTCGCGCGGCTCGGAGATGATGGGCGATATGAACTCCGCGCGAAACGAGATGGGACGCCGCTCGCGGGCGAACTCCTCGAGTTTCTCGATTACGAGCTGGCGCGTGGTGTTGCCGCCCGGCCCCTCGTACATGAGCTCGAGGATGTTCCGCCCGATCACCGCCTCGGGCTTCACCTTGAAGTGCGCCAGCACCGCGCGGTTGATGCTGGTGAAATTCCAGCGCTCGTCCAGCGAGAAGATGATGTCGTTGGTCCCCTCGATGAGCAGCCGGTAGCGCTCCTCCGAGAGCGTGATCCGCCGGTTGGCCTCGTTGAGATCGTCCACCTTTTTTTCGAGGTCGCGGTTGAGGGCCTCGATCTCGACGTTCTTGCGCTCCATGGCGGCGAGATGCTCCTCGGAGAGCTTCGCCGATTCCTTGAACATCTCGGTGGCGAGCTCGTGGCCCATGAGCGCCTCGGCCTGGGCATGCTCTTTCTCCTGCTTCATCAGGTTGATGCGGTCGCCCATGCCCAGGGCCAGGAGAATGAACTGCAGCACGGTGCCGAACTGCAGGGCGTAGGTGGTGACGAAGTTCGCCGGCAGCACCGCCAGGACCTTCAGCGCGTAGATGATGCCGCCCACCAGCGAGGCCGTCCACGCGACCAGGAAGAATTTCGCCGGCCGGTATCCCTGGACCTGCGCGTACACTCCCACCGCGATCGCGAGGACGAGCCCGATGACGGCGGAGACGATCTGGATATGCACGCACACGGCAAAGCTCAAAAACAGCGGGGTGATGATGGAGAGCGCCAGATAGATCTTGGCGGCGCTCAGTGAACGGTATGCCAGCCGATGGTGCTTCTTGATCTCCAGGAAGGATTGGGTGAACTGGAGGATCGCGATCATCGTGAGCGCGATCAGGGCGGTGATGATGTGGTTCCACGACACCAGCGCGTCCGGCCACAGGTACTCGGCCATGAAGCCGTTCTGGTAGAGCTGGAAGAGGCCGTAGGTCGCGACGAAAAAGACGTAATACAGATAGAGCCGGTCCCCCACGGAGATGTACAGGAGCAGCGTGAACAGCGCCATGATGGTCAAGATGCCGTAGAAGATGCCGAACAGGAATTGCTCCACCCGGTCCTTCCGGTAAAAGGCCTCGGCCGGCCATACGGTGATCGGAAGCTCGATGCGCTCCTCGCCGTATGCGCGGAAAAAAACCGTCAGCTCACTGCCCGGCGCGAGCTTGATCGGAAACACGAAATGGCGGTGCGGGATGGGCCGCGTCGTCGTCGGAAGTCGGAACCCGGTCGCATGGGCCTTGAGCGCGCCGCCGGGGCCGGGCCGGTACATGTCGATGTAGTCCATGAGCGGGTGGGCGAGCTCGATCACGTAGTAGTCGGTCGCGCGCGCGGCGGAGCGGATGGTGAGGCGCGCCCAATAGGCCGATGCGGTGAAGGCGAAATACGGAACGTTCACCGTGCTCCGGGTGAAGCGCCGCGCGGTTTCCCCAGCGGATACATCCGCGATGGTCAGGCGGCCCGACGGGTCTTCGAGGATGTCGAGGTATCGCCCCGCCGGGAACGGACGGGCCTCGTCGGTCACGATGAGCCCGTCGCCGGCAGTGAGCGCCGTGGCAGCGGCCAGCCATGCGACGAGCATGGCGGCAATGAGCGCGATTCGCATTGCGCGATCCTCCTGTAACGATTGGACAGGAGTTGCAGGTATTTTTCAATCATATTTCGGGCGAACGGGCCGGTTCGCGGATGAAGCATTGTGTGCCGCGTGCGACGGTCCCGTAACCGGATAATGTGTTGACAGATCCGTACGTACCGGTAGGTCCATCGGATACGGTATCATATCGCAGTATTACAAGGGGCGTATATGCGCGAGCGATTGTCATTGTGTCTGTCCATTCTCCTGCTGGCCGCCGTGGCGGTCGGTGTTGCGCCGCATGGCGCGGGGCGCACGCCCCGGCTGGTGCACGCCGGGCCGCTCTTTGGCCTCGACACCATGCCGCCCGTCACGGCCGTCATCCCCGACCGTACGAGCATATCCCCAAATTTCGACGGTCGCGCCGACGCGGTCGCCTTTTCCCTCGGCGCAAGCGACCGGAGCTCCATCGGCGGGTGGAAATTCCAGATCCTCGACAGCGGACGGACCCTGGTGCGGGAATACGGGCCGTTGCCGAACGAGCATGCCCCATACGCGCGGGGTTTGCTCGCCGGGATCGTGGGTTCCGGCGTGCCGGGGTCGATCGTGTGGGACGGGACCGACGCCCTCGAGCGCGTCGTGACGGACGGGGCCTACACCTACAGCTTTATCGCCTGGGACGAATACGACAATATCGCGCCGCCCGTCGAGGGCGTCATCATCGTGGACAATGCGCCGCCGCAGGTGGAGATCAAGAAGAAGCGATATATCTTCGCGCCCTATGCGCCGGGCGGCGCCGCATCGCTGGACATCGAGGTCAAGGTCGCCTCGGGCGAATCGGACCGCTGCGTTGCCGGGATCCTCGCCGAGGGCGATAAACCCGTGCGCAGCTATGAGTGGCGGGTCGCCGGCCTTCCCCGGACTATCTCGTGGGACGGGCGCGACAACGAGGGGAAATTCGTCCCCGCCGGCGTCTATACGTTCTTCATCGAGTGCGAGGACGCGGCGGGGAACCGCACGCGTCGCGAGGCGCGCAATATCGCCGTCACGACCCAGGGCGAGATCGCGGACATCACAACGACGACCGCGGTCTACTCTAACAATCGCGGCGGCGATATCGAATTCGAAACATACCTCTCGCGCCGGGCCGGGCTCACCGGGTGGAGCGTCTCGGTCCGGACCAGGGGCGGCACCGAACTGTTCGGGCATTCGGGACACAGCGCGCTTCCGGTCACGTTCAAGTGGAACGGCAAAACGGCGGGCGGCCGCGCTCTCGACGACGGCCGGTATTACGTCGTCCTTTCTGCTTCCTATAACGATGGGACCTCGATCGCCTCGCTTCCCAAGGAGATCGTGTTCGACAGCACCGCCCCCTCGGTCTCCGTGGGACGTTCGCCCGGGACCTTTTCCCCCGACGGGAAGGGCGGCTTCGAGCGGCTGGCCGTGAGCCTGTCGGCGGACGACCCGTCCGGGATCGGCGAGTGGTACCTGTCCGTGTTCGACGCGAAGGGCGAGGTGTTCCGCGTGTTCACCGGGAAGGGCGCGCCGACCGAGCGGATCGAATGGGGCGGGATCGGCGGCATGGGGGCGCCGGTCGAGTCGGGATCGACGTACTCGCTGCAGCTCGTCGCCACCGACGGCGCGGGAAACACCGCCGGGAGCTATCGCGTTTCGTTTAACGTTGATGTGCTGGTGCTGCCCACCGATTTCGGGTATCACCTGAGCGTGCGCGACGTCGATTTCGAGGTGCGAGACGGTGCGCTGCGCCTGACGAACACCGGGCGGCTTTCGCGCGCGGCCGACATCGTGAAGGGCTTTTCCCGCTATGCCGTGATCGTCGAGGGCTCCGTCGACGCGTCGCCGTCCGGGGAGCGCAATCTCCGTCTGTCGGAGCAGTTCGCGCGCGAGGCCATGGCCTTTCTGGTGGGCAAGGGCGTGCGCGCCGAACGGATCACCTATCGCGGCATGGGCGATATCGCCTTCGCATCGGCGGGGACCGGCGCCGATGCGGGATCGGGAAGCCGTAAAATCGATTTTCTGTTGATAGAGCGCGACGAAACCGACGGGGACTAGTCGGTTTTCTGGACGTTTTTCTCCACGTAGGAGTCGAATTCTTCTTTGCTCATCCGGTCCTGGTACAGCGGCCAGAGGCTCTCCTTGAGTTCCTCCAGGGAAGAGAACTTTGCGCCGTCGATTTTATAGGTAGCCATTATCCGGTTCCTCCCTCGGTCGGATGCGCTATCCACCGTTGCGAACAATTGTGGGCATATGAACATTTTTTGTCCATTCTATTTTTTTGCTGGACGAGCGACTCGACGCGCCGATACGGTGCCTTTCACCATGCGGGTATTCGATTCCATTATTGACGGCGCGGTGTATGCGGCCGCGCTCCTGCGGCAGGCGGTCGTCTGGGTCTTCGATTTCCTCATGGGCGTCCTGCGTAATATATACGAAAAGTTTCTCGAGGTGGGACTCTGGGAGAAGGTCATCTTTCTGGCGATCGTCCCGGCGTTCTTCGCGGTGGTCCTGCCGGTGGCGCGGTTCTACGCGTTCGAGCGCTGGTGGTATATCAACAATCCGCTGGCGGTCTATCTGATCGCCATCATCATCATCATGGTGCTGTCGCTTTATGTTCGGTACGCCGCGCTCCTGATCGGCCGGGGGGTCGTGAACCTGTATTATCTCTTTTGGATCATCTATCTTCCCGCAAGCGGCCAGCTCGCGCGGCTCAATCCGAGCGATCCCCACGAGATCGCCGTTGGGTTCTATCTCAATATCGCCGTTCCCGTGGTCTTCGCCGCGGCCTCGGCCCTGAGCTACCTGTTCGATACCAATTAATTCTCGAAGCGGTCCGGGTCGGGCAGAAATAGCGCCGCGATGCCCTCCTCGCGCAGCTCCCGCACCTCATCCGGCGTGGTCTCGCCGTAGATCCCGCGCGGCTCCTCGACGCCGTAATGGATCGCGCGGGCGCGCTCGGCGAACTCAGCTCCGGTGTTTTCGAAGTGCTCGCGGACGAATGCGCGCGCAATCCGCATGGCGTCGAACAGGGTCACGGTCTCCGGATCGCGCGACGAGGGCGTTGCGGACGGTCGCGCCTGGATGGCGCAGCCGGTGAAGAGGCGTTTCACGTCGGTGCACTCGCACAGGGGGCAGGCGATCAGCGTGCGCTCCATCTGACGGGCGAAGCTGTCGTAATCCTTGAATGTGCCCTCGAAGCGATGGCCGTTTGAACATTCGATGTCGAATGAGATCATGCGCGTATCCTTCCCGCACCCTCGACGCGGAGACGCTGGAGCGCAAGCGAAAAAAATAATGGGCCCCCGAAAGGGCCCATGGTGTGAAGCGTTTGGAGATTTGAATGAGGGATTAAAAACCGCTCGATTTGAGCATCTTTGCGATATCGATATAGAACCCTTCGGCGTCGAAACCCGGGGTGTTTCCGAAGAGGTGGTTGATTTCCATGAAGTGGTCGATCCCGAACAGGCCGGTCACCTTGCCCTTCCAGGTCCCCCAGACTGAGCTTGCCACCGGCACGATGCCGTCGTTCTCGCCGTCGTAGTAGCTGATGAGCGCCCACGTGGGCGACAGGATCAGGTTGGCCGACACGCCGTACATCTTGCCCGCATAGCTGTAGTATTTCACCTCGGGGACGTCGGGGGTGTTGGGATTGAAGTTCTTGGTCATGTTGTGCCGCGTGAGCTCATAGGTGGCGCGGTAGAAGTCCGGGTTCTGGTCGGCGCACACCAGGCCGCCCCAAAGGGTATTGGCGATGGCCGTCACGGCCCAGCCCATCACGTTCGGGAGCTTGAAGATGACGAAATCGGCAAGCGAGGTGCCCCGGTTCGGGGAGGATATCATGACCAGCGCCGCGACCTTCGAGCGCATGCCCATGTTGGTGATCATGTGGCGCGAGGTCACGCCCCCCTGCGAATGTCCGATGATATTCACCTTCGCCTTCCCGGTGGTCGCCAGGACTTCGAGGATATGGCGTTTGAGCTTTTCGCCGCGCTTGGCGGAGGTGTCGAAGGCGCCGAGGTCGGGAGCGTACACCGCCACCCCTTTGTCCTTGAGGGCGTCCTTGATGCCGTAGAAATAGTCTATGAAGCCGAGGAACTCGTCGCTGCCGGCATATCCGTGGGCCAGGATGACCGGGTACTTGAGATTGATGGACGACGACGATCCGCCTGCGAAGACATCGGTGCCGGTAAAGCCCGCAATCGCGATAATCATGACGGTGATGAGTGCGATGCTGTGTATTCGTTTCATGAGATCCTCCTGGGAAGTGAGTGAACCGTAAACCATCCGGTCGGTATGTCATGAATATAGCGTATTTTGATATTCACTGTCTTATCAAAAACCGTCGGAACGGTATTTGATCAGGGGTTTTTTATAATCGGGGTCAGAGCCCCGGTGAAATGGGGGTCAGAGCCTCGGCTCCGGCCGGGTTTTTTATGGTCATAGTTTGATAGGTGTCTAAAATAATGGGGTCAGAGCCCCATAATCAGACTCATTAGGGGTCAGAGCCCTGTTCGTTATCGTTTCATCACACTGGACGATGGTGTTCTTCACTGGTGTGATCCGATGCGCAGGTGCCGCAATTTTACATAAACGAATTGACGTAGGCCAAAAAATCCGAATGGAATGTGATTGGGCGTGGCCGCGTCCGGGATACACCGTGACGGTTTGGCGATCCATTGCCAAATCATCACGGGATGCCGCCGGGCCTCATGCAGGGGCCATGTTGATTTTTCCAATGCAGGCGTTTATGCGCACGGGACTATGAAGTTTCTAAGCTCACAGTTCACATACTTCTTCCAGAGCAAGAATACACGAAAGAACATCAGGATACTGCTTAAGTATCTGATGGCGCTGTGGGTTCTTATTATCGTATATAGCGTGCTGTTCCACTTTATTATGGCAGCAGAGGGCAAGGAGCATTCCTGGGTCACCGGCTTGTATTGGACGCTGACGGTCATGTCCACGCTGGGGTTTGGCGATATCACCTTTTCCGGGGACCTGGGGAGGTTCTTTTCCCTTATCGTCCTGCTTTCGGGAGTGATCTTCCTGCTGGTCCTTCTGCCGTTTACCTTTATTCAGTTTTTCTATGCGCCCTGGATCGAGGCGGAACGAAAAAGCCGCACGCCGCGCGAGCTGCCGTCGCATGTCAGGAACCATGTCATTATCACCAGCTACAATCCCGTGACGGCCAGCCTCATCGACAAGCTCACGGCCCATGGGCGCGAGTATACCCTGGTGGTTGAGGACATACAGCGCGCCCTGGACTTTTACGACATGGGTCTCCGGACGTCCGTTGGCAATATCGACGATCCGGAAACCTACCGCCTGATGCGCGCCATCGAGGCGGCCATGGTGGTGGGCGCCAATAGCGACGAGGTGAACACCAATGTCGCCTTCACCGTCCGGGAGATCAACGCCGACGTGCCGGTCGTGTGTACGGCCGATTCGACGGATTCCGTGGACATCCTCACGATGGCCGGCGCGACGCTGGTGCTGCAGCTTTCGGACATGCTGGGGCGCTCCCTGGCCCGACGGACCATCGGCGGCGACCGGCGGGCTAATGTGATCGGTCGTTTCGACGAATTGGTGATCGCCGAGGCGCCCGTCATGGGCACCCCGTTGGTGGGCAAGAGCCTCGCCGAGAGCCGCCTGCGGGAGATCGCCGGCGTGACGGCCGTCGGAATCTGGGAGCGGGGGCGCTTCGCCATCCCCGGACCGGACACCGCGATCACCCCGACAACGGTCCTGGTCATTGCCGGGTCGGAAGAGCAGATGCAAACGTACGAGGAGCTCATGTGCATCTATCAGGTGTCGTCCGATCGCGCGCTCGTGATCGGCGGCGGGCGCGTCGGGGTCGCGGTCGCGATGTCCCTGGAGGAGCGCGGCATCGACTATGTCGTGGTGGACAAGAGCCGGGAGTCGACCGGCGCCGCGGTGCTCAAGGAATGCGTGTTCGGCAACGCGGCGGACATCGAGACGCTCAAGCGCGCGGGCATCGAACGGGCGCCGGCGGCGATCATCACCACCCACGACGACGCCACCAATATTTATCTGACCAAGTATTGTCGCAGCCTGCGCCCGGATATGCAGATCATCAGCCGGGCCAATGCCGACCGCAATGTCTCGACGCTGCACCGCGCGGGGGCGGACTTCGTCATGTCGTACGCGACGCTGGGGGCCAGCACCATATTCAATTATCTCGAGAACGCCGATATCGTCATGCTGGCCGAGGGGCTGGACATATTCCGGAGAAGGGTCCCGGCGGGGCTGATGGGCAAAACGCTCGCGCAATCCAATATCCGGCAGGATACGGGCTGCACGGTGGTCGCGCTGAACAATGGCGACGGGATGAGCATCAATCCCGATCCCAACCGCCCGCTGGAGTCCCATGGTGAGCTTATCCTAATGGGAAGCGCCGAGGCCGAGCAGCGATTCATGAAGCGATTTGCGGACTAGTCGGGCAGTGGGGAATCAAGCGGTTTCGTTCGATACTCATGCACGGCGAGATTCATGATATGGATGATCGCCCGCCATGACGTCGAGTTAACCGCGAAGTGAAAATATATAGAGCATGAAGGAGGTACGCGATGGGCCGTTCGATTCGCATGCGCCTGCACCAGATAATGGAACCGGCCGTCGAGGGCGATCGCGCGAGCAAGGTCTTCGATGTCGGGATCATGGCGCTCATTGTGGTGAATGTTCTCGCGGTTATTCTGGAAACGGTCAAGTCGATCGAGAGCGAGTTCGGTGAGATCTTGTACCGGTTCGAGGTGTTCTCGGTCGCGGTGTTCACCGTCGAGTATGCGCTGCGCCTATGGTCCTGCGTCGAGGACGATCGCTTCGCGCGGCCGGTTCTGGGCCGCCTGCGGTACATGGTGTCGCCAATAGCGCTCATCGACCTGCTGGCCGTGCTGCCGTTTTATCTTCCGCTGTTTCTCGCGCTCGACCTGCGATTTATACGGGTGTTGCGGCTGTTTCGGATCTTCCGGCTCTTCAAGATTGGGCGCTATTCCGAGTCGATGAAACGGATGGGCGCGGTGTTTCGGAAAAAAAAGGAGGAGCTGGGACTGGCCGTGTTTATCGTGCTCATTCTGCTGGTGTTCACCTCGTGCATCATGTACTACGTGGAGCACGAGGCGCAGCCGGAGGCCTTCTCGAGCATTCCCCGCGCGATGTGGTGGGGGGTCGCGACGCTCACCACCGTGGGCTACGGCGACGTGTATCCGATGACCGCGATCGGGAAGGTCCTTGGCGCGGTCATCGCGCTCCTGGGCGTCGGCATGGTCGCGCTCCCCGCGGGGATCATCGCCTCGGGGTTTGCGGAGGAGATCCACGCGTCGCGGGAGGAGGCGAAGCTCGTGTGTCCGCATTGCGGTAAGACCTTCGATGCCGCGAAGGACGGCGACGCATGATACGCCGCGGCGCATCATGCGAAAATATGTATGGACATTCGCCGCGCGATGGCGTATCGTTACCCATGGTGGGGAATGGGCATATTCGATGCCCGATGAAATCGGTATGCGCGTGTATGGAGGCGCCATGAAAAGATCAACAGTGCTGCGTACGATGATCCTCGTGTTCGCGATCGCGTGGACCGCTGCTCCCGCGCACACAGCGCCGCGGGTGGTGGAGAAGGAAAAGGACAAGATCTGGCAGGTCACGGTGGACGCGGTCCCGAAAACGCTCGATGCGTTCATGTCGTTTCGGGACGCGATCGCCAAAACCCCGCAGGGCGGGATCGTCGTGTATCTCGTGGCGCAGCTCATCATGATGGACAATCCCGAGCTCGGCGAGCAGTGCCTCATCGTCGCGCTGGACCGGAGCCAGCTTGCCGAGCACAAGCCCGGATCGCGCGCAGTGGGCGTGCAGGGCTGGCAGTTGGGAGGAAGCGAGAAGACCCGACTGGGGATGAGCACCTTCATTCGCGCCAAGGGTTATGTGGCGAAGTCCTTCGTCGCGGGGACATCGACGGCGACCGGATACGCGCTCCCGTCGCTTCCCTACACCTATGTGATCCGCAAGCATAAATTTCAGGACGCAAACCCGAGCGTCTGGAAGGGAAACGTCGCCACCTCCTGCTCCGATCTTGGAACGGTCCCCATTCACGTGACGGTCAATGATCGGGGAGTTTGGAAGGTGTCCAATTCGAGCAGTTTTTATGCGGGATGCAAGCCGCCTACGAAGAAGGTCGACGACAATCTGTAGCGGCGGCCGGCCGACGGCCGGATCATACACGAGAGGGGGGCTGATATGACCGAACAAACTGATGCCGGGACCGGGGGCCCCGTGAGCGCAGGCGATTCGGGCGCGAAACGGGCGGCCACCCTCACCGTCGTGGGGCTGCTGTTCGTGTTCGCGGCGTTTATCATCCTGTACCGCGCGGAGCGGACCAATAACCGGCAGTGGATTGCGAAAAAGGCCGAGCGGGTCGATCCCGCCGCTCCGGGCGCCGGCGCGCGCATGGTGAAATTCACCGGCGTCCCCGGCGGGACCTTCCTCGATGACGCCGACAGCGGACGTCGCTTCGTGTACCTCCGGCGCTCGCGCTACGAATTCCGCCGGGGGGCCGATGCCGCCGCCGCGCCCGATTGGCAGTATGCGAGCGGTTCCACCGAGCGCGCGAAGGAGGTGCGCATCGGAGCGGTGGGCATTCGGCTGGACGAGGCCGAGATCATCGGCGGCGGCGCGTGGTCGACGACCGTGTACAAGAACGGCCGCGAGGCCGCGCCGCGCATCGGCGATGTGAAGATATCTCTTTCCGGCATCCCGGCAGAGCTTCCGTTGTTTTGCGCCGGGTATTTTTCCAACGGCTATCTGGGCGCGGGAGATCTCTTCGTGGTGAGCTCGTTCAGCGAGGGCAAGACCATGGACGAGCTCGCGGAGACCTGGGTGTGGCGGTGGCTGCGCCATCCGGCGTGTTTTGCGCTCATGCTCGTGGGGCTGTTGCTCCTCGGGGGGCCGGCCATGCGCACGATGAAGCGGCATGAGGAAATGCCGGTGGTCCGGTCGCTTGCGCGCATCGGCTGGCCGGCCTATGGGGCGATGTCGCTCGCGTGTGCGTTCCTACTGGTGCGCTTCTCGCCGGTGACGGTGGACCTCATCTGGCTGATCCTCGCGCTGGTGATCGGCGTCCCGATCGCCATCACGGTCCGAAGCGTGCGCTCGCATCGCGGCGCCTGATCGGCCGCGCGCACTCGGCGGGAAGCGCACTCGATGCTCAATCACGCCATCGTCAAGCTGGCGGCCCTGGGCTCCTCCCTCGGCGGCCCGCTGTTCGTCTTCGACCTCGCGCGCCCGCGGCTCGGGACGATGCCCGCGTTTCTGCTCATCTTTTCCCCCATTGCGCTGATGATGCTCGCGACGCTCGCGCTCGATGAGGAGTCCACGGATCCCCTGGCGCGCGCGTCGATGTACGGCGGCATCATGGGCAGCGTGATCCTGTTCGCGATGAACGAGCATGCGTTCTGGCGGCTGTACCAGGGCGCGCAGCACCCGAACCACGGCATGATCGTCGCGGGGATCACGATCGGCGTTGTCGCCTCGGCGCTGGTGGCCTACCGCGCGGTGCGCTTCCTGCGTTCGTGACCGGGGGCCGCTGCGAGCGGATTCTCCTTGACAGATACTCGTGGGCGGTTTCGTCTCTCGGCTGGCGGTAATTTCATGAAAGGATATCAATGTGGCGAAGAACAACTATCAGTATGAAAAGCGGATGAGGGACCTGGCCAAGAAGAAGAAGAACGAGGAAAAACGGCAACGGAAACTGGAAAAAAACGCGGCGAAATCGGATGATGCCACGTCAGTGGATCAGCCGCATGACGATGCCCGTCCGGATGCGGGGCAAGAGATTGAATCAGGAGACGTGCGGGACAAAGCGACGGACTAGGGTGCGATGTAATGCGTCAATCCGCGGTTTTCCCGGTGCGGATTCCGCTGGCGCTGGACCTGATGAAAAAAACGCCACCCGATGCTTCCGGGTGGCGGATGAGAAAATCCCTTTAACCAGAACTGTTAAACGACCCTGAACTTCGCGATCTCGCGGTCTCCCTCGACGACGTGTACCGCGCAGGCGATGCAGGGATCGAACGATCGGACGACCCGCGCCGCCTCGATGGGGTTCGCGGGGTCCGATATGGGCGTGCCGATGAGCGCCTGCTCCACGGGACCGCGCACGCCGTTGTCGTCGCGCGGGCCGCAAAACCACGTCGTGGGCACCACGCACTGATAGTTCTCGATCTTCTTGTCCTTTACGACGATCCAGTGGCCCAGCGCGCCGCGCGGGGCCTCGACCAAACCCTCGCCCTCGCCGACATCCGGGATGTCGAAGCTGTTGCGCGGGCTCTTCCCCGACTCGAGCTCGTCAAGCCACCCCATGGCCTGCTTGCACAGGATCTGACTTTCAATGACGCGGGCAGCGTGGCGTCCGAGAACCGAGAAAACCGCGCTCACGTCGAGCTGGAGCGACTTGAGGACGCCGGCAATCGCTTCCTTGTACGGATTGCTCGCGGGGTTCAGATACGCGGCGACCGCGCGGGCGAGCGGACCGACCTCCATGGGCTTGCCGTCGTATCGCGGGGCCTTGAGCCAGGTGTAGGCCCCGCCCTTCTTCGGGTCGGCATCGGTCTCGCCCTTGAGCGGGTGCAGGTTCGATCCGGACCGGTACCAGGCGTATTTCACCTGCTCGCGGATGCGCGCGGTGTCGAGCTTCTCGAGCTTCCCGGCGGTGATCACCGCGGGCTCGAAGAGGTACTTCTTGTTCGCGTCATCGCCCTCGAAGGTGCCGAAGACGAGGAAGTTGTTGTAGCCGCCGAGCTTGAAATAGTCCGGATAGGCCTTGGCGACCGCGACGATGTGGTTAAAATACACGGAGTTTACGAATTTCTCGATCTCCTTGAGGAGGCTGCGGTACTGCCTGATTGCGCTGCGCGTGGGGACCTGGGTCACGCCGCCGGGCACCAGCGATATCGCATGCGGCATGCGTCCGGCGAAGATGGTGCACATCTGGTGCGCCTTCATCCGCATATCCAGCGCCTTCACGTAGCCGGCGATGGCGTCGAGGTTTATCGCGGGGTCCTTGATGTAGAAGTCCTTCCCCTCGTAGCGCGGTAAAAACGGCGCCGCGACCGTCAGCGCGTCGGCGCGGTCCTTCTTCGTCTCGAGCTCGTTTTTCACCCAGTCGCGCAGTCCCGACAGTTTCGCGTCGCTCCCCGTGTACGTGAGGAGGGCCTTGATGTCCACGAAATCCAGAGCCGACAGATGATAGAAGTGGATGATGTGCGACTGCAGGTAGTTGGCCGCCAGGATGAGGTTGCGCAGCAGGCGTCCGTTCGCGTTCGGTTTGACGCCGAAGGCCGCGTCGAGGCACTTGCTGGATGCCAGGCCATGGGACACCGGGCACACGCCGCAGATGCGCTGGGTGATCTGATTGGCGTCGAGCGGGTTGCGCCCGCGCAGGATCTTCTCGAAGCCGCGGTACATGTTGCCGATGCTCTTTGCGTCGACCACCTTCCCGTTCTGAACGTCGATCTCGATCGAGAGGTGGCCCTCGATTCTGGTGATGGGATCAAGCAGGACTTTAGCCATGGATCATACCTCCGTTTTTCAGTTTGAGGACGGCCTCGCGGACTTCGGGATGCTCGATGGCGTCGATCTCGGCGTTGCTCGCCAGGGTGTGCGTGAAGATGCCCCGCTTTCCGTAATCGGGAAACACGGGCTCGGTGCAGCCAATGCAGCCGGCGCCGCAGTTGGTGCAGGTGTTCACGCCTCCCAGCCATTTCCGGACCGGGATATCGCAGCCGCTGTCCATGCCCAGGCAGCCCAGATTGTACAGGCATCCGGGATCGCCCCAGCGTTTCGCGTACACGCCGCGCTTGTAGTCCTCGAGGCGCTCGCAGTTCTCGTGGACCGTTTTGCCGAAATACATCGTGGGGCGACGGTACTCGTCAAGTTCGGGAACGCCCGAAAGAAGCACGTGGAGCAGCGTGCCGATCATCCAGTTCGGGTGCGGGGGGCATCCGGGCACGTTCACAACGTCGGCGCGGATATCCTTCAGATACTCGGCGAGTCCCACGGCGCCGGTTGGGTTGTCCTTGGTCACGCGGTCCTTCGCCGCGGGGATGCCGCCATAGGTCGCGCAGGTCCCGACGGCGACCACGGCCTTGGCGTTGGCGCCCAGCTTCCGGGTCCACTCGGCGATGCCGATGTGCTTGCCTTTGACGACTCCCACGGTGCAGTACTCAGCCGCCTTGGTGGGGATCGAGCCCTCGAGGATGAGTACGAAATCCTTCCGCTGTTTCGCGGCCGCGTCGGCCAGGACGCTCACCGCCACGTCGCCCGTGCCGCCCATGACGGTCTGGTGAAAGTTGAGGCTGATGTGTTCGGTGATGACCGAGGCGATGCCCGGCTTCGCCGTATTGAGCAGCGACACGGAACAGCCCGAACACGATTGTCCCTGCAGCCAGATTACGTTGGTGCGCGCCGCCGCCTTTTCGATCATTTTCTGGCAACCATGGATGAACACGCCGGGGAAGGCGTAGATCGCCGCGGCACCGCCCATGAGTTTCAGGAATTCGCGTCTGCTGATCGTCATAGAGATCCTCCGTTATGTGGTGGTAACTGCGTCAAAAACCTGCTCCAGCACCCGTGGGAGCGCCTGTCGCACCGGTTCCGTAATGCCAATGTCAATGCTGGCGATGTCCTCGGGGACCACGCCGATGATCTCGATCGCCGGCAGCTCGCCCTCGATGCGGAGCATCTGCACGATGGTGCCGATCCCGGCGTCGTGAAGCGAAAACAGCGGCGCGCCCGTCAGGCGCTCGGCGGGAAAGCGGAACACGCTCCCGGCCGGCGCGTCGGCGCGCAGGGCGTCGATGAACACGATTTTGCGGCGGCCCTTCATGGCCGGGATGAGGCCGTATCCGGCCGTGCCCCCGTCGAGGAACTCGACCGATCGGGGAAAGCGCGAGTGCTCGCTCTCGAGATAGGCGATGGCGTGAACGCCCAGCCCCTCGTCCCGTTGCAGGATGTTTCCCACGCCGACGACCAACACGTCTTTCTTCACGTCAGTGGCACCGCATGCATTTTTCGCGCACCGGCTGGCGCGCATTATGGCAGTCCTCACAGAGCCCGTGCATCACCCGGAATCCCTTTACGCCGGTGTGGCATCCGGGCGCCGCGCAGGTCTTGATCCGATCGTCGTTTCCCTTCTTGTGGTGACAGGCCTCGCAGCCGATCCCGTGCTCCTCGTGGACTCGGTGCGACATCTTGACCGTACCCACCAGGGCGCGCATCGGCGCGCCGTCGGCCTTGGTCGCGTGGGCGGTCACCTTGGTGATTGATACGACGTCCCGGGGCTTGTCGACGCCCGATTCGCGGGGGTCCCTGCCGCACGAAAGGATGAGAAACGGAATAAGCAGCATGATGACGGCGGGTGTCGGATTCATGGCTTTCACGCAGGGCCTCCTGTGTTACTCACGGTTCTCGGTGTTGTGAAGGTGGTGGCAATGTGCTTAAATGAGCACGATCAACAATGCATATGACCTGATTGTCGAGTCAATCAAAAAGTATCTAAATATTACAAATAATTACAAAAAGAAACCTATAAACGCACGACCGGCCAGCATGGACTGGATCCGGAAGCTGTTGCACCGGAATGTAGTGACCGATGGCGATCAGTGAAGGGTGGGGCGACAGTCGACGACGGATTTACTGTGTGCTCGAATACCGGATCTTCCCGGAGCCGCCGAAGTCGTAATTGCCGAGCTTCTCGACGCGCGCGCGGAATTCGGCGGACTTGAGAGTGTCGATGAAGGCCTGGACCTCTTTCTTGAAGAAGACGTCCTGGCATAGGATCATATCGAAGCTCTCGCTGATGACCGGCGCGAAACGCAGGCCCATGAAGCTCGATATGGCCCGCGTCGCGAGCCCGATATCGGCCGCGCCCGAGAGGATGGCGAGGCCCACCTCGAGATGGGTGTACACCTCGTCCGCGTAACCGGCCACCTTCCGCGTATCGATCCCTTCCGTTTTGAAGAAATGGTCCGCGACCAGGCGCGTGCCCGCTCCCGGCTGCCGGTTGATGAATCGCAATCCTCCCTCGGCGATTGCCGCGAAATCGGGCTTTTTCACCGGGCAGTCGGCGCGAAAGACGAGCCCCAACTCGCGCTGGAACAGGTGAACAATCGCGATCTTCTCGTCGTTGAGCGCGCGGGTGATGTCCGCGACCCGCGACGCGCCGTCGGCGGGGTCGTTGAGGTGGCACCAGGCGATATCGGTGTTTCGTTCCGCGAGAAGACGCAGGCCCTCGGTGCTGCCGGTGGTGGCCGAAAAGATATAGAGGTCCGGGTGCGTCTGCTTGAGGGTGTGCAGCAGGAGGTCAAGGACGGGGTCGTTGCTGCCGGCGGCAAGCAGGTGTTCGAAGGGACGCGGCGCGCGGGCGGCGGCCGGCACGCGGCCCTCGAGCGAATGCGTTTCGATCCACTCGTCGATCAGGTGTTTCGGAAAAATCCATTTCCCGGTGATCCGGGTGCCGGGGAGCCGGTTCGCCTTGATGAGGGCATACACCTGCTTCTCGTGGATGCCGAGGTACTCGGCGAGTTCGCGCGTGTTCATCAGTTCGCTGGACATGGTTCGCTCCTGGGTATGTCCAGTCTGTTGCGGAAAAAAGGTTTTCGTCAATACAAAATAGTACGGCTACGGCGTTATCCGCCGCCAGCCGGTAGGACGCG